>Ga0105050_10005918_pt1 | contig 15456 bp, 15 predicted proteins | sample FRY01_FD_78088 | JGI IMG/M metagenome (GOLD analysis project Ga0105050, IMG submission 78088) | Freshwater microbial communities from Lake Fryxell liftoff mats and glacier meltwater in Antarctica - FRY-01 | ecosystem: Environmental > Aquatic > Freshwater > Ice > Glacier meltwater ... | reverse complement strand
GGCTGCGGTCTACGCAGAGTCTTAATCCCCTGCATTTCGGGGCATTAGTTTGTTCGCGTTGTTGCGCTGGCAACATACTTCGACGTGTCTTAATCCCCTGCATTTCGGGGCATTAGTTTGTTCCATACCGCCGGAGCGAGTAGTAGAGTTCACCGTCTTAATCCCCTGCATTTCGGGGCATTAGTTTGTTCGACTGGTTCTATGATAATGATGAAAGTGCTTTGTCTTAATCCCCTGCATTTCGGGGCATTAGTTTGTTCTGCTAGGGCTGGAAAGCACTGTTAAAACAACAGCTTACAAGGGGGGGTGCCAAAGTTTTATTGAGTTTCATTGCTGAGCCTTTGATTGTTGACGTTTAAAAATGCGTTGTCAGTCAATGGGTATGCTTTCATTTTATCTAGAAACTCGTCGCACAGCATATTGCTGTTTTCAGGAAATTGTTGCCCCAAGCCCCACAGTCGGGTGTGTTGTGTGAGTGCATAAATTCTGACGTCATCAGCAGACTGGTCTATCAATTCCAACACGTGGTTGGCAATGTCTTCCATTTGAGCGCGGTTTCCCTTAAGAAAGTAGACAGAGTATTGTAGCCTTAAGCCTTCTTTGCTGAGGTATCGCCACAGCCGTTGCAGGCGTTTTGTGTCGCGTATGTCGTGCGCCAGCAACCAGCGGGTTGCGTGGCTATGTGGCACCAGTTGGCTGCTGTGTGTGGTTGTCATGGTTGGCGGGCCTATAGCCAGTGCTCTCTTAGAAATTGTTCAAACGCAAAATGCAGTTGTCCTATGCGCTGCTGCCAATGTGCCGCGTGTTTTTCGAAATAGCGTGTTGCCCATTTGTCTAGTTGGTCGTCGTTGGGCAGTGTGCTGGCGTGGTGCAGGTCTATGTGGGCGTTAAGGGCCAAAATATCGCCTAAGTCGGTTAGCAGGTTTAGTCCGGGTCGGTACCAGGCCAGTAGTTGCGTGGCATTGGTTTCTTGTGCCAGTTGCGCGCTCATAGCACTGTGGGCCAATAAGCTAAGCGCTTTGAGTTGTTTGGCGCATGCTATGCCGTGTTTAACTCTGTGGGCATTGCACAGTGCCGCCCTTGGGTTTTGCATGGCCGCTGGCGTGCAGGCTACTTGACAGAGCAGCAAGGCGTTGGCTGCGGCTGCTGACGTTTGTAGGGTTTGCCAGTGTTGGTATAGCTGTGTCCACGTGGCGTCTTCAAGCGCATTGAGCAGCAGCTGAGCCAGTGTGGTTTCTTTTCTGCGAGCACCCAGACACCAGCCTATGGGCTCGCCTTTAGCGCTGACAACGGCAACCGGGATGCCTAGTTCCATACAGGCAATGAGGGCTGATGCACTGATGTCTATATTGTTGTTACACACAATGCGAGAGACGTGATGCGCAGGAATAAAGCGCTTTGTTTGGTTGTCAAGCGTAATGCACAACCGCGTGGAGCGGTCTATGTCTAAGCGCTTAACGTGGGCGTTGTGTAGGTATAGCGGCACGGCTTGGCTGCTTGGTAATTTGGGGGTGTGTGCCAAGTTAATTACTCTGCGGGCTTGTAAAGTGCACGTCAGTGAGGTGCTGCCAGTGGGTGCTGGTGGGCATGCTTACTATTGCCTTGGCCAGTGCGCGCGCATACCCGCGCAGCGCGCGTTGGTGGTGACGTGCTTGTGCTTCCCATGCTTGGTAAAAGTGGGCTCGACCAGCTTTGCCTAGCAAACAAGCGCCAGCGCCATCGTGGCCAAAGTGCTCGCCGCGTAGTTCACCGCTTCTAAACTGTTGCCATATCCACACGTCTACTGTTGGTCGCAGTGGTTCCATGATGTCGCACGCCAATGCAGCCCTAGCGTGACTGATGGTGTGAAGCGCGCCTAGTGCGGGGTCTAAGCCTGCAGACCAACACGCGCTGCTAGCTTGGGCGTACAGCATGGTGTAGGCCAGCGACAACACTGCATTAACAGGGTCTTTGGGCGGGCGGCGGTTGCGGTGTGAGGCACCTAAAGATGGAGCAAACGCTTTGAAGTAAGCGTCAAAGTACATGGCTGCTGCCGCGCCTTCTAGGCCCCTGAGTTGGTCTAGTGTGTGGTGGGCGCGGGTGTTTTGTTCCCCCAATGTTTGCAAGATGCTGTCTAGGCCGCGTTGGCCGTCGTGTAGCTGTTTGCGAATGTCTGGGCGGTGCTTGGCTATTTCGCATAGCGCTGCATGCTGGCGCTTAACTTTGGCATGAATGATGCCCAGCGCTAATTGTGTGCAATGGTTGACATGGCTGAGCACCACCGCTTGTTGCCATCTGCGACGTGCGTCGTTGTGACCTGCGCCTGCGATTTGTGCAATTTTTTGCCCATCACGTCCGCCAAGTGCGATCAGGTTTATACCTGCACCAGCCAGTGCGCACAGCGTGTTGCTGCCCAACTGTGTGTCAGCCCTCAGAACAATGCGATCAATAAATTTCAGTGGCACACGTTGGGCACGAGCTTGGTCTGGCGTGTCAATGCTTAGCACGCCGTTTTGAACGCTCATGCGGCTGCCGCTTCTGTCAATGTAGATGGTGCTCATGCAGGGCTTACGAAATGTAAAAGTAACTGGTGTCAGCCGCCACAACAGCTTGCGCTTGGCCAAGTTGTATGCCGCCGTTTCTGGGGTCAAGTCTTACAAATACAACGCGGTCTGTGTCTGTGTTTATGTGCTGGCGAAGTTGGCCCAGTAGTTCTAAGAGTTCTGCGGTTGTGAGCCAGCATTGGTAAAACGATTGCTGGCCGCCTAAGGCGTGGTGCTGAACACAGCGCAGTATGCGTTGACGTGTGCTGTTGCCCACTACGTCGTAGCCCACTAAAAATAAGTGCCGTTTGTTCATAGCAGCCAGTTTGCGCCCTGTTGGCGTTGGCGGCTGGTTTGGCAAGCTTGCCGGCAGTACAGCGTTTACGCTGGCTTTATGTTGCTTAGTTGGTAGCGCCCTAGGCCCATGACGGTTTCTTTGCCGATGTGTATCTGCTCACCCAATTGCAGCAAGGGGCCTAGCTCTTGCAGCGCTTGCGTGGGTCCGTATAGTTGGGCACTACCAATAAGGCCTCCAAGAGGCACTTTGGTGTTTTGTGTGCTGGAGTGGCGTTGGATGTCGTGCCATTGCATGTTGCTTGTGTTTAGCGTGCAGGCTTTGGCGGCATTCAGTGCATTGAGGTTTGTAGCTTGTAACGCTTCGCTCTCACGGTGCCCCATCATTTGGAGCCACTGTAAGTTGCGCCGCAACAATGCCATCACTAGCGTCTCGGCGTTTAGCTGCTGGGGTTTAAACAAGGGCTTGCCTTGTACTTGAAGTCTAAGTGGTGTGTGCCAGCGCAGCGCGACTGTGGTTTGACTTGTTGTTTGGGGATGTTGGGGTGTATGCCGGTGATTGACATCGGCCGTACGGTTTGCGTTTTCGGCGGCTGCGACTTGGCTGGCCTGGGTGTGCAGCAGTGTGAAGGTAGAGGAAAGTAGCAACTCTTGCTCTACCGTTGCGCGCAGCGTGTGCATAACCAGCGCTTGGTGGCTTTGCGTTTGCGGCATTAGCAACACGGCAAAGCGCTGCTGTTGGCCAGCATTGAGCTGGTGGGCACCAAGTGCGGGTGGTTGTATGACGTAGCGTGGCAAGCCGTCTTGAAACGATGGGTGTAAAGGTTGGTTGGCGGGGGCAGGGTCAAAAATGTAACCGTAAGTGCATTGGGCGCGAAAGCCGCAGCCGTGGCATTGGCTATGACCAGTGACACAAGCTGCCTTGCGCAGCGCGCGACCAAATGCGCCCCTAAGTGTGCTACCCGCAAAGTGCGGCCACATTACAGGGCGGGTAGCTTGCATGGTCACGTCAATGCGTGTGATGGTGTGTGGCATGGTGATGTGTATGTAGGGTGTTAGGCCTTGGGCTTAACCCATTGTTTGAGTCGCTCGTCTAAGCGAGATAAATCACGCGCTGCCACTACTTCGATATCAAGTGCTTTTGCCAAACGGGTCTCAGCATCGCGCAAAGGGCGGTAGGTGGCAAGCATGCCGCGGGTGCCTAAGCCGCCTATGCGGCGACAGTTTTCTGCTAGCTTATAGAGGGTGTCGTTTGCTTTGTGATCGTCTGTGTTGTTCATACGCGCGGTTTTGCACTCAATCATGAACAAGCGGTTGCGTGCCATAAATGCCACGTCTATTTCATTGGGTTGCCCTGTGTCGCCTTGAACTTGTAGGTTGGCGGCTTTGTCTCTGATGGTTAAGTCGGCAGTGACTTGCGACACAGTTTGGTAAACATGGTGTTCTATCCAGCCACCGTTGGCAAAGCGGCGTGCGTTTTCGCTTGAAAATATGACTTTATCGCCATTGCGCTTTAGCACCTGAGCCTGTTCAAACTTGAGCAGCAATGCGTTCACTCCAGGGTTTGTTTGTTGTGCTCTAAGTGTGGCTTGTAGGGTGTTTTGTGCTTCTTGGCTAATGTAGTTTAGTTGGCCTATGGGCTGCGCCAGCGAGCCCACATTGATGATGAGTTCTTTTAACAGCGTTTGCCATTGCGCGTTGGGTTGAGGGCGCTCAATGTCATTGCCTAGAGTAAAGCCGTAGCCTCTCAGGTAGTGGCGCAATCGAAGTTGCTGGGTCAGGGCTTGAGCTGGACGTTGCTTGTCCAGCCAAATGATGTTGTCTGTATCAACGTCTACATAAAAAGCTGGCCAACCCGCCGCTTGTGCTACCGCTTGTGCGGCCAGGGCCATCAGTTTTGTACCGCCTGTGAGGTTTAAGGCCAGGGATTCGCCGTCGCGTTGAGTCGCTACATCCATGAAAACGTTTTCTAGTGCGCCCAAATTGTGCTCGTCTGGTAAGGCCACTATTTGAGTTTTTATGCTTGCCTCTTGAAGCACAGCCTTAAGTGCGTTGGCGCGATGTGTCATTTTGTTGCTGACCAGTAGCACCGCTTCGCGTGGTTTCATGGACGGGTCTAGTGCTGGCAAGAGATTGGCGGCGGCTTGCTCAGAAACGAGCATGACTTGGGTGTGGTGGGGTTTCATGATGGGTGCTTAGTTGCTGGTTTTACAGGTGGCGTGTTCGCGATTAGCCGTGTTAGCGGGGTTCTGTAACCGCGCTGACGTGAAAGCGTTCTAGCCTTGCATGGCACTGTCGCAGTTCGTTAGCGCTAAGTTCGCGACCACGCCACGCTTGTGGCAGGTCTACGCTGAGGTTGACGTAGTGCGCACCTTGGCGACACACTTCGGCTGCTAGGTTTACAGGAAGGCTGCCAATAACTGTGTCACCAGCGTGTATCAGGCAGGCGTTTAAGTGCGCAACGGTACTGTCAACGTGTATGCCCTGCTGACGTGCCCATTCAATTGCGCCCGGGTGACGGCTAACAAACCAAGTGCACATTGGTTTATGCATTGCCTGTCAATTGCGCGAGCTTGAGTTTTTTACGTTCATCTTTCATGTCAACGTCAACCACCTGAGGCAACCATTCTGCTAGGGCTTGTGCGGCGACGCCTTTTTCTTCGGTGGTCCAGCCTCCCCCCTCCAAGGCGGCTTTAGATAAAGCGCGTGCCTTGGCGTGGAGCTCGGTGTTAGGTTTGTCTTTACGTGCGCCTACGAGTTGATCAAGACGCTTTTGGCACGCCACTACAAATTTTTCAATGTGGCGAGCGTTGTCGCTGAGGCTGGCCATCTTGGATGCTTTTTCAGATGCTGCTTTGGTTTGAGCTTGAAGACGAGATAAGGTTGCCTCTGCTTCCGTATCGCGGCTCATTGCACCATAACCAACAGAGGTTTTTGCACCGAAGCCTAGCCAGGTAAAAGCGTGCTCAAAGGCACTTACTAACAGTAACTTCCAGCGCTCAGCGTGTGCCAAATCAGGCGCCAAGTGATTTAGGCGTACGGTGTCACACACAACATGAAAAGCAAGGTGGGAACCAGGAGGTACAGTTAGAAAGCTAATTGGGGTAGGGCTACCGCTGTCGTGCGGGCTTACGCTGCCCATGTGGTCTTTTCGTTGGTAGTAGTGGCTTTGGTGCGGGGTCATGATATCCACCATGAGACTGTTACCCTCTATTTGAGGTATGACATCCCAAAAGCTCAGCACGCCACGCAAGTGGTTGTCACCACCTAACGCTTCACTACCAAAGAGCACGTCTAGGTCGCTGGCATCAAACAGTGGTTTGCCTTGTTGGTTTTGTACCTCGTGGCGCAACTCACGGCTGCAGCTGGGTACGTCCGCTTGATTCCATTCGCCGCTTGCAAGTTCATCGGCTGCTCTGCGGAGTACGCCTTTGACGCTGCTACCCGCAAGGTAAGGTAGGCCGTAGGGGTTTAAAAATGAAAATCCATTTTCAAGTGGATGCTCGTTGCCAAGGCCTGTAGTGAAAGGTGCAATGGCGGTTGCTTGAAGTCGTAAGCTGTTCGGGGCCGTGGAGAAAGTCAGGATTTGTCGTTGGGCCAAAGCTTTGGCTAAGCTTTTGTCTGAGAGGCTCAATGCGCAAGCGTTCTTTAGTGCGGCTACTTTGTTTTCATTCCTTTTAGCCCGCTCTTGCTGCTGTTGGCCGCGTATCTCGTAGCTGATGTCATGTGTGTTCCAAAGCATTTCTTTGCTGCGTTGGTCAACCCCCCATAGCGGCAAGTACATGCCAAAGCGAAGCGCAGGTGAGGCGTGACTAAAGTCATGGCCTAGGTATTGAGGTACGGCTGCTAAGGCCATGTTAACTCTCCTTGCTTTGTTTGATGCGGGCCGATGCCATTTGGCGCATCCAGCGCAGCCAAGCAAACGCCTCGGTTGTGATGGCCTGATAGTCAGCCGGGCTAGCGGTCAATAAGGACTGCATAAACAACTCAAACCCGGGGTCGCGGTTGACGTTGTTGAAGCGGTGGTTGAGCCACGTGCGCAAGTCTGTGGACACTTGTTCGTAGGCTTTGCCTTTTTCGTGGCAAAAGGCAAGCACTTGCATGAGACCGCTATTCATAATGAGCGCGGGAAGGCCTTTTGCGAAGTTAACATGGTCTTTGCTGTAGTTGGCGCACTTTGTCCACGAGTCTTCGGCGCGTTGTTGCTCTAAGGTGAGTGGAGTGGTTTTCTCTTTGGTGTCGTTCATCTTGTGTTACCCCTTATTACGCGGTTGGGCTTAGCACCGTTGCTGCTACCAAGCCTCGACCCGTGGTGGCATCGCCACCAATTTGAAGCAGTTTGGTATGTAGCACGGTTCGCATTTGACTCATCACAATGGGTGCCTCCAGCGCCTCTCCTTCGTTGCCGTTGCGTGTCTGGCTGGCCATTAGCGGGGCAAGCAGTAGTGACTCTGGCGGCAGATTTTCGGTGTAAAACAAGCCGCCATCACTGGCTGTGCCGGTGGTGGTGTCAATGCGTACATGTGACTCCACCAGCATGGCGTGTTGGCTGAAGTAGTCAAAGTCGGTGTCGCTCAGCACAACTAGGTCAGTGGCGAGTTTGTCCCTAAAGAAGGTGTAACCGTCCCCGGTGGGTATGGCTATTTGCGCCAAATCGTTGGCGATTGTTTTGAGGGCTTGACAGCTTGCATCGGCAGCTTTGTACTCAAAAGCCTCTAGGTGCAACTTGTTGTTGTCGTGCCCACCAAGCATGCCGTCGTGGGCGCTTAGGCAGTGACCTTGGTCGAGTGAAGGTAGGGCTGGCCATGGACGCGCCAAGTTGAGGTGCGCCAATAGGCGTTGTGCGCGGGCAATAGCTTGCGGGCTTGTTGCGTATACAAACCCGCCCTTCAAGCTGCGTACGGGGAGTGCAATGAGCTGGGCATCCCCAAAACTGACGGCGCCGGCATGTAAGTTTGCACTGCCAGATTCGGGGCCAAATAGGCGGTTGATTAGGCTTGCATCGCCTCCCAGACTCAAAAAGCTGTGGCGTACAGCGCCTTTAATGCCACTGCCGGCAAAGCTGGGGTGTCCTGTGTGGCGTTCGCGCTGTATGGGGTTGTCTACAAAGCCAATGGCTTGTCCAGCACCCATGTGTACGGGGCTAATGGCGTATAAAAAAACGGCGGCTTGTTGTTCAAACATGTTGTGTCCTTGGGTGTTGTTGAGGGCAGGTGTTGTTGAAGAGTGCTAGGTGCAGCTGTAGGCTGCAAAGGTAAATCGATTAAAGCCTTCGGCGCGTCGATTGGCATCTTCGCAGGGGGTCGACCACAAGCCGCTTTCGGCAAGCTTGCCTAAAGCTTCTGGGGTGGCTTTCAATTGGTCTAGCCAGTACACACTGCCAGTTGGAGCGGCTCTTTGGGCAGCTTTGGGTTGCCAGTTTGCCAAATCCCAACCCGATATGGTCTCAGCTCGTGGCACGCTTGCGCAGACTAGGCGAGCACTAACGCCATACAGGTTTAGTCTGTGACTGCCATCGTTTTGCAATTGAACGCCGTTGGGTAGCCAACCTTTGGTAAAGAGGCCGGGGGTGGTGAGCACCATGCGACAGCGTGCCTGACTGATGATAGATTGAAGGTCTACTTGAGGTGGTTCTAACGACACCAATTGGCTAATTGCTGCGCGGCCATCGCCACCAAAGCGCAGACTGGTATGGCTGGGCAAACGCGCTCCGCGCACAGTGGCTAAAAAGCCCACTCCTTGTTTTAGGGCGACCGCGTGCGTGGTGAATAACTTGCCGTCATCAGCGCTGCGGGTGCTGGCGTTTAGTCCAACACCTACACGCGAATCGATGCCCCACAAGTCGCTGCTCTTTAGCAGGTCTCCGTTGGGTTGTAGTGCTGGTTTTGGCAGATTCCCTTGCAAGTAGCGTTGCCAACCTGCTTGGGTTAGCCAGAGGCCTAGACAGGCTTTATGACGATTGGTTTCTGGTAGTACCGGAGTTTCACTAAAGCTACTAGAGGTGACTAGGCTTGGGCCAATGGCCAATGGGCGCAGGCTTTGTATGTGGTATCCGCCTTCTTGCTCTGTAACGACCAAGTCTGCGGGTAGTGGGTGCAGAGTTTCAGTGCTGGCGTTGCTGCCTTCGCGAGCCAGGGTGAATGCGGTGATCGCAAATGCTCCGGGCTGTGCGGGTGTGCCAAGGCTTGGGTGGTTGACGCGGCCTTGCGAAAAAGCACTTAGATCAGTGCCATCGTGGGCCAGTAGTTGGCTGCGAAGTGCGCCTGCGGCTGCTGAAGGCCACGGCGGTATTAACGCGTCGCCTTGACTACCGGGGTCGCCAAAGAGTTTGTTGCCGCGCAAAAAAAGCACATCTAATGCTTCTATAAAGTGGTGCTCGTGCGCAGTGGCGTCTGTGTTGGCACTCATGCGGTATCTCCTTTGTCTGCTCCAGCTTCACTGCTGGTAGTAATGCCCGCTCTGGTTTCCCTAGCTAAGAACTCAGCTACGCCCAAAAAGTTGGCCAGCCATGTCAAACGCTGGTCTGTTTGCGCGGCGCAAAGCGCTGCTAAGCGTTGGGCAAGCTGCGGCGCTTTGGCTTTCATTGCGCCCTTGCTTTGACGATCTAGCTGGTAGGCAAGAAGGCTTTCGAGCATGGCGCAGTGCTGCGGCGTATTGGGTTCAGGCAAGTCGCGCAACCACGCCAAGCTGTGGAATACGGCACGGCGTGACGTTTCTTCGGCGCGCAAAAAGAGAATGCTGTCTTGTAGCAGACGCAGTGGTTCACCCCACTTTTCGGTGAGGTACAGAGTTGCTCCTGAGCGTTTGAGGATGGTGATTGAAAAAGCATTTCGCCCACCATCGTTTTTTGCGCGCTGCTCAGCACGTCTAAGCTCTTGCATGACTGCACCCAGTGGTGCTTGGTGGTGGGCCACAACCGCGCCGCACGAGGCACTTGCGTGTTCGCCCATCATGCGCATGAGACGACCATTGAGCCAAGCGAAGCCTTTGTTGAGCACCAATCGGTCGCGCACGTCACCAAAATGGTTGCGTACTTGGCCCCAATCAGTTTGGGCGTCTTGCGGTGCGGTACCGCTGTAGGCGTGCCTAAGCCGTTGCATAGTGTTAAGTAAGTCGGCGGTAGGTAGCATGGCCAGTACGTCGTCACCACCAGCGTAGAGCACACGCCCTAAGTGCTCGTGCTCCACTACTTGGCGCACAACAGTTTGTGAAAAATCGTTTAGCGCGCCTGATATGGCCAAATGTCGGTTGGGGCTGATGGCTCGCGGTTGCTTGCCGTAGGCCTTGAGCTTTGCGTGTTTTTCAGCTTGTTTGTCAAAGCCGCGTTGCACGTTTGGGTGAAAGCTGTCTCGGTAGGCGATGGCGGTGTTGGTTTGTGTGTCGCCCGCCAATATGGCGCCCATGTGGTCGCCGTCCATCATGAGTAGGCTGTAGTAGGTCTCCAACTGTTCGACTTGAAGTGTTTGGCGTACAACTTGTTGCGCATTTGCCAGCTCATCTTTGTCTTCACTGTCGCGAGCTGCCTCTAGCAAGCCTACAAGAACTTTTGCATCCGCTAAATGGTTGGGTTGTGAGGCATGGCTGCGCACCAGTTTGCGCGGCAGCGCAACCGCCGTGGGATTGAGCTCCTGGCAAGCTTTGCCAAAGTTGGCATTCGCTGGTGCGCCGCTATCGAGCCAGTGTTCTAAATGACTCGCCAATGCCATGGTGTGAGTTGAGACGACGAAGCGGCCAACGCCGTCGTGCCTGCCTAGGGCTTGACCGACTTGCTCCGCAAAGATGCTTGGCCATAAGCGCTTGATTGCGCTAAGGCCGCCCAAATGCTCGCCAGACTTAGCCCACGATTTTTTTGTTTTGTGTACCTTGGCCCAAAGCGTGTCGCTTTGCTGACGGTATGATTTTTTGAGTTGCTCTGGGTCTGTGGTGAGCCATTCACTGTCCCCAGTGAGTGAGCAGCGCCAACCGTGTTGCGGTAGTTGGTCGAATGTACGCGATGCCTTAGCCGCGGCCAAGGCGCGCTCAGCCAAGTCAAACACCGCCGGGTAAAGCGTGCCAGGGTTTGGCGACCAAAACGTTGTGCGGTCGTCCCATTGCATGTCTTGCTTGAGTACTTGCCATGCTGGACTGGCTAAAAAGCCTGCTGGCTCTTGTTCGCTGACACCAAAGAAAGGAGCCATTGCAGCATTGAGCTGCGTGATGTCCAAGTCGTTTTGTTTGCTCTCTTTGCGAGGATGAATGAGCGAGAAAGGTACGGCTGCCCAGTAAACTTCGGGGAAATTCGCCAGTTGTTCACGCATTTGCTGATGGCAATGCTGCTCTTTGCCTGTGTCAAGGGATGCGACCTTTAGCAAACGGTTGACGACGTCTTGTCCAGTGGTTTGCAGCCAGTCGTGAACTGCTTGTTCGCATTGTTGCGCAATTGTTTTGGCTTTTGAGGCCGGTACTACTGCCACGAAGCGATTGGGCAAAGCCGCGCTAAAAAGTGGGTTGGCGTCTGTGGCGCCGTGTTGCCAGTCGCAGCCTTTAAATAGCTGTTCAGGAAGCTGCATATGCTCGCGCAGCCACAGGTCTACTTGCGGTATGCCGCGCAACCTGGGGAATAGCACTGCATCTGGCCCAAATGTTTCGCACAATGGGCGCATGCACTCCCATGCCAAGCGCGAGAGTAAGTGAGAGCCAGCCCACAAGTCGCTGGTGGAGCGAGCCGCTGCAATAAAACTTTGCACTGGGCCTAAAGACATTGTGAGTAGGGCGACTTCACCATCTGGGTCGCCTGCAAAAGCCCCTGCAAAAGCGCTGGTTAGGTCTAAGTGGTCCCAAATACTGTGATCAGGTACACGGGTGTCGGCAGGTAATTGGTGCCACAGCGCGCCTAGTACGCCGTTGTCGTTGTCCTCGGTTAGTTCTGGAGCAAATCGCCACAGCGTCAACAGTGTGCGGCGCAGATCGTGGTTCTCGCCGCTCTTTATGCCTAAGGTTTCTAGCAGTGCTAGGTGATGGTCAAAGCTGCGCTCTTTAATGTCGGCGGTGTCAGTGTCTTTAAGTTGGCCCAGGTTGATTTGTGCACCCGTTAGCGGGTGTATTAAAACGGGTTGGCTGGCAAAGCGCACTTGTGAGCCCTCAGCCACTTTTAGGGTGACTTCCCTACCTGTCTTGGTGGTTACATCAAGTTCCTGCATAGGCCACTGCGGACGATCTGCTGCTGCTGCCCACCAGTCAGCGCGTTGCACAGTTTTATAAATGCTTGCTGGCAGACTGCTTTGAAATAAAACAGCATTGAGGGTGCGCATGTTTTCGTCGTCGGTTTCGCTGTAGTTTTTTAGTCCCATGATGCGGCTGAGCGCTAGCGAGGTGCCGTTTTCATGTCCAGCTGGATCACGCATTAAAACCAGCGCTTTTTCAGCGGGGTCGTGTATGCGAGCTGCTATTTTTGTATGCCAGATGTTGTTGTTCATACGATGCTTTTTACGCTGCAATGCGCGTTAGGGGTTGGGCGGCGTGTTGGTCAAGGTGTTGGTGTACTTGTTGCCAAACGCTCAGCAGACGGCGCGGGTCAGCGCGGAAGCTGGTTGGGGGTAGGTGGGGCATATGGAATACGACCCCTTCCAGTTGTCCGTCAGCCGTTGGGCGAATCTTGAAGCGCAGTTGGTTAGGCAATCGGGCATTGCCGTCCCAAGACGAGACAGAATGGTTGGTGACTGGATAGCTGAGCCAGTGCCTATCTTCCGGGGCCGGTGTATTTTTGCCCGTTGTGAAGATGAAGTTTGTGCGAAGACCAATTTTGATGTTCGCCAACGTTTTCATTAGGCTAGCCCAGTCCTTGTGAGCATTGGTCTTCCAAATAAGTGCGCCGTTGTCATCACTGCCTATGGCGTGCGGCCAGTCGTGGCGCAGGCAACCCTCTAAGCTTTGCGTGGCAGACGGGCTGCTGCTCTGTGCATCGCCAATGCTGTAAGAGCCCCAGCCATTGCGGCTGCGCCCACCTACTGTGCCGTAGGCGTTCATGAGTAGCAGAGCCTGCTCTATCAGCGGGGCGTGTTTATCGGGGTAAGCGAGGGCAAGTTCAGCGCTCTCCTTTGCTTGTATGGCTGCGTTTGCTTTTAGAGCGGTGCCTTGCTGAAAGGTTAGCGGGCCATACCCCATGTAAAGATGCGCTCCCACAGGCTTTTCTTTGCCATCGCGCCCGTGGACATTTGGGTGTCTTATTGGCGGGTCTTGCGTTAACCACTGTTTGTCTTGGCCTTGATCCCAGCGGCTTAATCGCAGCCGCACCTCACTTTTTCTGGCCGCAATTTTTTGGTGATTGTCGTCTGTGTCGTTCTCTAACCAAGCATGGCCGAACAGATGCCCTTCGATGTCACGCATTTCTTGCACATTGACCAAGAAACGCATACTTGAGGCGTAGGCAATACGCCACCACTGGCGCAGCTGCGCCTTGAACGGGGGTGTGCGCCAGCGCCCGCTTTGAGTTGCATCACCTAAAAAAGTAGGTGCGTTGAAGACGACTGTCAGGTGTTTGATTTTCATGGCTCTATTCGTTGGTAGCTGCGGATGTTGCTGGGCCTAGTGTGCAAGTTGTGTAGTTGGCAAGACTTGGCAAGTTTGCCAACTGTCGAGAAGGTTTGATGATGCTCACCCGTTGCGGTTGAAGATTGAGGCTGTAACCGCGTTGGCGATGGGTTGAGCTTATGTTTAATCTTTTAATCAGTTTTTGAATTGGCAAAGCACCACTCGCACGCAATCGTCGCTCCATTTTTGACAGTTGCTCGGCGAAGGAGTCACCAATTGGGCTGTGGTTGTGCAAGCGTTCGTTGAGGCTGTCCGGTATGTGTATTGTTCCGATAGCGTGAGTTAGGTTGTCCATGACTTCGCGCTTCCAATCTGTATCGTCTGCATCCTTAAAGGGTGCTCGCAAGGCCGGTAGTTGTTGCTGGCAGCGCCACGCCAACACGCACATAAAAGCCACTTGCATGGGTGGCAAATGCACGGGTGTCTGGTTGAGTAGTACGCGAGAGTTAGTAACGTCTACTTCAAGTTCTACTTCGTCTATGGCTTGGTTGGCCGCCGCTACAGCCTGAGCAAACCCTGAGCCGTGCACTTTCAAGCTATCTGGTAACAGGCTCCTCAACCTCACGAATGGGATGTTTCCCAGCCAAACTTTTGCTGTGCTTGCGTCTAGCGGGTCTTCGCCAGGATTGCGAGCAGGGATGATGTGTGGCTGTGGTGTTGGATAAAAAAACTCTGTTCTTGCCTCGAACGGCGAAGACACCAGGACATGCGACAACTTGTCTTGTGGCTTGCCCCAAAGACTCATTGCATAGCCCATGAAAAACCCCATTGTTTTACGGCCGCCTGCTATAGATGCATGCACTTCAGTATGGTCATCTTGTGTCGCACGGCGTACGGCGTCTGCTATGCCATCAGCTGCACTTTGGTTGTCGTCATCGTCGCGAATATCACTTAACCAGTTGCCTTGCGCGTCCTTTAGCACCTCTATGCAACTCTCGTCAAAAGTAATGTGCGGTAAATCCCAGTCATCGCGGAGTTTTTGAAACCATCCTGGGCTTTCTGAAAGCAGCATGAGGCGGGCATTCTCTGCACCGCGAAGTGTCGTTACCAAGCGAATTTCGTCGGGAATCCACTTGGGCTGCGCTTGCACGCATAGCGCAAAAACTGTCTCAGTAACAATTTGCGGCGACAGGCCGGAAACGCAGACGAGTATGCGCTTGGCGGAGGGTGCGTCTAGTGGATGGAGTTTTTCTTGCATGAAGTCAGTATCCAAATTCAGCGCTCACTCGTAAACATTGGCAAGCTTGCCGGCCCAGTAAGGCCAAATTATTTGAGCAACTTATTTCGCAATTTACCATGTAAAAAATAGAATTAGCTGTGTTTATGTCCAGTTTGTAAGCGTAGGCTGATTGTGTCAGTAATTTTGCTGCGGCCTGCAGGTGGTGGGCTCGTCAAGCGGCAAGCCTTGATCTAAGCTTACTATTTGTATATGCATTTGTTGCGGGTAAGCCTGCGCAACAATCGGCTCACATATTGATGAATGGTTTGCCTTTTAAATTTGCAAGGCGAGCCATGGCCAGCCAGTTAATTGTTAAATTCAGATGATTACTGAACCTAAATGCAGTAGCGCGTTAAAGCGCCGTGTGTAACAGTGTCGTTTAAAAGCTAAAACTTGAAACCATGTGTCAAAGCCCCTGCCCCTTTTGTCATTTGCTGCCGGAGCGCATTCTTCAAATCAATGAGACTGGCGTGTTAGTTCGTGACGGTTTTCCCGTGTCACTTGGGCACAGCCTAGTTATACCGCGGCGCCATGTGAGCTCCTTCTTTGACCTCGTGGAAAATGAGCGGGCTGAGTTATTCGCGCTTCTTGATGAAGGCAAGCGGGATTTGGACGCGTTGTACGCGCCGGCCGGGTACAACATTGGGGTTAACGATGGGAAGTCTGCTGGACAGACTGTGCCCCATTTACATATTCATCTTATTCCACGCTATGAGGGAGACTCTGTAGGGTTCTGTCGCATTGGGCAATGACCCCAAGGTCGTATGCTACTCGGCTGTCAACTGATTGTGTAGACCTGCCATGCTCAATACCAAAGGAATGCGTTTCCCAATCGATGTGATCTTGGTGTGC
>Ga0105050_10005917_pt1 | contig 15456 bp, 13 predicted proteins | sample FRY01_FD_78088 | JGI IMG/M metagenome (GOLD analysis project Ga0105050, IMG submission 78088) | Freshwater microbial communities from Lake Fryxell liftoff mats and glacier meltwater in Antarctica - FRY-01 | ecosystem: Environmental > Aquatic > Freshwater > Ice > Glacier meltwater ... | reverse complement strand
TTGGTTATATTGGATAGGTTAGAAGAAGTCTTCTATACGTTGGGTATGGAAGTACCAGAAGAAATTAGTTTAGAGAATTATGAAGTATATTAAATTATATGAATCATTTGAGGATATAGATTCTATTTGTAAAAAGTATAATATTGAAAATTATACTATAAATTCAGATGGTACAGTAGATGTAGATGGTGATGTTTATTTGGCTAATAAACATTTAACTAAATTACCATTAAAGTTTGGCAAGGTTACTGGCTATTTTCATTTTCCTGAAAATAAATTAACTACATTAGTGGGTTCTCCACAATCGGTAGGTAGTAGTTTTGATTGTAGTTATAATAACTTAAAATCATTAGAGTTTTGTCCACAATCAGTAGGTGGTGATTTTTATTGTAGTAGAAATAAATTAACTTCATTAGAGTTTAGTCCACAATCAATAGGTGGTTATTTTAATTGTGGTTATAATGAGCTAACTACATTAGAGGGATGTCCAAAATCAGTAGGTGGTGATTTTTATTGTTCTAAAAATAAATTAAACGATTTATATGGCTTCCCAGAATTTTTTGATCGTGAAGTTTATTATATAGATAATTCAGTTACAGAGATATTAGATTTATTTAATACTTATAGATTAGGCAAAGTTATAGATTTAATTAATGAATATGGTGTAATACAAAAAGATGGCAAGCTAGTTATTTTAGATAGATTAGAAGAAGTATTCCATACGTTGAATATGGAAATACCAGAAATTAACTTAAAGAATTATGAAGTATATTAAATTGTATGAATCATTTGAAGATATTTATGAAAGGTATTATCCAATAGATTATGTAAGTTCTTACATAAAGGGCATGTCTGCTGGAATAGAGGATAAATTATTTTTTTTTAATAAAATAAAATTTGACTGTATTGTGGATTTTGGTTGTGCAGACGGAAGCCTCCTAAAAGAGATATCTAAAAGAGATAATAATATTAAACTTATTGGATATGATTTAAATGAGAATATGCTTGAACTTGCTAAAGAAAATAAGTTAGAAAATTCATACTTTACAAGTAAATGGGATAATGTTCTCTCTCAAATAGATAAGTTTGATAATGTTTTATTAAACTTATCAAGTGTTATACATGAAGTTTATTCATATTCACATCCAGTAATAGTTAAGAAATTTTGGAAAGATCAAGTATTTTGTGATAAATTTAAGTATATTTCTATAAGAGATATGATACCATCAACTAAAATTGATAATATCGATAAAAAAACATTTAAAAGTGATGTTGATAAAATTAGAGAAATATCGGATGGTTTTTATTTAGAGTCTTTTGAAAGAAGATGGGGACCAATAGATGATAACTATAGAACGTTTTTACATTATCTTCTTAAATATAGATTTAAAGATAATTGGGAAAGAGAAGTCCAAGAGAACTACCTACCATTAAGCCTAGAAACACTTAAAAAAAGAATACCTGAAAATTATTCTATATTATATGAAGATTATTTTATTCTACCATTTCTAAAAGATAAAGTATTATTAGACTTTAATATTAATTTAGTACATTCTACACATACAAAAATTATTTTAGAATTATATTGATATATTAGAAATAATATTATAAATTTTATTTCTATCCATCTCAAACCAATTAATAGTATCAAATAATCTTTCGGATATGTCACCACATATAAATATATTTGACTCAATTCTAGACTCTATATTATTCTCAATGTCAATTGAATATATAAATGGATCACAATTGAACTTCCTTTTATATAAGTTTAACTCTGAAAATGGATTATTCTCAGAAAAAAAATCTTTATTTGAAAATATTATAAACCTATCATAAAGCTTATTAGAAATTGAAAAGACTTCTTTAATACTACTTAAATTAGTATCCATATCATAATTAATATCTAAATCACATAATTTCTTACAAGATGAATTTGAAACTAGGATAATATCAATACTTGATATATTACTAAACATCTTAACTAAGATATCTATATAATGACTATTAACATACATGCTTTTGGAAACATCTATTGCAATTAACGTAGTTCCATAAAATTTAACATTGGATAATGAGTTATTAATAGAATTATCTAATAATTTAGCTATTTTTAAATCTTTATTAAAATCATTATAAATTTTTTTAATAAAAAATGGAGATATATTCTCATCATTCATAATATCATAGTCTTCTAAAAAATTAAATAAATATTTATCAATTTTCGGACATATGTTCAATATTTTTTTAATATTACTAAGTATAAATCTATAACTAATTTTTCTATTAGAAATCATATCTATCCAATCATCTGATGATATATCAATACCATTAACTAATCTATTTAATGATTCTTTATTTTCATCATTTGGTATAGGATGTACTAAATTAATTATATCTATTAGCTTAACATCTAAATTACCAATATATTTAAAAATATGGATATTATCAAATCTATCAAATGCCGTAGAAAATCCTTTTTTTAAAGCATTTGGGAATTTTGGCTTATCACAATTTGTTTTATTATTTATATAATATGATAATATTTCTGGCATATCATCGATAGTATAAACTATCCTATCGTAAAAGTTCTTAGACCATCCATATCCTGATATAATCGATGTTAATTCACAAGCTATAACTTTTGATGTCTCTATAAAATTAATATCCTTTAAAAAGATTGATAATTTTGCTAGAAATAAAGGATTGATATCATTAAATAATAATTTAACTGATTCAATATTATATTCATAATTTATTAAGGTATTTAGTGTAAGTTCTATTACTTCTAACTCAATACTATCACTACCTATTAGAACTTCACTTTCTAAAAGTTCTTCAATTTCTTCAATATTTAATTTTGACATAATTTCTATTCTGCTGAAGGTGGTTTTGTCTTCATACGTCTCATTTTCCAATTTAGGTTTTCCCAGTTTTTAATTTCATCATCCAATCTAACTAAATCATCTTTAGCTAATTTAATACTTTTCTCCTTTTTTTGAAGAACTTCCTTTAGTTTTATTAAATCATTAAACTCTTTTTCGTATGATTTTTTATCATTATAAAAGTTCTTTTTCGATTCTTCCAATTCTAGTTGTACTATCTTAATATCTTCTTTAAGATTATTACTAGAATTAATGCTATTCTCAATTTCTCTTCTCTTCTCTAAAAACTTTTCTTTCTCTCTTTTAGAATTATCATCGAATTTTAAAATATCATTTTCTAATTTCTTAAATTTATCTACTAATAATTTTTCATTTTCAATAATATCATTCTCCCTCTTTTCATAATCAGTTATTTTATTAATTAAATCATTTTCTTTATTCTCTAAATCAGATATTTTTAAGTCTATATTTTTAAACTTATCAAGTTTTTCTTTTTCCTTTTCCTTATCTCTAAATATAACATTAGCTCCAACAATTAATGAAACTGCTAATGGATCAAAAACTAACATAAGTGCAATTATAAACCAATTAACAACTTGGTCAATACTATTACCAGTCAATTTAGAAATATATTTTAATGGTCCTATTTCACCAGCAATATCAGAATTAGATTGTATTTCTAATTTTTTAATCGAAACACTACTAATAGAATCATTCAATGCGGATTCTTTAATCTGTATCTCACCTAATCTAATCTGTTTTATATTAAGTTGTGCTTCAAAGGATCTTCTATTTGCAGATGAAGTAGTAGTTACTATTTGTCCATCCTTACCTCTATTTTGTATTATGTTATTTGACAATCCTTTTGTTAAATCATTTATATTATTATTTATATTAGATTTCTCATTTCTAATATCACTTAGTTGATTATTGAAAATTATAACTTTACTATCCAATAATGCTATCTGTCTATCAATATTTTCAACTTTACTAGAAGTCTCTGAATATGCAGATGATAGATAACCATAAATACCGCCTGATGTTATAGACATTAAAACAAATATTGCAATAAAATAATATATTTTTAACATTCTATTTAACTTATCCCAATATTGATATAATAATGATGCTAAAACTAATTTTGCAATCTCCAGTGTAGTCATCATAATCATAACCTCGCTACTTGCACCTGAAAACATTTTACTAAGTCCAGTTACTGAATAAAATGCTGCTGATAAAGAAACTGATAAAGCAGATATTAAAACTAAATAAGGTAATATTTTTTTCTCCATTTATTCTTCTTCATTTAGTTTATCCTCTACATATTCAATATAGGAAATTTTAGAATCTAAAAGTGTAGTATATAAATTAAATAACTCTTTTATATTCTTTTCATCACCATCTATAATAGATCTCTTAATATCTATTTCAAAATTGGAAAGTTTAAAATTCATGTCAACTATATCTTTTAAGACAATATCACAACCTAAACTTTCATTTAAAAGAATATTTAAATTTAATTTTCTATATAAAACAGTTTTTTCATGTGACTCACCATTATGTCTAAATTCCAATAAATAATTTAAATATGCAATATTTTCTAATTTACTCATTATAAATTAAATTCATCATAAGATTCATCATCAACATCTTGTTTAAAATGTGAACTCAAATAACTTTCTATCTCAGTTTCTTGTGGACTCACTTGTAGACTTCTACTGTCACCAGTCCATTGATTAATCCAAGAAATTGGATTCTTTGCTTTATCAAATAAAGGCTCTAAACCGATTATTTTCATACGATTATTTGTTAACCATTTCATATATTGTATAATAATTTCAGAATTCAGTCCTATCATAGAACCATCTTTAAATAGATATTCAGCCCATTCTATTTCTTCTTTAGAAGCATCCTCATACATCTTTATAACTAAAGGCTCACATTCTTCTACAATTTTTTGAAAACCCTCACTCCATTCTTCTTTAAATGTTTTAAGTAAAAATGATGTGAAACCCATATGTAAATTTTCATCTCTATTAATAAGAGAGATTATTTTGGCATTTCCTTCCATTTTTTTATTTTGAGCAAAACAATATGAACAAGCAAATGATACATAGAATCTAATACCCTCAAGAATATTAATAGAAACTAGTGTTAAGTATAATTTCTTTCTTTTATCATACTCTGATTCGCCAGGTAGTGAATTAATTAATTCATCATAATATTTAGTAACAGAGGTTGTTCTTTTAACAATTTCTTCATCTTTTAAAATACCATCAAATATTTCACTAGGATTAGTATAAATATTTTTTATAATATATGTGTAGGCATAGGAGTGTATTGTTTCAAAGAATTCCCATGTTTTGGAAAACAATTCAACTTCTTGATTAGAACAGTTTTCCAAAAGATTTGATATACCTCTGCTCTGAACAGAGTCTAATAGAATTTGATATCCTAAATTTTTCGTGAAAATAAACTTTTCGTGTTCTGTAAGAGATTGAAAGTCTGCTCTATCTCTCGATAAAGCAACTTCTTCAGGTCTCCAAAAGTAAGATATATGTTGTTTAAACATATTGAATATTTTCTCATAACGGAATTTATCATATCTTTGAATAGACAGATTAGTTCCAAAAAATAATGGAGATTTTGTAAAATCCACATTAGTATCTAAATTTATAATTGATTTCATATTTATTTTTAATTTACTATTATTATATAATGTTTTTATTTTTTGTTTTATTTTTTAAATAGAACAAGCACCTGATTCGCAACCCATTTCACCTAAATCATCACTTTTCTTATCATCTGTATTTGCATAGTATAAAGTCTTTAAACCATACTTATATGAATGTAATAAGTCTTTTATTACACCACTTATAGAAATACCATCAGGAGAATAGTGATAATAATGATTAGCAGATATTGATTGATCTATCCATTTTTGAATAACAGCACATATGTTTGTATAGCCTCTGTTATCTGGCATATCAAATGCCATTTCATACTTATTTTTCAGCTTTATACATTCTGGTGCAACTTGCTTTATAAGACCAGATTTAGACTTCTTTGTAACTACCAAAGATCTAACTGGCTCAATGCCATTTGTTGCATTCTGAACAACAGCAGAAGATTCTGCTGGCATTATTGTAGTTAAAACAGAGTTTCTTAAACCATATAACTCAATATCTTTTCTTAGAGAATCCCAATCACACGAATAATCACGAACAATTAACTCATCGACATTCTTGTTATATCGATCCATTGGCATAATACCCTTTGAATATGTTGTTTTATCATACCACTCACATTTACCAAATTCTTGCGCAAGTTTATTAGACGCTTTCAATAAAGAATATTGAATATTTTCAAAAAGTTCATCAACATAAAATAAAGCTTCTTTGTCAGAATATTTTATACCTTGTTTAGCCAACCAATATGCAAAGTTAGTCACTCCAATACCTACTGATCTTCTTTTTAGCATCTTTCTAGCAGCATTTATTGGATAATCTTGATTCTCAACTACATACTCTAAAACCCTAACAATATATTCAGCAACTTTATGTAATTCTTCCCATGATTTTATATTACCAAGATTAAATGCAGCTAATGTACATAAAGCAATTTCACCATTAGATTTATCCTCAGTATCTTTATTATTATCAATATCATAAATATTTTCGATTGGTGAGGTTGGTAAAATAATCTCTGTACAAAGATTAGACATCTTCATTCTTTCAGTAAATGGTGAATTTATATTCGCATTATCTATATTCATAACATACATTCTACCAGTTCCTATTCTTTCTTGTGAAAAGAAATTCATCAAATCTCTGGCCTTAATTACTTTTCTTGGTATTTTCTTATCTGCTTCATATTTTATATAAATGCTTTCAAATTCTGGAAGACCAAATACATCGTATAATCCAGGAACATCTGATGGTGAAAATAATGATACCGAATCATTACTTACAAATCTGGTGTAAAAAACCTTTTCAAATTGAATACCGTAATCCATATGTCGTACTCTATTATCATCAGTACCCTTATTATTTTTTAGAACCAATACATCCTCAATCTCCCTATGCCACCAAGGGAAATAAACAGTTGCTGATCCTTTTCTAATACCTCCTTGTGAACAAGAATGTAATGTAGATTCAAACATTTTAAAAAATGGAATAACACCTGTATGCACCACCTCACCATTTCTAACCTTTGATCCAACTGCTCTTATAGAGCCAACATTAATACCAATACCTGCTCTCTTAGCAACATATTGTCCAATTGCAGTATTACTATTGAATATTGAATCTAATGAATCACCAACTTCAATTAACGTACAACTTGAAAATTGTCTATTTGGTGTTCTAATTCCAGCCATTATTGGCGTTGGTAAAGAGATTTTATGTTGTGATATCATATCATATAATTCTCTAACATAATCGAATCTTTTATCCTTGTCATAATCTGCAAACACTGTCATAGCAATCATCATAAAACAAAATTGTGGTGTTTCATAGGATTTACCAGTACTTCTATCTTTAACCAAATACTTATCAATAAGTTGTTGCAAACCTGCATATGTAAGTTCATAGTCTCTATCATGTTTTATAAAAACATCAAGTTTATCAATCTCTTCCTTTGAATATTTTTCAAGTATTAAAGAATCATATAGATCTACTTTTATATTTCTGTTTATACACTCATATAAACTAGGCAAGTCTTTTTTGATTTCAAAAACTTCTTTTCTTAGTAAATAGTTTAAAAGATTAGATGCCACATATTGATAATTTGGATTCTTTTCAGTTATAAGATCAACTGCTGAATTTATAAGAACTTTATGTATTTCAGATGTCTTTATACCCTGATAAAACTGTAGATGCGCATTCATAGCAACATCTGATGCTGAAACTCCACTTAAACTAGATGTCGCCCATAATAGTATTTTATTTATTTTCTCAGCTTCAAACTTCTCACTTGTGCTGTTCCTCTTAGTAACATTTATTTCATTACTCTTAACCTTTTTAATTTCTCTGGTAATCAATTCTTCCATTTTTATTTATTATTTTTTATTAAGGATTTATATATTTTTATAAATTCCAATCATATTTACATTTTCTTTAAAAAATTAAAGAAAATCTATATTGTCTAATCTGTTTAAATTATGTTTAAATTTACTATTATTAAGAATCTTAATGATATCAGATATATGCACGGTATAAATATTTTCATAAGAATCTATTTTAAATAGTGACTCTTCATAATCTGTATCTGTAACCGATCCTGTATAAATTTTATCCTCACCTAAACTGTCTATATGAGCAAACTCTAATTCAGTTCCAACATAAATATTTCTATTAGTGATTTCCATAGAGTTTACCTTTTTACCAATATGATCTCTCAACTCAAATAATACTAAATTTCTCCACTTATTATCCAATAATTTGAACATGTTATATAAATTATCCGAGAAATAGACTGATAATTCATTAAATAATTCAACATTTGTAAAAACATCATCTTCTAGATGTATTTTTAATAAATAATAATAATGATTAAAATCTGATTTAGATGGTTTTCTCCTATTATTCAAGAAATTTATATTTGTATGTTGTAACAAAACATTATAAACTCTTTCCTTAATATTCTTCTGTCTAATATATGTTTCATTGTCTTGTGATTCCACATAGAAAAATGAGGATTTATCAACTTCAAACTTTTCATTAAAATACATAGATGAATAATCTTCCTCTAGCTTTTCATCTTTTTTACCTTTAAAAATAGAATCATATTTAAGAGAGTGCTTACCCTGTACCTTATGTTTAGATATAACTACATCTACCTTATCAACGTCATCAATCAATTCATCAATCAAATCTTCTTCTGTTACTTCTGTTATCTCAATTATAATATCAACCTCTATATCATCAGATAATATTTCATTAACATCGGAATCTTCTATTTCTTCATCAGACTCATTGAAATCCTCTCCAAAATCTTCTATTTCTTCATCATAATCTTCTATTTTCTTCTTTAACATATATTTATTTTATTTTTTTAAGCATCTAAAAATTGATCATCTTCTAATGTCAAAAAAGTCGAATTTAAAGTTAACTTAATTTGACTTTTTAAAAAGTCACCATCTCTTTGCTTTAAGAGCTTAAATCTAAATAAATTTAATCTCCGCATCTCAGGAGTTCTTATAATTGCAAAAAATGTGTCAGCAGTTTCTGCAATTGCTTTTGATTCAGGAACACTCTCTAATGTTATATCGGATGCACTCCAAGCATCCTTAGCAACTTGCACACCAGTTATAAGTGGACATTTATATTTAGAACCAAGTGCCCTTAATCCCTCAGCCAGATGCTTACCCTTCGAATATAAATTATCACCAGCACCCTTTAATGCTGCAATTAGAGTTATATAATCAACGAATATTATATCAAATTTTATATTTCTCTTTTGTTGAACCTTATTTATATAATTATCAAAATCCGAAATATTTACAGTTCCCGCTGCCCAAAATTTAGTATAGATTTTACCAATTTTATTTTTAAATAAATCACCGCCTTCTTTTGTAGAGCCTAAAGATTCTATCTTTCTACGAATCATATCAACATCCTTACTGACCTGATCATAATCATTAATAGGAATTTTTAACCGCATAGCTCCCATTCTCTTTAATACCTTTCGCTCACTCATCTCAAGAGTAATATACAAAACATTATAACCTAGGTTAGCAGATTTAATAGCGAAATTTTGCATCCATAAAGACTTACCATTATTAGTTTCTGCCATTATACAATTTAATGTACCAATGTCCCAACCACCACCTAATATGTGATCTAAAGTATCTAGTCCAGACTTAACTTTAAATCTAGAACTATCTTGTATATGTAATTCCGCATTATCAAAATCAGATCCCAAATCATCATCGTCAATAAAGTTTGTTGATGACATATCAGAAACTATAGCTTTGATTCTATCAACCGATTCAAGTGCTTTATCGAAATCTGATATGTCATCAAAATTTCTAGTCTCTTCCACAATATCAACAGAACCAGCTTTAATCCGATTAGTTAATATCCATGTGGTAAATTTTGGCTCTATGAAATTCTTCTCATCATATTCATCTAAATTTACTGTTAATATAGATTTTAACATATCTCTACTTATTAGAGAATCTTTATCCTCTAATTTTATCATATCCAAAATTTGACGTGGTGAAGGTATTGAAACATCAGAACCCAAAAGCATATAATTTCTTATTATATTATACACGAATTGAACTTCTGAATTTCTAAAAAAATATGGTCTAACAATATCAAGATATTGCTTATTATTTAGTATATAATTAAAGAATACTTTTTCAAGCGATGTGGTCATAAAACAATTTATTATTATACAAAGAATTGTTTTTATAGTTTACTTTTATAATCTAAATAACCACTATAATAGATATCAAAACCAGCAATATACTTATCAATATCATCAAGCATCGCTTGGCTCACATTAGTTATAGTATATATTTTACGCCTAATACCATGTATAATACTTGATTTTAACCAAGTATCAGTATATGTAAGAATATCCAAAACTTCCATCGTTGGCTCAGTTAGATTCGGTTTAGTATGATTAATAGAAATTCTACAAGAAATATTTCTATTTTGACAAAGAATATATAAATAAAACATCAATAATATATTATACTCATATATATCCATATATATTTTCATTTTTTCTACATTCAAATCTCTTCTTTCGTTTGGATCATATTGTATAACTTGACTACCATTTTTAAATGAAAAATTAAAACTATGATTATTCATATATTTACACATTTCATATAATGATACTTCATCGTTTAGAACATCATACATTTCACTATAAGGTATTAAACTATTTAATTTTTTATTAAAATAGTCTATAAAATCACCACCTGAAATAACTTCATAAAGATTTTGAGCTTTAATATATTCATCTTTAAAAGATTTAGATTGACCAGTTATCATAAAAGTATTAGCTTCCTCTATTTCCTCTAATTTAGAAGCTACATCTAATAAATTCATCGAATCAATATTGTTCATACAATATTGATATATCATCGATTCGAAATCTCTATAATAATAATTTATATTAATCACACATTTATTCAAGCCTTCTATACTTTTACCCATAGATAAAAGCGATTTTTCAGAACTATAGTATTTACTACTAGAATAACTTATAAATGGTAAATAATTTTCAAAATTCTCAAAAATATCATTTTCAATATAATTTTTAATACAATAGAAATCACATCCTCTTATTTTAACAAGTCCAAAATTTTCAATAAGATCCTGAGCAATATCATCACTAAGTTGGTATAAATGAATATAATGAATAGAATCTTTTTGATTAGGAATTAAAATCCAATCATCATTATATATATCACGAATTAGATTTTTTTTATTTATATAAAAAGTTATATGTGATATATAGATTCTAACATACTCATCGTCTTTGATCAAAGATATCAAGTAACTTTTTCGCATTTTTGGCACATTATTAATAACCTCATCAAAAACATCTATCAAATCATCTTTTTTAATTAAACCAAATTCTTCATTATCAATTAAATCAAATTTATCAACGTATTCATTATATCTCTCAGAAAATATACCATTTGATTTAAGAAAATAATTACCAAAAGAATTTCTAAAACAGTCCTCAATTGGCATATATGACTCAATATTTGGTACCCAAACTGCACTTGATCTTGGTATATATTCTTCAAGACGTAATGACCATCTATGATATCTAGCCTCCGTAGATCCATCCGTATTATTCAGTACACACTCAACGATTTCTTCATCTTCACTAGTTGCACTTTTTAAAATTAGATTATCATACTCTAATATGACAAATGTATCCATGTATGGATACTTATCAAACCTAGTTTTTTTTAATTTAACTTTAAGCATTTCGCCATTAAAGTCTCTTCTATTTACTGAAAATGCTGGGAATTTATTATCATCTTTATCTATGTTAAGAAAATCTTTAAACCAATCTATAAATTTTTCAATATCATTATCATGTCTTGTATAAACTCTATCTAAGTAATATCTAACTGATTTTGGTGAATCAATCTTCCAAAGTATTGCTCTACCTAAAAGTTTTTTACTATCATCTATTAGAATCAATAATTGACAAACCTCTGGATTATCAACATAAATATCAAGAAAACTTTGGGTTGATTCATATCTCATACAAGAATTATTTAAAACACCACCACCAGATACATAATTACTTTCTAAATACCAATCTCTTATTGCTTCACCCTTCATCAAGTAAAATCCTTCTGATAATTTTGAATATTTCTTATCCCAAGCATTTTTATAGAGATTTACAAACTTCTCAATTTCTTGATCAGTTACTATCACATTATTATTAACAAGTATCTGTCTAATAGATCTACCTATTTTTGCAACATTCTTAGCTCTATCGAATGGATCTATATTAGATAGCTTTAATCTATCAACTTGAGTATCATTTATAAAATTTATATCATCATTATTTTTAGCAGGTTTTATATAATTAATATTTGTCTTTATATCTACAGAGTTAGTATAAAAATCCAATATTTCTTTAGCAATCCTATTATTAGATAATTTTGAAATAATTTCATTAAAATCACTATCAATATTCAATATTGACTCAAATAATTTATTAAATAAATAACTTTTATACTTCTCTATCATATTCTTTTATTAAACTATTTTTACCAATCTTTTCTTTATTATACTCACCATCAGCTATTTCATAAGGTTTAATAGGTATATCTAAATAACTAACTTTTAATCCTAATTTATCTTTAAGCAATTTAACTAAATAATTAAAGCCCCTTTTTGCTAGAAAAGTTCCTACTCCTACGCCTAATGCTAAAAAATTTCCTGGTAATGTAGTCATATTTAAATCATACTCACCAATCAATGAGCTTATAGCATTCATTGTAGGCACCATTAATGCGGTATAACCAAACATATCAATTAGTCCATTAATTGTATAATGTGATTTTTTAAATATTATTTTAATAATATTTCTTATCGATTTAAAACACTCAGTCATCTTTTTAATAATACCATTACCAATACCTCTAAGCTTTAATTCTTCTAGAATTGTTCTAGCATCCGCTCTGGTAACTTTGGATGTGATAAATCCAGTATTTTTACATTTATCACATTCTGATTTAGACTTACAAACACAAGGTATTTTATCATCACCAACTCCATTATTGTTTTCTTCGAGATATGTTATTGCTAATGCTGCTAATGTTATTAAAAGTATATTTGATGCATTAACTTCAATATTAAGATTCTCATTTACAACTAAATTCTCAACTATTGGATACATTGCCTTTATACCAGTACCAAATGTAAGTATCAATCCATAATTAAATTTGATATCTTTTGAAAAATCTTTTAAAATTGAATCAAAGTCATCCTTTGATTCAAAAATAAAAGGATTTTCAAACATATCAAGGAATCTCTCCACCATATTATAATGTCCATATCTTAAAATCATATACCTATATATTATTTCTACCGATGAGAAAGTCTTTTAACAATCCATTTTTTATCAAAAATAAATCCATTCTTAAGATCTTGTAGATAATCAAGTGTAAAAAAGTCAGAAACTTCATCGACCCAAATTGCGTCAATATGATTAATCCAAACACCTAAGACATCTGAAAAACGATACTCGTCTATATTTAATATTCTTATACCATCAATATCATAATTATGTCTTGCCAAAGCAACAATACCTTCGGTATCTTGAAGAATATAAAATTTATCAAAAGATGGCTCTTTATTAGTTAATGTTCTATCAAAACCATATATAAATGTGTCCATATAGGGTATATCCTTTGGAGCTTCTCCGCTAAAAAAGGCATCATCATAAGAGTATTCTACAATATCAAATTTCAAGCTAATGCTCATCTCAAACCAAGAAGTTATACCATCCTTTACATATTCTATATTAGGACCACTTTTATTTTTGTCTTTATAAATAATCTTATTTTCCCTAGCATATTCAATAAATTTATAATAATCACAATCAAATGCTGTATAAATTCTATCCATGAATAAACCTCTATTGGTTTCCCATATTAAAGCTCGTCCAAAAATATGACCCTCTGAATTTAATAGAACTAATAATTTTACTGGTACATAAGTATAAAAAGTTATAATAGCCAATTCATCATTCATACAAGAGTTTAAAAGTGCATTTGCATCTCTTGCATCTTGTGTATATAATGAAGATGAATAACCTTTATTAATATCTGACCATACCTCAAAAACAAGTAAAGATTTTCGCATTATCGATTTATAGATATTAACAAATTTTTCTATTTCAGAAGAATTATATTTATTACCGAATAACTTATTAATAAGTCTTCCTATTTTTATAGAGTATCTATTCTTATGATAAATCTCAGCAGAATTAGATGATAGTGGATATATATAAGTAGATAATATACTCTCATCAAAAACAGAAAAGTGTTGTGATAATTTAGCTGAGGTAGTAAAACTAATAGTATCTAAACCATCAACATTTAATAAAGATATATCCCCCTTAGTGTCTTTTAACGCTAATAAATCTGCCGATATTGGCGATCCTAAAAATATAGAACTATTTTGAAAAATACTAATTAAAGATACAGAGAATTTAATAGGAACTTGTATTCTAGAACTCTCTAAAATAAAATTAAAAAAATTAAAAATCATGTTTTATATATTAAAATAAATTTTATATATTAATATATAAATTAAATTAAACATATATGAAACACATAAAAAAATTTGAAAATTTTTACCTATCCCCAGATGTAGATTCTGATGAACAAGAGTTTATTGATTATTCAAAAAAGATGAGAGAAGTTAGACCCAATGATGATGATGATGATGATGATTCGATTGAAAGTTATTTGGATTTGGATTCAGAAGAACCAAAGAACTTTAAGGATAACATTATAGAATCAAGAAAAAAGAGATAATTAGATAATTATCTCAAATCCCTTTTTATTACAAATTTCTATCGATTTATCTGATATATCACAACCAATATAATATCTATTATGATCCCTAGAAACCTCACATGTTGTACCAGATCCAACAAATGGATCAAATATAATATCTCCATCATTTGAACTCTGAAAGATAATTCTCTTTAAGAGTTCATATGGTTTTTGTGTATCATAAATCAAACCACCATTATTAATATAACTTGTTCTAGTACCAATTGACTTTAAATCCCATATATTTTGAATATATTTTGAATCATATTCATCTGCATATTGTATTTTTCTAGGAACATTATTTCTTGACCATTCTATTTTACCATCTATGTCCATTTCCAACATTTTATCTGGTGTTGTTGCCCAGTGCCTACCCTTTGGTAATACTATTTTACCAAATTTTGGATGTTCCCAATCGAATCCAGTTATACCAGATGAATTACCCTTTGCGTGCATAGGAACGGTTGTATAATATCTACCATCTATAACTTTATTAAATTGTTTCTCTAATTCAGT
>Ga0105050_10005915_pt1 | contig 15459 bp, 10 predicted proteins | sample FRY01_FD_78088 | JGI IMG/M metagenome (GOLD analysis project Ga0105050, IMG submission 78088) | Freshwater microbial communities from Lake Fryxell liftoff mats and glacier meltwater in Antarctica - FRY-01 | ecosystem: Environmental > Aquatic > Freshwater > Ice > Glacier meltwater ... | reverse complement strand
GTGTTTGGTTTTGTGTCTAAAACAACACTCGGACAATTTGTTCGTTCTAATACCTTCTTTTCAGACCCAAACATATAATTCCAATCATCAATAAAAAGCCACATTGAATAAGTAAAATTACTGGAATTATTTGAATTCTTTAAATCGTCCGCTTTAATCGTTTGTGGGAGTTTAGCCTTCGCCATCTCAGTCAATTTATTTGTTTTAGAAAAAGCATTTACTATTAAATATACAATAACTAATAAAACAAAGACAAGTATGACATATTGTTTAACATCCATTTTATATATATTATATAATATAAATTAACTATACTATATCTAAATATACTGAATCATATTATTGTACCCCTACCATATTTTTTGCGGAATTCATAAATTTATTATTAGGGTTTTCGTTTTTTTCAATATTTAAATTTACATCATCCTTAATGCTCCATACATATGGTATATCTTTTCCTCGTAAAACTTTATAGTTCAATATAATATTTTTTTTAGTAAGAATATTTTCATAATAAGTAACATTACATATACCGCCGTATAACCCATTCACCGCTCCCGTAGTTACACTATCAAACGACATATATGGAACGACGCTTGATGTAGAGGCAACTAATGCTCCATTTAAAAAAACATCAATATAACCATCATCATAATTTATGACAATATTATTCCACTTTTGATACATAACCTTTTTGGTTTCATATACTTGTATCAGTTCATTTTTTTTATTTATATCATTAGATGCATTTTCAGCCATGACACGTAAACTATTTAATTTTCCATTATATTCCAACGCAATCTTTTCTCCGTATTTTAATATATTTGTATATTTCCCATATGAACCATTCGTATTTGGCGGTTGGGGGTTTAAATTAAACCACCCAGAAAGAGCATATTTATATCTATATTGTTGTAATTCTGTATCTGTATATTGAGGATGAACCTCAAAATCTATTTTCAACCAAGTAGGGTTTTTTATTTTTTTGTATATCCATGCTAAATATTTATTCTTTGGTTCATTTGGGTCAGTATATTTCGATTCTGGTGCATTATCCAAACTATTTCTATCTTTTATCTCCAAATCTCTCTTAATCTTTTCATTTTTTCTTCTACTATGTATTTCATCAATTAATGCCAATTCTTTTATATCTATATCCTTGCGTTTATATAAATCATTATAATTTCCTATATGATGCTCTTGATTGAGATTTACTGGTTCATTTAATAATTTCAATCCATCATAATTTATTGCTTTATCAAATAAAAAAGGAACAAAAAACCACATTCCTATAATAACTACTTCAATCCCGATCAATATCCACACTGGTTTCGTTGTTAAATTAAATTCATATTTAGCATAATCCAGTAAATCTACTAACAAACACGGCAAGTACATAATAATTTTCAAAATTAATGATGACAATTTTTTTCCGGGAGCATTTTTTCTTTTATTAATTTGTTTTTTAAACAAAATATAAACAATACCAAGAACACCAATGAAAATAAATACAGACATTGATAAACGTATCGTATTAAGAAGCGCCGTATGCATTAATAGCCATATTATTCCTCTTACACCCATCATAAATATAATAAAAAATGCTATTGTGATAAAAAATTTAAAAATAATATTCATTTCATTCATTCCTACCATATCAATATCCTCGGGTATGTTTATTTTTTCTCTAATAAAAATAAATAATATAACATATGTAAATGATATTGTTAATACTAATAATTTTGTAAATGCAGGAAATGACGTATTAATATTGAATGGATTGAAATAATAAATTAGAACTATAAATAATATATATTGTATCATTTCTAATTTTGCCAAACGAGATGGGTCTACATATATTTTACGAGTTATACGATCAATAAAACTTAAATCTATTTCTTTTCTTGAAATTTTATCCCATGTGTCACTTAAACTAGAAACATTATTAGCTAAATTTTCTGTAGTATTCGAACCATCCATAATAGTTCTTGTATAATATTAGAATAGTTTTTATTATACAATATATAAATTATAAATTTTCAAATGCAGTTTTTTTGCCGTGACAATCTCGGCATAATGCAACTAAATTATCTACATTGTTAGAACCTCCATTATCAAGTCTTATTTTATGGTCAACCTCAAACCAAGCTGGTAATTGCTTTTTGCAACCTCCGCATTTCCATCCTTGCTCCGCTGCCACATATTTTTTTTTTGTTTCACTTACTGAACGCTTAACATTTAGTGTGGTGCTCGGTATTCTTCCAGAATTTAGTATTCTATTTTCTTGAGAAGTATTATCATGTCCAAATACATTTTTTGACATATTTAATAAAGGAGTTAACATATCACTCGCTTCTTTGTCAATTGGCATATATTTTAAAATACCATTAGCATGTGTTAATAAATTTTTTGATTCTGATGGGTTTTTTTTACTATATAAATAAAGTGAAAGTCCAACAAACCCTATACCTGCCATTTGATAATATTTTTTCCAAGATTTTAATATTTTTACGTATTTACCATCATTGTATGTATTTATAATAAAAAATATAGTAATTATTACAACTAGTAGTTCTATTTTCATTTATATAATAAATATATTTAATTATATTTATTATAATGATTTTGAAAGGAAGTAAACCAACATTTATATGAAAACATCTCTTTCATTAGCTCTAAAATTATGATGATATATCCTCGTATTGATTATTGATTTGGATCGTATGTATTTTTTCCTCTTTTTCCGCAATTAGATTTAATGATTCTAATTCTTTTATTAACTCGCTAACATCAATTGGTTTTACTGAAAATTCCGGACTATAACAATATTTTAGAAGTATTCTACATATGCTGTTTATCAGGTTTTTGTCAATTACATATTTAATACTATTATCAATACCATATATTACACCATGTTCTATAATTTTTGTATAACACATTAAAAATCCCCAAATATCCGCATTTTTTGTAAAAACCTCGTAAAAATATTTCGTCTCATTAAAAACGCCATTTTCATCTACATACATTGACAATACAGATTGAATATATTCTATTATTGTATTTACTTCAAGGACGTCGTAATTAATCTCTCCGGATTCACGAATCATTTCTATCGCGTATATCTTATAAATATCATGTAATATTCTAAGAACACTCTTATAATGTCCTTTACTCTTATTTAATGTTGTATTTAACATTTTTATTGCTATTATTTTCATTAATTCATTGTGCCCTGCTTTTTTATTATATGATACCGATGATGATTTTTGCCTATTGAACTCATGCGGTAGTAATTTTTTTACATAATTATTAAAAAATATACCGGAAAATGGCATATTAAAATGTATAGAACGATTTTTGATTTCCGGAGGTATCGTAATTCCATCATTCTCTCCAGCCAAACCCCAATCAATTAAACGTGCTAATTCGCCATCATGTGTTATTAAAATATTATTTCCTTTTATATCAAAATGGTTCAATTTATATTTATTTATAGGAACTATTCCATTTTTTAATAAACTTATAAGAGCTGTATTTAATCTGATAAAAGGTTTATATTTATTGTTGGCATCCAATAATCTCATTATATAATTGTCAATCGTCATACCTCCGTCTGGTAAATTTAAAATTTTTAGTCTATTTAGATTATTATTTACATTCGACGCATTTATTCCATTATCAGTAAATAAATCGCATGTTTTGTCGAAAGATTCTAAATCAGTTTTATTTAATGCACTCGGAGAACACGTATACGTATCTGATACCAAAAAATATTTACTATTATTAGGAATAGTATCAATTATTTTTTTTACCTTATTCATTTCATCTATTTCTTTTCCTATATCTTCTTCGTACATAAGTTTTGATACATGACTGGGATTATAATTATTAGAATTATCTGAACATTTGAGAGATGGACGAAATACACATCCATATGACCCAGCATCTATTGCCTTCCCTCCATATTTGTATGTTCTTTTTTTTATTCCTTTTTTTTTTGATTTATACGTTTTTTTATTACGCATATGTATAATAGATGTATATATTATTTTTTATATAAATAAATTGTCAAAAAGGTCATTGATAACATTATTCCAATAAATACATATTTCTCTCTACGTTTCCTTTCTTCTTTTACTTTTATTGCTTTTGGTTTATAATGTTCATAATAAGCGACCATTGAATCTTCCATAGTAAATTCTGGTTTCCCCAGCGACACATTTATTTTATTGTGAATAAAGTGAACCCATTTTACGAAAGAAGGTTGTGAATCTAAATAAGGTGTAACTGGATATTTATCTAACAATTCACTAAATTTATTCCCAATTGTTGATATTGGTAAAAATAATGGTATATTCTGTATAAAATCATAATATTTTTTTCTTATTGTTTCATTTGGATTTAATGGATATGATAAAGCAATTGTATGTAATACAAACCAGTAAAATGAGCCCCATACTTCAGGATCTAACGCCATTATAATAAATGATATAAAAAGATTTACAATATAACATATAATGATGAATAATAATAATTATTGCAATAATTGCGGAACAAAGGGTCATATTTTTTACCAATGTAAACATCCAATTACTAGTGTTGGTATTATTGTTTTTAAAATAAATACAGAAGGAAAACGTGAATATGTTTTGATAAGGCGAAAAGATAGTATTGGCTATGTTGAATTTATGAGAGGGAAGTATAATATTTATAATAAAATGTATATTTCTAATATTATCTCTGAAATGACGAATGATGAAAAACAACGTATATTAACTTGCGATTTTGATACATTATGGAAACAATTATGGGGGAATGATATTAATAATCAATATAGAGGTGAAGAAAAAATTTCAAAAGATAAGTTTGAAACATTAAAAACCGGAATTAATGTGAATGATAAAGATTTTTCATTAGAAACATTAATAGCTGAGTGTAAATCTAATTGGAATGAAACCGAATGGGGATTTCCAAAAGGACGTCATAACAATCAAGAAAAAGATTTATTATGTGCTTTACGTGAATTTGAAGAAGAAACTGGTTATTCTAGGCTATCCATTACAATAATCCAGAATTTAATGCCATTTGAAGAAATATTTACAGGTTCTAATTATAAATCATACAAGCATAAATATTTTGTTGCAATAATGGAAAATTTTACAAATAAACCAACGTCATACCAAGATACTGAAGTTAGTAAAATCGAATGGAAAACATTTGATGATACCATAAATTTAATTAGACCTTATAATTTAGAAAAAAAAGAAGTTTTAACACGAGTAGATCTATTATTGGAAAAACATAAATTATATAACATTAATTAATGTAAATAATATTTATGTATATATTAATTATATACGTATATAGTAATATAATGGAACAAAATACACAGAAAAAAACTAAAAAAAAACCATGTCCACGAGGAACACGATATAATAAAAGAACAGAACAATGCGAACCTTTTGATAAACAAAATACGATTGTAACCCCGATTGAACCAAAAAGATCATCTATCGATAAAAATGGAGTTAAAAAAACAAGAAAAAAGCCATGCCCTAGAGGAACACGCTATAACAAAAAAACAGAACAATGCGAACCTTTTGATAAAGAAAAAAATAGCTCTGCTCTTCCTAAATCGGAGAATGCTACGGAGAATGCTCAGGATAATGCTACCGAGAATGCTGCTAAGGAGAATGCTGCTACCGAGAATGCTGCTACGGAGAATGCTACTGAGAATGCTGCTACGGAGAATGCTGCTAAGGAGAATGCTGCTAAGGAGAATGCTAAGGAGAATGCTACCGAGTATGTAGATATACCTAAACCAATTAATGAACCCATTTCTAATGAAAATAAAAGAAAAAATGAGCTGGAATTAGAAGAACGGAGAGAATTATTAGAAAATCAAACAGATTATGATTTCTTATATCCAAATTTAAATGATCCTCAATTTAATATTAAAATATCTGAACGCAAAGAGTTTAATGATAATAAATACGATGGTGAAATATACACGGATATTGAAGCACACGCGGAAAAAATGTGTAACTCTGATTTCGAATTATCTCCGCATCAACTTTTTGTTAGAAATTTTCTTTCGTTTCAAACACCATATAATAGCTTACTATTATATCATGGTCTCGGCAGTGGAAAAACTTGTTCTGCTATAAGCGTTGCCGAAGAAATGAGAGATTATATGATTCAAATGGGGATTACTACTCAAATAATGATTATAGCTTCACCCAACGTTCAAATGAATTTCAGAGTTCAACTTTTCGATGAAAGAAAATTAAAATTAATTAATGGATTCTGGAACATTCGAGCTTGTATTGGCAATAAATTTCTAAAAGAAATTAACCCAATGAATATGAAAGGACTAACAAAGGAAAATGTAATAAAACAAATAAATCGTATTATTGATACATATTATTATTTTTCAGGATATCTTGAATTCGCTAATTATATTACTCGTAAAAGTACTATAACAGACCCATCAATAACGGATCCAAAAAGAATAAAACAAATTATAAAACATAATTTAACAAAGGTATTTAATAATCGTCTAATTATTATAGACGAAATCCATAATATCAGAGTTGCTGATGATACCAAGAACAAACATACAGCAGACAATTTACTTTTGTTAGTAAAAAATGTATCTACTTTAAGATTATTGTTATTATCAGCTACTCCAATGTTTAATAGTTATAAAGAAATAATCTGGCTTATAAATTTGATGAACATAAATGATAGACGTGCAACAATTGAGGTAAAAGACGTTTTCAATAAAGACGGAACATTTAAAAATGCTGAGACAGGAAAAGAAAGCGGAAAAGAATTATTAGAACGTAAAGCAACTGGATATATATCGTTTGTTAGAGGAGAAAATCCTTATACATTTCCATATCGTATATGGCCAAGCAATTTTTCTCCAGAACATACTTTTATTAATAAACCTTATCCTATATTGCAATTAAACGGAGTATCTGAATTATTACCTGTAAATGCAATAAAATATCTTTCGCTTTATTTAATCGACATTGGCGAATATCAACAAAAGGGGTATAATTACATTATTGAACGCATCAAATCTGGAAATATTGGAAACAATCAAATGCCTAATCTGGAAAATATTGAAACATTTGGTTACACAATGCTTCAACAACCACTTGAAGCACTAAATATTATTTTTCCAGATGAGAGATTAGAAAATGAATCTCCTACTTTTAATTCGGCCGATTTAGTTGGTATAAATGGACTGAAGCGTATTATGAGTTACAATGAAGACCAAACTACACACATTCGTAGCAAGTTTGATTATATACCAAGCGCTAAACAAAAATATGGACGTTTATTTTCACCGAGTGAAATCGGCAAGTATAGTAGTAAAATAAAAACAATTTGCGAACGTATCACAAATTCAATTGGAGTTATTCTGGTTTATTCACAATACATTGACGCTGGATTAGTACCTTTAGCACTGGCTTTAGAAGAATTAGGATATTCAAGAGCAGGAAGTGTAAATTCATTATTCCAAACTCCTCCTGCTAATAAAAAAAATGGATTTAACTACGTTATGATAACCGGCGACAAAGGATTTTCACCTGACCCCGATAAGGATATTAAAATGGCTACTAATGATGACAATATTCATGGAAAACAGGTAAAGGTAATTTTAATCTCTCAAACAGGCACAGAAGGATTGGATTTAAAATTCATAAGACAAGTTCATATTCTTGAACCTTGGTATAATATGAATAGGATTGAACAAGTTATTGGTAGAACGATTAGAACGTGCAGTCATAAAGCATTACCATTTAATGAAAGAAATGTTGAAATATACTTGTATGGTTCGCTAATGAAAGATAGAATGACAGAAGAAACCGCGGATTTATATGTATATCGTTTGGCCGAGATTAAGGCAATTCTTATTGGTAATGTTAGCCGTGCATTAAAAGAAATCTCGATCGATTGTATATTAAATCATGGACAAATTAATTTTAGTGAAGAATTTATGGAAAAAAATAATGTCAAACCCGTAAATCTTAAATTATCTAGCGGAATTACATTAGAAAATTATAAAATTGGCGATAAACCATATTCATCTATATGTGATTATATGGAATCATGTTCGTTCCAATGCCGCCCTACAAAAGAAATAACAACCAACGATGTCCGCATGGATACCTATAGTCAAGATTTTATAATGATAAACAACGACAAAATTATATACAAGATTAAACAATTGATGAGGGAGAGATTTTTCTACAGGAAATCTGAACTAGTTACATTGTTAAATACATTAAAACCATACCCGATAATACAAATTAACGCTGCATTACACCAATTTATTGAAGAAAATGAATTCATTATAGACAAATATGGACGCACTGGAAAATTAATTAATATCGATGATTTATATTTATTTCAACCGATTGAATTGAAAGATACCAAAATTGGTATTTATGATAGAACAACCCCATTGGAATTAAAACATGATAATTTTGTCATCAAATTACCAAATGATATAAAAATGAGTGAAGCAATTACAAATGTAAATAAAGAGATTAAGAGTGATGATATAAAAAATAAGGATGAAGATGAGAGTAAAGATCAATCAAGTGATACTATAAAGATGATTATAAAAAACATTAATTCAAAATATAAAATTGGTACCACAAAGCAAGAATTACTAAAGGGAGAAAAAAATTGGTATATGCATTGTAAATTAGCGATTGATTTTATGATTAAACACGAGTTCACTGAACCTTTATTAAAATCTTTATTAGTAGAACATATCATTGATGAATTATCTAGTAATCATATAATTACTATTTTAAATGAATTGTATGAAAATACAAATTATGATGAAATGGAACCAATTCCATATGTAAAAGCATATATCAAAAAACAAATATTGAATGGAGATAAAAACATTAAAGGGTTTTTATGGAAAGATAAGAAAACCCAAGTTATTATTGTAAAACATTCTAGGGAAAAATGGCACATTGCCGAAGCAGAGGATATTAAAGATTTGGCACAAGTATTAATTAATAATAAAAAAAATATTATATCAAATTTAAATGACTTAATTGGATTTATTAATAATTTTAAAAATGAAGATTATGTGGTTTTCAAACTGAAAAATATTACGAATCAACGTGATTCCGGCGCGCGGTGTGACCAAATTTCTTTAAAAGGAAAATCAATTGAAACGTTAAATGTGATTATTGGTAGTAAAAAATTTGATAATAAAAGCCTGAATGTTCCACAAAGAGAGATTTGCATTATCCAAGAATTTTATTTACGTAGTTTTGATAAAGATAGAAAAAATCAAAAACGTTGGTTTTTATCACCACCCGAATCGGTCTTGACCGATATTGAAAAATTTTCATCTTCTATTAAGATAAAAAAAAATATATAAAAATATATAAAAAATATAAAAATATATAAAATAAAAATATATAAAAAATAAAATTGAATAACAATTTAAAAATAATATCATTAATTAATATTAAGATGTCATTATTCACGAATACAAAAAATAAATCGAATGTTGTTAATTCATCAAATGAACCACTTTATAATTTAATTTTAATTAATAAGACTATACACGTATCTATTAATAATGTTGGAAGTAATATAAAAGAAACATTAGAAAAAGTTATCGCTTCACAAATAGAAGGAAAATGTATCGTAGAAGGATACATTAAACCGAAATCTATCGAAGTTATTACATTTTCAAGTGGGTTAGTTAATAGTTCTAATATTATTTTTGAAGTTATATTTCAATGTTATGTATGTTCGCCCGTAGAAGGTATGTATATTAATTGTATTGCAAAACATATTAATAAAGCAGGTATTCGTGCCGAAGTAAAAGAAATACCTTCACCTGTTGTTATATTTATTGCTCGAGACCATAATTATTCATCTCCATTATTTTCACAGGTTAAAGAAAATGATAATATTACTATTAGAGTCATTGGACAACGATTTGAATTAAATGATACGTATATTTCCATTATTGCCGAAATTGTCGATTCTTCGTTATCTATTAAACAACCTAACGCAAATCTTGAAAAATCTCAGGTTCAGCCAATTACTACTAAAAAAAAATTAACGATTAAAGTACGAAAACCGCTTTCTATAAGTGAAAATGTAGTTTAACCCTGATTTTATTTATTTTTAAATTAATATAAATACAAGAACTATTATAATATAATGTCATTAAATTATTTAAAAGAACGTATCGAAACTATGCAAAAATATCATCAAATCGAAATTTTGAGAATATTAAAAAAGTATTCTTCCGTGAAAATGAATGAGAATAATAATGGAACTTTTATTAATCTTACCGAATTACCAGAAAATGTAATTGGTGAATTGGAAAAATATACAAAATATGTTGACGTACAACAAATTCAATTAAAAAATGTTGAAAGTGAAAAAAATAAGATTGAACAACATTTTTTTACTACATAACTACCAGTTAAAAGATAATAAAGATTTACTCATTATATATTATATAATAATGAGTAATTTTGAAACAAATCCCATTGTATTGATCCCTTTGTTAAATAAATACATGTTTTCCAGTGAAAATATGAAAAATGGTTATCATAATACAACTATTATGCCGATTATTAAGAAAGAAATTCCTGTAAAAATATGTAATTCTTTTATTCCATTTCAAAAAGATAAATTGTTTTGGTGTTTTTTTATTATATTAAAAGGGTTCGATGAATATGAAATGAATCACTCAAATTTTTTTACAATAGAAAAACAAATTAAAATAGAAGCAGTGGAAAAACTTAAAACTATAAAAGATAAACTTAAGGTTTTAAAATTAAAACGCACTCAGCTTGAAGATGAACTGGTTAATAAACAAACAATTACAATTAAAGGATTATACGCTCTTTGCTTAATTCATGATATATCTGTTACATATATTTATCAGCGTAAATATTGTGAATTATTTTCATCCGAGACTGGAAAAAAGGGCATTATTATACAAAACGATAAAAAAGAAAATATGTTAAGATGGTCTTCAAATGAAAATAATGATGGCTCTAACATAATAGATGATTATATTAAAAAAATAAAAGATGAATACTGGTTGATTATGAATATACAAAAACCATTAAATGCACCATCATCATACTCATTAAAAGATTTACATATAATTTGTGGAAAATTACAAATTGAAGTAAATAAAATTATAAACGATAAGACCAAATCTAAAACCAAAAAGGAATTATACGAAGATATATTAGAACATTTATAATAATATTTATATAATCAAATAATTTATATATTATTTTTAAAATTGAATAAGATGATATAAATATTATCACTTATATTTATATAATAAACCATGGCATATACAAATAAACCTCCTATAACCAATGCTGATAAATCTAGTTACAAATCCGCAAAAAATGATATAACTCGTAAGGAGGAGACTCGTAAGGAGGAGACTCGTAAGGACGACACTCGTAAGGACGACACTCGTAAGGACGACACACGTAAGACCGACACACGTAAGACCGAGACTCGTAAGGCCGACACTCGTAAGGCCGACTCAACTACAGAAATAAATAAATTACTAAAAGAATATCTTACAAATATTACAAAAGATAACGTAGATGAAGAAATGGAATTAGAAGTAAAATTTGGAACTATTAGTAGTAAAAAATTAACAAGGATTAATTACAATAATATTATTAAAAAACTATTATCACTTGGTTTTACAATTGAAAATAATATTTATTTACTTCGCATTCAAACTGAATATTATAACGCAAGAACGCGGGTTACTAATCAATCCAATATTAGAACTGAAATAAATGGATTACAAAATATACGAAAATATTGTCAAACAAATCGTCTTGATACAATAGAAACAGGGGTATCTTATATAGAAAAAAAACGATTCAGTAATACAGACAACCCTCATTCTGTTGACATTAATGATTTTAATTTTCGTATTTCACTAAGCAAAGAAAAACGTATTAAACCAAATGACCAAAACATTCGTACTATTCTCGATACATGGGCTGAACAAAAGAAAAAATTTAGATATTTAAATCGGATAAAACTAAAACATTCAATATTTCCGGTTGTTATCGACTTGAGTATTGTGAAACAACATTATACATCCGAATATAATATTCATGATTCTGGCGTGTTTAAATCATTTGAAAAATATGAGGCTGAAATAGAAGTTATAAATAGTTTAGTTGGTATTGGAACACCATACAATGAACCAGATATATTAAATACCCGTGTATTAAAGCCAGTTATCAAATATATTCTTTCCGGTATTCAAGAATCAAATTATCCTATCAGTTTTATTGAACAACAATTTGTTAAACAAGAATATATGAAATTATTATGGGACAAAGAATACGATGAAAAAATTGAAGTTACATCATCAAATTTTGTCGGTCCTTCATCATTTACACTACAATTAGAAAATATAAAACCTATGAATTCTGACGTATTTACGCCAAATATTCGTGAAAATTTTTCAGTTACTGATAAAGCAGATGGAGAACGCAAATTACTATTTATTTCATTAATTGGTAAAATATACTTGATTAATACGAATATGGATATTCAATTTACAGGAACATTATCAAAAAATAAGGAATTATGGAATACATTATTAGACGGAGAACACATTCTGTATGATAAGAAAAAAAAATTCATTAATTTATACGCAGCATTTGATATATATTATGTTGCTGGAGAAGATATTCGGTCTAAAGCTTTCATATCCGCTTCAGTTGATGATTTACAAACAAACTTTCGTTTGTCAATACTTGAAAATATAATGAAAAAAATAAATGCTATTTCTATAATTGGCGAATCTTCTCCAGTTCCTCTAAGAATTACAAATAAACGTTTCTATAATACAACAACTAGTCAAACAATTTTTCAAGGTTGCACTTTTATTTTAACAAAAATTCACGATGGGTTATTTGAATATGAAACCGACGGATTAATTTTTACACCCATGAATTTCGGCGTTGGGTCTAATAAAGTCGGTGAATATGTCATACCCAAAAAAAAAACGTGGGATTATTCGTTTAAATGGAAACCATCCAATTATAATACAATTGATTTCTTGGTATCAGTTAAAAAAAATGATAACGGGGAAGAGTTTATTGGAAATTTATTTGAAGCTGGCACTGATAATACTTCTACAACCCAAATTCCTGAATATAAAACATTAACACTTCGAGTAGGGTTCGACGAATATATGCACGGATATATAAATCCTTACCAAGACGCGATCGAAGATAACATACCAGCTTATCTAAATTATCAAGAAACCAAAAAAAATAAAGATAAAAGCTATATACCAAAACAATTTTTCCCAACTGAACCAAGCGATAAAAACGCCGGTATATGTAATTTATTGCTCACAGGTAATATAAATGATAAACAAATGTTCACTGAAGAAAATGAAATTATTCAAGATAATATGATTGTTGAGTTTCGATACGATATTACACGAGAAAGTCAATGGCGATGGATTCCTTTGCGAGTTCGTTATGATAAAACCGCGCAATTATTAAATGGAGAAAAAATGTACGGAAATGCATACCACGTCGCTAATAGTAACTGGCACTCTATTCATAAACCAATTACGCAAATGATGATTATGACTGGGGAAAATATTCCAATAGAACTAAACGATGATGATGTTTACTACAATAAAGTCAATGGAATAAGTAAAACAGGAGCTCTTCGTGATTTTCATAATTTATATGTTAAAACTGCACTCATTAAAAGTATTTCTAAACCAGGTGATACATTAATTGATTTAGCCGTTGGAAAAGGCGGAGATTTTCCAAAATGGATTGATACCAAGTTGAAATTCGTGTTTGGTATTGACATTTCACGCGATAATATTCAAAATCGCCTCAATGGTGCTTATGCAAGATATCTTAATTATCGTAAAAAAAACAAGGTTATGCCTTCGGCATTATTTGTAAATGGAAATTCCAGTGTTAACATACGTAACACAACAGGCATTCTAGTAGATAAGGATAAGCAGATTACAAGAGCTGTATTTGGACAAGGGCCCAAAGATGCAAAATTATTAGGTCAAGGCGTTTATAATCAATATGGTGTAGCTTCCGAAGGATTTGATATTTGCTCGATTCAATTTGCCATTCATTATATGTTTGAAAACCAAGAAACATTACATAATTTCTTACGAAATGTTTCTGAAGTAACCAAAGAAGGCGGCTATTTTATTGGAACTAGTTATGATGGAAACAAAATATTTAATCTTATTAAAGGCATACCAGAAAACGATAGTAAAGTAATTATGGATACTGGAGAGGAAAAAAAAAAAATATGGGAATTAACTAAACGTTATGGAAATAACGAGTTTAATGATGATGATTCCTGTGTTGGATATGCAATTGATGTTTATCAAGACTCAATAAATAAAACTATACGAGAATATTTAGTTAATTACACTTATTTGACTCGTATATTGGAAAATTATGGGTTTGTCTTAATTAGCGGTGAAGAGTTGAAAACATTAAATTCAAAAATAACTACAGGAACTGGTTTATTCAGCACTTTATTCACTCAAATGAATGATGAGATCAAGAACAAGGTAAATATTCGCGCTTTTTCATACGACAAAGCACCATTAATGAGTGACGAAGAACGTACTATTTCATTCTTAAATCGATATTTTATTTATAAAAAGGTGCGTAAAGTTAGTAATACAGAAAAGGTATCACTGGATTTACAAGATAAGCCAAATGTTTCTATAAGTGAAGTGACTAACATTAAACCAAAAAGCACCATTAAACGTAAGTTAAAAGTTTCTACGAAAAAACCAGTAGAAAGCGCAAAACCAGTAGAAAGCGCAAAACCAGCAGAAAGTGAAAAACCAGCAGAAAGTGAAAAACCAGCAGAAAGTGCAAAACCAGCAGAAAGTGCAAAACCAGCAGAAAGTGAAAAAACAGCAAAACCAAAAGTTTTAAAACTTGGCCGAACTATTAAAATTAAAAAAAAAATAGATGAGACTAACCCATTGTAATCAATCCCCTTTATGCTTCATATAAAAATAGACAAGGGTCTAAATTACTAATTATAATAACTACATAAACATATCATAACATTATATTTAATACGAATGAGTTTTTTTTTACTACCTAATATTCAATATAATGAAAATTTATATAAATATATACAAACTGAAAATTTATTCAAAAAATATAATTCTTGTATTCAAATAAAAAATAATCAGGTAAATGATACGTTTATGATAAATAAAACATTATACAAATATTTAAGTATAATAAAAGAGCAAATTGATAATCGTACCAATCAGTGGGATAAATATAAAAAATATACAAATCCATATGAATATATTCATTCTATTATACCAAACACTAAACAATCAATTTCTACACTAAAACCAATCTCGCG
>Ga0105050_10005907_pt1 | contig 15472 bp, 14 predicted proteins | sample FRY01_FD_78088 | JGI IMG/M metagenome (GOLD analysis project Ga0105050, IMG submission 78088) | Freshwater microbial communities from Lake Fryxell liftoff mats and glacier meltwater in Antarctica - FRY-01 | ecosystem: Environmental > Aquatic > Freshwater > Ice > Glacier meltwater ... | reverse complement strand
TTGTAACGCTTTTAAATGATCTTCCTTTAGTTTTTGAACATTATTTTTTAAAGCAAATAAACCTCCCGCAGCAATTATTCCTGCTTGGCGCATTCCTCCACCAAACACTTTTCGTACTCTTCTAGCTTTTGTAATAAATTCTGTTGAACCGAGCAAAACCGAGCCTACTGGAGCACCTAAACCTTTGGAAAGACAAATAGAAATAGAGTCAAAATTAGAGGCGTATTCTTTGTAATCGATACCATTTTCAACTAAGGCATTTAATAAACGTGCGCCGTCTAAATGCATAGGAAGTTGGTGTTTATTACACATTTTTCGAATCGCTACAATATCTTGAAATTCATAAATTGATCCTCCCCCACGATTTGCTGTGTCTTCTAACGAAACCAACTGCGTAAGAGGGAAATGAATATCGTGAGCTGGATTAATCCATTCCTCAATTTCAGAGGCTTTCATACGTCCTCGATTTCCATCGATTGTTCGAATAGAAGCACCAGAATTTCGGGCAATTCCGCCACCTTCATACTTAAAAACATGACTTTCCTTATGGCAAATCACTTCGCTGCCAGGTTGCACATGCACATTAATCGCAATCTGATTCGTTTGTGTGCCAGAAGCGCAAAACAAAGCAGCTTCTTTACCAAAAAGTTGTGCTGAAAATTCTTGTAATTCGTTTACGGTTGGATCTTCACCAAAAACATCGTCACCAACTTGCGCTGAAAACATAGCTTCTAACATTTCCAAAGTAGGTTTTGTAACTGTATCGCTTCTTAAATCTATCATTTTATTCTTTGATTTTAGGACTATTACGCGGCAGAAGAAAGAAAGGAAGAGTCATTTTAGGAATATTCATTACTTAGAAAGTTTCTAGTATCAAGACTATTTACTTGTGATTACAATTTTTAATTTATACTCAACAATTTATAATCCTTTTCCGCCGTCGTGGATATAACCTGCAATCTTCCTTAATTCTTTTTCTCCTTTGACGTTTTCGTTTTTTTCGCTTTGCCTTTTTTATCTTTTCCTGGGTCACTTTTAATCAAGTCTGGGTCATCATCAATTGTTGAAGCATTTTTAGCAGCTTTTGCTTTCTCTTTTTCTGCTTTTTTGTCCACTCGTTCTTTAATCACGTGTTTGGCTCCCGTTAATTCCTCAAAATCAACCTCTTCAACAATTACCCCTTTTTCAAATACAGTAATATGCTTAGGTTTTCCATTCGGAAAATTCATTAAATGAGTTCCATCTGGAATTCCTTTTTTAAAAAATTCTTGCGAAACAATCTCACCTTTTTCATTCAAGGTTTTAAATTCCCCATTTTTAACATTAATGCTCCAATTTTCAAGATGTGCCTCCATTCCATTTGGATAATAGAATTTCCACGTTCCATTTTTCTTCCCTTCTTGATAATTCATGTCAATTTCTATTTTACCGTCTGCATTAAAAGTTTGATGCTTACCGTTTAAAACTCCATTTTTGTAATTGACAACTTTCGCTAAAACAGAATTATCAAAATACTCTTTTTGAGGACCATCATAAATATTGTTTTTATAAGAAATCATTTTAATTGTATCGCTTTTTGCATTGTTTTCGAACAAAATATATTTCCCATCCAACAAATCTAAGCTGTGCGAAACTTCGATTTCTTTGCGTCCGGTACTATCAAAATAAAACACACTCGTTCCATTCAATTTACCTAAAACGAAAGTTTGTTTTGACTGTAAGCAACCCGATTCGTAATAAGCTGAATCGCTTTCACTGTCACGTTTTCCATTTACCACATTAATTTGCTCTTGAAGCACGCCATTGCGATAACATGCGGAACATTTACCAGTGTAAGGTGTGTGGTAATCAGCTTTTGATAAATAAGTATTAGTCCGGTCATCAAAAGCGACCAACTCATTACAATTTGAAATAAGTTTATAATTACAAATCTTCTTTTGCTTATAACAAGGTAGTTTTTGGGGAGTTGTGGTTGGCGTTTGAGCAAAAAATGAATGGCAAAGAAGACCAATAAACAAGGTGAAAAGTGAGTTTTTCATAATTTTAGGATTTATACTGGTTTTTTCAATTGCTCAAGTGCTTTTTTCATTTCTTCTGGAATAACGATAGTTTTCCCAACTCTTGAGTCAAAACTTACCATCACCGATACACCTTTCGTATAGATTTCTCCATCAACTTTGACTTCATAACTTAATCTAATACTTTTCGTTCCAGCTTCTTCAAAATACATGCATATTTCAGGTACATGTTGAATTAAAATTGGTCTAACATAATCAATTTCATTGCGAACTAGTAAAATTCCGTATGATTTCCAGTCCCATTCAAGACCTAATAATTCTTTAAAATAATGAACACGTGTCATTTCAAAATAGCTTAAATATACAGCGTTATTTACGTGTCCCATAACGTCGATGTCAGAGAATCTCACTTGAATTTTTGCGGGTTTTATCATTCGTCTAATTTTTCAAAAATGGAGTTATTACTTTTAAATTCAACGACAATTTGCTTCATTTTTTGTACCAAACTATCATTGTTTTGCAAAGGAACCAATTCTATTAATTCCTCAATGAGTTTTTGTTGTTTTTCATCACACTCTCTTGTTTTTGCTATCAATATTTTGGAATGGTGGGTAGGAAGTGTATTTTCCTCGTTTGCGAGCAACTCTTCGTATAATTTTTCCCCTGGACGCAAACCTGTTACTTTTAGCTGAATATCTTTTCCTAATTCTAATCCATTTAGAGAAATCATTTGTTTTGCTAAGTCAATAATTTTTACTGATTCTCCCATATCAAACACGTAAATCTCACCACCATTACCCATAGTTCCTGCCTCCAAAACTAGTTGACATGCTTCTGAAATAGTCATAAAAAAACGAGTAATTCGCTCGTCAGTTAAAGTCACTGGGCCTCCATTTTCAATTTGTCTTTGAAAAAGCGGAATAACAGAACCATTGGATCCAAGCACATTTCCAAAGCGAGTTGTAATATATTTTGTGTCTGATTTTAAATTTACCGACTGGACGTATAATTCTGCAATTCTTTTGGAGGCTCCCATCACATTAGTTGGATTCACCGCTTTATCGGTGGAAACCATAACAAACTTGTTAACTTCAAACTCATTGGATAAATCGACTATTGTTTTGGTTCCCAACACATTATTTACAATTGCTTCTACTGGATTTTCTTCCATTAACGGAACATGTTTATAAGCAGCAGCGTGAAAAACTAATTGAGGAAGATACTGAGTCATGATTTTTCGAATGCGTCTTTCATTACAAATATCACAGATAATAAACTCAAAATGAATGTGTGGAAAATTTTTTAATAATTCAATTTGCAAATCATAAAGCGGTGATTCTGCTTGGTCAATTAAAATCAGAAGTGACGGATTAAAACTTGCAATTTCTTTCACTAATCCACTACCAATCGAACCTGCGGCGCCAGTTACTAAAACAACTTTGTCTTTAATTTCTTTTTGAATTGATTGATTATTTAACTGAATCGGTGTGCGACCTAGTAAATCTTCAATATTTATTTTTGCAAATTGTTTTGAGGAAAATTCACCATTTACCCAGCTTTTCAGATTGGGTACTTTTTGAACACTTATTTTAAGCTGTAAACAGCGATCAATAATGTTTTTTTGGCTTTCTAAATTCGGCTGTTGAATGGCAATTATTAAAGTTTTGACAAAATTGGAATTAGTAATTGTTTCCAATTCACTCGTGTGAAAAACATTTACACCTTCAATTCGAGTTCCTTTTAATTTTGGATTATCGTCTAAAAACCCAATAATTAGTTGATTGTTTCGCGAGTCGTTTTCAATTGTTCTTTTCGTTACCATTCCTGAAACACCAGCGCCATAAATCAACACACCTTCTTCTTCGTTCTTATTCTTTATCGTTTCAAGGTAAAATAATTTTACAATAAAACGACTGCCGACAGCAAATGCAAAACTAACTAGAAATTCCATTACCAAAATGGACATTGGAAATAAAAAATAACCGTCTATGTAGTAGAAACGAGCGATTCCAGCTATTAAAAACAGCAAGGAACAAATAAAACTTGCTAAAAACAAACGCTTTAAATCTTCTGTTGAAGTGTAACGAACTAAACCTTTGTGAATTTTTAAAATGTAAAAAACAAAGAACTTTACTACAAAGTAAAACAAAATAGATTTAGACAAAATGAGCCATTCTTTTTGAATCAAATTGCTGTCTGTTTTTAAATCAAACCGTATCAAATACGCAAACGCCAAGGCTACAGACGCTAAGAGCAAGTCAAAAACAATAATAACCCATCTCGGAGTGCGTGATCTAAAATGTAAAAAGCTCAATTTTATAAATTTTCTTACCTTATTTAGGTGTTTAGGTACTTACACAAAAATAAGAAAAAGAAAATTAGCAGAAACTTTGGGAAGAATTAGTTTCTTTGGAGGTAGCAAATTCACGATTAGAAAATTTTATGTTAACTTTAATTTATTATTAATACAAGTTATTGATAATATAGACTACTAAGAGATTAACCTAACACGAAAAAAAAAAAACTTTAATAAATAATTAAACTCAGAAACATGAAAATCAAATTATTATTACTTTTTAATCTGTTAACTGGAATTAGTTTTGGACAAGATTTCTACAACAAAGCAACTGTTCAGAACATTGAAGTCTTTTTTGCTTTCACAAATTGGGATGCTCAATTAGATGCTGCAACAATATCGGATGTGTTTATTATTGCAGATTCTGTTCGCATAAATGGCGTTAAATTTGATTCTGTTGGAGTGAAATATAAAGGAAATAGCTCTTATAATGCCAACAACAATAAAAATCCACTACATATCGAACTTGATTACATAAAAGGTAAACAAGATTACCAAGGTTATACAAATATCAAGTTACAAAATGGCTATCAAGATCCATCAATAATTCGCGAAGTACTTTCTTTTGCTATTTTAGAGCAATACATGGATTGTCCGAAGGCTAATTTTGCGAATGTTTACATCAATGGAACGTTGAGAGGAGTTTATTCAAACGCAGAAAGCATTAATAAGAAATTCAACGGAGAACATTATTATAATAGTAACGAAGTATTTTTCAAATGTAGTCCCATTGGTGGTGCTGGTCCTGGTTTAACTGTAAATCCAGACTTAAAATATATTAGTATGGACAGTAGCGATTATGTAAACGGATACGAGTTAAAAACAGATTTTGGCTGGAATAAATTGGTAGATTTAACAAATACTTTAAACAATGATTTTACGGCAATTGAAACTAAACTAGATGTAGATAGAGCTTTATGGATGCTTGCATTTAATAACGTTTTGGTTAATTTAGATTCTTATAGTGGTGCTTTTCGACAAAACTATTATTTAACGTGGGATTTAAACGACCGTTTTGTTCCGACTGTTTGGGATTTGAACATGAGTTTTGCTGGTTTTCCTGGTGGAACAGGTTCTGGAAGTTACACTGCAATTTCACTTGACCCACTTTCAAACAGTACCTCTCCCAATCATCCTTTAATTGTAAAATTGATGAGTAATCCAATGTACAAAAAAATGTACTTAGCTCATTTACGTACCATTGTTCAAGAGGTTTTTGAATCACAAGATTTTGTAACTAAAGCAAATCTATTAAGAACAACAATTGATTCGTATGTGCAAGCGGATCCTTATAAATTTTACACCTTTTCACAATATCAAAATAGTTTAACAACAGCAGTAACTGGAGGTGGTCCCGGTGGCCCATCTATCCCTGGAATTAAGGCGCTGATGGATTCACGCGTAAATTTTTTTAATACAAATTCAAATTACATTTTAGTTGCACCAGTAATTTCAACTTATGCAGCAAGTAACAATACACCCACTTACGGAGCTTCTGTTTTTATAACTGCAACTTGTTCTAATGAAATTAATGTCTACTTAGGTTATCGTTATAGTAAAGAATTAAAATTCAATAGAGTTCAAATGTTTGATGACGGCAATCACGGTGATGGAGCTGCAGGGGATCATGTTTTCGGAGTTGCTGTCTCTATGAATGGCGTAAGTTTTCACTATTACATCTATGCTGAAAATGCAAACGCTGGAAAATTCAGCCCACAACGTGCCGAACATGAATTTCATAGCCTTCCCATCACAATGCCTTTTGCTGTAAGTGGTGATGTGCTTATTAATGAAATTTTAGCTTCAAATAGCCAATATGGTTATGATGCTAACGGCGAAGATGACGACTGGGTTGAATTATACAATACAAAATCCGTCGGAGTTGATTTATCAGGTTTGTATTTATCTGATCTGAGTACCGATTTAGGCAAATGGTCTTTTCCAATTGGAACAGCAATTCCATCAAATGGTCGTATAGTTATTTGGTGTGATAACGATTTAACACAAAGTGGTCTGCATACTAATTTTAAATTAAGCTCGTTGGGAGATAATGTCCTTTTTAGCGATGGTGTAACAGTTTTTGATGAAGTTACTATTGGCGTACAAACTCAAAATATTTCTTACTCCAGATGCTCCGATGGTAGCGTTAATTTTGATTATGTAATCCCTACTTTTAATTCGGCAAACACTTGTTTTGTTGGATTCGATGAGCTTTCAGCGTCACTATTTACCATTTTTCCAAATCCGACAACTGCTCAATTTACTATTCACCTGACGGAAGAAGAAAAAGGGAATATCTTGATTTTTGATATTCAGGGAAGAAAAGTATTTGAAACAATAATTACAAATGATGAATTAAAAATAGATGCTTCTAATTGGAATACAGGCTATTATTTTGTAAGTATTCAATCAATAGATGGTCAAATTCTGACTAAGAAATTAGTAAAAAATTAAAATTGATTCTAAATTAATTCATAGAAATGATTTGAAAAAGCAGTTTTTTTCGTTAAGTCAAAATTGAAAAAGCAGCTTTAAATGTATTTGTGTGTGCGTTTACAATATCTTTCAACATAGGGCTGTAGCCACCCCCCATGGTAGTGACAACTGGTACTTGGAGTTGACGTGTCATTTCATAAACAAGCACGTCGCGTTGGAAACAGCCCTTTTGGGAAAGCGAAATTCTGCCTAATTTATCACTTTCTAGCACATCTACACCAGATTGAAAAAACACAAATTCAGGTTGTAATTGGCTTGCAATTGCATACAAATTTGATTCCAATAAAAAAAGATAATCTTTATCAGTTGTCCCATCTTTCAGTTCAATATCAATGTTTGAATTTTCCTTTTTAAGTGGATAATTTCCAGCTCCATGCATACTAAAAGTAAAAATAGAGTCGATGTTTTCTGTTAAAGCAGCCGTGCCATTTCCTTGGTGAACATCTAAATCAATAATTAAAATACGTTGGATTTTGGTATTATTTAATAAATAATGAGCTGCAATTACTTGGTCATTTAGCAAACAAAAGCCTTCACCTTTATCAAAAAAAGCATGGTGAGTACCACCAGCAATATTAAAACCCAAACCTTCTTTTAACGCAATTTCTGTTGCTTTTCTTGTGCCCTCCATAATTGTCATCTCTCTTTCAATCAGCTGCTTAGAGTGCACGAATCCTGAAACACGTTGTTCGCGTTCTGTGAGTTCCAAATTCTTTAGTCTTTTCCAATATTCTTCGGAATGAACCCACAACAAATCTTCTTCCAAGATTTGTTGTGGTAAAAAAAAACTACTTTCGTCAGCAATTCCTTCAAGAATTAATTGACGTTGCAATAAATCGTATTTATCCATTGGAAAACGGTGATTGTCTGGCAAAGGATGAATGTAAATAGGATGAAAAGCAATCATATTAAAAAACGAAAAAAGTTAAGAATGATTAGTCTGGGCTGTGATAGTTTTTACAATTCGAGCAACAGCAGGACAAATCAACGTATTTTCAGCCGTTAATTCCAAAATTTGAAACATATTCTTTCTATCTGTGTGGGGGTATTCACGACAAGCAAGCGGGCGAACTTCATAAATTCCGCATTTATTGTCTGCTCCTAAAAAATAGCAAGGTGACTTTAGCAAAACATAATCACTTTCCTCGTCCATTTTTAAATAAGACTGAATAAATTGAGATTCTTTCATTCGCAAATGTTTTGAAATTCGTCGGATATCAGCATCTCGAAAAATTGGACTCGTCGTTTTGCAACAGTTCGCACACGTTAAACAATCCATTTTCTTAAACTCAGAAGTATGTTCTTTATGAAACTTCTGGTCTAAATCTTTGGGTTTAGCTTGTTTCCATTTACGAAAAATCTTTTTAATTTGTTCAGTTTGAACACGGGCTTCGTTTATAGAATCATTATCTTTTAAAGCTAACATTTTTATTTCTGTGTTTTTAAGAAAGTAAAACTACTCTTTATTTTTTTGAATTAATTGCTAGAGTAGAAAGTCCTAAATCAATTAAACATTTAAAAAGGTAGAAAAAACATAAATTAATTTAAGTGAAAAAAAGATTTTTAAAAAATAAAATTAAACCTTTCGATTATAACAGAAATGAGATAAAATAAAAATATTAAATCAAATTATGAAAGGACGGCTTGTTGAATTATTTTGAATGAAAATGGAACATTCACCATGTGTTCGTAATCTTTACCAACTTCTTGCATGTCGATATCATACTCGTTAAAGAACCAAATCACTTCAGCCTCAAAACCTCTTTCTTTCAACTCGTTCAACCTGTAAAGCAAATGTAAAATTACTTTTGAAGAAGATGTATTTAAGTAATCAATTTGAAGATTAAACGTTGTTTTCGGAGCGGGAGTAAACATATATAATCGAAACCATTCACTAATTCTACTCCAAAAATCTGATTCAGAATCAGGAATCGATTTACCTTGAATATCCATAATTCCATTGTTTGATAATGAAACTTTTGGAGTTGTTGAAGTTGCTTTAATACGTAAATCTTCCATTTCTTCTATTAATTTTTCAAAACTACACTTTTTAGAGTTAGTTGAAAAAACTTTAACAGAATTAAATAAAAATAGGAAAGTTGATTTATTTCGTAGCTACAATAAATCTTGAATCTAATTAATAAATATGTTCAAATCAGGCTCCAAATGAAGACAAAATATCCCCAATCATAATTAATTCAATATTATTTGTTATGTAATAGACGATATTATAAATAATTGTTCTAATTTCGACCCGGTAAATATTATTTAATCAACAAAATAGACGTTTTTATTCTTTTATGACCAGTATTTTTGTAGCCAAATTAGATTTTGGTTTTTCTAGTGAACAATTAAGAGATTTGTTTGCGCAGCATGGTAAAGTTCTCAAAGCAAATGTTGCAACGGACAGAGAAACGGGTAAATCGAGAGGATTTGCTTTTGTTGAAATGTCTGATAGAAACGAAGCCATGAACGCGATTAATGCACTTGACGGTCAATTAATCAATGGTAGACCAATCGCAGTTAAAGAGGCAGAGCAGCGAGAAAATCGCACTCCAAATCCAAGAACTTCTGGCGGTGATTTTAATCAAAAGCCAAGAGAATCAGGAACAGGCGCAGGTTTTTCGGGAACAAGAGAATCTGGAAATGCACTTCCATCTTTGGAGATTCCTTCAAACGAACCGAAAAAGAAAATCAATAAAGATAAGGAAAAGAAAGTTGGTTCTAATGATTCCGATTCAAGAAACAAAAAACCTAAAATGGACGCCTTCAAAAAAAGCGGAAAAGAAAAGAAGTTTTTTGATGAAGATGATGATTTAGAAGATTTAGAGCTTTTTTCCTACAAACGAAACGAAGAAGATGAAGAAGACGAAGAAGACGAGGATTGATTCTTCTTTCTAAATCAAAATTATACCTTTGTTTTTAATGTCACATAATTACGCCAAACAGCTAACACATCCTGTTTTTAAAGTTATTTCCAAATACATTGGTGAAAAAAATCTTGAAGCCTACGTAATTGGTGGTTTCGTGCGCGATTTATTACTAGAAAATCCTTCTAAAGACATTGATATTGTGATTGTTGGAGATGGACTGCAATTAGCAAATGACGTTGCTACTATACTTAAAGTTAAAAAAGTTAATGTTTTCAAAACGTATGGAACTGCTCATTTTCGCTATAAAGATATTGATGTTGAATTTGTAGGTGCTCGAAAAGAATCTTATTCACTCGATTCTCGAAAACCGGAAACACAGCTTGGGACACTTAAAGACGATCAAAACCGTAGAGACTTTACAATAAATGCTTTGGCATTAAGCCTGCATCCAACAAATTTTGGAGAACTTATTGACCCTTTCAATGGAGTTGAGGATTTAAGAAATGGAACCATTCGTACACCGTTGGAACCGGAAATTACTTTTAGCGATGATCCACTAAGAATGTTGCGTGCGATTCGATTTGCTACACGTTTAGATTTTAAAATTGAAAGCAAATGCTTGGAGGCAATTTTAAAGCAATCAGCTCGATTAGATATTATTTCAAAAGAACGTATTTCAGACGAATTAAATAAAATAATACTCACTAAAACACCTTCACGCGGCTTTAAATTATTGCAATCAACTCGTCTATTGGAACGCTTTTTTCCAGAAATGACGGCATTGCAAGGAATAGAAATTATAGAAGGGAAAGGCCATAAAGATAACTTTTTACACACACTTGAAGTGTTAGATAACATAAGTCAACACACCGATGACTTATGGTTGAGATGGGCTGCAATTCTTCACGATATCGCTAAACCTCCTACAAAGAGATTCGATAAAGAAATAGGTTGGACATTTCACGGCCACGAAGATTTGGGGGCAAAAATGGTTCCTAAAATTTTTAAAAACTTAAAATTACCTTTGGATAATAAGATGAAATACGTTCAAAAGTTAGTTCGACTTCATTTACGTCCAATTTCTTTGATTAAAGGTTTTGTGACAGATTCTGCCATCCGAAGACTTTTAAGTGAAGCCGAAGAAGATACGGATGATTTAATGAAACTTTGCAACGCAGATATCACTTCTAAAAATGAATTCAAAGTAAAAAAATACAAAAGCAATTTTGAATTAGTGGCACAAAAGTTAAAAGATGTAGAAGAAAAGGATCGAATTCGCAATTTTCAACCACCAGTAAGCGGGCAACTAATTATGTCAACTTTCAACCTTCAACCATGCGCAGAGATTGGTATCATCAAATCCACAATTAAAGAAGCCATTCTTGATGGGAAAATCGAAAATTCGCCAGAACAAGCATTTGATTTAATGCTGGAATTAGGTAAAAGTTTGGGTTTAAAGAGAAATTCTGATAGTAAAACAGAAGAATAACAACATTATCCCATAACTTTAAGCAAACAACTTAAAACTATTTAGATATTAGTTTTAATTTTACACAGATTGAAAAATCATCATTATGCCAGGATTAAAATTTAGAATTTTACTAGATTCAGAGAGGAAAGAAGAAATATTCAGAGATATTTTGATTTCTGACACAGACAATTTTGAATCGTTATATAGCGCTATTTTAAAATCTTTTAATTTTAGGGGCGATCAAATGGCAAGTTTTTATGTTTCAAATGACGATTGGGACAAAGGTCACGAAATCAACTTGATGGATATGACTTACGATGATGATTCATTGGATGCTCCCGCTGCCACGATGAAAAGCGCAATAATTAAAGACTTTTTAGAGGAACCTGACCAAAAATTCATTTTAGTGTATGATTTCATGCGCATGTGGATTTTCTTAGTTGAATTAATTGGTTTTGATAGAAATGAACCTGAAACACCTGAAATGTTATTTTCCGTTGGTAATGCGCCAACTGAAGATTCCCGAAAAGTGATGGATGATGAATTATTCGCTTCAAACGAAGACAATCAATCTATTGATGAAGACGATGACGAACTTGGACTCGACGAATTTGATGACGATTATTCTGAAGATGATTTAACTGACTTTAATGAGTACGAATACTAATATGACTAAAATTTCTGCCGATCCAATCGGCGATGCAATCCTTGATTACGCATCCAATCATAAACCATTTGATATCGTCGTAAGTTCTGACTTGTGTGATGACGATATTATTCCAATTGAAGTGCTTTTTCGCTCCTATAAAGAAATGCCTGATCTCGAAAAAAGAGCATTAACACTCTGTAAAGGAAATGTACTTGACGTTGGTGCTGGTGCTGGAATTCATTGTCATGAACTTATCAAAAAAGGCCACCTTGTAAGCGCAATAGACTCCTCAGAGGGTGCTATCACTTATCTGAAAGAATCAGGAATCAATGCAATTCATTCAAATTTTGAAGAATTCGATACCAAAGAAAGATTTGATACGATATTGATGTTGATGAATGGAATTGGAATAGCTGGAAAACTTTCGAATTTAGAAAAAACGCTCTTGAAAGCAAAGAAAATGCTAAATACGAGAGGACAAATTATTTTTGATTCTTCTGATGTGAAATTTTTGTACGAAGACGAAGATGGTGCTATGTGGATTGATTTGAATACTGAATATTATGGTAACTTCAAATTCCAAATGCATTATAAAAAAACCTCTGGTGATTGGTTTGATTGGCTTTATGTTGACTATGACAAAATGCATGAAATTGCAACAAAATTAGGTTTCAAATGCAAACGTATTATGGAGCAAGACAATCATTACTTGGCGCAATTATCTTTGTAATATGATTCGTTTTCTGTTTTTATTTATATTTTTCGCCCACCTTGCAAACGGGCAAATGGCTAAAAATTCGCTATTATGGGAAGTGAAATCCAAAGAAGGAAAAACATCTTCTTATCTTTATGGAACAATGCATTTAATGGACGTTGAACTGTTTAATTTTCCCAAGAAATTAGAAAAAACACTTCTTAAAACAGAGCTATTATGCATGGAGATTTCAGATATAAATAATCCAAATCTTTCTCCTGACGCGCTTTTTCTGAAAGATGAAACACTAATAGATTATTTTTCAACTTCTCAAATGGATTCCATTTATCGTTGGGCTGAAAAGTTTCTTTTAATGAATAAGGAACAGTTTAATACGAATTTCAACAAAGCAAAACCTTTTTTATTAATGCAATTTATGTTGCAGAGTTCATTGCCTGAGAATACGAAATCGTATGAAAAAGAGTTTGAAACTTTAGCGAAAAACAACAAAATAGCGTTGAGCGGATTAGAAACAATCGATGAACAATTGAACCTATTTACTGATTTAACCAAAAAACAACAAGTAGAAATGGTTATGGCTACTTTACGTGACGAGGCGAATGCGAAAGAATCATTTCAAATATTACAGAAAATATATCTAACGCAAAATGTGGACGAACTTTTCAACTATATGAAAAAAGAAAATGATTCTCCAATTTCAAATTCACGCGCATTTTTAGAAGATCGAAACCAAAAATGGATTCCACTAATGAAAGAAATGATGAAAAACAAAAGCGTATTCTTTGCCGTTGGTGCAGCACATTTAGCTGGTTCAGAAGGTGTTATTGAATTACTAATTAAAGAAGGCTATACACTAATACCAATTAAACTGTAATGATTAAAATTCTAATTCTAATTTCTATTTTATTTGCTTTAGGTTCTTGTCAAACTTATTCAAATAATCAACTAAAAGAATTTGATAAAGAGATTCAGGGCTATATCAAAAAAAATAAATTGGATTTAGACGCCTCTCCTTCAGGTTTATATTTCAAAATAAAAAAAAAAGGAGAAGGTAGAATGATTCAATACACTGATAGCGTTTCGATTACTTATAAAGGAAAATTACTGAATGGTCGCATCTTTGATTATACAAAAAACCCAATAACCTTTGCCGTAAGAGAACTAATTGGTGGTTGGAAAGAAGCTTTGCTTTCTTGTAGAAAAGGTTCAGAAGTTTTAATGATTATTCCCCCTCAACTTGGATATGGAAATCATAAACTAGATGATATTCCACAAAATTCAATTCTTTTCTTTGAAATGAAAGTTTGGAAAGTTAAATGAGTTTAGTTCGTTTTTCTATCTTCTTTCTAATTTTTTAGTCAAGACATGATTGCATTCCTATAGGTTCTTGCGTTTGACCGACGTTTTATATTAAATATTTCTATCAAGTCAGCAATGCATTCCACTATGTCCGGAATGACATTCACTAATCCAACGATTTTGTTTTTTTAATAGATATGAACTAAATTTCATGAGTCTTAAAAACGCAAACTTAATTTAGTTTAAATAGGATGTTTGTTTCTAAGTGAAGCATGAAAATTCAAAGATAAGGTAAGCTCAAAATATTTTTTTGATTGTCAACACTTGAGAATTTGCATGAGTACTTGCGCCGTTGGCTGTAGTAATAGTCAAAGCAGTTGAATTTCCGGTTGGGTTCACAACTGCGAGAATCGAATTTAAGCCAGTTGTCGTAACAAAGAAACTCCCTGTAATTAAGTGACCGCCCGCTGTTGGATTCATATTTGCGACAACCGTTTCTGGTAAATCCACACCGTCTAATTCGAGTTGTATCTGTCCTGATTCAGTTGTGTGAATACTAAAATTTACTTCGTAAGTTCCAATTTTGGGTAGAGTAAAACTTGAATTGTCAATTCGAACTATGCCGTTACTCGGACCGTTTTTCGGAAAAGATACACGTCCTGTGCCTGGAGTTGTTTTAACTGCGATTGTTGCCGCGTAATCGGTTCCGGCACCATTCCCCGTTCCGCTCGTCAATCCATAAAACATAGCAAATTCAGACACGTTAATCGTTGCTCCCATCCACGCCATTTGAACCAACAGCTCCGTCCGTTCCTGGTGAACCAGTCAAACCGATTAAACCATCAATACCGTCCACGCCATTTGAACCATCAACTCCATCCGTTCCTGGCGAACCAGTCAAACCGATTAAACCATCAGTTCCATCAACGCCATTTGAACCATCAACTCCATTTGAACCATCAACTCCGTCCGTTCCTGGTGAACCAGTCAAACCGATTAAACCATCAGTTCCGTCCACGCCATTTGAACCATCAACTCCGTCCGTTCCTGGCGAGCCAGTCAAACCGATTAAACCATCAGTGCCGTCCACGCCATTTGAACCATCAGTGCCGTCCGTCCCTGGTGAACCAGTCAAACCGATTAAACCATCAGTACCATCAACGCCATTTGAACCATCAGCTCCGTCCGTTCCTGGCGAACCAGTCAAACCGATTAAACCATCAGTACCGTCCACGCCATTAGAACCATCAACTCCGTCCGTTCCTGGCGAACCAGTCAAACCGATTAAACCATCAGTACCGTCAACGCCATTTGAACCATCAACTCCATCAGTTCCTGGCGAGCCAGTCAAACCGATTAAACCATCAGTTCCATCCACGCCATTTGAACCAGAAGGACCAGCAGGGCCAGGAACGAAATTTAAAGCAAAAGGAACGCTTAATAGTTGAGAAGAACCCATTGAAACATATCCGTTTCCGAAGTCAGCTTCAATTTCCATCCATTTAGAACCTGAATTCCATTCGACATCTAGAAAAGCACCAAATAATGGGATTCCATAACCTATTTCTAGATTAATTAATCCAAATTGGTTGGTA
>Ga0105050_10005906_pt1 | contig 15474 bp, 11 predicted proteins | sample FRY01_FD_78088 | JGI IMG/M metagenome (GOLD analysis project Ga0105050, IMG submission 78088) | Freshwater microbial communities from Lake Fryxell liftoff mats and glacier meltwater in Antarctica - FRY-01 | ecosystem: Environmental > Aquatic > Freshwater > Ice > Glacier meltwater ... | reverse complement strand
TTGAACCCGATGCAAACCAAAATAATAATTAAGTAATTTTTCATTTTTCGTGTCTTTTAATATTTTTGCCAACTAATATATACGCGATTAAAAGTAGCGGTAAATTTACTTTTTAGTTACGTTATGCGCTAGTTTGTTTGTTTTTATATCGGTTTATTTTTGATGCTTTTTCACATTTTTATATTGCTTCGCCTCCGTCACCCACAGATATGATTGTAGGTGTAAATTGTCCCAAAGCTTTTAAATGTAGATATTATTATACTGTATTTTGTTTTTTACTGTTGTATATTTTTTTCTGTATCAACAATAAAACTTTAATCTAATCTAAATCCTAGTGTAAAAGGGTAGGTGTAACACTTTACAAATCATCATACGGACTTTTTATCTGTTGTAAATCCCTCGAACTTACATGCGTATATATTTATCTTCGATGCTACTTCGTGGTCAGTTGTTTTACTGCTAGTATATTACTAAAATCACATACCATGTCAGAATTATAGAAAATTTCGATGTTTTTATGCCAAGAAAAAATAAAATAGTAAAAGAGAGTTAATTTTTTAGTGATTTGAAAATGGGAGAATTTAGGTATCATTCTAAAATCGTATTCATTAACAAGGTAGGTTTTGATGTATTAACTAGCGTTATTAAATTTAAGACTCAACAAAAGGAATATCAGTTTCGTATTTGATTTCAGTTGGTTTAAAATCCACTTTTAAATATGTATTGCCCTATTTTCTGTTGCTGCCATTGCTGCTTCTTTCACTCCTTCAGAATAAGTTGGATGTGGGTGACAAATACGTGCAATATCTTCCGCAGAAGCTCTAAATTCCATTGCAACAACTGCTTCCATAATTAAATCAGCTGCACGAGCCGCAATCATGTGAACACCTAAAACCTCGTCAGTTTTTTTGTCCGCCAATATTTTAATAAATCCAGATGTGTCCATGCTTGCACGTGCTCTACCTAACGCTTTAATTGGGAAATTACCAACCTTGTATTCAATGCCAGCAGTTTTCAATTCTTCCTCCGTTTTACCTACAGCTGCAACTTCTGGCCAAGTGTAAACAACACCAGGAATTAAATTGTAATTTATGTGTGGTTTTTGACCTGCTATTATTTCAGCTACGAAAGTTCCTTCGTCTTCAGCTTTGTGTGCCAACATTGCTCCACGAACAACATCGCCAATTGCGTAAATAGTTGGTACACTTGTTTGTAAATCATCGTTAACTTCAACTTGTCCACGGTTGTTTGCTACCAAACCAACATTTTCCAGCGCTAATCCAGCTGTGTATGCTTTTCTACCTACGGCAACTAAACAGTAATCTGCTTCAAAGGTTACCTCTTCGCCTTTTTTATTTAATGCTGTTAAAATAACAGATTCCCCTTTGTTTTCTACCTTTTGAACCCGGTGTTCAAGTTGAAATTTAAAACCTTCTTTTTTTAAGATTTTTGCAAATTCTTTTCCAATGGATGCATCCATAGTTGGAAGAATTGTAGGAGCAAATTCTATCACCTCAATTTCTGTTCCCAAACGTCCGTAAACTGACCCTAATTCCAAACCGATAACTCCAGCTCCAATCACTAGCATTTTCTTTGGAATCTCATGTAGGTTAAGAGCTTCCGTGGAGGTAATAATGCGTTTTTTATCAGGTTCCATTCCAGGGAAGAAATTTGGTTTTGAACCTGTTGCGATGATAATATTTTTACCTGTTAAATTGATTGAAGTTCCATCTGCTCCGGTAACTTTCACGGTGTTTTTGTCCACGAATGAACCTAAACCCGTATGAACATCAATTTTATTTTTATCCATCAAAAATTTCACACCAGAACATGTTTGACTAACCACGTCATTTTTGCGCTGAATCATTTGTTTGATGTTTGCTTTTAATTCTTTTAGTTCAATTCCATGTTCACCGAAATTATGTGTCGCATTATGAAAATGCTCGGAGGAATCCAACAATGCTTTTGAAGGAATACAGCCAACATTCAAACAAGTACCGCCTAAAGTGTTATATTTTTCTATAATTGCTGTTTTCATTCCCAGTTGGGCACAGCGAATAGCAGCCACATATCCTCCGGGGCCAGAACCAATGATAATTACGTCGTATGAACTCATTTTAATCGAATTTTTGGCAAAGTTAAAATATCTATGCTTATGTATTTAGTTTCAGCGAGAAAAGTTCCTATTAAAATAGGTGTTTAACTCTTGTTGTTGCTTAAAAAATTAGATCAAAATACATAAATTAGGATGAACTTGATTTTTCGTTATCAAAAACTCACTAATTTCAAACGCTTCTGTGTTTTGTTTTCATTTTGAATCTCAACTAAATATGTTCCTTTTCCAAATGGTCTTAAATCAATTAATTCAGTAGAAACGATTGATTTAGAAAAAACTTTTTGACCATTCATTTGGTAAATATCAATTTCTGTAATACCTTCCAAATTCGTTATTGAAAAAACTCCATTGTTTGGATTTGGCACAATTTGATGTTCGTTTGAAATTTCTACCTCTTTTATTCCAATTGAATTATCTAAAGTAATTGAACCAACTTTATTGATAATCCAATTTTTTGTATCGATTCCCATATTCCCTGTTATTGCACCAAAGTTTGGTAAAATGAATAATTCATCATTACTTGAAATATCAAATCGAATGATAGTATCCGTTAGCCCTTGACGGAAAATACGAACGTCGATTGGATTGGTAAACGTTGGAGTTATTGCTGGTTTTGATGCCGTGTGACTGATTTGAAGTAACAAGTCATTTCCATCTGAACGGTAGCGAATGGAGTAGGTAGGGTAGCCTTCACCAAAATACCATTGTTCGAAGAATTGTGTAAAATCAAGATTTGAGGTTTCCATGAATTTGTCGCGAATGTCAACCCCAACAGCAACGCTATCAGCAAATTCTAGTTGGAATGCTTTTAAGGTATTGAAAAACAACGAGTCATCATTTACAAGGTAGCGCAAACTGTGTACAATTCCAGCTCCTTTATCGTAAGTTAATCGTCCGCTAAAAATTCTATTTTCATTCAAAGAGTCTAAAAACCAAACACTTCCGCCAGTTTGATTCATGACATTGTTGTGAACATCTGTCATGTGCTGTGCTTTTTCATTCGGGTATAAATTTTCAAGCATCAAGTATTCGCTGTAAGAAGCAAAACCTTCATTTACCCAGATATCAGACCAAGAAGCGCAAGTTACATTGTTTCCCCACCACTGATGTCCAAGTTCATGAGAAGTTAACGTTTTCTCAAAAAATCCTTGTGTGGTCATGGTTTGATGTTCCATTCCGCCAGAAATTGGAGCCATACAATGTCCATATTTTTCGTCTTCAAATGGGTAAGGTCCATAAAGCTCATAGAAAAGTTCAACAAAAGCTGCTGTTTCATTTATTTCATCTAAGAAATAAGGTAAGGTTTGCGGATTATCATAAATGTAATTTTGAATTAAAATCGGTGCTGGCGCGTTTGCTGGATTTGCGTATAAATTGTGTTCAACATATTTGGCAACAGCGACTGAAATTAGGTAATAATCAATTGGGTGTTTGTGTTTCCATTCGTAGCGCGTAAAACCATTTCCTAAGTTAATAACATTTTCCAAAATTCCATTTGAACCTGCTTTACATGAATCTGGAACGGTTATTTTGATAGCACAACTATCTATTTTGTCGCGTAAACTTTGTTTTACTGGAAACCATTCGTAAGCTGAAAAAGGTTCAGAAAGAGACCAAACTACGCGATTTCCCCATGATTGTGAAGTTGCATAAGTCATTCCGCCACCACCGAGCGGATTGGTAGCCGCTGTTGGTGGATTTCCAAGATAATCTGTCTCAATGCTAAAATTCTCGCCTAAGGCAACATTTATTGGAACTTTCAATGCGGATTGCGTCCTTGAATAATTTACGGGAATTCCATTTACTCGAATTTCTAAAATAGTAAAACTCGGATATAGTTCAAATAAAGCTGAATCGATACTTGTACGTGCTTTTGCTTGCATTTCTACTGTTCCAGAAAGGTAAGTTGACGTATTGGTCATATTTAAATTCAAGCTATAAAAATGTACATCGTATTTTTCTGTTTCCGCAATTTGAGCCACAGTTAAAGTTGCGCTTTTTGCACTGTTGTGAAGTTTTGTTCGTTTGGAACATTGCGTTGAATTTTCTTGTCCAAAAGAGTAAATTGAACTAAAAACAACAAGGATTAAAAGGAGATTTTTTTTCATAAAAAAGAGTTTAGAATTAACTACTATTTGTATTCCGCAAAAATTTTGTTTAGCCATTTTAACATTAGAAACATTAATAAAGAAGCGCAACAAAGCAAAACCACATTTACGTAAAAGAAATTAGCTTTATTTTCATAGCCATCCCATAACGAACTTAGTACACCTGACATTTTATTTCCGATAGATGTTGCTAAAAACCAACCCCCCATCATTAAGGAAGTTAAGCGTGGCGGACTCAATTTTGAAACTAAGGATAAGCCCATCGGACTGAGAAAAAGTTCTCCAATAGTGATTACTGCATAAGAACTAATAAACCACCAAGCGGAAGACTTAAGCATTCCATTATTTGTTGCATAAACTGCACCCACCATTACAAAACAAGACAATCCTGAAATTAGAAGTCCAAATGCGATTTTAGTTGGTGTTGATGGTTCTATCCCTTTTCTATTTAGGAAACCAAAAAATGCAAGCACCAAAGGAGTTAATGCAATTACCCAAAAAGGATTTACAGATTGAAAGATATTGGTGTTAAATGCATAAATTTTATCTCCTTCTTTTGGTAATTTTTCAGCTGGAACATTTTTGAAATAAGCGGGATAATTCCATTCTTTTATTTTTTTGTCTTTTACTCTAAATTGGTTGTCCATCACAATCACAGAGTCTTTTTCATACTTGATTTCTTCGGCTAAATACAATCCTGACATCATAGGTTGAATAACTGCAGGAACTTCTCTATCTGTAAATCGATCGGCCCACGTATTTAAAGTGGAACCATTTTGTTTAAAAACTGCCCAAAAAGTAATTACCACTGCAAAAATCGCCAACATTGCTGAAATTGGTCTTTTTTCTTCTGGTGGAGATTTATAGAGTAAGCGTCCGTAAAAGAAAATTACAGGAATACAGCCAAAAAGAAAAGCATCTGTTGTTTTTGAGCCGATTAAAGGTTCAGGTAAAAGCAACGCTAATAGTCCAAAACCAACAGCAGGAAGTAAGATTACCCCAAAAATATTCAGTAAAGACATATCGTTTTCAGCCTTTGGTTTTATGACATCCACGTGTTTGAAATGTTTTGTACCAGTCCAAAAGATAATGATCCCAACAAACATTCCAATACCTGCAGCGAGAAATGCGGCGTACCAACCGTAAATATTGTAAAGAGCAGCACCAAAAAAGTTACATACAAATGCCCCGATGTTAATACCCATGTAGAAAATATTATACCCGGCATCTTTTTTTGCCTTGTATCTTTCTTCGTTGTAAACATTACCAAGTAGGGCGGAAATATTAGGTTTAAAAAAACCATTGCCAAGAATCACCAATAACATGGCTACATAAAGAGCATTTTTGTCGTGAACCGACATTAAGCAATATCCCAATCCCATCATGATTCCACCGATGGTGATTGAACGACGATAACCAAGCACCCGATCTGCTAATAAACCACCAATAAACGGCGTTAAAAAAACGAATGCAATAAAAGTTCCATACAAATCGGAAGCTTCCGTTTCATTCATCCCAAAACCGTTTTTCGCATCTTTCAAATAAAGTGTGAAAATCCCAATCATTAAATAATAACCGAATCTTTCCCACATTTCAGAGAAGAATAAAAAACGTAAAGCTTTAGGGTGTTGTCTTTCTTTCATAAAATATAATTTAATAGAAAAAAAAGGCTATCGATTTTTACCGATAGCCTTTTGAAAAAGTTAATACGTTTATTTTACGCCATGCATCATTACCAATAACTTTTTGGATAATAAGAAAAGTATAATTGAAGCAGTTCCTGCCATGAAGACAAAGATCATAAAGAAATTATATAAATTTTCGATTTTCATACCTAAGAATGATGGCTTTTCTGGTTTTATGTTCCAAATTTCAACAACTTTTGTGTCTTTTTCATTCTTTTTTCCAACCTCATATTTGATAATTGCTAATTTATTCCCTTCTTTATTTAGGAAGTGCGCAAAATGAAACTTGGGTTTTGAACCAACAATTAATTTTAATGTAAAATCTGAAACTTTCACTTCAGAAACGCCACTAATTTTTATATTCAAAAGTGAGTCTTTTTTCTCAACTGGTCCAATTCCGAATAATTTATTTTTGAATCCCTCGACAAATCCAGGATCTTTTGCTTTTTTAAAATTATCTGAAAGTAAACTTATATCAGCAATATTACTTTTAAATTTAAGAGCTAAATTTTTAACAAAATTACTATCTACTGATTTTAATTTTAAAGTTTCAACTTCTTTACCTTCCTTAAAGTCAAATTCTGAAATATTAATACTTCTCTCTAATTTAACCTCCTCAGGGTATAATGAACTTAAATCACCTGCAAATTTATTTGCAGTGGCAGTAGACAAAAACCATACGCCCATTAATAAGGAAGCAAAACGAACAGGAGCTAATTTCACTACCATTGAAAGACCAATTGGTGATAAACATAACTCGCCAAAAGTATGAACTGTGTAAAGTGTTACAAGCCAAAACAAACTTACTTTTAAACTTGGGTCTATATCTTTTACACCAATTGCAATTATAAAATAGCCTACAGCCAATAAAAACAAACCCAAGGATTGCTTAACTGGTGAACTTGGTTCTCTATTGTTTGAACCCAATTTCGTCCAAATCAAAGCAAATATTGGCGCAAAAATTACAATTGCAACCGCATTAATACTTTGAAAATAAGAAGAAGGAACTTCAGTTCCGAAAATATTCCTATCTGTTTGTTCTTGCGCAAAGAACGTTAATGATGCACCTGCTTGTTCAAATGCAGACCAGAAGAAAATCACGAAAAATGCAATAATGAAAATTACCCAAATTTTTTGCTTTTCTACTTTGGTAAGACTTTTATCAGTTATGATTGAAGCTGGTGCAATAATACATAATGTGTAAATAAATGCACCAATTAAATCTAGCCCCATGAAACCTTTAAATGCTGTAAATAATAATAAAGAAATTAAAGACCATTGTAAAATCATACCGATGTTTATTGGCTCTTTCACTTTTTTCTCGACAACTACTTTTTTAGGTTTAATTCCAATTGGTTGCCCAGTCGGGGAAACTATGTATTTGTTTTTAAGTAATTCAAAAACAATTGTGCTGATTATCATGCCGAAACATGCAGCTAAGAATCCCCATTTAAACATCCCAGGTACAATCAACCCGTCTTTATCGTACACTTCGCCTAAACCACCCGTAATTAATGGAGCGATAAAAGCCCCTAAATTTATTCCCATGTAGAAAATAGTAAAGGCAGCATCCACTCTTTTATCACCATCTTCATATAATTGACCAACCATTGTCGAGATGTTTGGTTTAAAAAAGCCATTTCCAAAAATCAAAAAACCAAGTCCAGTAAACATTAATGTTGTAGCTAAACTAACATCTGTATAAAATGATCCAGCAAGAAACATGAAAAATTGACCGATAGCCATCATTATTCCACCAACAAAAATAGATCTTCTATTTCCCCAATATCTGTCGGCAACGTAACCTCCAATTAGCGGAGTCAAATAAACTAATCCAGTATAATTGCCATAAACTGTAGAGGCTAAAGATTTATCGAACATTAATGCATTTACCATGAAAAGAGTAAAAATTGCTCTCATTCCATAATAACTAAAACGTTCCCACATTTCAGTTACAAAGAGTAAATAAAGACCTTTAGGATGTCCTGTGTTTGTGTTGTTTTCCATTTGTTAAGATTATTTTTTCATGCCGAATTTAATAAAAAATGTTAACGTAGCCTTAATTTTAATGATTCTGCGAAAAATTAACGATTCTCTAAATTGCAAACTTGACAATTAAAAAACTTGAAAAGAAACAAATATATTTGCAAACTATTCAAAATCAATACTTGAAATAATGGAGAAATGGTTGGAACGCACTGCGCTACTCTTAGATGAAAATAAACTACAAAAATTAAAATCAGCGCATGTCTTAATTGTTGGGTTAGGTGGAGTTGGTTCCTATGCTGGTGAGTTTATCGCACGGGCAGGAGTTGGGAAAATGACAATTATTGATGGAGATGTATTCGATCCGACCAATAAAAATCGTCAATTAACGGCGCTTGATTCAACGATTGGCATAAATAAAGCAAAGGTGTTGGCCGCACGAATTAAAGATATTAATCCCTTGATTGAGTTAAATGTTCTCGAAGAATTCGTGCAACCTGAGCGTGTTTGGGCTTTAATGGAAGAGTTTCGACCGGATTATGTTATGGATTGTATCGATTCTGTTACACCAAAATTAGAATGGATTAAAGTATGTAAACGCAAGAAAATTAAAATTGTAAGTCACTTAGGAGCAGGAGGGAAGACCGATCCTTCTAAAGTTGAGGTTTCAAAATTAGAACACGCTCACAATTGTAAATTAGGAGCACATATTAAAAAGCGTTTGAGAAAAGAAAACATCACCTTGAAAGGTGTAAAAGCAGTTTTTTCATCTGAAATTCAGAAAAAAGAATCGTTGAAAATGACTGACGGCACTAATTTCAAAAAATCATTTTACGGTACGATTAGTTACATGCCAGCGCTGTTTGGTTTGATGGGTTCTGCGGAAGTCATTCGCTACCTGACTGAAGAATGGACGGGAGTTTAACTACTTTCTGTCAATTATTCTTTTGCTTAAGTTAGATTATATCTCAATTGTAATTTTTATTATTTTTAGCTTTCAAATCAAACTATGAACCTAACACACGCAAATTTTCAGATTTCTCGTGAACGAAAAGAAGCTAAAAACGGACACAAGTCTTTCGTCGTTTGGCTTACAGGTTTTTCTGGTTCAGGTAAATCAACGATTGCAAACGAGTTGGAAATAGCGCTTTTTAACAAAGGAATCCGTTCATTTTGCTTGGATGGTGACAACACACGCTTGGGAATCAATAAAGATTTAGGTTTTTCTTCAACTGATCGAACTGAAAATATTCGGCGCGTAGCCGAAATGGCAAAATTGTTTCTGGAATCGGGAACAATTGTGATAACATCCTTTATTTCACCGCTAATTTCAGACCGAGAAATGGCAAAACAAATAATTGGATCAGGTGACTTTGTAGAGGTTTTTATAAATTGTCCCTTAGCTGTTTGCGAACAACGCGATGTGAAAGGTCTTTATGCAAAAGCTAGACGTGGAGAAATCAAAAATTTCACAGGAATTGATAGTCCATTTGAAGCGCCTTTAAAAGCAGACGTTGAACTACTTACAGCCGAGGTAAATAGTATTGATTGTGTGGAGATTATTCTCAAAAAAATTGAATTGAAATTAAGAATTTCCTAATTTTTAAGTGAAGTGTAAATTTAATTTTCGGTAATCTTTTACAATTTTTCTAATGCTTTCGGGAAAGTTGTTTGAATCAACTCAAGGTGTTTTCCCAGGTTACCGACAAAAAATTTTAATTTCGTTTTTTTGCACTAAGCAATCAATTCAATTTAGTAAGGTAATTTTTTACGTAATCTTCAACTCCTTCTTCAAGTGTATAAAACTGTTTTTTATAGCCCGAATTAATCAATTTATGCATGTTTGCCTCTGTGAAATATTGGTATTTATCCCGAATATCTAAAGGCGTATCAATGAAATCAATTAGTGGTTCTAGCTGCAAAGCTTTAAATGTAAGTGACACTAAATCAAGGAACGTTCTCGCTTTACCTGAACCTAAATTATAGATTCCTGAATTTGGTTTTTCAGTCATTAAATATTCACAAACGCTTGCCACATCTTTCACGTAAACAAAATCCCGCAATTGCCCGCCATCCGTATAATTTGGATTGTGTGAACGGAACAATTTCATTTGTCCATTTGATTTTATTTGATTGAAACTATGGAAAATAACGCTTGCCATTCTTCCTTTATGGTATTCATTTGGGCCATAAACATTGAAGAACTTTAAACCAGCCCAAAAAGGTGGCGTTGACGTTTGTTCTAAAACCCAACTATCAAAATCATTTTTAGATTCTCCATACGGATTTAAAGGTTTTAATCTTGTTATAATTGCATGGTCATCGTTATATCCAAATTCACCTAAACCGTAAGTGGCGGCTGAACTTGCATAAACAAGTGGAATTTGTTTATTAGTACAAATCCCCCAAATTTCTTGCGAATAATGAAGATTTAGTTTATTAAAAATTTCCACGCTCATTTCTGTTGTGTCCGTTCGTGCACCAAGATGAAAAACAATATCAATTTTTTCAGTTGTCGAAGCTAGCCAATTAGGAAATTCAGAACGATCTATTTTCTCACTGAATATTTTAGTAGCTGTATTTGCTTCTTTATCAGGTCTCGAAAAGTCATCGACAAGAATTAAATCATTAAACCCCAATGAATTTAAGTGACCAACAAGATAACTTGCGATAAATCCCGCGGCTCCAGTTACAACAATCATGGTTTAAATCTTAGAATAATCCGTTTATTTCAGCGTCGATTGAGTTGATGATTTTACCTAAATCTTCTTGACTATCAGGAAAACGGTTGTTGTCGATGTCAATAATCAACATTTTTCCTTTGTCGTAAGTTGAAATCCAAGCTTCGTAACGTTCGTTCAAGCGTTTCAAATAATCCAAACGAATACTTTCTTCGTAATCACGTCCTCTTAGTTGGATTTGATTCACCAAGGTAGGAACGCTAGCTCGCAGGTAAATTAACAAATCAGGCGCAGAAACGAAAGAATCCATCAAATTGAAAAGCGAAAAATAGTTTTCAAAATCACGTGTAGTCATTAAGCCCATAGAATGTAGATTTGGTGCAAAAATAAATGCATCTTCATAAATCGTACGATCTTGAATAACAGTATGTTTAGTTTCTCCTATCTCTTGTATTTGTGTAAATCGACTATTCAAATAATAAATCTGTAGATTAAATGACCAACGTTGCATATCGTGGTAAAAATCATTCAAATAAGGGTTATGATCTACGTCTTCGTAATGTGTTTCCCAACCATAATGTTTTGAAAGTAAATTGGTCAATGTTGTTTTTCCTGATCCAATATTTCCGGCAACGGCAATGTGCATAGTCTATTTTTTTAAGTCTGCTAAAATACGACAAAAGTCTGAAATGAAGCCTTAAAATTTAATGTTGTTGAGTTTGTATTTTGAGATTCTTAAATCCTTGCTGAAATAAAAATCAGAACCAACAATTTGTAAATTCAAAAAGTTCTCGTAGTTAGAAACTTGGAATTTGCTGTTTTCATTTGAATTGATATTTAAGAAATTTAATGAATCAGAAGAAAATCCAATAATATTATTATTCCAAAAAGCCGCTTGTTTTGATGGTTTATTAAAGGTATTGCTCCAATTTAACATTAAATCAAATTCATAAATTTGCTCTGAATTTTGTAGATAAAGTTTGTTTTTGTATTCCTCCATTGCTGTTAATTCTGATTTAATTCCAGCAATTCCAGCAAAGTTTTCAACTTTTTGTACGATTTCATCTTGAATAATATCAACTAACAAAAGGCTTGAAACATATTGGTCGTAAATCCAAATTAAATTTGGACGGTTGGAAGCGGCTATAAATTTAGCATTTCGAATGTTGTATTGTTCTAAAAATTTACATTTACCGTTGATTGTTAAGGTATTGTCTAACAAACAAATACATTGCTGCTCCTCTGAAAATAGCACAATTTTCATAGAATTTATTGAGGTGATTTGAGAAATTTCGCCCAAGTATTTGATGCTTTGAGTAAATGTCTGTTTTCCAACAGAATCGATTTTGATTAATGTGTTTCCCTGCTGAACGATAAGATTTCCAATATTATCAACGGTCCAATTTTCAATTTTCTCTTTGAAATCATAGTGTTTAATTAGCTCTAAACCAATTTCTTGCGACCAAATAGTTGTGGAAATGCAAAAGGATAAAAAAACGAAAATGAATTTTTTCATGAACTAATTTTGAATGAAGTTACGGAATCAGTTGCAGAATCTGTTCCAAAATTATTCGATTGTTCATTAATCGTGGAACTTTGTGCTGTCCACCGAGTTTACCAATGTTTTTTAACCACAATTGAAAAGTGCCTGATGGCGCAAAATGAAAAATAGGAAAACTGATATTTAAATTCTCAAATCTTTTTGCATCGTAGTCTGCATTTGCTTTTTTAAGTTCAGTGTCTAATGTGGTTTTAAACAAATCTATTGCTTGCGGTGCTTCTTCAAATTCGATAATCCATTCGTGACAACCAGTGGAATTTTCGTTGTAGAACAAAGGAGCAACCGTGAAATCACGAATAGCACAATTTAGCAACTCACACGTTTTTGTTAGTGCTTTTTCTGCATGTTCAACAATTAATTTTTCACCAAAAGCATTGACGAAATGAGAAATTCTTCCTGTAATAATGAATCTGTAAGGATTTGTACTTGTAAATCGTAAGGTGTCGCCAATAATGTATCTCCATAACCCAGAGGAAGTTGATATTACAAGCGCATATTCTTCGTCTATTATAACGTGTTCTAGCGTCACTATTTTTTTTGATTCAAGTCCATCAAATTCACTCATTGGAATGAATTCGTAAAAAACTTGTGAATCGGTTAAAAGCAATAAATCTTTGGAATTTAATTGATCTTGAAGTCCAAAATACCCTTCGGATGAATTATAAGACTCAACATAATTTATAGGTGAACCGATTAGTTTGTTGAAAGTTGTTGCATAGGGCGCAAAATTCATTCCCCCATGAATGTAGAGTTCTAAATTTGGCCAAACTTCAATAATTGTTTTTTTACCAGAAATTTCAAGAACTTTTTTGAGTAGGAGTGAGGTCCAACTTGGTACACCAGCAATAATACAAATGTTTTCATCGATTACAGCATGTGCCATTTTATCAAGTTTTTCTTCCCAATTCCCCAGTAAGGCAATTTCTTTTTTGGGAGAACGGCGTAATTCTGTCCACCATGGAAGGTGATTGATAATAATGGCTGATAAATCACCAATGAAAACTCCTTCATTATTGGTTATGAGTTCACCGCTTCCACCAATGATTAAATGTTTAGCATTGTATAACTTGCGATCTGGTAGATTTGTATAGTATTGTGCTAATAGATCTTTTCCACTTGCGTAATGGTTTTCAAATAGCGAATCTTTGGTAATTGGAAGAATTTTAATTCGAGAAGCCGTTGTGCCTGAAGACTTTGCGAACCACGTTGTTTTTTCTGTCCAGAGTAGATTTTCTTCCCCATTTATTGATCGATCAATCCATGGTTTTAAGGTTCCATAATCTTGAAGTGACACCGTATTTTGAAACTCTTGTATGGATAAATTGGTATGGAGTTGATGTTTTTTACCGAATTCTGTAAGGTAAAAATTGACTAACAGGAAATCAAAGACTTTTTTTTGAGACTCAATAGGATAACAACGATAACTATCAATACGAGATTGACGTTTCCCGATTAACCAGGAAAAAATGGCGTTGAATGGCATGAATTTCGGGTAGAAGGAATTAAGAAATTTTTAAAGAAAAATTAACCCCAAATTAATACCCATACTAACACAGCAAGAATAGCGATTGTGTAAATTGTACCTAATGCAGCAGTTGATTCTTCAAAGAAATTATCAGACATAATATTATTATTTTTCCAAAGTTAAAAATTGTTTCGTTTTGACAAGTGATTAAAATAAAAAATCCCGAAAATACATATTGACAATCGGGATTTAATAAATTTAAAATTCGCTTAATCTCTTGATCCTAAAATTCTTAAAAGTGACAAGAATAAATTCACAAATAAGATATAAAGTTGTAAACCTCCAATTAAAGATAGTTTGTTGCGCTCTTCTTCAGTGTACTGTGGACTAGTTGCCACCTCTTTCAGTTGTTGCATTTGATAAGCTGTTAGTCCCGTAAATACGAAAACACCTAAACAAGCAATCACAAATCCCATTGTATCACTTCCGATAAATATATTAACGATTCCAGCAACAAACATTCCGATAAAGACCATATACAAAAGGCTTCCGAATTTCGTTAAATCAACTTTAGTGGTATAACCTAAGATAGCCATTCCTGCAAATGCTCCAGCCGCAACAAAGAAAGTAGAAGCAATTGCTCCCATTTCATAAACCATAAAGATAGAAGATAAACTCAATCCCATTAATGCAGAATAAACGATGAATAAGGCTAATAAAAAGCCCATTGATAAACGTTGATACGCCCATTGAATCAAAAGTCCAATTCCAACGGGAGCAAAAGCTATGATCCAAAAAACAGGTGAAGGTCCAGTTCTTTCCGCATTTAAAAATAGCTGAGAAAACGTCATTTCATTGGTTCCAACCATGTAAGCTAGAATTCCTGAAATTCCTAAAGCACCAAACATGTACGTGTAAACATTCCTAAAAAAGGTACGCGTTAATTCAGCTGAATAACCATTGTTGTTGTCTAATATTTCCATTATTTTAGTTTATTTTTACAAAACTATTATTTAAAACGCTTCTTTGTTTTGTTTTATGATTTTTTTTCATTCCTAAGCAGTAATAAAATCGTTTTTTTACGGAATTGAAGAAACTCTTAGCCTTTCTTAAACAAATGTTTCGATTTTTTCTTTTTTTAGTTAGAATATGAAGTTCTGAAACTTTAACAGTTCTTTACTGTTTTTTGTTCCTCTTAGTTGGGATTCTTATAATAATTCAGGAACTATTACTTCTGATTTAAATCTAAGATTCAAAAAGGTAAAATCACTTTTAAACAAATTGAACGTCCCATGCTGAAAATTCCGCTTTGGTTGTTTGGACTTTGTTGGTAATTTTCAAAATACTTTAAGCGACTCAGGTGAGATTGATAAGCAGCATCAAATAAGTTATTTACTTGCACTTGAAATTGACCTGTTTTAGTTTTTAAATAGTTCCATTCGAAAGCAAGTTGCAGGTTAATTAAAGAATAGGAATTAGTTGCCGTTTCGGTATTATTTACTGCCAAATAACGATTTTGATTAGCATTAAATTCATACTCAAAAACTGGGCGAATCGATTGAATAAAAAAGTTGGGGAATTCAATTTTATACGACGCACTAAACGCTAAATGTGTAGGGGGAATTAAGGACAAGTATTCACCTTGAATACCTTTGTTTTGATATTTTTCCTCACGATTGAAACCGTAAACACAACTAAAACTTCCGGAAATATTTAAGTTTTTAAGTTTTTCTGGGTGAAATGAAATCCAAGTTTCCAGTCCATATAAATGAGCTTTTGCCTGTTTATATTGATAGGTACGATTACCTTGTGCATCAATTAATGGTTGTTCATTAGAGTCAGCTACCAAGGCTAAGTAAATAAAATTCTGTA
>Ga0105050_10005905_pt1 | contig 15476 bp, 9 predicted proteins | sample FRY01_FD_78088 | JGI IMG/M metagenome (GOLD analysis project Ga0105050, IMG submission 78088) | Freshwater microbial communities from Lake Fryxell liftoff mats and glacier meltwater in Antarctica - FRY-01 | ecosystem: Environmental > Aquatic > Freshwater > Ice > Glacier meltwater ... | reverse complement strand
GGATGCGGTCTAAGGTGAATCTGGCGGACTCTACCCGGACTTTCACTTTGCCTTGGTGGATAAAACGGTCTTTATATTCCTCAAAAGGGAGAAAAATCTCCCAATCCCCACGTGCGTTTTTTCGCATTGGATGGGAAGCGAGATTCCAATTATTGAAGTCACCGATGAAATAGAGTTGATTTGCGGCTGGAGCCCATTCCCGATAAACCCAGCCGTTTCGCCAAGATTCAAAATGAATCCCGTAGTATTTGTGCATCCCTGCAAACTCAGTAATGCTGCCGCTGTGGTTTTGAATCTCATGAAGGGCTTTTTCAAAGCGATCTTGTCGCTCTTGGATTTGTGTTTCAAAATCAGCCAACCAAGGTTCGTCTTGTACTAAAGTAGGGATATGTTTTTTGCTCACGAAAAATAGATTTTGCTGAAGTTGAATTTAGGGAAAATAGGCTAGTTTGGAAGTAGGGCGACAGTAAAGATTCGTAATTGTTTGCTATGCTTGACTGGGATGAAGAAAAATTGTCAGGTCCCGGTGATTGTTTTTTGAATCTTACATCAAATTGTACCTCTGGTGCTTTCACATCGTTTTAGACTCTTTTATTACAATCGAGGCGTACCGCTGGTGCTTCACTTTTCTGGATTTATTGACCAATCTCAACTCCTGGCTCTAATGTCTTGGTTCGAACTAGCGTCTCGGCTCTAAAATCTAATTTTTCAACACTAAAATCTAATACTCTATTGCTTCCTCAGTGTTTTTCAAAAACAAAATCCGGTTCCAAAGCCCATACATTTCCTTGAACCTTGATCTGATCCAAGGTTAGAAGTTTGAATTCGTTGAGCTGCATTGGATCATAGTTGACCGCAAGCCAAATATAGTTTTCAGTGAATCCATGGATTCCTATATCTGCTACATTTTCCTCAAAAAGAACGCTGAAGGTCTATCCTAGATTTTTGATGCAGAATTTTCTCCACTTTTTGCTCAAAACGAATCCAAAGTATCTTGGATGGCTCATTCTGCTTTTTCATTGGAATGATTTCTTCCATCCCTGCTGCTCCTATATTTGCTCGCTCAGAATATGTCAATACTTGGAGGTAGTAAATATCGAGCTCGTTCATAAGATTATGTATTTCTAAAAACAGCTCGTCAGTATCGACTAGGCAACCTAAGATGATACCGAGGCGTGTTTCATCAAAGTTTTAATCTTGGCTACTTGATCCTCATAAAGTCTGCGAAGGTATCGACGATCCGTTTTGCAAAGAATAGTATTCGACACAGACGAAATGGGATATGAGAACGAGGTACAAATCGTTTAGAATTGGCCACAAATAAGATAACTTCATTTATCAGTAAATTTGGCTCAATAGCGGGGATTCGGATGCGATTGATTACTTCTATCTTATCTATGGCAAAAACCAAATCTGTAAAGCATTCATTCCGTTTGCTTTAGATGATTCCAAAATCCCCGATGTAGTATTCTTAAGATCATAATGGCAATTAAATTGTCTTGTTTTCAATTCTCCAATCTTGAGGTCTAAAATCCATTACTTTCAGTGATTGGGGTTAATTTTTGCTTAATTTTTTGAAAATTGTGTAATTTTTTTAAAAATCAACCTCAATTTTTTACTAAAAGCTTTGGAAGACGAGTATTTTTCTATTTTTGTAGATATAATTTTAAACCACAAATTGTAGAAATGGCAACACTTAGACAACAAGCCTTAGCAATGGTGCAAAGCAGACAGCGGAAGACTGTCGCTGCTCCATCTCCAAAAATCTCTGATTATTTTGGTAGAAGTGTTTTTGGAAACCAGCAGATGAAAGAATCACTTGCTCCATCGGTTTTCAAAAAAGTAATGGAAGCGATCGACAAAGGATCAAAAATAGATAGCTCCACTGCAGAAGAAGTAGCTTCAGCAGTAAAGACATGGGCATTATCTAAAAGTATAACGCACTACACACACTGGTTTCAGCCATTGACTGGATCAACTGCTGAGAAGCATGATTCATTTTTCGATTCGTATGCTGGACTAGAAAAATTTAAAGGTACTGCTTTAGTACAACAAGAGCCTGATGCGTCTTCTTTCCCAAATGGAGGTATTCGATCTACTTTTGAAGCACGAGGATATACTGCTTGGGACCCATCATCTCCAATTTTTATTTTCGAAAACACACTTTGTATTCCTACTATTTTCGTCTCTTTTACTGGTGAAGCATTAGATTTCAAAACACCACTTCTTAAATCCATTGAAGCAATAAATGAGGCAGCAATTCAGATCTGCCAACTCTTTGATCGGAATGTTAAAAAGGTACAGCCTTCGTTAGGAGTTGAACAAGAATATTTTGTGGTTGATAAGGCACTTTACTCGGCTCGTCCAGATCTAGTAATGGCTGGTCGGACAGTTTATGGACATAGTCCTGCGCGTGGTCAGCAATTAGATGATCATTATTTTGGTTCGATCCCTACTCGTGTGAAAGATTTTATGGTGGAGTTCGAGGTGGAAGCACATAAACTTGGTATTCCGGTAATGACCCGTCACAACGAAGTGGCTCCGGGACAGTTTGAGGTGGCTCCAGTATATGAAGAAATCAATAAAGCAACAGATCACAATCAGCTTTTGATGGATGTGATGGAGAAAGCTGCAGAAAAGCATGACCTCAAAGTATTGCTTCATGAGAAGCCTTTCGCGGGTGTTAACGGAAGCGGTAAGCACAACAACTGGTCGCTGATTACAGATACAGGCGTTAATTTATTTCAGCCAAGCAACTCGGCTAGAGAGAATCTTCAGTTCTTGACTTTCTTAATCGCTACGATTAAGGCTGTTTATGACAATGCAGATTTGCTTAGAGCAAGCATCGCTTCAGCGGGCAACGATTTTAGATTGGGTGCAAACGAAGCTCCTCCAGCGATAATCTCCGTATTCTTAGGTACTACACTTTCTGAGGTATTGGATGAATTGGAAAAAAATGGCAATGTCAAAATTGAAAAAGGTGATAATATGTATATGAAGTTGGGAATCTCTAAGATTCCTGAGATCATCCTTGACAATACCGATCGAAATAGAACTTCTCCATTTGCATTTACGGGTAATAAGTTTGAGTTCAGGGCAGTAGGATCTCAAGCCAATGTGGCTGGACCGATGACTGTATTAAATGTGATCGTAGCGGATGTGTTAAAAACCATGCTGAAAGATATCGATAAAGAGATGCAAGCTGGTAAGGAGAAGAAAATTGCAATCGTCAATACCCTGAGAAAATATATTAAGGATTCTAAGAAAGTAAGATTCGAAGGAGATGGCTATTCTGAAGAGTGGGCAAATGAAGCTAAGAAGCGTGGACTTTCTAACCTGAAATCAACACCAGCTGCATTGGATGTTTATTTGGACAAACGGACCAAAGAGCTTTTTGAACGCCACAATGTATTGAACGGTGTGGAGCTGCATGCTAGACATGAGATTATGCTAGAGAGCTTTATGAAAAAGGTACAAATTGAAAGTAGAGTGATGGGCGATCTTGCTTTGAATCACATTATACCAACTGCAATATTGTATCAGAATAAAATGATAGAGAATGCAAATGGACTGAAAGGTCTTGGACTAGATCATTCAGCAGCCGTTGATACGATTAAAGATGTGTCAAAGCATATAGAGTCTATAAAGTTGAATCTGAACGCAATGGTCGAAGCCAGAAAGAAGCTTAATAAAGAAACTGATATTATAAAGGCTGCTAAAGGCTACCAGACAGATGTGAAAGAAGCATACTTTGACAAGATTCGCTACTCAGTAGATAAGTTGGAGCTTTTGGTGGACGATGAGTCGTGGCCACTGGTAAAGTATAGAGAATTATTATTTCTAAGATAGAAACGAATTTTATCAAGTCTTACAGCCGCTCTTCGCAAGAGCGGCTTTTTTTATTTAGGATCAAAATTAAATAATTATAAATTTTTTAAGAAGATAGTAGACGAAGATATCAAGGTTTAATAATCAGTGTAGAACGTACTATTTCCAGGTATGATCAGCTAAAAAAAATGAGTACGTGGTAAACTTCAGCAATACTTTTTTTATTAATCTAGCTATTATGCTAAAAAAATATTAAAAATTGCTGTATATCCTAAAATAAGCTATTCTAAAAAATCACTTTTTTAAAAAAATTAGATAAGAATTCCTTTTTCAAAAAAAAATTTATTTTTTTTTTGAATAGAAATTTATTTTTATAGATTTATGAGTAACAATGTTTTGATTGTTTTAATTTTTACAAATTAATCTATTGATATAGCTGACTATCAGGGGGAAAATTTTTACAATCTAACATTTAGTCCAAATTTTATGAATAAAACTTTACATAATGGAGTAGAACGAGCGGGTCTCGGAATACCAAGACAGTCAAATCAATTTAATTTCACCATTAATTTTAAACTATGAGAAAAGTTCTATCTATTGCTTTCTCTTTTCTGCTGATTCTGGGTCTATCGACTTATACAGAAGCCCAGACTAGAGTATTGAAGGGAGTCGTCACTGCAGAGTCGGACGGATTACCCATGCCAGGAGTAACTATCTTGGATAAAGGAACGAATACAGGAACCACCACAAATGTGGCCGGGGAGTATTCTATTTCAGTAAGTGCTAGTTCAGTGCTAGTGTTTTCATTTATTGGTTTTGCGACGCAGGAATTTACGGTTGGTAATCTTACTGAGTTAAATATCACTCTTGATGAGGACTCAAGTGAGCTATCAGAATTTGTAGTTACAGCACTAGGGATCAGTAAAGATAAAGCAACTTTAGGTTATTCAGTGACTCAAATAGGGAGTGAGTCCTTTACAACAGCTCGAGAGACCAACGTTGCGAATTCCTTGGCAGGCCGAGTCGCTGGTTTAGTAGTAAAAGGAACAAATAGTGGTCCAGGTGGTACTTCCAAAATCACATTGAGAGGTCTACCGAGTATCAGCGGTACAGGATCTCCTTTGTATGTTATCAATGGTATTCCGATGGATAACACTCAAAGAGGTGGTGCCGGACAGTGGGGAGGAGCCGATAGCGGCGATGGTATTGGAAATCTTAGTCCAGATGATATCGAAACAATGACTGTTTTGAAAGGTCAGGCTGCATCTGCACTCTATGGTTCTAGAGCTTCTAACGGTGTGATCTTGATCACTACAAAAAAAGGAGCCAAAGGTGGCGGTTGGTCTGTTGACTATACTATGAATATGATGACTGAAAATGCGATGGATTTTACTGATTTTCAGCAAGTATATGGTCAAGGTACTGGCGGACTGAAGCCAGCTACAGCTGCCGATGCACAATCAACTGGTAGATTGTCATGGGGAGGAAAAATGGACGGAAGCCCAGTAATTGGATTTGATGGTAATCAGTACCCTTATTCTCCTACTAGTGACGGATATATTAATTTTTACAATACAGGGACTAATTTTACTAATACTGTTTCATTATCTAAAGGGTTAGGAGATGATGGTTCGTTTAGAATGTCCATATCTAACCTGGATGCAAAATCTATTGTCCCAAATAATGATGTGAATCGTTTGAGCATCAATTTGAATGTGGAACAAAATATTACTGATAAATTGAGCGTAACGGCAATGATCAATTACATTGATCAGAAGTCAACCAATATGCCTAACCTAAGTGATGGTCCTAAGAATCCAAACAACTTCTTGCTCCTTGCCCCAAATATCAGTCAGGGTATTTTTGCTCCTGGCTACAACACTGATACGGGAGCTGAAACTGTTTTTAGTGATGATATCTATGTGACAAACCCTTATTTTATTGTTAACCAAGGGATTAATGACCTAGGGAGAAAGAGAACTATTTCTGCTATTTCTACAAAATATAGCTTTACAAATAATATTTTTGCAATGATACGATTGGGTAATGATGCTTCTAATGATGACTTCTATAGCATTGACCCCTTTGGCTTAGCCTATACGGGGGATTTGAAAGGTGGTCTTAATGGTCGCGGACAATCTCAAACAACAGAAACGAACATTGACGGTATTTTGGGCGGTAAGTTTGATTTGACAGATAAGTTAAATCTAGATGTACTTACCGGTGTAAATATTAGAAATAACAAATTTGAATCAGTAGGTGTTGGTGGAAACAGATTCGTCCTTCCATACTTATATTCTCCATTCAACTTAGAGACATTTTCTAGATCTTATGGATATAATGAGCGTGAAGTTCACTCTGCTTATTATTCTGTTGGAATTGGTTACAATGATATTTTGACGTTAACCACCACTGGTAGATACGATGTCTATAGCACTTTGCCTACTAGCAATAATAGTATTTTCTCACCTTCTGTGGCGGCCGCGTTTGTATTTAATGAGTTGATTGATATGCCGGCACTGGATTTTGGTAAGTTTAGAGCATCCTATGCAGTGACTAGTGGTGAGCCATTTGACGCTTACCAAAGTACCTTCTATTATAATTCTGCTAACTCTTATAATGGAGTACCTGCTGGATCATCTCCAACATCTCTACCAAATTTGAACTTGAAGCCATTTACTACAAGTGAAGTAGAATTTGGTGTCGATCTTAGTTTTTTCAATAACCGTCTAGGTTTTGATATTGCTTATTATGAGAAGGAAACTCATAATGAAATTATGCGAGCAGGTTACAGCATAACTTCAGGTTTTAATAGTGCTGTGGTAGCAACTGGATCAACTAGCAACAAAGGACTCGAAGTATTGGTGACTGGTGTTCCAATTCAAACGGAAAATTTCTCGTGGAAGTCTTCATTCAATCTGTCCAAGGTTAAAAATAGAATACTAAGTACTGATCCCAATAATAATCCTGTCAATCTAGGGCAGAACAGAGCTACTCTGGGAAATGCTGTAACAGCTTACGTAGTAGGTGAGGCTGGTCCTCAGATTAGAGCGTATGACTATGCTTACAATGCTGATGGAAGCATCAAATTAAGCGAGGCAGGTCTTCCTATTCGTGGAGATTTGATCAATATGGGAACTGTATTGCCTACACTGTATGGTGGATGGAATAACGATTTCATGTACAAAGGGGTTATGTTTTCATTCTTGATTGACTATAATTATGGTAACAAAGTGCTTTCTGCAACCGAATTCTATTCGACTTTTAGAGGTTTAAATCAAGTGACACTTGAGGGTAGAGAGTCTGGCCTGACTACGAATGGTGTGACGGCATCTGCTGAAAGTTACTACCAAGCTTTGGCGCAAAATGTAACCAGCACTAGTGTAGTGGATGGAGATTTCATCAAGTTGAGACAATTAACGTTGGGTTACAGCTTTCCTTCAAAATGGTTTGGTAATACTCCAGTCTTGAAGGGTTTGAGTGTATCTCTTGTAGCTAGAAATATTGGGTTTTTGATGCGTAAAGCTAAAAATATTGACCCTGAGGCTAGTTTTGGCTCCAATATTAACTATACAGGCATCGAAGGTCAAAACCTTCCTAGCACTAGATCTTTTGGGTTTAACCTTAATTTCAAATTGAATTAATATGAAAAAATACATAAGCATAATTCTTACGGGAATTTTACTATCCGTATCCAGTTGCGATGGGGATTTTGCCGAAATTAATACGGATCCAAACCGTGCTGATGGAAGCGTATTTGATCCTAACCTTATTCTCCCTACGGTTTCCTTTAACTATGGCAACATGATGACTGGATATAGTGGAGCAATTCTTTTCCAGAGTATGTGGGTACAAGTAATGGCTTCTACTTCTACAGGAGGTGCTAATTACTATTCTAATGCCGATAAATATCTGGCATCAGGAAGTACAAACAGTTATATCCAAAATGTTTGGAATGGTGGCTTCTCTACGGCATCAAGAGTATATCAAATGCAGGCTCTTGCGGAGCAAAAAGGATTCACCAATTTAGTTGCAGTAGGGGAAATCTGGAAAGTACTTACTCTTTCGTTCGTTTCTGATGTATATGGAGATATTCCATACTCTGAAGCGTTGAAAGCTGAATCAGGAATCACTCAACCAAAGTATGATTCTCAATCTGAGTCCTACATTGCGATGCTTTCTGATCTTGATGCTGCACTTTCGAAAATTAGTGATTCAGGCGATCGAATCAAAAACGATGTGCTTTACAAAGGTGATCTGACTAAATGGAAAAAATTAGGCTACTCAATTATGTTGCGTATGTCAATGCGATTAGTTGATGCGGATCCAGCGACTGCCAGGACTTACGTTCAAAAAGCTTTAGCTGGTGGCATCTTTGCATCCACTGCGGACGAGGCAATTTTGGTATCTGATCAGGCAAATGGTTATTCCAATTCAAGTGCTAATGCGCTAAACGTAACTGACGATGTATATGAAGTACGTTGGTCTAATAAGTTGATCGACTTCCTTAAGTCAAACAATGATCCTCGTTTATCATTAATTGCAGAAATTCCCGTCGCCGGTTTAACAGGAAATAAAAGTACCGCAGTTGGTGATAATGATCCTGCCGTCCAGATTGGAATGCCGAATGGTTATGATCTAAGAGGATTGGCTACTGACATCACAAAATCTCCAAATTATCCAGGTTCAACAGGTACTGGTGGTGATATTTCTCTAATCGGTAAATATTCTAGACCTACCGCAATATATAGAGATCGAGATGCACCAGTTTTCATCTTGACCTATGCTGAGACTCAGTTTCTATTAGCTGATGCTGCGACAAGAGGATTCACCGTTCCAGGTACAGCTTCATCATATTATGCAGCTGGATTACAAGGGGCAATAGTTACTATGGGTAAATTCGGAGGAGGATCAATTTCTTCTTCTGCAGCTTCAGGCTTTGCTTCTGCAAATCCACTGGATGTAAGTAGTACTTCTGCAGCTTTAAAAATGATTAATACACAAATTTGGGCTACTACCGGCTTGTTCGCTAATTTCGTAGAATCTTGGAACAACTGGAAGCGTACAGGTTATCCTGTTTTAACGCCAGTGAATTACTCTGGAAACTTCTCCGGTGGACAAATTCCAAGAAGACAATTATACCCAGCTTCTGAAAGTACTACTAATCCAACAAATTTGGTTAATGCTATTTCAAATATGGGTGGAGATACCTGGGTAAACCCAGTTTGGTGGGATAAGTAAAGTCTCACTTAGAACCTTTCGTAAATAAATTTCAGATAGAGGTCTTGGTTTTACCGGGCCTCTATCTTTTTATCTACCTATTAACTATTTCGCTATGCGATTTTCATTTCTTCTATTTCTTTTGTTTTCTTTTCTCTTCCAAAGATTTTCACAGCAAGGAGAAAAAAAAGTAGTCATCGGATACATCGCAGGATGGAAGGGAGTGGATCCCGATAAAATCCCGGCTGAGAAACTCACACATATCAACTACGCTTTTGCAAATGTGGTAGATGGAATGGTCACTTCAGGAGAAGGATTGGCAGCGCGAGATAGCTCGAACTTTTTGAAACTTCATTCACTCAAATCCCGGAATCCAGACCTTAAGGTATTGGTTTCTATTGGGGGTTGGACTTGGTCTAAAGGCTTCTCCGATGCTGTCTTGACACCTGAAAGCCGGAAGAAACTAACTGCATCGGGAATAGATTTTTTGATCAAGCATAAGCTTGATGGATTGGACTTCGACTGGGAATATCCGGCACTCCAAGGCGATAATAATGTGGTGAGAGATGCAGATAAAGAGAATTTTGTTGCGATGCTCAAAAGTTTTCGAGAAGCATTGGATTCATTGGGTCAGCTTCATCAGACACGTTACCTGACCACCATTGCCACTGGTGGCTTTCGGAAATATTTGGAAGTCAATGATCTTCGATCTGCAGTAAAATACCTAGACTTAGTGAATATTATGAGTTACGATCTTTTTGGACCCGGAGACCAGATCACAGGGCATCACGCCAATCTATATAAAGGCAATCCTGAAACTATGCCTGAAGGAAAAAAGGAAAGAGCTGTAGAATCAGCGGTGGCCGATCATATCGCTTTTGGGATTCCTGCCTATAAATTGGTAGTGGGTATTCCCTTTTACGGAAAGCGATGGAAAGACGTAGCGACAGCGAACAATGGATTGAACCAATATGGCAAGTGGGATACAACGCTTTCTCATGACAGAATTCAGCTTCTTCTTAAGGATTCTTCCTACGTTCACTATTGGGATGAGATCTCTCAAAATCCCTTTCTTTATTCCACTGAAAAAGGAGAATGGGTAACCTACGAAAGCCCCAGATCAATAGCAGCGAAAATTAAATATGTAGAACGAATGAAGCTGGCAGGAGTGATGTTTTGGGAACTTTCTGAAGACCCTTCCGGAGAATTGCTGGATGCAATAGATCAACAGATTGGAACTTCTAACTTTCTCAATTAATCCTCAAAATCGAATCTGAACAATCGTTACATGAAACTTATCGGAGTAGATATTGGAGGATCACATATTTCAGCCGCTTCCTTGACTTTTAATTCTGAAGGAAAGCTGAATTTGGCTGATTTTCAAGAATCATCCGTAGATACAACAGCCGCTGCCGATACATTGATTTCTGCTTGGTCTGCCGTGATTCAGGCAAGCGCCAAGGGAGCAAAGAGCTATCAGGTAGGAATTGCAATGCCTGGCCCTTACGATTACCCAAATGGAATATCTCTGATTCAGGATCAGGGGAAAATGAAGTCACTCTATAACCTGTCAGTTAAAAATCTGCTTGCCAAATCGCTCGATATTCCTTCAACAAACATTCAGTTCATCAATGATGCAGAAGCATTCTTATTGGGAGAAAGTCTAGCAGGATCCGCAAAGGCTTTTAAAAACTCTATTGGTATCACTTTGGGAACAGGTCTTGGATCTGCGATCAAAGTAGAAGATGTGGTAAGCGATGCAAAGCTTTGGATTGCGCCATTCCGTGACGGAATAGCAGAGGATTACTTGGGTACAAATTGGTTTGTCCAAGAAGCTAAGAATCGGTTTGACCTCTCCATTTCAGGGGTGAAAGAACTGGGTGAATTAGCATACACTAAGCAAGAGGCAGCTATTATATTCGAAATTTTCGGAAAAGCGCTCGGTGAATTTCTTGTTCCATATTTGATTCGTCTTCAAAGTGAGGCTGTTATTCTGGGAGGAAAAATAGCCCTGATGAATAATCTATTTTTACCCACTATCTCTCAATATTTGATTCAGAACGGCTGTTTAGCTAAGATTAAAATCTCAACGCTAGGTGAACAAGCAGCACTGATCGGTGCCTGTCAATCGTTGATAAAATCCTGAACCATGAAAATTTCAGCTATCAAAAAATCGTTTTTAATTGGGCTTTTAGGACTTTTTAGCCACCAGGGTTTTTCCCAGCAAAACTATGAGCTCATCATCGTGGGTGGAGGAGCCAGTGGAACTGCTGCTGGAATCACTGCCGGACGATTGGGGACCAAAACGCTGATCATCGAAGAAAGTACCTGGCTTGGAGGAATGCTGACATCTGCGGGCGTTTCGGCAATCGATGGCAATGATAAGATCTCCGGTGGCTTCTATGGGGAATTCAAACAGGCACTGGAAGCATATTATGGCGGATCTAAAAATATGGCTACCGGTTGGGTGAGTAATACACTTTTTGAACCCAAAGTAGCCAATGAACTACTTCAGGAAATGGCAGCGAAGACTCCAAACCTTACGGTATCGTTTCAGAGTACGTGGATGACTGCCATCTACGCCGAAGGGAGATGGAAGCTGACTTATCAAAAGGGAGGAGAACATGTAATTGTCACGTCAACACTACTGATTGATGCGACAGAATTGGGAGATGTCGCGGCAGCTCAGGGTTTGGAGTACCGCTTGGGAATGGATGCTCGGGAGGTGATCGGAGAAATCTATGCTCCAGCTGAGGCGAATAACATCATTCAAGACTTGACTTATGTGGCCACACTTCAGGATTATGGAAAGGAAGTAGCTAAGACCATCCCAAAACCTGCGAATTACGATCCTGCTGAGTTTGCCTGCGCCTGTGCTCATGCGGATCCCACCACTGATAATGCGCCGACTTTAGATTGTAGTAAAATGCTCAATTACGGGAAATTGCCCAAGGGTAAATACATGATCAACTGGCCAAATTGCGGCAATGATTATTACCTGAATAGTATTGAAATGAACCCACAGGAGCGAAGCGAAGCTTTGAAAGCGGCGAAAGCGGCTACGCTCCGATTTGTTTATTACATCCAACATGATCTAGGTTTTAGTCATTTGGGGCTAGCAGCCGAAGAATATCCCACGGCAGATGATCTTCCAATGATCCCTTACCATCGGGAATCCAGACGTTATTTTGGATTGGTAGACTTTACCTTGCCTTATGTATTAAATCCTTATACAGCCCCTAATCCTTATTACCGTACAGGAGCGATAGTGGGAGATTATACCATAGATCACCATCATAAAAAGAACTTGGATGCGCCGGCCATAGATTTTATCAAGATTCGGGTGCCTTCGTACAACGTGCCTTTGGGTGCTTTAGTCCCTAAAGATCATCCAAGCTTGATCTTGGCTGAGAAAAGTATTTCCGTTTCAAATATCGTCAATGGGGCATCGCGACTCCAGCCCGTAGTATTGGGAATCGGACAAGCTGCGGGAACCTTAGCTAGTGTCGCGATAAAATCCAATAAAGCGCCAGCTGGAGTATCCATTCGAAGCGTACAACAAGCATTATTAGACCAAGGAGCTTATTTGATGCCTTTTATTGATGTTACACCTTTTGATCCGCATTTTGAAGCAGTTCAAAAAATTGGGATTAGTGGAATTCTTAAAGGGGAAGGAGTTCCGTATCTCTGGGCAAATCAGACTTGGTTTTATCCGGAGCGATTGGTTTCCGAATATGAACTGGTAGATGGGTTGAGACCTGTTTATCCTGAATTAAAAGAATTCTGGGGCGCATCAGGAGCTTATTTGACGGGAGGGCGATTCCAAGCGATTCTAGAAAAAATCAAACCAAATACTTCACTTTTGGAACTAGCTCAAATCTGGGATAGAGCCAAATTACCTGAGAAATTTACTGCTGAAAAAAAACTTACTCGCCTAGAGGTAGCGGTCTTGTTAAATGAGCTAATTAATCCTTTTGGGGTAGAGGTGGATTGGGAGGGTAATTTTGTCAAATGGACTATTCAAACTTAATTCTCTAATTCAATAAGTTCTCTGAATTTTGGGGACTGCTGAATAACTTAAAAAATTAGTTTAAAAAGAGATTTGACTATTCTGATTGGGGTTGTTTCCCTATTCCCTCAACCAGTATTTATCTTAGACAAATAAAAATTTCTGATATTTACATCAGATAAATTTTTAATCATCATAAAAAACGTGAGTGGGCATTTTCAATAAAATACTCGGAAATACAAGTGAGGTTTCTGTCGAAAAGCTAACAGAAAAGTACGGAAGATTACTTGCTAAGGGAGAAAGTATCGAATTGGGATTTCAGCTGGTCAGAGATACGTTTATGTTTACTAACAAACGTCTAATCCTAATAGATATCCAAGGTCTGACTGGTAGCAAAGTCGAGTACAAATCCTTGCCTTATAAAAGTATTTCACAGTTTTCTCTCGAAACAGCTGGAACCTTTGATCTTGACGCAGAACTCAAAATCTGGATATCCAGCGAAAATATTCCTTCTGTCAGCAAGCGATTCAATAAAAGCATAGACATCTACGAAGTGCAGCGATATTTGGCGGGTAAGGTGATGTAGATCAATTAGAAATAAAATTAGCGCTCGCGTGATTTGGTTATTTACGGTCACTTGATATCCATTGCGTACAGGAAGGATAGCCAAGGAATATAGGGGATGCTGATGAGTTTCAAATTGCTGAGGAATCTGCCTGAATAGCTAGCTGCAAACTAATTCTTCGTCAACTTTTTCAATTGGAATAAAGCTTAAAAAGGCCTGAATTTCACGTAGAATACCCTCTAATAAAAAATAGTCAATAATGGTATTTTACATATCAAAAATAATTTGGACTAAATGCGCACCCAATCCTAAAAATACCCTGTGTAGGGTATTTTTAGGATTGGGTTATTTTTCTTCGCACAATTGCCTACTGGTGGAAATCGGAGGTTATGAAAATGAAAAAATCGGGAATAATCAGTCAACTTATACCAGTGATCTAGATTTAAATTATGAAGAAAATTCAACTCGATTAATCTTGACTAGTACCAGAATGGAAAGGATATTTAGGTAAAGCGAGGTATTGGAATGTAATCTTGTAGCACTAGGTTAGAATTGGGCTGAATCACAGGCAAATACGACGCGGTTCAACAAGAGGTTCGGTCACACCTAGGTAATAATATATTTCGAAAATATACTTAAAAAATCGGTCGTAGCTTCGATTTTATTTTAAATTTAACTTTGTAAATATGCAATTAAAAAAAATAGGCAAATCCGTTGTAACCTATTACTTTACAACTCCGTAGGCAAAGTAATTAGTTTTGTTTTTCACATGTTCCATCTTCCACTTATGAAAAATTTTAGCATAGGCTCCCTTATCTTTATTTTGATGGTTTCCGGCAGTTTTTTTTCTTGCCAAGACGAAATCTCAACTACTTACACCTATCGTACAATGGTTCCCGTATATCTTGCGATGAGTGATGTAAGAGCGAGACAGATGGTCATCGAACCAAGTAGGGAACTCGAAAATCCAGGTAAAATCTACTTATATGGTGATTATCTGCTCATCAATGAACCCCAGAAAGGCATTCATATTTTAGATAATACCAATCCTTCATCTCCGGTCAATCTGAATTTTATACCCATTGAAGGAAACGTGGATTTGGCAGTAAATAACAGCATGCTTTACGCTGACAACTATGTGGATTTATTGGTTTTTGATATCAGTAATATCCGATCAATCAAACAAGTAGAGCGCGTAAAAGATGTATTTAATCACATGTACTCCGGCTCGGACACGGGAATAATCCTGACCTTCAAAGATTCTGTCATTACCAGTGAAGCAGGTCAAAGATTCGGAAGAGGCGATTTTTTTATTACTAATTCAAGCCTAGGTTTTGCTTCCAATTTTTCTGGTGCCGCACAAAGTTATGGTCAAGGTGGGTCGATGGCCCGATTCACATTGATGAGTGGTCACCTGTATGCAGTTGATGATTACAGCTTAAGAGTATTTGATGTGAAAGAACCTGCAAAACCTAAACATCTTCAAAATATTGAGCTGGGTTGGGGGATTGAGACAATTTTTCCTTTTCAGGAAAAACTTTTTATCGGATCTAATTCAGGCATGCATATCTACGATGCAAGTAAACCCGCTAATCCAACGAAAATGTCAGTTTTCCAGCATGTAAGAGCCTGTGATCCTGTAGTTGTGAATGAATATTACGCCTTTGTAACGCTTCGAAATGGCAACAACTGTAGGAATGGTGTGAATGAGCTTCAAGTAGTAGATATCAGGAATCTCAGGGAACCGAAACTGGTCAAAGCCTACCCCATGCTGAATCCCCATGGTCTGGCTTTGTCAAGAGACCATCTTTATATCGCAGAAGGTCAACATGGCTTGAAAAGCTTCAATGTCGC
>Ga0105050_10005904_pt1 | contig 15476 bp, 16 predicted proteins | sample FRY01_FD_78088 | JGI IMG/M metagenome (GOLD analysis project Ga0105050, IMG submission 78088) | Freshwater microbial communities from Lake Fryxell liftoff mats and glacier meltwater in Antarctica - FRY-01 | ecosystem: Environmental > Aquatic > Freshwater > Ice > Glacier meltwater ... | reverse complement strand
GAACCAAAAAACTTTCATCTATTTTGCTCCGGGTGGAAATTCACCTTATGGATAAAAGTCTTTTTGCTTCTTTTTCTACAGAAAAAGAAGGCCTTACTTTCCCTTGAACTCCGGCTTGCGCTTTTCCAGGAACGCCTTGCGGGCTTCCTTGGAGTCTTCGCTGGCGAAGGCGAGGCGGATGTTGGCGACCTCGTAGCGCAGCTGCTGCTGCATGTCGGTGCTGGCCATCGAGGCGCTCATCACGCGCTTCAGCAGGCGCAGGGTGACGGGGGACCAGGCGCAGAGCTGGTCGCAATACTCGGCCAGGCGGGCGGCGAGCTTGTCGTCGTCGACGGCCTCGCCGGCCAGGCCCCAGGCGACGGCGTCGTCGCCCTGGAGGGTGCGGTTCTCCATCATGAAGCGCATCGCCTTTTCGTAGCCCATCGCTTGCGGCAGGGTGATGGATAGGCCGGCATCGGGCGAGGCGCCGATGCGGGTGTAGCCGGCCATGAGGCGGGCGGAGCGGGCGACGATGCGGGCATCCGCGGCCATGGCCAGGCCGAGGCCGGCGCCGACGGCCGCACCGTTCACGCCGGCGACCACCGGCTTCTCGCAGCGCTGGCGGGCGGCGAGCAGGAAATTACCGACCCAGCCCACGTCGTCGAGCTGCGCCGTCAGCGGGGAATGCGGCGAATAGGCGGCGCTGCCGCCGAGGTCGAGGCCGGCGCAGAACGTGTCGCCGGCGCCGGTGACGGCCACGACCCAGACATTGTCGTCGCGGGCGGCGGCGTCGATGGCCTCTACCACGCTCCAGGCGAGTTGCTGCGAGAGCGCGTTCTTCTTCTCCGGACGGTTCAGGGTGATGGTGCGGACATGGCCGCTATCGGCGATGGTTACGAGGTCGGCCACCGTTTTCTCCCAAAATTGGTCTGGCTGCATGATGGCGGGGGGGAGTCGGACGGCGCTTCGCTTGCCCGACCTACACTATAAAGTAATGGAAGTTTTTTGGTTCTTTTTTTCAAAAAAGAACGTGCTTGCCTATCTTCCCTGGAAGACGGGTTTGCGTTTTTCCATGAAGGAGCGGGTGGCTTCCTTGAAGTCGCAGGAGTTCTCGGCTTCGTCGATCATGGCGGTGGTTCGGGCGTGGTCGCGCTGGTCTTCGGGGAGGCCGAGTTGGTTGATGAAGAACTTGCTGGCGCGGATGGAGAGCGGGGCGTTGCGGGCGAGGGTTTCGGCGTATTCGATGGTGGCGGCTTCGAGTTCGTCGGGTTCGCAGATGCGGTTGATGAGGCCGATGCGGAGGGCTTCGTCGGCCTTGAGGCGGCGGCCGGAGAACATGATGTCCTTGGCGATGCTGGGGCCGACGAGGTCGACGAGTTGCTGGAGGCCGGAGGGGGCGTAGGCGATGCCGCGGAGTGCTGCGGGGACGGAGAACTGGGCGTCGGCGCTGGCGAAGCGGAGGTCGGCATTGAGCGCCATGCCCATGCCGCCGCCGAGGCAGTAGCCGTGGATCATGGCGATCAGCGGTTTTTCCAGGTCGAGCATGGCGCGGCGGAGCTTGGCGGGGATGGCGCGGTTGGCGCGGGCGATCTCGGCGTTGGCGCGGGTGGTTTCGAAGCTTTTGATGTCGCCGCCGGAGATGAAGGCGCGGGTGCCGCTGCCGCGCATGATGACGACCTTGATGGCGGGGTCGGTGGCGTAGGCTTCGACGACTGCCAGCGCGTCTTCGGACATGCCGGGGGAGAGGGCGTTGAGCTTGGTGGGGTTGTCCCAGACGAGCCAGCCGATGGGGCCCTGGGTGTGGGCGGCGATGAGGCCGGATCTCAGGTCGATGGGCATGGGGGCGGTGTCTCTCTGTCGGGGGAGGGTCGGGTCTGTTGGGGGAGGGTCGGGTTTGGGGCGGGCGGCGTCAACCGCTGGGGCCGTGGGGGCGGAGGGCGGCGAGGAGGGTTTCGGTGGGGGCGAGGCGGGGGCCGCAGTCGTCGGATTGGGGTGGGATGATGGTGACGCCCCAGGTGGGGAGGGTTCGCAGCGATGCCTGGGCGACGGGGTGGTCGAGGAGGGGCTGGTTCAGCGAGGGGGCGATGTAGACGGGGGTGCGGCGGCCGATGGCCTCGGCGGCGACGGCCAGGGCCAGGGTGTCGGAGATGCCGGCGGCGAGCTTGTTCAGCGAGTTGAAGGAGCAGGGGGCGAAGAGCAGGACGCCGTGCGGGGGGCGGGGGCGGATGGCGGTGTCGAAGTAGGATTCGACGAGGGTGACGCCGGGGATGGCGGCGAGGTCGGCGAAGGCGACGACGCGGGCGGCGTTGGGGCTGGGGATGCAGATGACCTGGGGGAAGCCGAGGGCGACCAGACCACGCAGGATCTCGGGGGCGCGGGCGGCGGTGCTGGCGCCGCTGAGCAGGAGGTAGGCGGTGGTGTGGCGGGTCATGCCGGGGCTCGCGTGCGGTTTCGGCCACAGGATGCGCCGAAGCGGCCGGGCGGCACAGGTGGGGATGGAACCATCGCCGGGCGGCTCCGTTGCAAATTGCGACGTTCATGCGGGCGTGCGGGAGTTTCCGCGGGTGCCTGCCGGGGAAGGGATGCAGAAAATGCAAAATCGACCGGAAGCCACGATCACCGACGGCACGCTGGTGCGGCCGGAAGGGGCGCCTTCGTTGCCGCCACGGGTGTCATGGGGGGCGGTGTTCGCCGGCGCCGTGGTGGCGGTGGCGATCGCGCTGATGCTGAACGCGCTGGGGGCCGGTGTGGCCGCGGCGATGGTGGATGCGACGCAACGCGCGACGCCCTCGGCGGGGAGTTTCGGCATCGGGGCGGCGATCTGGCTGCTGGTGGCGAACCTGATCGGGCTGGGCGTGGGTGGGTATGTGGCGGCGCGGCTTTCGGGCAATGCAGACGACACCGACGCGACGCTGCACGGCATGGCGGTGTGGGCGACGACGTTCCTGATCTCGGCGATCCTGGTGGGCAATTTGGTGGCCGGGGCGGCGAGCACGGCGACCAGTGCGGCGTCGAACATCGTGGGTGGCGTGGCGCGCGGGGCGGGGGCGGCGATCCCGGCGCTGGGCGGGATGCGCGGCGGACAGGAGGCGGGCGGCGGCGGGATCGCGTCGGCGGCGCAGGGGCTGGTGGACCGCGTGCAGTCCATTCTGGCCAGCGGCGGCGCGCCGGGGGCGATGACGCCGGAGCAGCGCCAGGCGGAGATGGCGACGCTGGTCACGCGCCGGGTGATGGACGGGGCGTTGCCCGGCCCGGATCGCGAGCGGCTGAATGCGCTGGTGGCGGCGGAGTACAACCTGAGCCCGCAGGATGCGGCGGCGCGGGTGCAGCAGGCGGAGGCGCAGGCGACCCAGGCGGCGCAGCGGGCGGAGGAGCAGGCGCGCCAGGCGGCCGATGCGGCGGCGACCGGGGCGTCGACGGCGGCGTTCGCGGTGTTCGCGACGATGCTGCTGGGCGCGTTGGCGGCGGTGATGGGGGCGCGGCGCGGAACGCGGGAACTGGTGGCGATCCGCGGCATGAGCAGGCGCTCGCTCGCCTAGCCGTTCAACCGGGCTGACTTGGCAGGACGGCGCGTCGCATTGCGTTCGAGGGGGCGTCAGGCGGGGTCGACGGGGCCATAGGGGCCTTCCGCCGCCTCGATCACCTCGCCGGCTTCGAGCACGAGGTCTTCGCGGAAGCGGGCGGCGACGAGCTGGATTCCGGGGCGCAGGCGACCGGCCTGGCCGACCGGGATTTGCAGGCTCGGCAGGCCAAGCAGGGGGATGGCGATCTGCTGCGGGTTGGTGGCCATGACATGGGCCTTGCCGTCGACCGAGGCGTCGGCGCCGACCAAATGCGGCAGGGCGCAGGAGGAGGGCATGAGGATGATCGGGTAGGTTTCGAGGAAATTCAGCCAGCGGCGGATCAGCCAGTCGCGGTCGGCGAGCGCCTGGATGTAGCCGGCGAGGTCGAGCGCCGGGGCGACCGACTGCCAGCCTTCGAGCGAGCGCTTGGCGGCGTCGTCGGCGTATTTGTGGACGCTGGGGGCGAGGGCCGCCAGCACGTCGGTGCCAGCGACCTTGTTCCAGAGCATCGCGGCCTCGTGGAAGTCGGGCGGGCTGGCTTCCTCCACGGCGTAGCCGGCGCGGGCGAGGTATTCGGCGGCTTTGCGGGCGGCGGCGGAGAGGGCGGGGTCGGTGGGGACGCCTTCCGGTTCGGCCATGAGGGCGACGCGGATCGGGCGGGGGGCCGGGGGGCCTTGCAGCGGAGCGTCGACCCAGCGCGGGTCGGTGCGGTCGGCGCCGGCGAGGACGGCGAGTGCCAGGCGGGCGTCGCGCACGGTGCGGGTGAGCGGGCCCTGCACGGCCATGAGCTGGCCGCCGATGGGGCGGCCGCCCTGGGCGGTGGGGTTGTTGGAAGGGATGCGGCCGGGGGTGGGGCGCAGGCCGACGACGCCGTTGCAGTAGGCGGGGTAGCGGATGGAGCCGGCGATGTCGTTGCCGTGATGGATCGGGCCGAAGCCGGCGGCCGTCGCGGAGCCGGCGCCGCCGGAGGAGCCACCGGCGGTGTGACGGGCGTCGCGCGGGTTGATGGTGTTGCCGTGCAGGGCGTTCTCGGTGAACAGGCGCATGGAGAAGGCGGGCGTGTTGGTGCGCCCGACGATGATGGCGCCGGCACGGCGGAAGTTCTGGACCAGCGGGGCGTCTTCCTGGGCGATCAGGTCGCGAAAGGCCTCGACGCCGTTGTCGGTGGGGTGTCCCCTCTGGTCGGTGTTGACCTTGGTGGTGACGGGCACGCCGTGCAGCGGGCCCAGGGCGTCGCCGCGGGCCTGGGCGGCATCGGCGGCGGCGGCGGCTTCCAGCGCCTCTCTGTCCAGGCGGCGGACGATGGCGTTGAGCTTCGGGTTCACCGCATCGATGCGGGCGAGGACGGATTGCGTCGCCTCGGTGGCGGAGACCTGGCCGGTGCGGATGAGACGGGCCAGATCGGTTGCGTCGAGCTGCCAGAGTTCGGGCACCGGGGACCCCTTGCCTGCACGTGAGGTGCTAGGGTGCGGCGCGGCGCGGGGATTGTCACGCGGGTTCGAGGCAGGGAAGGGAAGAATGTTCTTTTTTGCAAAAGAGAACCAAAAAACTCTTATCCATTTGCATCGTGTCGGACAGGGAGAGCCGGGTGCAAATGGAGAGAAAGTTTTTTCTTTCTTCAGGAAAAGACGATTTTTCTTTTAATGTGCGATTTCATCGGTCCGTCTGCCATCCGCGTCGTGCTTCGTTCGAAAGCGGGAGTGTCGACGGTGGCGGCAATCCCTGGCGGGTTGGATGCAACGGGCGGGTTAGATGCAAAATGCGACGTAAAACGAGAGGCGGCTGTCACGCCACGTCAGTTGCAATATGCGATTCGGCGGCCTTCGGGGGGGGCGGAGGGGTTGGGGGCCAGGTTGAGGCGCTGTTCCATGGCCAGGGAGTGCGTGGCCCATAGGGCCATTTGCGCGGCGAGGGTGCGCAGTTCGGACATCTGGGTGTCGTCGAGGTCGTCGAATTCGCCGAGGTCGACGCGGCAGGCCAGTTCATTGGCGGCGTCGGCGATCTCGTGGCTCAGTCTGCCCGGGGAGGCGGACGTCGAGGGGATGGAATCGGTCATTGATGTGTCCTACGGCGCAGATTGTATTGAAATGGCAAGGCGGCAGGCGAAAGAGCGCGGGCGAGCCGACCGGAGGGGGCGGCTGCGGGGAGAAGATGCCCGGAGCATCCCGTGGTGGGAGCGTCCGGGCATCGGGGGTGTTGAAAGGCCGGGATGAAAGGCATTTGGCTGACAAGCTGGTCGGGCGATGAAATGGGTCTCGGGCCGGCACCGGCGGAAAGGGCCGGCGGGGGAAGCTAAGCAAGCGTTATGCCACTGTGATACGCATGTGATGCCGTCGGGACGATTGCAGATACGTACGGCGGTTGGACCGGCGGGAACCAGCCCCTGCCCTGCCGGCTTGCATGCTTCAAGCAGCAGGAGGGCGCGATGCCGAGGATTTTGGTGGCGGCCTCGCCGGTGGAGATCGAGGCCAAGGCGGACGAGGCCGGGCTTGCCGAGCCGGCGCATATGGTGGCGCGCCGCATGTTCCACGACCTGACCGACCGCATCGCCCAGGCGACCATCGCCCGCGAGCGCCAGCACGAGGACTGGCCCAACCACCGCTTCTATTTCGGCACAGTGGGTGACGAGATGGCGAGCCTGGTTGAGGGGTTGCTCGCGCGGGCGGATATTGTGGACGTGGGCGAAGGGCAGCCAGGCTGCGCCGCGCCGGCGGGGCTATTCGCCCGCGCCGGGGAGGATGCGTTCGTGGGGGTGCTGGTGGCGCACCGCAACCTGGAGGGGATGCGCTCGGCCAACCAGCCAGGCCCGGCGTAGGGCGGTCGCGGCGGTGACGTGGCGGAGGCGCAACGGAGCCCAACCATCGCGCGGCTGGCGCGTTGGCCCTGCGTGACCCCGTGGGAGACCGTGTCATGACACGCGCGCTGATGGTTTTTTTCGCGGCCGTTGTGGTGCTGGCCGTGGTCTTGCCGCGCGCCGAGGCGTGGGAGCAGCGACAGACCTGGGACTGGGGGCAGCATCGCACCAGCGTGGCGGGCGAGGAGGCCCCGAGGCCGACGGTGGAACCGCCGACGCCGCATGAGTACTGGGACGACCCTTCCGCCCCGGTGCGCTTCGCCGAGTCCTGGTAGGGTCGTTTCCGCGCCGGTGGGGATGGGCTAGGGTTGCCGGGCTTGCGCGAAACGCAGCCCATGGCCCTCGACACCGGCTTCGTCCGTTCCCGCTTTCCGGCGTTGGTCGACGGCTTTGCCTATTTCGACAATGCCGGCGGATCGCTGGTGCTGCGCGAGGTGGCGGTGGGGGTGCCGACGATCTCGTTCAAGGTAGCTGGACGTGATTCAGCGGCGATCGTGGCGCAGGTGGCTCGCGACAAGGTTGGCGTCCGCCACGGCGACTTCCACTCGCGCCGGCTGGTGGAGGCGCTGGGCGTGGATGACGGCGGCGGCGTGCTGCGCGCCTCGATGGTGCACTACGACACGTTGGCGGAAGTGGACCGGCTGGTGAACAGCTTGGCGCGCGCGCTGGCCTAGCGCCCGCCGGCTCAGTGCCTGGAGGGAGCCATCCGCTGCGTCCGGCCGAAGCCGAACGCAGCGTGCGGGCTCAGTCGCGGCCGCGGCCGACCATCATGCCGATCGCGAAGCAGGCGATGCCGGTGACGGCGAGCGCCATCAGGGGCTGGTCGCGCACCATCTGGCCGGTGGACTCAATGGCTTGGCCGCCGCGGGTGGAGATGGTTTCGCGCGCGGTTTCGGCGGCGTCGCTGACGGTGGACTTCACCCGCTCCATGCCCTCACGCACCTGCTCGCCGACGCCGGCGGGGGCTTCCCAGGAGCCGGTTGGGGATTGGCCCGGCGAGGTCTGGCCCGAGGGAGAGCCGGCGTGCGTGCCCTGCTGGGTTCCGGGCTGGCCGGGGGCACTGTCCTTGCTGTGGGCGCCGAGCGAGGAGGCGGCGCCGCCCTGCGGCTGATTCTCTGGCATGCTGCGAACTCCGCTGATGGGGTCATGAAGGGATGGGACGACGGAAAAGGGACGCGACCGGCAATGCGGGCCGTGCCGCTCCGGTTCCATGGGCGGGCGGGTGTTGGGGGTTTGCGGGTCTTGTTCCTGTCGCTGAGCCCGGTGCCTTGTGTGCCGCCGGGTATGCCGCCGGGCGGGGAAATGCGCGCCCGGGTGTGGGTGCGGCAACAGCACCATGGCGCGACGGTTCCCGCGCCTGCATGTTCAGCGCGCCTCGGGCGGGGGGCGGGCCAGGGCGGTGCAGGCATTGTCCTCGCCGATGCCGAGCTGGATGGTGGGCAGCAGGGCGGCCGGGGCGAACAGCAGGCCCAGACCGACGGCGCCGGCGCCGCGGGCGGCAAGTTCGCCGACCTCGGGCGCGTAACCGGGGTTCTTCAGCGTGCCGGTGATGCGGATGGGGGTGGCGAGTGTTCCGATGGTGAAATGCTTGGCGCGGGTGCGCAGCACGGCACGGATCGCCTCGGTGCGCAGGTCGATCGTGCCCTGGATCACGGTGCGGTCGTCGCCGGTGTCGAGCAGCAAGGTGCGGGTGGTGAGCATGCCGCGGCCCAGTGCGAGGTCGCCGATGAGGCAGCGCACGACGGTGCGGTCGGGCAGGCCGAGGGCGGAGAACAGCGCCTCGCCGAGCTGCAGGCCGGACAGGTCCACCACCAGCTGGCTCACCGAGCCGCCGGCCATGAAGAAGGTGAGGCTGCCGGTGCCGCGCTGAAGGATCTCGGCCAGCGAGCGGCCGACCGAGTCGATCTCGATGCGCCCGCCGAGCAGGCCGTCGCCCTCGAACAGGTCGCCGGTGGCGGCGAGCAGGCGGCGGATCTCCAGGCGGCGGAGCTGGAGGTTCGCGCGGGTGCGCATGCCGCCCTCGCCGGGGGTCATGTCGATGACGCCCTCGATCGCGCCGCGGCCGACCGTGGCGCGGAGGTCGGTGAGGCGGATGTGGCCGTTCTCGATATCCAGCCGGGTGGCGATGGAATCGAACGGCGGCGCGCGGCCGATGATGCGTTCGCCGCGATAGGCGATGTGGAAATCGGCCATGGCGATGCGCGGCACGTCCATGGGGAGGTTGGGGATGAGGCGCGGATTGGCCTCGGCGCGGGCGACGGCCTGGCGCTGTTCGGGGGTGAGGCCGGGGGTGGTGGTTCGGCCGGGCTGGGAGCCGATGAAGCCGGCGAGGTCCTGGAGGTCGAGCTTCGCCGAGGCGAGTTCGCCGGCCAGGACGGGGCGGGGGCCGTTGAGGTCGAGGGCGAGGTCGCCGCGCAGGTCGCTGCTGCCGAGCTGTCCCTGAAGGTCGGTGAGGTGCACCACGCCGGCCTCGAACCGCGTGGCGGCGGTGAGGCGGAAGGGGGGCGTGGGCGGGAACGGGATGCCGGTGAGCGCCTCCAGCCTGTCGAGGCTGGTGCCAGCCAGTTCGACTTGCAGCCGGGCGGCGGCGGGCTGGAGCGGGCCGGCGATGGTCCCCGTGGCCGCAAGTTCGGCGGGGCCGCTGTTCAGCCTGGCCTCGATTGCGTAGGGCAAGGCGGCGTCGGCCAGGGTGGTGGCCGGGGCGCCGCGGATGCGGCCGGTGACGGGCTGGCCGCGATAGGTGCCGTCGATGTCCGCGATGATGGTGGCGTCGGCCTCGGTGGCGAGCGTGACGCGGCCCTGGGCGCCGATGCGGGCGAGCTGGAAGTCGGCGGCACCATCCTGCACGCGCAGCACGCCGATGCGTGGAGCGCCGCGGCCCGCACCGCCTTGCAGGGTGAAGGTGTAGTTGTTGCTACCGTCGGGCTGTTGCACCGCGGTCACGCGCAGGCCGGTCAGCGTGGCCTCGAGAATGTCGGGCAGGCCGCCGCGCCAGACCGGGGTGAGGACGAGGGTGAGGTTCAGGCGGGCGAGGGTGGCGAAGTCGGGTGCGGCGGCGGCCAGTTCGGGGGGGCTGGCGACGCGGACGTTGTGCAGGGCGATGCGCAGGGGGCGCAGGCCGAGGAATTCGAGCCGGCCGATCTGCACCTCTCGCCCCAGGGTGGCGCTGGCGCGCGCGGCGACGGTGGAACGCAGCCAGATTGGCGCGGTGGTGGCGGCGGTGCCGAGGAGGACCACGACCGCCACGCCGGCGATAGCCCATCGCAAGGCCGGGCGCATGCCGGTGACCCCGTCAGCAGCCGGCGCGGTTGGCGCGGTGCCGGGAGACGGAGCGTTCGCCTATGGCTCGGGTCATCGTGTCCTCCGTTTCCGGTGATGCCCTCTTCAACGCCGGTGGCAGCGGCGGGTTGCGCGCGGGGCCCAGAGGCTGGACGGTGCGGGCAGGAGCGACCTCATGAACCCCACGAACCCGAACGACGCCCGGCAGACGCGCTCGCACAGCTACCAGCTGGCGGTGGAGGACACCGACTTCCTGCTGCGCGACGAGATGCGCGCGATGCGCTTCGCCCTGGAGCACGCCAAGGCGGACCTGCTGCTGCGCGACTGGGGGGTGCGGTCGACCATCATCGTGTTCGGCAGCGCGCGCGTGGCCTCGCCCGAGCAGCTGGCGGCGGCCGAGAAGGTGGCGAACACCGAGGCGGACGCGGAGGTGCTGGCGCGGATGCGGCGGCAATTGCCGTGGTACGAGGGGGCGCGGGAATTCGGGCGCATCGCCTCGGAACGCGGTGGCGCGCTGTCGCCCCGCCACCGCTGGCACGACAACGTCATCGCCACCGGCGGCGGCGGGGGGATCATGGAGGCGGCGAACCGGGGTGCGCACGAGGCGGGCGCGCCGAGCATTGGGTTCAACATCACGCTGCCGATGGAGCAGCTGCCGAACCCCTACATCACGCCGGAGCTGAGCTTCCGCTTCCACTACTTCGCGATGCGCAAGATGCACCTGGCGATGCGGGCGCGGGCGCTGGTGGTGTTCCCGGGCGGGTTCGGCACCTTGGACGAGCTGTTCGAGATCCTGACCCTGACGCAGACGCGCAAGATGGGGCCAGTGCCGATCGTGCTGTTCGACGAGGGCTACTGGCGGCGGCTGGTGAATTTCGAGGCGCTGGTGGAGGAGGGGATGATCGCGCGCGACGACTTGGCGCTGTTCGATTTCGCCGACAGCGCGGAGGCGATCTGGTCCCGCCTGGCAGCAAGGGGGCTGGGCGCCCTGGCGACGTAAGGGGGGATCAGTGGTCGGTGGCGCGCAGCTCGCCGGCGCGGACGGAGGCGATGGCGTTGTTCAGCACCTGGATCACCGCCTCATCAGACATCGAGCGCGACAGCATGCCCATGGCGCCGCCGAGCAGGGCGGAGGCGATGGCGAGCGAGCCGATGTTCTGGCTGGTCATGTATTCGACGGCCTTGTCGACCACCGCGCCGGCATGGCTGAGATCGGCCGGGGCGCCGCCTTCGTCGATGCCGTTCTCGTCGTGGGCCATGGCTCGCACTCCTCTTTCCCCGGCCGATATGGGCCAGCGGGGCAGCGATGGGAAGGCCGCTACATCGGAAGGTCTTATACCAACGGTCATAAGGAATGACCGTTGGTATGAGTCTTTTTTTCGCGCGCCGCCACCCGCCAGCCCGGTGCGCGATACCAACCGCCCCTGATGCCGGAAGAGTCGGCATCAGGGGCGTTTGGTATTACTTCGCCGGGGCGGTTTCCTGCTGTTCGGCCTGCATCGCCCACATGCGGGCATAGGTGCCGCCGCGGGCAACCAGCTCGGCGTGGGTGCCGCGCTCGGCGACCTGGCCGTGGTCGAGCACGATGATCTCGTCGGCGTCGACCACGGTGGAGAGGCGATGGGCGATGGTGAGCGTGGTGCGCTCGCGGGCCACGGCGCGCAGGGCGGCCTGGATTTCCTGTTCGGTGCTGGTGTCGAGCGCGCTGGTGGCCTCGTCCAGCATCAGGATCGGCGGGTCCTTGAGGATGGTGCGGGCGATGGCGACGCGCTGCTTCTCGCCGCCCGAGAGCTTGAGGCCGCGCTCTCCCACGCGGGTGTCGTAGCCGTCGGGCAGGCGCAGGACGAAATCATGCACCTGGGCGAGGCGGGCGGCGTGCTCCACCTGGTCTTGGGTGGCGCCGGGGCGGCCATAGGCGATGTTGTAGCCGATGGTGTCGTTGAACAGCACGGTATCTTGCGGGACCACGCCGATGACGGCGCGCAGGCTGTCCTGGGTGATGTCGCGGATGTCCTGGCCGTCGACCAGGATGCGGCCTGCGGTGGTGTCGTAGAAGCGGAACAGCAGGCGGTTGATGGTGGACTTGCCCGCACCGGTGGACCCGACGATGGCCAGCGAGCCGCCGGCGGGGATGCGGAAGGACAGGCCCTTGAGGATCTCGCGTTCCGGCTGGTAGCCGAAGCGGACGTTGTCGAACACTACTTCGCCGGGGCGCCCGGAGGTGGGGGGGGCGAGCGCGGTGGCGCCCGGCTTGTCGGCGACCTCCTGGTTCAGGGACAGCAGGCGGAACAGCGCCTCCATGTCGGTCAGGCCCTGCTTGATCTCGCGGTAGACGAAGCCGAGCATGTTCAGCGGCTGGTAGAGCTGCATCAGGTAGGTGTTCACCAGCACGAACTTGCCCACGGTCATGGTGCCGCCGGCCACGCCCTGGGCCGCCATCAGCATGACCACGGACAGGCCGATGGCGATGATCGCCGCCTGGCCGAGGTTGAGCATGTTCAGCGTGACTTGGTTTTTCACCGCCGCGCGCTCGTAGCGGGCCCAGCTTTCGTCGAAGCGGCGGGCCTCGTGCGCCTCGTTGCCGAAATACTTGACCGTCTCGTAGTTCAGCAGGCTGTCCACGGCCTTGGTCTGCGCGTCGCTGTCGGTCTCGTTCATGGTGCGGCGGATACGCACGCGCCAGTTGGTGACGAACAGGGTGAAGGAGAGGTAGAGCGTCACCGCCAGCAGGGTGACGGAGGCGAAGCGCCAGTCGAAGATATACCAGAGGATGCCGACGACCAGCGCCACCTCGAACAGCGTCGGGAGCACGTTGAACACGGCGAGGCGCAGCACGTTCTCGACGCCGGTGGTGCCGCGCTCGATGGCGCGCGAGAGGCCGCCGGTTTGGCGGTCGAGGTGGAAGCGCAGCGACAGGCGGTGCAGGTGGCGGAAGGTTTGCAGCGCTATGCGGCGCACGGTGCGCTGCTGCACGGCGGCGAAGATGGCGTCGCGCATCTCACCGAAGCTGCTGGCGGCGATGCGCAGCAGGCCGTAGCCGGCGATCAACGCCACCGGCACCGCGACGACGGCCACGGCGGGAACGGTTCCGGCCGCACCGGGCCCGGGCACCAGCGCGTCCACCGCCCAGGAATACACCATTGGCACCCAGACGACGGCGATCTTGGCGCAGACCAGGAAGATGGCGGCGATGACGACGCGCACGCGCGCGCCCATGTCGTCGCGGGGCCACAGATAGGGCAGCAGGGAGCCGATCGTCTGCAGGCCGGAGCGGATCTGGCCTGCGGCGATGTTCAGCTGGGGGCCATCGGTGCGTCGCATGCAACGAGATGTGGCACGCCGCCCCTCCGCTGGAAAGGCGTGGGGTGGTGGCGGCAGCCATTCCGGGCTAACGCATCGGCATGGAAGCCCTGTTGCGCCGCATCGCCGAAGTGAACGACGCGCGGCTGCCCGGCGGTCGGGTGCCGTTCCTGTTGGGGGCGGAGCAGGTGGGCTGGCTCATGCCCGCGCTGGCCGCGGCCGTGGCGGACTTCGACCATGTGGCGGCCGGGCCGGCCGGCGTGGTGCTTGAGCGGCCAGAGGATTTGCCGGCGATCGCCCTGGCGCTGTCCGGGCGCGGCCTGATGCGGTGGCGGGGAGAGGCGTTCGATGTGCGGGCGCGGCCGGACGGGCCGGTGCTGTCCACGATCGACCGCGGCGGCCTGCCCGCCTTCGGGATCGAGGCGCAGGGGGTTCATCTCGACGGGCTGGTGCGCCGGGCGGATGGGCTGCACATCTGGATCGCGCGACGCTCGGCAACCAAGGCGCTCGATCCCGGCAAGCTCGACCATATCGTGGCCGGCGGCATGCCGGCCGAGCATACGCCGTTCGAGACGCTGGTGAAAGAGGCCGCGGAGGAGGCGGCCATGCCAGCGGCGCTGGCCGGGCGGGCCGTGGCGACCGGCGTGCTGCACTACGCGATGGAACGTCCGGAGGGGCTGCGGCGAGACGTTCTGCACTGCTACGAGGTGGAGTTGCCCGAGGATTTCGTCCCGCGCGCGCATGACGGCGAGGTGGCCGGGTTCGAGCTGTGGCCCCTGCCCCGGCTGGCGGCGGCGCTGCGCGGCGGCGGGGCCGAGTTCAAGTTCAACGTGGTGGTCGTTCTGGCCGGGCTGCTGCTGCGCCATCGCGCGTTCTCGGGCGGTTTCTCGGGCGCGGAAGCGGCGCGTGTGGCCGCCGCCCTGCCGTGCTGACGGGAGGGCGGCGGCCGTTGCGTTACATCATGTACGGCAGGCCGTAATAGTCGTACACGTTGCGGCCGTAGCCCGGGCGCTCCCAGGGTGATTCATCGCTGGTGTAGGAGGGTGCGCCCTCCAGCTGTTCGCGGGTGAGATCAACGACATATCCGCCGAGGGCGGTGTCGTAGGTCAGCGTGCCCCAGGGCAGCGGGTGGTAGCGCTCGCCGATGCCGAGGAAGCCGCCGAAGCTCATCACCGCGTAGGAGACGCGGCCGCTGACCTTGTCGATCATCAGGCCGTAGACGCTGCCCAGGTTGTCGCCGTTGCGGTTGTAGACGGTGGTGTCCTGCACTTTTTCCGCAGCGATGAGGCGGTGCGTCTCGACGGTCGCCGTGTCGTCGCCGTCGGCGGGGGTGCCGCTGCCCGTCGTGCTGCTGGCGCTCATGCCGTGGCCTGTGGTGCCTCGGGTGCCTGACATCGTTGCCTCCTGTGTCTGTGTGCCATGGCAACCGTCGAGAGGGGTCCGGGGTTCCGTGGCGCTGAAAAGGAGGTCAGGTGGCGCGGGCGGCCGTCAGCGCGTCGGCGAGGGTGGCGTCGTAGTGCACGTGCGGCGGGCGAACGCCGTGGCTGAGCAGGACGCGGCGCACGCCGGGGATGGCGCCGGCGATGCGCACCTGGGCGTGGCGGCGGCCGGCCTTGCGCGCGAAGCTCTCGATCGTATTGGCGGCGGTGGAGTCAAGCAGCGGCACGGCGGAAAAATCCAGGATGAAGGCCTTGGGCCGTTCGGCCAGGTGGTCGAGCGCGATCGCCACGGTGGCGGCCGAGCCGAAGAAGAAGGCGCCGGAGATGCGGTGGACCAGGATGTCGGGGTCCGACGCCACGGCGGCGTCGTAGGGCGTGCGGGATTCGCCCGGGGCATTGTCGGCTTGGTCCTCCGCGACCAGCGGCAGGCCGGTCTGCACCTCCACCGCCTGGGCCATGCGGTGCAGGAACAGCAGCACGCCGAGGCCGAAGCCGACCAGGATGCCCTCCGTCAGGTCGCGGAAGATCACCAGCAGGAAGGTGGCCAGCAGCACCACGGCATCGCCCCAGCTGGCGCGGATCAAGGCGACGAATTCGCGCTTCTCGAACATGTTCCAGGAGACGAGCGCCAGCACGCCGGCCAGGGCAGCGAGCGGGATGTAGGCGGCGAGCGGGGCGGCGAGCAGCACGAACAGCAGCAGGAACACCGCATGCAGCATGCCCGAGACCGGGCCGCGGGCGCCCGCGCGCACGTTGGTGGCGGTGCGCGCGATGGTGCCGGTGACGCAGAAGCCGCCGAACAGGGCGCTGCCGATGTTGCCGACGCCCTGGGCCACCAGCTCGCAGTTGGAGCGGTGGCGCCGGCCGCTCATGTTGTCGGCGACGACGGCGGACAGCAGGCTTTCGATGGCGCCGAGCAGCGCGAAGGACAGGGCGGCGGGCAGCACCGCCATGATCCGGGCGGGCGAGAGGTCGGGCAGCGACGGGGCCGGCAGGCCGCTGGGGATGCCGCCGAACTTGCTGCCGATGGTGGCGATCGGCAGGCCGAGCAGGGCCGAGGCG
>Ga0105050_10005903_pt1 | contig 15479 bp, 15 predicted proteins | sample FRY01_FD_78088 | JGI IMG/M metagenome (GOLD analysis project Ga0105050, IMG submission 78088) | Freshwater microbial communities from Lake Fryxell liftoff mats and glacier meltwater in Antarctica - FRY-01 | ecosystem: Environmental > Aquatic > Freshwater > Ice > Glacier meltwater ... | reverse complement strand
CTGCATTCGACGCTGAGCTATACCAGCCCGATGGCCTTCGAGAAGAAATGGCTTGCCAACCAAATCAGATTGGCAGCATGATGAGTGAGCTAAGGGAGACGCTGAACGAGGGCAAGATCAGATGGCTTTGAGCACATCGACCGCCCCGTCACGGTCTTGAATGTCGGCGGCGTGGACGAGAATGAAGATCAGATATCCGCAAGTGTCGGTGAGGATGTGCCGCTTGCGCCCTTTGACTTTCTTGCCCGCATCATAGCTACAAACCCCGCCTGCTTCCGTCGTTTTGACACTCTGGCTGTCGATCACCCCAGCGCTGGGTGATGCCTTGCGCCCTTCGATCTTGCGCAGGTTCATAACCAGCACGGTATTGATGCTCGCAAACAACCCCGTCTCGCGCCAGGCATAGAAATAGCGGCGCACCGTCGAAACCGGCGGAAAGCATTTGGGCAGCATCCGCCACGCGACGCCGCCCGAGCCAATGTAAAGCGCGTTCACCACCTCGCGCATGTCGGCGCTGCGCCGCCGACCCCCGGTCTTGGCGGGCGGAATGAACGGCGACACCAGCGCCCATTCCCCATCCGTCAAATCGCTTGGATACCGCAACCCTTCCGTAACCCTCCGGCGGGTCCCGCCTTGTCTGTGCCATGATGCAACCCTTCTGCTAGCACAGACAACTGAATCATAAATGACTGGTATTGCCTAACTACTTTCGGATCGGGCTCTGATTATAAATGGAGGGAAGGGAGCGCGTCAGTAGCCGACAAAACTTCTGAAGAATGGTGGCATATGGCTCCACAGAGTATTAATTGGACCAAGGCCCCACGGTGCCACGCTCACTCTTCGGCGGCAAAGCGCAAAATCACCACCGGCCAGCCACCGGCCACTCCGCGCTCGGGGGTGAATTCGGCGACCTTCTCCCCGCGCGCAATGAGATCGCGATATTGCGCCCATTCGCGGGGGAAGCGCTCCTTCTCGGCGGCATAGCGTGCGTACTGGCTTAGCACCGCGTAATCAGCGCGGCAGGTATCGATTCTTTCGAACGCGACCGTCCCGTAATCGATGTTGGTGCGCCCACCGCGCGCCGACGCGATCAGCGAATTGTCGATCCTTCCGTCGAGCAGCCTGCGCACGTCCTTGCAGCCCAACGTGCCCAGCGGAAAGACGTAGTCGAATTCGCTCTCCACGAGGTCGAAGGCGAAATGCTCCACGAGAATCGTGCTGTCCCGCGCGGCGTTCGCGCGCAGCCAACTCGAGGCCATCAGCCGGGTGTCGTTCATCCGCTCACGCCCGTCGGCAAGGGCGGCGAGCAGCAGCGGGACGAGCGTCGCGGTCAGCAGCGCGCCCGCCGCAAGCTGCGCGGCAGGGAATTTCAGTTCGGCACCTGCCAATGCCGCGACCCGCACCAGCGCCAGCGCCACGAGCATCGCCAGCAACGGTACCGTCGCGAGGATCCAGCGCTCCCACACGATGTTCTGGCTGCTCGAGAGCACGAACATTGCGATTCCTGTTACTAACACGACAGCAACGAATTCGCGGTTCCGCACGGCGAACACGGCGCCGATTGCGGCCAGTGCCAGTCCGACGACACCGAGGGCGCGCACGAACGGTCCGTGCGTGTACCAGAGCGCGTTGTCGATGAGGCCGCCACCGGTCGCGCCGAGGTGATAGGGCTGCACCTCGCCGTGGAGATTGGCGACGACCATCTTCCACTCGATGATCAGGAAGGGCGAGATCAAAACCATTGCCGCCATCGTCACTGCGGCAGCGGCCGCGAGCAACACGAAGGTGCGCCGTCCGCTCTGCAGCCCGTCGCGCCAGCGCAGCACAACCGCGCCGGCGAGCGACAGGTAGGCGACGGTGAAGGGCCATTTGGTGGTAATCGCCAGCGCCACGCAGAACCCGGTTGCGACGAGCGCACGAATGCTGCCGTGACGCGCATAAGCTAGCGCGCTAAGCATTGCCGCCAGCATGAACACGGTCGCCATCATGTCCGATCGCACCAGCTGCGAATAGGCGATGTGTACCGGGCTCACCGCGAGGATCGCCGCCGCCATTAACCCGGTGGGGCGGTCAAACAGGCGGGTCGCGAGACCGCAGGCGAGCGCGATCCCAGCGACCGCGATCAACACGATGGCAATGCGGTGCGGCAGAACGAGGACTCCCGGATCGGCATAGATCACCGCGGCGAAATTCTTGACGCTTGTGAAGCGCCCGGTCGCAAGGCCCACCCCCAACACCGCGACGTCAATCAGCGCGAGCATGTACATGGTGGTGGTGGCCGGATGGCCGAACCACTGCGGGTTGAGCTGCCCGCCGTCGATCATCCGGTAGGCGCCCAGCTCGAACATCAGCTCATCCGGGTCGGTCAGTGCCGGCAAGCCGAAAGCAACCGAATAAAGCCGGACCGCTAGCGCAATCAGGAGGATAAGCGCGAGCGCCGGGCCTGAGATGCGCTTAATTAAGCCTGACCGCATTGTCATACCTTGCGCAGTAACGCCAACCGGCCCCGGTGTGGGGCGGTGCCGAACCTTCCCGCCAGGCGTCACTGAACCGCGACGTTTATGGCGATGCCAGGGACCGGCCAGTGCCATGGAGCATCTAGCCGCTTCACTGCCAGGACATCGCCGCCGATCAAGTCGATGGTGTCCTCGTAGGTCCGCACGTACCGTCCGCGATCGAGCTTGGCGAGCACGAACCCAGGGATATTGCTGATCACCGGATCCGGTAGGATCGGTTCGATCGCCATTAGCTCTATCGGCCTGCCACGACGCGTAACCGCATTACGGATGTGCCGAAGGATCTGCCGGACTCCCGCATCATCGATATGATGGATGCATCCGTGGAAAAGCACAGCATCGAAACGCTCGAGCGTGTCGCTATAGTCATGCGTAAAATCGGTGACGAAAAATTCTTGATCCGGATAGGTTTCCTGCGCCTTCTTGATCCGCTCCTCGTCGACGTCGGTGCCGGCGTAGGTGCCCTTTTCGAATAAAGTCGAGAGCAATCCGGTACCACACCCAATTTCGAGGGTCACGCCCGGCTTCTCTTTGCGGAATCCACCGATGATTTCGCGTTGCTTGCTGTAGTCACCATGAACCATTCTCTGCAGAGCGTTGTAAATCGTGGGTGGCAAGTCAATCATTCCGTTAACTCCTTTACTAAATGGTGTTGGATCACTTTTGCGATGCTCATTCTATCTCTTGCCCGTTTGCGTCAAGGCGTTGGGTGTTCAATGGCGAACTTTCACCCCGCCTCCCGGTGGGCGCAACCGGCCGCTTGATCCATGGCAACGGCTGCAGATCTCTATGAAAGCGCCAACGATTTGACCAACCTTGATGTCGAACGTCAGCGAATACCGAACCAATCGTAACCAATGCCAGAATAACGCCAACCAGAATCGTTGTCGCCGGTCGAAGAAAGGGGGTCAGGCCGACATAGTAGTTAACGATAATCGAAGACTGCGTGATATAAGAATCGCGCGTCACGGGAGCAACATCCTGGACCGGTATCTCGATGGCCAATGCCGTCAGATAACAGACGATGATCGCAAGTTTTCGTCCAGCTCCGCGCCACGGCTCCATCAGGACGAAAAAGGTGTGAAACATGATGGCATATGCCCCCGCCTCGAACGAAATCTCGGCAAATAGGATGCCGAGCGCGATGACCCGATAACGCGGGATCACTTCGGGTCGCAGCGCGATTGCGACGAAAGCAAGGAGGATTGTGACCTGCGCGGTGCGGATCAGCACCGGCAAGAACACGACTAGGAAATCGCGCCAGCCCGAGCCAAGAATTAGAACCGATGGAAAACTGCCGTTCTTGATGAGTTGAAACATCGGCGCGTAGCTGCCGACCATCCAGATATCGAGCGGCGTTTGCGGCACCTGATTGGAAAAGAAGCCGATGTTGTCTGCTATTTGGAGCAGCGAGCCGCGCCCGAGAATCGCATAGGTCACGAGATAAATGATGACCGTGCATATCAATCCGAGCTCAACGCGGCGCCAGTCGCGCTTAAGGATCAACGGCAGCAAGGCCGCGAGCATGTAGACCTTGAAGTTGATGGCGCATCCGGCGAAGAACATCCGCAGCGTGCTTGACCGCAAGAGTGGCCCCCAAGCCAGAACCGTGCACGCGAAGGTCACCAGGACCATATTACCGCGTTCTACCGCGTTGAGCATCGGAAAGCCCAGCGCAACCACTATCGTCCGGACGACCGCACGTTCTGGCATCCATTTCCGATAACTCAGATAAACAAGCACGGCATTAAGAATCCACAGGCCAAAAATCGCTCCGATTCCGGCCCAGTCGCACGACCGAGCGGCAAGGCCCGCGCTGAAGTCGAACGCGTTTGGATCGTAACATTTGTCGATCCGGAAGAAGTTCTGAAAAACGAAGGAAATCGGCGGATAGAGAGACCGATAGGTATCGTAGGTGCCAGCATTGCCCGCCCAGTGAGACGGGTTGAACCAGTCGGCAAAGGTGTCGGACGGCTCGAAGAAAAAGGGTTGAGGCAAATAACCGCGCGTATAGGCCAAATAGGCCACACGCAGCACCCCGAGCACGACCGCCGTCGCCAGCACCCACTCGACCGAAAATCGTAGATGAAGACGTTGCGAGATGCGGATCATTCGGCTCTCTTGATTTTGTATACGTAGAGCCTAAGGACGAAATAGTTCACCACCGAGATAAACACGATGGCGGCAAATCCCGCCATGTAGGGGTTCAGGCCCATCATGTCAGCCGCGGCCAGAGCGCCCAAACTGACGATATATTGTCCGGTATAGGCGCCGAAATAGCGCGGGATCGAAGATGGATTGCTGCGGAAGACATATCGGCTGTAGGTCAGGAAGTTGAACGTCATGCCGGAAAGGTGCGAGGCAATCTGCGCGGCATATATGTTCATTCCCAGAGCGACGAAGATAGCATAGGCACCATAGCCAAACACTGCATTGGCCAGCCCGGCCTGATAGAAACGGAAGATGCGTTTCCACTCCTCGACATCCTTCCAATCAAACATTGTCATAATCTAGCGGAAAGTTCACCCGTTCGCGCTCAAACACCAGCGGTTGGTCGCGGGTCCGCTCGGAGATCAGCCCGGTCTGCACGCCGAGCAGGCCAAAGAATAAGAACGTCAACGTCATCTGCCCCTCGAGTAGGGCGGCAAACAGCCAGAACTGCCACGAGCCGTCCCACAGCGGCGACAGCGCCGCGCCAGCAAGGCAGATCAGCGTTATGAGGCCGAATAAGAAGGCAACATAGAGTGGGGCGCGCAGCAACCCCCTCGATGATCCGGCGAGCCCGTTGAGCGCGAAGTCCAGCAACGTGAAGAAATTATTTTTAGAGCGCCCTCCTGCGCGCGGCGGACGGTCGAAAGGAATAGTTTCAATCCTGTACCCCGTCTCCACCAGCATTCCGCGCACGAAGGGCTCAGGCTCGTTGAGACGTTTCAAGGCATCGACCACCTTGCGGTCGTAGATGCCGAATCCCGTAGCGTTTAGGATCGCCGGATAATCGCCGAACCGACGCTGAAGACTGTAGGACAGGTTGCGGAAAAATTTCAACAGCAATGAGTTCTGTTCGATCTTCCGCACGCCCAGCACAATTGGTGTGCCCGCGCGCCAGCGGCGCACGAATTCGGGAAGAAGCGCGGGCAAGTCCTGAAAGTCAGCACACATCGAAATAACGCCGCTTCCTTGGGCTGTGTAGATCGCGTGGGTAGGTGAGCGCATCTGGCCAAAGTTACGGGTGTTTACGATCAACTTGATGCGCGGATCGCGGGCGCACATCTGTGTTACGAGCTCAACCGTGCGGTCATTTGAATCATTGTCGATGAAGATGATGTCAAAGCGAGCCGCGACGCTTTCCATCTCTGCAATTACGGCTGCGGCGATGGCCTCGACATTCTGTTCCTCGTTATAACATGCGATGCACACCGTTACTTCAGGAGCAGACACTAATTCCCGAACGTTATGACTCATTCTGCTGCCCCAGCCTGTCTACATCACGGCTAGGCGTCCGCTGGGAGCCGATCGGGGCACCCAATGGCGGGCGCAGGCGGTAGAATTCGATGGCAATCCACAGCAGAAATAGAGCTACCGCAGCCGCCAACAGTGACAAACGATATTGCCGCTCGGTCGAAACATATGGCTGTTCAAGCATGCGTATATTTGCTGCTGAGGTAAGGTCCTCAACAACTGTGCCCTCAAGAAAGCGAATATAATTGGTGTACAAGGACCGGGCAACTTTTAATTCGCGGTCAAGTTCATATGACTTCGTTGAGACACCCACTACTTCGCCTACCGTTCCCGCGCCCACACCTGGGCGTTTATCAAGCGCCTCGTTCAGTTGGTCTGTTAGCGCGTCGCGTCCGGCCTGAAGCTGGACTATCTCAATATTCTCTGGGGTAAAGAGCCGACTGGCGGCCGCAATACGCTGATCAACGCCCTGAATTGACGAGCGCAGCCCCGGAATTCGTCCACTGATTGTTTCGATCGAAGCGTCAGGATTAGCATAGCCGTTCTGAAGCCGAAAAGTATCAAATTCACTCTGAGCCTTGGAAAGACGAAGACCAGATTCAGCAACAAGTTTTTCTAACAGTTCCTTTTTGTATTTAGTCTGGCGCTGCATAATGTTTGCCAACTCATCTCGAGTTGCTTCGGTAAAAGCCGTAACGATTTCCTGAGCAATTTTTTTGTCAGTATCGTCCATCTGGATAAGTATTATTCCCCCACGGAGAGAGCGAATTTCGACGTTGTCTTCGAGCCATCGATGAAGTTCGATTCTTGACATATCGAGCCGCGACTCGAGCGATAGATCGCCGATCACCCTATCGCGTGTATAGATACTGTTCCCAATTCGAAGCGCGACTTCGATATCGGCTTGCTTCCCAAACACCGAATTCAGGGCACCAAACTGCTCAAGTGTATTGGACAGGCCAAGCGAGCCGGGATCGGTCGGGGTCAGCGATGCCTCTACACGAAATGTCTCGGGAAAGGCTGCTAGACCAACCAGAACAGCCATGGGAACGCCGAAAAGTAGGGCGCGTTTCCACAGCCGATCGAGCGGCTTCAGTCCCGCAAAGCTACCAATGAGAGAGTGGCGAGGTGTCATTTCACAGCCGCCACAACCGTGGCGGCAGCAAGGCCCACCTGGAACACTATGGAGGATATCTGGGCGATCTTAGACAAAATGTCGCTCGTTTTTGTGCGGATGGGTACAAATACTACGTCACCAGGTATTGCTTTTGCGTTAAATGCGCCTTGGGAACGGGTAAGTACGCTGCCGTTTGCACGAACCACGAAAATATCATCCCGATTGGCCGCTTCTAGCGTGCCTCCGGCTAGCTCGACATAGTCCCGTATCCTTCGCGGATTAGTCTCATCATTTTGAAACGAGGCCGGGCGATAAACCGCTCCGTATACACCGATGCTGGTCGGACGGGGGGGGATTACGAGCCGATCGCCATTCTCCAGCGTGATGCCGCGGGGTAGGGTCTGCGAATCAGGCTTAGTTTCCAATACCAGTCGTCCATCCGGCTTGGCCTCCCGCAGTTTCATGAGGGTCGCTTCGGCGGCGCGAAGCTGAACCTCAGAGCGGCGCTGGTCTACGAGGCTGTCGGACTGGAGCGGTGTCGAGGCTAGAGCTATCTCAAACAGATCAATCGCTTCTTTGAAGCTGTTCTTCTGTTGGATCGCAATCGTCTGGCGTGATAGCCCTGCGCCGTAGACAAAAGCGCGTTGGGTAAACCCGCCAGCAAGCTGTATAATGTCTTCTAGCGGCCTATTAGGAGATACATAGTAGTTGCCTGGATTGACCACTTCCCCCTCTACCCGAACAATAACCGACTGCCGGTCGGTAGGGCGCACAAGGTTGCCTTCGGCAAGAACCTGGATCACGTCTCCGGCACGAACAAGTGTGCTGCTAAATTCTTTAGCCAATATTTCACGAGGTCCAGCTGGTCCAGCCATGTCCGTACTGTAGATCATAACTCGGCTAGTTTCGGCAAGTTCATCTTTTCCACCGGCATAGCGAAGCGCATCTTCGATAGTCTCAGAACCCCGCAATTCGAAGATTGCTTCACGCCGAACGCTACCCGAGACAGCAATTTGTGGAGCTGCTGGGGGAATGACTATAACATCCTCGTTCTCCAGTGTCGCATCGTTCGCGCGGTTCCCGTTAATCAAGATATCGTAAAGATCGATATCGGCGATCTCGATGCCGCCACGCACAAGCTTGGCACTCCGCCAGCTACCGCCTGCAGCGGGCCCGCCCGCTTGAAGAATCGCATTGAACGCAGTCGTCAGACTATTGACTGAGAACGCGCCGGGGTTGGCCGCGTAGCCGGTTACGAATACGCGTACGCCGCGTAGCTTAGTAATCCGCACGCCGACGCGGAAATTGCGGAATTGGGTGCCTATCGCAGTCATCAACACGGTCTTGAGGTCGCCTTGGCGCACTCCCGCAATTGTAATTTCGCCAACAGAAGATAAGAAAATGCGGCCGTTATGATCGACGGTCCGTTCCACGCTGCCTTCTGTTGAGCCGGTTAGCGAGATCGAGATCGTATCGCCCACGTTGATGCGGTAGTCGGGAGGGATAGTTGCGTCGGCTGCCCGTTCAAAGTCGCGCCCTTCCGGCAGGACAAGGTCGGACCCGAAACGCGGCAAGGGGCGCCCAATCATACGTGAGACGTAAAGCTCGAACTCATTGGGCTCCGATTTGCGGATGTAGGCCGGAGCACGGTCTAACAGCGACTGGGGCTTCTCAGTTCTATTACCCGCCGCCGCGTCTATTACCCGCGTAGGTTCAAATCCGGCTGTTGGTTGGATCTCAGTCTCTCGACTATTGCCTGACCCGAGACCATCGCGTATGTTACTTTCGTCCCGTTGCTGATCAGCCTCGCTTGAGATGGGAAAAGTCTGTGCATTCAGCGGAATCGGCAGTGCAACCAGCGCAAGAAACAATGAGGAAACGGTAAGGATAGAGCGGGGCATAGATGTCTCGTAAATGTCCGATGAACGTGAGATAGTAGAGGGTTCGGGCGATATCTGAGTAACTCTGTTTCGTTCCTGCCGTCTCGGGCAGGGTGTTTGTAATTCGGTCATTTTTGATACCTTAATGGAGCTCAGGCGCTATCGTTGTGGCAGTATCCAGGATTTGTTGGCCCAGCGGCGCGGACGCGATGCCCGCTGCTTCCAGCAGAGACGCATAGGTTTCAGCATCACCGATGTAATCATTGTGAACGCTCTCAGTGATCGGCGCTCGCACGACAGTTCCGCCCAGCACGCGGGCAACTTCGGCAGCAACCTCGCGCAGCTCCAGTACTTCCCCGCCGCTGTCATAGCGATATACTGGCACGCCGCCGGATCCCAGTAACTGGAATAGCACAAGTGACACCAGTTCGCGGATAGCTACATAGCTGCGTACAACCCGCATTGGTGCGCGTACAGAAATGGGACGTCCGGCCAGCGCATCGATGATGAAGCTCGCAAGCGCATATGTCTCGTGTTTGTTAATGAAAGGCCCGGTCAGGTTGTAGATGCGCGTAACGACAGCACGCCTTCCTGTATCGGCCTCGGCCCAAGCAACGAAGCGATCTTCGTCCTCCCGCTTGAGCGCGCCGTAAATTCTCAGGTCCTCGCTCGCAGAAGGGTCATCGGCGAAGGCCGCCGCACCTGAAGAGGCAACGAACAGCCGGTCGGCGCCGATCGCGTTAAGCGCCTCGAGAACAGTGCTTGAAAGCCCGCGATTGATTTCGCGATATTCGTCATGGTCAATAACCGCAACCTTGTCCTTAGTCAGAAAGGCGAGATGAAACAGAGCTGTGGATTGTGGGTGTAGGCAGACAAGTTCGTCCAGTGGACGCTGCGCGATGGTGATCGCGTCCCCAAGGTCAACCATTCTCGACGAAGAGCCAAAGGCGGATACGCGTTCAGAAAATGCATCAACGCCCAATGCTGAATGTAGGCCGCGCAGCAGACCACGCCCGATCCAGCCGCCAGCTCCAACCACGACTATACGCCGTGTGTCCTTCAGAAGCTCAGACACGGAGGAAGGCGCAAGCGCCGTTGCCGAGGTCAGAGTAGGAAGAGATTGCATAAAGCTTACCCGATACCGGCTGGAGTTAGGTAGTCAATTTCAGGCGTCATCCGGTCGATCGGGTTCGATTCCATCGAACCGCTTTCCGTTACCCGACTGCTGATCTTGGGGAGGTATGTCTGTTCTGGATCGACCGGCACAATGAATGCATGTAGCCCATCACTCGTCATCGCAGCAAGAAAATCCGCATCTTCCGTAAATGCTACCGGCAGGCGCATGACCGGGATATCCCACGCGGCGAACAGCTTGTCCCAAGTTGGCAGACCCAGACCCGAGCGCGTATCGCAACCGAGATACTTTCCGCCAAAATAGTTCCTCTGGGTCATCCGGATCGAGGCGTGACCCTGATCATCAAAAATGAAAATCTTGAGGTTAAGATCATTGACCCGTGCGGTACCCAGTTCCTGGAGATTCTGGGCGAAACCGCCGTCGCCCTCAATCAGGATGGTACGCCGCCCTTGGCCCGCAATCGCTGCCCCGATCGCGCCTGAAAGACCGTATCCCATCGAGGCGAGCGACTTGTTTGTGATGATGCGCTGGCCAAGTTTTTGATTATAGAGCTGCATGGACAGGGTGAATGCGCTGCCGCTGGAACAGGGAATTACAAGGTCGTCATCGCGGGTCAGCGTCTCCAGGTTGACAATGAAATCATAGGGAGAGAGGTAACCGGCACCGGTTTGATTGACCGGTTCGACCCGTGGAATGGCGGCACGGATCCGCCTGGCGTGGGCCAGCCATTCGGGTTTCGATTCCAGTCCGTGCGCCAACATCCGCCGTAGGAAGTCATTCGCATCGGCGTTCACGGCAATGTCGGTGCGCGGATGACCCTTGGCCAATTCCGCCGGATCGATTTCGACCTGCACGATTTTCGCTCCGCGGCCGAATTCCTGCCAGTTGAACCCGGTCTGCTGAAGCCCAAGCCGAGTTCCCAGCGCGACGATAAGGTCGGACTGCTGAATGATGATGTTGGAACTGCGCTGCCCCCAAGTGTTTGGGCGACCAAGATAATAGGGCGCATCGCCATCGATGCGATCAGCGCCATTATAGGTTGTCATCGTCGGCAGTGAGAGCTTGTCGAGAGTTTCGCGAACGGCATCGACTGTGTCGATTTCGACACCACCGCCGATCAGCAGTATTGGCTGATTGGCATTGTTCCAGAGCCTAACGACCTCAGATACCCTGTCTTCACCTGCTATCTGCAGCACCGGCGGGGACATTTCCGGAAAGGGCTCCTCGTCGCGATGAGCGGCCTGCACATCAAGCGGAAATTCCAGGAACACCGGGCCTTTTCGCGGCGTCCAACTCGGCTCGATAATGGCCCGGAACTCGGCAGCTGAAGCCGGCCGTTCGAGCCTCGTCGACACTTTTGTCATCGACTCCATAAGCGCGACCCCGTCGATCTCCTGTATCCCGCGTGAGCGCACCCTTCCCCGGGCAAGATCGGAGGTCTTTACCTGGCCGCCGATTACCAGAAGTTCCCGACTTTCCAGCCATGCGCCGCTCACTGCAGTAACGATGTTCGTCTGTCCCGGGCCAGCTGTGACCAGCGCCAACGCCTTGGCCGGCGCGGCAATCAGATTAAAATACTCCGCCCCAATGCCGGCAGCGACCTCATGCACCACTGGCACCCCGGTAAGAAAACGGTCGAGACTCTCGGTCAAGTGCATAATGTTGCCCCCGCCGACGTAAAAATAATGCGTGTAGCCAGCTGCCTTGAGCCATGCGCCGACTTGGTCGCTATACTTCATGTGCGCGTCCCGTCCACAATAGAGATCAACGAAGAGATGATCGTATGAACCTGACTTTGGCTCAGGCTGGATGATGTCTCGCGATCATAGCCCCAGCTGGCGTGAAGTGGCAGATGAACTTGCCCCTGAAACGGCTCGAGATGACTGTTCATATCGTCCACATAGACAACCATATACTTTTGCGGCTCGAGCCAATTTTGTGATCTCGCGACGTTTAGCTTGCTACCCAACTTGCGGATGTCCTCCTGCCCGAAGATCTGTATGCCAGTGACGCCGTTGAACGCCAAAGCCTCATCAATTGAACTGACATTGCGTGTCGACAGGATTGCGAAGCGGTCGGGGCATTGGAGCAGAATCGGCTTTAGCAGGAAGAAAAAATCATATGCCGGCATGACCTTCGGCCATTCAGGATCCTCCATGATCGCACGTCGTGCTTCAAAGAACTCACGCGAGAAGCTCCAATCCTCTTCACCCGGAGTGATCATGTGCAGTGCGTTCGGCAAAACAGAACTGGTTGCAGCGTAAAGCCGATTATACTGCCATGCATCGGTCACAACGCTGCGGAATTCCAAGAATTCTTCGTAATTGACGTCCTGACGAAAATTGAGCCGCCCTTTGGTGGCATGGTTTGCCACGCTAAACGCCTCAAACGCACTGTTGAACAGGACGCCATCAAAATCGAGAACAAACTTGATTTCTATCACAGGCGTTCCCGCAAGACCGATGCGCGAGCATAAGCTGCATTGCCTATTTCGCCATAGGATGCGATCTGCATTTCAAGCAGCACTGTTTCCAGAGCGAAAGCATCCTCTAAGGCGTCAGGCTCAAGGAACTTTTCGACCGGCATGACGCATTTACGCGTTTCGAGAAAGGCGATGAGATCGCGCAGTTCGCCGTCCTCTTGCAGCAGGTTTAACGTTTCAGTGTTGACTGTGCCGCCCATCGTGGTCTTGAGCCCGCGGGCCTTTGCCGCACGGGCAACGGTTTTGACCATAGAGATCGTTTCCGGGCAATTCACGCCCGATCCGCCGAAGCTTGCGGTCAGATCACTTCGCCCAACGGTAACCTCGCTAAGCTTGTTTCCTGCGTCAAGAATAGCTTCGATACGCTCAACGGCCGTGACTGTCTCAATGGTCACGCCGACGTGATTGAACGCGCCATCAGGTATCATTTCCTGATACTTTCGCATCGCGAAGGCGCTCTCGATCATCGGAGCAACTATGCTATCTATCCCCTGCATCATCAGGAAGCGCATGTCGGATTTGGCCTCGCAACCCCCGATTTTTACGAGGTAGGGCAATCCGTGACGTGCTGCCCAAGCAGCTTCAGCGGCAACTGAGTCGCGCGTTAGGCCTTCGGCTTCGAACTCACCCTTCAATGAGATGATTCGTGATAGATTCATTTGGTCACTCCGATGTAATTCAGTCGCGCTTAAAGGCAAGAAAGGCCCGTACAGTGCCAGTGGCGAATGGTGTGTGGTGGGTGCCGAACCCAAGTCAAAGGCCGATGCAAAATGCTTTAGTTGTCACGAAATCTGCGTTTCGCGGACGAGAGCAATTTGTCGCTGTTATTTGGTCAAGCACGTGCCTTAGTATCCAATATCTTTTTCGTTAATTGACCTCGATAAAGATCTAGTTGTTTAGAACAAATCTCGAGGGGATCCCCCCCACTCTCTACAAATTTATGCCAATCTACAATTAGCTTCAGTGCCGCATCAAGTGAAAGCACAGGATTCCAGCCCAACTCGCTACGAGCTTTAGTACAATCCAGCTTTAGATACCGTGCCTCATGCGGCTTAGGACCATCCTCACCCTGCCAACCGAACCCTCCCCAAGCAGTCGTAAGACGATTAGCAATCCAGTCAACCGGCTTGGCATCTTCATCGCGAGGTCCGAAGTTCCATCCACATGCAACGTCTTGGTCACCGGCAAAAAGGCGCTCGGCGATCATAATATAGCCGCCTAAGGCCTCTAGAACATGTTGCCAGGGACGCACTGCGTTTGGATATCGGATTAATGGCTTTTCTCCAGCAATCATTGCACGCACTATGTCTGGAATCAGTCGTGATTCTGCCCAATCTCCTCCACCGATAACATTACCGGCACGTACAGATGCCAGATAAGGTCCCGAATTAAAATAACTGCGTCGGTAGGCTGAAACAACCAGCTCGGCCGCGCCTTTACTGCTGCTATAAGGGTCATAGCCACCCATTGGATCACTTTCGCGATACGGCCATACCCAATCATGATTTTCGTAGCACTTATCGCTTGTTACACAGACGATACTCCGAAGAGAAGGCAGCCGTCGGCAGCAATCAAGCAGGTGAACAGTTCCCTGTACATTCGTGGCGTAGGTCTCCACGGGTTGCTCATAAGATTTGCGAACCAGCGGCTGCGCCGCGAGATGGAAAATAACTTCAGCACGAGAAGCCTGGACCGCAGATTCAAGGGCCCCCATGTCTCGAATGTCGCCCTCGATATGCTCGACGAGATTGGATATTCGCGCCTGTCGAAACAGGCTTGTCTCTTCCGCAGGAAGCGAGAACCCCGTAACACGAGCCCCCATTTGCGAAAGCCAAACAGAGAGCCAGCTACCCTTAAAACCAGTGTGCCCGGTGATGAGCACACGACAGTCCCGCCAAAGCGGAGCGTTTACCATAACTTCCAAGGGGGGGATTGCGCCCACAACGTTTCGAGATACAACTTGTCTCGAAGAGTGTCCATGGGTTGCCAAAACCCGTTATGGCGATAAGCAATCAATTCATCATTTGTTGCAAGAGCTTTCAGCGGTCCCTGCTCCCAAATCGTTTCAGGGCCTTCGATTAGATCAAGAACCGAGGGATCAAGCACAAAAAAGCCGCCATTAATCATCCCACCGTCACCGTCAGGCTTTTCAGCAAAAGATTTTACTCGGTCGCCTTGAAACTCCAGAGCGCCAAACCGACCGGGCGGGGCAACAGCGGTGATGGTCGCTTTTTTGCCGTGCGCTTCGTGGCAAGCGATTAGGGCCGCGATATCGACATCGGCAACCCCGTCGCCGTATGTCATGCAAAACGGCTTATCCTTTTCCAAATATTGCCCGACTGCCTTAAGACGGCCTCCAGTCATAGTTTCGGCACCCGTCTCTACCAAAGTAATCTTCCATGGCTCACTCCAATTTTCGTGGACCTCTGAACGATTGCTAGAAAGATCTATGGTAATGTTAGTAGTATGTAGTTGATAATTGGCGAAAAATTCCTTAATTATGTAGCCTTTGTAACCAAGGCAAATAATAAATTCGTTTATCCCATAAGTAGAGTAAATCTTCATTATGTGCCAAATGATTGGCATGCCTCCCACTTCAACCATAGGCTTAGGGCGCGTAGACGTCTCTTCGCCTAGGCGGGTCCCAAGTCCTCCCGCCAAAATTACTGCTTTCATACCTTAATCCAAACCTAGATTACTAACCCTCATTTTTGTTTTAGGGTCGTAGAAATTTAGGTATTTTTTGTCAATGGGCTTACCACCCGTCATCTTACCACCCGTCATTTTTCTCATTCCCCCTGATGATGTGGCCAGACGGCCCATAGGGCTGGGATCGGCAGCGACATGGCTCTACATCGTCGCAGGTAGCGCAACCCGGCCTTGAACAGCG
>Ga0105050_10005901_pt1 | contig 15480 bp, 10 predicted proteins | sample FRY01_FD_78088 | JGI IMG/M metagenome (GOLD analysis project Ga0105050, IMG submission 78088) | Freshwater microbial communities from Lake Fryxell liftoff mats and glacier meltwater in Antarctica - FRY-01 | ecosystem: Environmental > Aquatic > Freshwater > Ice > Glacier meltwater ... | reverse complement strand
CGGAGGCGGTGGTGACACCGTCCCCCGCCCAGGCCGCGGCCATCTGGGACCGTTACCCTCAGCTGTGCGAGAAGCTGCAGAACAGCGTGACCATCTTGTTTGACAACAGCGGCAAGTTCGCGCCGCAGGCGCGCCAGCGCACCGGCGGGGCGAAGAAGTCCCTCTCCGACCGCTTCGTGGGCAAGCAGGGCCGCATCCGAGGCAACCTGGTGGCCAAGCGTGTCGACCTGTCCGCCCGCACGGTCATCAAGCCCGACCGGTTCCTGGACGTGGACGAGCTGGGGGTGCCCTTCGCGTTTGCGGTCATCCTGACGCTGCCCGAGGACGTGAACGTGCGGAACATCGCGCGGCTGCAGACCGCGGTGGTCCTGGGCCACGGCGTGTTGAACGGCGCGTCTCGCATCCTCCACGCCTCGGGTGAGATGACCCAGCTGCAGTACACCACGGACGAGGCGGCTCGGCGGGCCATCCGGCTCCAGGCGGGAGACCTGGTGGAGCGGCACCTGCGCAACGGCGACCGCGTGGTGTTCAACCGCCAGCCCTCCCTGCACAAGCTGTCGGTCATGGTGCACCGGGTGCGACTGATAGAGGGCCTGGCCATCGCGGTGCCCCTGGCGGTGGTGGAGCCGTACAACGCGGACTTTGACGGCGACGAGATGAACCTGCACGTGCTCCAGAGCATGCTGGCCACCGCGGAGGCCGTGGAACTCATGGCCGTGTCCCGAAACGTTATGAACCCGCAGAACAACCAGCCCTGCCTGTCCCTGGTCCAGGACGTCCGCGTGGGGGGCATGCTGCTCACCCAGCGCACCACCTTCCTGGACTTGGCCCAAATGGACCAGTGCATGGACGCCATCCACTACCCCCTGCAGGGCAAGGACCGCCTGCCGGAGCCCGCGTGTCTGGACACCGCCGGCCGCCCCCTGTGGACCGGCAAGCAGCTGGTCTCCCTCATGCTGCCGGGAATTTTCATTGAGCGCCGCGTGCGGGGCGCGGGGCCGGAGGTCACCCAAGACGACCCCCTGGAGCGGCTTCTCATCATTGAGAACGGCCACCTGCTCAGCGGCACCCTGTGCAAGGCGTCCTTGGGTAGCTCCGCGGGGGGCATCATCCACCACATCTGCACCGCGTACGGCCAGGAGGCCGCCATCCGCTTCATCTCGGACTTCCAGCGGGTGGTGTACACGTGGCTCCCCGGCCGGGGCCTCAGCATGGGCCTCCGCGACTGCGTCATCCCTCCGCACCTGCAGCGGCACATTGACGACACCACCGCGGCCCTGGACGCCCAGGTGGCCACCCTGGCCGAGCAGGCCCTCGCGCTTCACGCCCACATGACCCCCGTGGAAAACGCCCGCGTGGAGGTGTACCTCCTCACCATCCTCACCTCCGTGCTGGACTACGCGTCTCGGCTGGTGATGACGGAGGAGAACAGCGCCAGTGGGTCGGGCTTCCTCTGCATGGTGGAGTCCGGGTCCAAGGGCAACTCCAGCAACGTGGCACAGATCATGGCCTTCCTGGGCCAGCAGGTCGTGGAGGGCAAGCGTATCGCGCCCAGCGCCACCTCCAACCGCACCCTCCCCATGTTCCCCCCCGGCGCCCTCTCCGCCGCCGCCCGCGGATTCATCATGCAGTCTTACCTCACCGGTCTGGAGCCGCACGAGTACTTCAACCACATGCAGGGCGGCCGCGAGGGCGTGGTGGCCACCGCCGTGGGCACCGCCGAGACTGGCTACAAGTACAAGTCCATGGCCAAGGCGCAGGAGACGAACCTGGTGCAGTGGGACGCCTCCGTGCGCAATGCGCAAGGCTACGTCATTGAGTTCATTACGGGGGGGGATTGCATGGACCCCACGCGCGTCGAGCGCGTGGACCTGCCGGTCATCGCCGCCTCGGACGCGGAGGTCCGCCAAGACCTTCCCCCCAGCCGGGCCGCCCGCGTGCTGGCCCTCCGGGATCTCATGCGCGCCGCCCTCATGACGCCCCTCTACCGCGAGCTCGCTTGCCGGGTCCTCCTCCCCGTGAACCTCCGGGACGAATTGCGGCGGGTGGCGTTTCACTGCGGCGTCGCGGGCGCCCTGCCCAGCACAGCCCCCGACGAGGAGTACTTCGAGGTCGTAGACGACCTGGTGAAGGATGTGCTGGGGTACCTGCCTAGCCCCGAGGCGGGCACGGCACTGGAGCTGGCCTGCAGGTGGGAGCTGCGCCCCGCGGCGCTGCGGCCCCTGGGCATTTCCCCCTTGGACATCCGGGAGGCACTGCACACCGTGGTGCGGTCCCGGATGCTGGACGCCCTGGCCCAGCCAGGGGAGTCCGTGGGCATCTTGTCCGCACAGTCCATCGGCGAGCCGGCCACGCAGTTCACCCTGGACGCGTTCCACCAGGCGGGCCTGGTGCAGCGCCGCATGACCGTGGGCGTGCCGCGTCTGAAGGAGCTCCTTCACGCGTCCAAAACCATTGCCACCCCCTCCATGGTGGTGCCGTTCAGGGACAAGGGCATCTCGCGGGAGGAGGCAGACCGCCTCGCGCGCTCACTCCAGTTCCTTTGCGTGGACTTCGTGCTGCACTCGTCCTACGTGCAGCTGGACCCGCCCGGCGACGGCACCCACTCCCCCCTCACCAACATGGCCAAGGACGCCGACCTCATGGCGCACACCGCGGCCATGTACGGCCCGGAGACGTCCTTGGGCGCCGGCGAACTGTCGCCCTGGATCATCCGCCTGGTCCTCAGCAGGTCCAAGCTTACGGAGCACGCGCTGACCCCGGAGGACGTGGCCAAGGAGATCGCGCGGCAGCTGCCCGAGCATGCCATCTCCGTGGTGTTCTCACAGCCCAACATGCCCACCTGGGTCATCCGGCTGCGCCTGCTGGGAGACGGGTCCGAGAGGGCGTGCCGGATCCTGCACGCCCGGGTGCGGCAGGACGTCCTGCTGGGCGGCATTGACGGCATCAGGGACTCCCGGGCGGTGGACCTCAAGAGCTCCGCGGTGGACCCCGACTCGGGCGCCATCCTGGCCGTGTCCGAGATGGTTGTGGACACCGAGGGCTCCTCCCTCATGAAGGTGGCCACCAGGGACTGGGCGGACTGGGAGCGTACGGTGACCAACGACGTTGGGGAGGTCACCCGGACCCTGGGCATCGTGGCCGCCCGGGCCGTCCTCTTCGCCGAGCTCGACCGGGTCATCAGCTACGATGGCGGCTACGTCGACGCCAGGCATCTCCGCGCCCTCGCCTTCACCATGACCCACCGCGGGTACTGCATGGCCACCACCCGCCACGGCATCAACCGCGTGGACTTCAGTGTGCTGCAGCGCGCCTCCTACGAGGAGCCCGTGGACATGATCATCCAAGCGGCTGTCACCGCGGAGCACGACAACATGAACGGCACCTGTCAGGCCATCGTGGGCGGCCAGAAGGTCCCCGTCGGCACTGGCACCGTGTCCTTGCAACAGGACATCGAGCCTGACCAAGTCCAGATGGGTCGGCAGCGCATCGTGGTGTCTTCCCGGGAGAGCGCCGCGGCCGGTCAGAACTCCTCCGGCAAGCGCCTCCGGGAGAACCTCCTGCGAAGAGGCGACCACGGCAGCGCGCCCAGTCTGCCCTACCGCACCACCCGGGTTGCCGAGGACGCGTGGAAGCACGGCGGGGCTCCGCGCGCTTCCTGTACAGGCGCCACCTCTTTGCCCTCTTCTGCGGACATCTGGGGCGGGCTGCTTTCCGGCCGCACCGTGGCAACCAACGCCTTTGGCATCAGCGAGATGGACGCCGCCGCAGCCGCCGCACCCGCCCCCGCGGAGGTCCCGGCAGTCGAGATACAAGCTCCCTACCGCCCCTCATCCCCCAGCTTCCTATTTGAGGACTCTCCGAAGCGCCAGTGCGTGCGCTGACCCGGATGTCAATTGCAACAGCAACGGGTGGGCGGAAGCGACCAGCCCCGTCCGCCCCGACCCAAACAAACCTCTTCCGACTGTGTCCACCGCTGTACAATACGCGTTTGATTACAACCAGTTCCGTACAAACTGGCCGCAGTCCGTCTGCCGTCCCCTTTGCTTCGCCGAGCCACCAAACATTACGTGGGCGCGACGCTCTTTGCTCTGAGATTGCTGCCACCAGCGGACCCAGAAGTAACAAGTCACATTCTACATGTCACCGTGAAATCGTGCATTGGGTTTGGGGGGAGGGGAAATGCTTGGGGGAAAGCCCGCACCCAGCACTAGTCCCAAGTCTCGGCAAACAGCCCAGACCTTCTCCAGAGGAGGAGTCCGTAACGTCCCCTCCCATTGAGGACATCCAGGATCACCTGGGAGTACTCCTAGTACTTGGGGACGACCTCTTTCAGAGTAAACTTGGGCCTGGTGCAGACTCCGAGGTTACCACTTACCAAACCGATGGAAATCGTGCATAAACTGCGAGCGCGCAAGCCCCTCGGCACGCAAGCGCGGTGCACGTTCCTCAGCAGCCGCACGTTCCTCAGCAGCCGCAGTGTACTCCAGGCGTTCACGCGCGCGTGCTCGCTTGGCCGCTTTTGCCAGGCGTTTACGTGCGAGTGCTTGCGTGAACGCCTGGAGGTCTTGCGCCTGCAAGATGTTTTGTGTGCGCAGCAGCGTCGTACGTTCCTCAGCAGCCGCACGTTCCTCAGCAGCCGCACGTTCCTCAGCAGCCGCACGTTCCTCAGCAGCCGCACGTTCCTCAGCAGCCGCACGTTCCTCAGCAGCCGCAGTGTCCTCCAGGCGTTTACGTGCGAGTGCTCGCCTGGCCGCCATCTCGCGGTCGTGCGCCTGCAAGATGTTTTGTGTGCGCAGCAGCGTCGCACGTTCCATACGAGCGTCCATGTCAGTCGGAAGCCTGTCCCGAGAAGCCCGTCTGTACTCCTCAGCACGAGCTAGCCCCAGCTGGTCTGCGTCATGCGATGCCTGCAACTCTTGGGCCGCCGCTTTTGCGATTTTCTTTTCATGCAACCGTTTTTGCTTTATGAAGGCCTGGTCTAGTGTTTGAGCATACGTGAGTCGGTAGCTCATGGTACGATTACCCTATTCTCCACAAAAAACGTTTGGACAGACGACCGGTCCAGGGCTACCGGTAATGTGGCGTGTCGAGTCGCTGTGCGTTCCGTAAGAGTCCTCCGGTCGCTTGGCTGCAATCCCGCTGCACTGCGCCGGACGAAGTACACGCTGGGTACCTGAATCGCTCGTTTGGGGCCAATGCTACTGGCCGATGGCGGTTGCATCGGACTGTTGCAGCCTGGGGAAGCCTGCCCTTGTTGCCGCGAGGAACTTTGGCGGTCGCGCGCACGTCCAACCAACAGGCCGGGAGGCGCGAGTTTGGCGTACACGCAAAGCGGCGGGATTGACCAGACCGCGGACGGGGTGCATTTCAGTGGCGAACCCAAAGCTGAAGTTTCTTGGATATCATTGGGAAGGGTGGGGTACCCAACTGTGACTGCCACGCGGGTACCGCGGAGCCCTGGGAAGCGCATCCAAAGCGACGGGTTCGACCAAGTCGGGGAAGGAGCCGCGCGAAATCCGCAACACTACAGTTTCATGGACCTTCAGGGTGGGACATACAGCCAAAACCACGGATTGCACGCACTCTACTCGTCGAGGAAGTCGACAACATCCCTGAAACGTAAGCGCAGACCATGCAGCAGGGCCAGGAGCTGCGCCTCTGAGTCGTCGGGCACCGGCGCCTTCAAGCGCTTTTGGCGAGGAGCCACCTCGTGGTCTTCGTGAGGTGCCGGTGCCGGCACGACGAAGCGGTGTTCGAACGCGTGCAGCGGCGGCCCTCTGGCTCTCCACAACCGGAACTCCGCAGAGGTCCGCAGAATGAACCTAGTTTGATAGGCGGCCACGCCGTCTAGACCGGGGCCCACATTGGTCCCGTTGGGGAAAATCCGACAAAGCACTTTGCCAGGACAAAGGTGCTCGAGATCCACTGGCGATAGCTCCCATTCCTCGAAAATGACCTGCACAGGCTCCGGCATTGCTGCCAGTGCGTTTTCGAGCATGGCCGCGTCCTCGTCCGCACTGCAGACTTTGCTCATAGCAAAGTCTGCATCAGCATGGGCCAACGCGTGATTGTGCGCTGCAACGGTATGCAGCACAGACTGCACTAACGGTGTATCCGGGAAATCGGGAGGGAGGGCCCCAACCCGTGTCCGCGCAAAGTTGCGGAGGGCCTCGAGTGTGGCATGGGTTGCCGCACAGCGCGCGACGTCCTCTTCCCGCCTGATGAAGTCTCCTAGCGACGCACGCGCGTCCCGGAGAGCTACTGCCGCGTGCGCGCGCTCTGCTGGATGCTGTTCCTTTAAGGCGCACTCGTGTGCATGCAGCGCACACACGTCAAGCGCATCCAGAAGTGTAGCCATGAGCCTCCGGGCGTCTGCGAGTCTCAGCCGCACTTGGGTCATTTCCTCAACGTCCGCTTGGCTGGCCCCCGTGGGTGCAGGCGCATGAACTCTCTCCTGACGTCCTTCTAGCCACCTGTCCACCAAGACAAGTTCGGGCTGGCCGACTATCGGCCACCGCACCAAATCCACACGGGCTAACATAGACAAGGCTTCATCCATGTCCGCTATTATGGACAGCTCCCTCAAGTTCAAGGTCAAACTCGAAAATAGGTCCCGGGCCTCTTGAAGCCATTGAAGGGCGGACTTTCTCTGGAGACGGCAGTCTTTGTCACAATTTTCCGCCGCACACGCCCGTTCGTATTGCTGTCGTCTGGGAATGGTGAGCCAACACTCCATTTCCAGGTCACGTACCCGTTTCACAAGCTCCGTTCGGGGCGTCGCACCCATACTGGCCAGCTCAGCCCGGGCTTCCACCTCGCAAGCGCGAGCACATTCGGTTCTTGTGCGAAGCTCCGTTTGTAGCTGGTATAGAGCCTCCATAGCGGCCCTCCGCAATGGCCTCCAATCATAACCTACCAGAATCCCGCTCGTGCCTTTGGACAAATAAAACCTCCTTCGTCCCTCTTTCCGCAGTACACGGAAAAGGGCCAGCGCCGACGTCCGGGAGCCCCGGAATACCATAGGGCAGTACTCTTCGATGTTCAAGCGGCCGCCGGGCCAGCTCACCAACACCTGCTTCTGCTCTGACTTCGCAAGCTTAACCCTTTCATGACGGTGCGAGCGAATTCGCTCGTTTTTGACTGATTCGCCCTAGAACAAGCGCGTGCATTTGACAATGACCACACTGCCGTCATGAAAGGGTTAAGAACTCGGTGGATGCGGAGACTCCGGGTGGTGGTGTGCATAGGGATGAACACGTCCTGGGGGGGGCCATCGAGGGTCTTCGTTACCACCTTCATCTCCCTCTTGTCTGGGAACATGAGGTGGATATGGCGGAACACGGCTTCCGATATGGCTGTGAACACCGCCTTTCCGCGGCGAAACCAAATCTGTACGGAGAACCCCTGGGCGAATCCGCCGAAAGGAATGCCTGTCACCGGGGGCTGAATGTACGAGCCATCTCTCTGCTTGTCCAATGCCTCAAGCTCGGCCTCGGTGGCGTCTACCAGCCTCTGTGCAACGGGCTCCACATACAGGTGCAAACGAGCCTCATCGTCTATCTGATACCCAATCTTGAAGTGCCTCTCCAGGTCGGCAATCAGTGCGCGAGCGTACGGAACCGACGGCCTGCACATAATAACCCTGGGACTGAATGTCATGAATTGCATGTCGTCTTTGAGCGAGAAGTACTGGGACTGCCCCGGAATGACCTTTAGGATGTCTCGCGGGATGACCTCCTCCATCGTGCGAGGGTTGACGAGTCACACATACTTTCTGCACCCGACACAAATTCTCGCGCCTGGGTTTGGAAAGGGGGACTTGCGCCTAGCCCAAAGTATGGACAGCAGAGCCCGGGACTGCGCCTCCGAGTCGTCGGGCACCGGCGCTTTCAAGCGCTTTTGATGAGGAGCCAGCTCGTGATCTTCGGGGGATGCCTCTGCGGCTTCGGAAGCCGCGAGGAACTTTGGCGGTCGCACGCGCGCCCAGCCAACAGGCCGGGGAGCGCGAGTTCGGTGTACACGCAAGGCGGCGGGATTGAACAGATTGCGGACGGGGTGCATTTGAGTGGCGAAACCAAATCTGAAGTTTCTTGGATTTCATTGGGAAGGGCGGGAAACCCCACTGGTACCGCGGAGCCCTGGGAAGCGCATCCAAAGCGACGGGTTCCACCAAGTCGGGGAAGGAGCCGCGCGAGACCCGGAAACACTACAGTTTCATGGACCTTCAGGGTGGGACATACAGCCAAGACCACGGATTGCACGCACTCTACTCGCCGAGGAAGTCGACAACATCCCTGAAACGTAAGTGCAGACCATGCAGCAGGGCCAGGAGCTGCGCCTCTGAGTCGTCGGGCACCGGCGCCTTCAAGCGCTTTTGGCGAGGAGCCACCTCGTGGTCTTCGTGAGGTGCCGGCGCCGGTTCGACAAAGCCGTGTTCGAACGCGTGAAGCGCCGGCCCTCTGGCTCTCCACAGCTGGAACTCCGCAGAGGTCCGCAGAATGAACTCTGTCTGATCGGCATCCACATAGCTGCAATTGGGGAAAATCCTGCAAAGTATGTTGCAAGGGAAAAGGTGCTCAATATCCACGGGCCGTAGGGGCTTCCAATTCACAAAAGTGACCTGCACGGGCTCCGGCAGTGCTGCCAGTGCGTTTTCGAGCATGGCCGCGTCCTCATCCGCGCGAACGGCATTGCTCCTAGCAAAGTCCGCGACAGAATGGATTCCCGCGTACTCGTACGCTGCCATGGCTTGCCGCACAGATTGCACTAACGGCGTATCCGGGAAATCGGGGGGGAGGACCCGAGCAGGTCTCCGCGCAAACACGCGGAGGTCCTCGAGTGTGTAAAGGGCTTCCCTACAGCGCGCGACGTCCTCTTCCCGCCTGATAAAGTCTCCCAGTAACGCACGCGCGTCACGGAGAGCTGCTGCCGCGTGCGCGTGCTCTGTCGCTTGCTGTTCTCTTAAGGCGCGCTCGTGTCCATGCAGCGCATCCCCCTTTCGGGATTCCTGGCCCCACGTGTCAAGCGCATCCTGAAGTGCAGCCATGTGGCTCCGGGCGCCTGCGAGTCCCAGCCGCACTTGGGTCCTTTCCTCTACTTCCGCTTGGCTGGCCAGGGTGTCTGCAAGCTCATGCACCCTCTCCTGAAGTCCGGCTAGGAACACGTCCACCAAGGTAAGTTCGGCCTGGTCGACCTTCAGCCACGGCACCAAACATGTGTCCACATGGGCTAACACAGCCAGGGCTTCTGTGAAGTTGGCAACCAGGCCGAGGTCTTCGTCCATGCCCGCTATTGCGGACAGCTCCCTCAAGTTCATGTTCAAACTAGACAACTGGCCCCGGGCCTGTTGAAGCCATTCAACGGCAGACTTTCTCTGCAGACGGAACTCTTCAACAGACTTCGCCCGTTCGTATGCCTGTCGTTCGGGAATGGTGATCGAACACTCTTTTTCCAGGTCAAGCACCCGTTCCGCAAGCTCCGCTTGGGTCGTCGCACCCATACTGGCCAACTCAGTTAGGGCTTCCACCTCGCAAGCGCGAGCACATACGGTTCTTGTGAGAAGCTCCTCTCGTACCAGGCTTAGAGCCCCGAGAGCGTTTTTCAGCAACGGCTTCTTGGAAGGAGATAGCTGTATCCCGCTCGTGCCTTTGAACAAATATAAGCCCCTTGGTCCCTGTTTCCGCAGTAAACGGAAAAGGTCCAGCGCCGACGTCCGGGAGCCCCGGAATACCATACCGCCGTGCTTTTGGATGTTCAGGCGGTCGCCGCGCCCGCTAACCGCCACCTCCTTCTTCCCTGACTTCGCCAGTTCCAGAACTCGGTGGATAAAGAGACTCCGGGCGGTGCTTTGACGAGTGCTCGGGCCCGGGGGATGCATGGGGATGAACACGTCCTGGGGGGGGGCATCGGGGCTCTGCGTTACCAGCACGCCTATCTCCGACTTGTCCGGGAACATGAGGTGGATATGGCGGAACACGGCTTCCGATATGGCTGTGAACACCGCCCTTCCACAGCGAAACCCAATTTGTAAGGCGAATCCCTGGGGGAATCCGTCGAAAGGAATGCCTGTCACCGGGAGCGGAATGTATGCGTCCAATTCCCCGTGTCCTTGAACCGCTATCTCAAGCTCGGTCTCGGTGGAGTCTATCAGCCTCTGTGTAACGGGCTCCACATACAGGCACAACGCAGTGATATGGTGTGTCTGGTACCCAATCTTGAAGTGCCTCTCCAGGTCGGCAACCAGCGCGCGAGCGTACGGAGCCGACGGCCTGCAGTCAATCCCACCGGCGCTGAATTTCATGGATTGCATGTTGTCTCCGAGCGAGAAGCACTGGAAGCCGAACTGCCCCGGAATGACCTTTAAGATGTCTTGCGGTATGACCTCCTCCATCGTGCGAGGGTTGTTAAGTCACACATACTTTCTGCGCCCGACGCATGCTTTGGCCCCTGGGTTTGGAAAGGGGGATTTGCGTCTAGCCCAAGGTATGGACGCCACACAGAACCGCCAATACGGGGGGCGCATCCAAAGCGGCGGGGGTCGACGAAGCCGCGGAAGGAGCCACGCTAGATCCGGAACTCTAGAGTTTCATGGACCCTACGGGCGAGACAGGCCGTACGTTGGCGAGCCGCGGCTTGCATCCCACTTTACTCACCTAAGAACTGGACAAATTCTCGGTATCGCCCGGGGCTGCGCCTCCGGGTCGTCGGGCACCGGCGCCTTCGAGCGCTTTTAGCCCGTGGTCTTCGTGGGAGGCCTGCGCCGGCCGGGCAAACCGGTGATGTAACGCGCTAAGCGCCGGCCCTTTGTGTCTCCACCGCAGGAGCTCCATGGAGGTCCGCAGAATCAGCCTTTTCTGGACGGACTCCAGCGGTTGGAACGGTGGGGAAATCCTGCAGAGCATGCCACAGGGGGAAAGGCGCTCGATATCCACTGGTCGCAGACGCTTCCATAACCACAACGTCACCTGTACGGGCTCCGGCCGTGTCGCCAGCGCCTTTTCGACCGTGGCCGCGTCCTCATCTGCACCCACGGCATCGTTCCTGGCAAAGTCCTCGTACGCTGCCTTGGCGTGTAGCACAGACTGTAGTAACGGTGTATCCGGGAAATCGGGCCATGGAGGAAGACACGAGCAGCTGTTTTGGGCGCAAGACACGCGAGCTCCTGAAGCTACCCGCGCGAGTCCTCGGACGCCGCATCCCCTGCGTCCATGGCTCCAGGTCTGGCAAGCAGCGGCCCCGGCGCTTTCCGCCGCAGCCATTCCCCGCAAGTTCGCAGGACAAATTCCCTGCACTGCCCGCGGTGGGACATGAGATGGTGGAACGTCCCGCACACGAGGTTGCAGGGAAACAAATCTTCTACTTCCGCCGCCGTCAGGGGTGTCCACCCTCTGAAACGCACCTCCACGGGTTCCGGCACTAACGCCAGCGCCGCATCCAACCTCGCTTCGTCTTCCGCGATGCTGACTTCGTCATCTGCGGGGAGTTCCTCAACCGGCAGGGAGTCTGCGTGCATATATGCCGTCATGGCATTGTGCAGGGCCTGCCACCGCGGGGTTTTCCGGACACCGGGAGGGAGAGGCATCCCGCTTGCGTGTTGCCGCAGGATGCGGAGCATGTCGTACCGTGCCCCCTCCCGCGCGGCCACCACTGCCTGCTCGGCGTACTCGGTCTGGATCAGCAGCAGCTGCCGCAGCTTGTCCTCCGAGTCTTGCTCCGTGGGCACGTACCCAGGGAGCGTGCCCTTGAACTGCACCATCGCGCGCAGAGCATCCACCTGGTCTTGCAGTTCCACCGGGTCCAGGCTTAGCTCGTGCATCCTCGCCAGGGCTTCCAATTGTTGGCCCCTGGAGAGATCCCTTCTGTTTGCGAGCATGTTCGCCACCCGCGTCAGGTCTACACGCGCCCTTTCCCACACCGGCCTGGGGGAAGGCCTGACTAAGATGTCCTCCTGTTGGACGAGCACCAACGCCCCGCCGGGCGTCCGTCGCCGCAACATCCGGAAGAGCCGCATGGCCGACGCCCTCGTGCCGCGCCACACCTGCATCTCGCCCGAAACGTCGGCAAGTCGGCCGATGTTCAGTCTCTCGCCGCGGCCAGATACCTGGATCTGCTTTTCGTTCACTGCCACCTCGGCGAGCAAGTCTTCCAGGAGTGAAGTCCGTGTGGGCGCGGCAGCGCTTCCGTGAGGATGCAGCGGGATGTAGAGGACCTTGTCGGCCTCGGCTTGCAGGACGTTTGAAACACTCTGGTAGATCCGAGTTCCGTCACCCAGAAGCAGGTTGAGGTGTTTGAGGAGCACGTTGGTCACGGTGGCGTACGTGGCTTCGCCCGGCCGCATGCGAATCCACAGCTGGAACGGGCGGCCCTCGAAAAACGCGAACGGGATGCTGTGGTCCGCCAGCCTGGTGCCGTCCACGTTGTCTACGTTGTCGACTGTAGACACGGGCCCCAGCTCCACAGCGGTTAGCTGTACCAGCCGCCGCGTTGCCGGCTCCAGACTCAGCATGAGCGTGTCCGGATGCAGGACGAAGACGATGCGGAAGTGGCGCGCGAGCTCGGCGCAGACCACCTTGGCTGGCGGGCCAGTGAAGCCCCTCAACTTGACCGTGTTGGAGAACATCATCATGTTCGGAATGCCTCCAAATTGGAACCTTAATTGGATATACGCACCGTCGCGTAGCAATTGGAACGAGTCATTGGAGGAAAGTTCGTCCGCCAAATCCGGCAGCGCGATCTCGGACATCTTGGTTGTAGGCGGACGCAGAAAACAACGTCCTGCCCTCCCGTTTCCAGACGAATCGCAAGATGCAACTGGCATGTGGGTACAGCCATGTAGGGGACCCGCCGTCCCGGAACCCGTCGCCAATGAACCGCGCGAGGAAGCGAGTCACGGACAAGCGCGTCCGCAGCTTCTTGCGGGAAATGTCCCATCCCACGGCGTTTGGGGAGCTGCAGTACCTGGACAGCGGCGCGTACGCGAGTGTGCTGCAGGGCACGGACGGCGAGACGGGGGACAAGGTGGCCCTTAAGCTCGTGCACAGCGAGTCGGAGCGGGCGGTGCTGCTGACCAACACCGCGCTGCGGGAGCTGCAGGCCCTGACGCACCTGTGCCACCCCAACATCGTGCGGCTGCTGCGGTTTGTGTTTGTGCCGGGCCTGGCCTGCTTTGTGTTCCCCCTGTACGACTGTAACTTGGGGGAGTACATGCGGGTCCGCAGGGAGCTGCCCCCAGCGTCCGTCCGGCACGTGGTGCGGGAGCTGGCCCGCGGGCTGCAGGCCGCGCACGAGCGCGGGTTCGTGCACCGAGACCTGAAGCCGGGCAACATCCTGGTGAGCACGGACCTGGCCTCGGTGGTGCTGGCAGACTGGGGCATGACCCGCGCCCTCCTGGACGCCTCGCCCTCCAATCTATCCGACGAGGTCATCACCACGTGGTACGCGCCCCCGGAAGTCCTCTGCCGGCACACCAACTACACGTTCTCAGTGGACGTGTGGTCCCTGGGCATCCTGGCCCTGGACCTCGTCTGGGGCGCCGCCCTGTTTGGCAACACGGACTGCGGCCGGGAAGATTTCATGGGCGCCGTGTTGGCCATGCTGGGCACCGACTTTCAGAGTGGGAGCTCCCTGGAGTGGCTGCAGCGCTGTGCGGGGCCCAGGCCGGACTCCTTGCCCGGGCTCGCTGGGGCCGTCAGGAACATGCTGGCGAAGGTGGACAGGGAGTCCGCCTTGGGGCCCGCGTTCCTGGACATGGTGCATGGCATGCTGGCGTTCCAGCCGGACTCCCGGCCCACCGCCCGTAAGCTCCTGACGCACCCCTGGTTGCGGGAGGACGGCCCCGAGACGCCCGCGGAACCCATTGTCCTCAGGGGCAAACTCCGGTGGACGGTCTGCTCTCCAGACGAGGCCAAGTTGGGGGAAGACGAGGAGCGGCGCGCGCGGTGTCTGAGGTTGCCCGCGGCCACCACTGCGCCCCCCGCGGACTTTGTGTTTGGGTGGAAGGAGGGACACGACCTGGCCCTGCGACGGCTAGTGCTGCAAAACGCCCTCCGCCGACCTGGCAGCCCGAACAGCTTCTTGCTGGCCATGCACATGTCGCACCTGCTGCGGAAGACCACGCCCCGGATGCTGATGGCGTGCGTGACCCTGGCCGACTCGGTGACGGGCCCCATTGAGGTCATGGCGTCTTGGAGGGAAACGACCATCGGGCGCCAATGCTCGGAGCGACTCCGAAACTTTGGGTTCAAGGACATGGAGGACTACGCGCGGGTGGAGCTGGAGGTGCTGAGTGCCTTGGGTGGTCGGGTGCCGCTGCTGCCCGCGTGCTTCCACGCGCTGCGCTGGCTGCCCTTGGACGGCCCGGCCCAGCGCATGGCCCTCTTTCTGCTCACCGAGCCCAAGTTCCTGGTCAGGCACGGCATGGACGTGGACGCTGTGCGCCGGGTGGCCCTCCTGTACCAATACGGCGGAACAAGCGGAGTCCTGGAGTCCGCGATCTTCCTGGCTTCCGAGATGGACGTGGGCCTGAAGTAGGGCTGCGCGCCAACCTTCGCCCCTCTGAATCCTCGGCGGCCCAAGCAACAGACATGGAGTAGTTATGCAACGGCAGCGAAGTTTCGCGTGCGGCCCTAGCTTGTGCACCCGGTACGCACTCGCCCGCCGGAAAGGGAGCCGGAGGCACCACGCGTTGCAGGCGCGTCCGACCGCCTTCTGTGCCCTTGTCCTCAACCGCCGTCACATGCACTTCGACGAGGACCAGCTCCTGCAGCTGCTGCCGGAACGCCTCTCTCTGGGCCCCGTGCCCATTGAGGACGTGGACTTCTCCAGGACCGCCGTGGAACGGTACGTGCGCGACGTCGTGGAGCGGCAGCCGCCCCTGGAGGCCCAGCGGTCCGAGCTGGCAACCATCATGTCCACCCTGCTTGCGCAAGGGGTGCAACCGCCCGTGCAGCTGGACGACCTCCGCAGTGCGCTGAGCACGCCGGCGAACCGGGAGATGCGCGCGCAGCTGCTGCGGCAGTGCCCCGACTTTTACGCGCGGGCCCTGCGGACCCTGAATGGCCCGGACTTCAAGCTGGTACCCTCCGCCACGCTCGCAGAGGCCGCCAGGAAGGAAGAGGCCATGTCCCTGCGGGAGAAGGGCTGGGGCGTCAGCGAACCGCCGGTGTACGCAACCGCCTTCCGACTGCTGGCTTCCTCGGGATTGCCCACCGCCTTGCTGCCTCCGTACCGGACGTTGCACCTGGCGCAGCGCGGCTGCCTCATGGCCGCGTGGGAGCAGGCTTGCGAAGACAACGACTGGAAGGCGTGCAACCCCGCGGGGGACGTGCACGCGCGGGCCCGCAGTCGCAGGGCGGCCTGAGCCCCTCCCCCCCCCCCCCGGGCCCCCCGCCCGCCGGCGCCAACGTAGGCCCCCTTCGTTGGTAAGGGGGGGGGGGGTGAGTCGGGCCTGGGGACTGGGTGTCCAGGGGGCGGTTGGGG
>Ga0105050_10005900_pt1 | contig 15485 bp, 15 predicted proteins | sample FRY01_FD_78088 | JGI IMG/M metagenome (GOLD analysis project Ga0105050, IMG submission 78088) | Freshwater microbial communities from Lake Fryxell liftoff mats and glacier meltwater in Antarctica - FRY-01 | ecosystem: Environmental > Aquatic > Freshwater > Ice > Glacier meltwater ... | reverse complement strand
GGTATAGCAACAAGATACTGCAAGACCGACACCAGTTTCAGCGCATTCATCGCCCTGGCATCAACTGTCATCCGACTCCAGTGAACGTCAACAGCCCCTAGCATCGGTGCATGGCTTCAATTTCTTCCCTGCGAAATATCGGACCCGCGACCGAAGCGGCGCTGATCAAGGTTGGCATCCTGACAGCCGAAACCTTGCGTGACATCGGTGCCGATGCCGCCTACGCCCGCCTCCTGCAAGGCGGGAACCGACCGCATTTCATTGGCTATTATGTTCTGCACATGGCGGTGCAGGGTCGCCCGTGGAACGACTGCAAAGGCGAAGAGAAAAAGGCATTGCGAAAATCTTTTGATGCGCTCTGTGCCGGCGGCTTTGATACGGCGCGCGCGGATCTGGAGCGGATACTCAACCTGATCGGAGTCATTGACCCGGCTCAGCGCTGATCTGGCCAAACCTGCATGTGCTATGGCCGCGCCAGCCGTGGCAGGTTATGCAGAGGCAAATTGCCCTATCGGAACTGCACCATGACTGATTACTGCCGCCGGACTGCTCTGTTGCTGCTTTTCGGCGGGCTTGCTGCCTGTGGCCGACGCAACAGTGATCCCGGCGGCTTCGTGTCTTTCAACCCGCCGCTTTACCCGAACGAGACGCCGGAACTGCGGGCGATGATCAATGAATACGCACGCTTTCATGATCTGCCCGCCGAATTGATCCACCGCGTCTGCATCCGCGAAAGCAGCCACCGACCCGAAGCACGCAACGGCTCCTATTACGGGTTGATGCAGATTCTGCCGGAAACGGCGCGCGGCATGGGCTACGATCGCCCCGCCTCCGGGCTTCTGAATGCGGAGACCAACCTGCGCTACGCCGGGGCTTACCTCAAGGGTGCATGGATCGTGTCGAACGGCGATATCGACGACGCAATCGGCTGGTATGCGCGTGGCTACTATTACGAGGCGCGCGACAGGTGTCTGCTTGTCAGAACGGGACTGCGTTCGCGAGAGGTCAGCCGCAACTGCAGTTGAAGATTGTCGGTGGGCACCGGCGCGGCATGCTCGTCAGACAATTTCAGTTTTTTGTAACCGAAGGCCGTGCCTGCATGACGGCGCCAGCAAAGCCAAGCGGCTGGCCAGATATCTGGAAATTGACACTCGAAACGCAAACCGCCCGCGCCAATGTGGCACAGGCGGCAAATTCACAAATCGGATTCGTCTTACCCGACGAGTTCGAGGCCCGAAAAGAAAAAGGCGATCTCATTGCGTGCGGCTTCGGGTGCGTCGGAACCGTGGACCGAATTCTCGCCAACCGATTCGGAAAACTCCGCGCGGATCGTGCCGGGGGCTGCATCTTTGGGATTGGTTGCACCCATGACTTCACGGTTCTTGGTGACGGCGCTTTCGCCCTCCAGAACCTGAACCACGACAGGACCCGAGGCCATGAATTCGGTCAACTCGCCAAAGAACGGCCGCGCGCGGTGCACGTCATAGAACAGGCCGGCCTGCTCGACGGTCAACTGAATCCGCTTTTGCGCGACGATGCGCAGCCCGGCATCCTCGAACTTGGCATTGATCTTGCCGGTCAGGTTGCGGCGGGTCGCGTCAGGTTTGATGATCGACAGGGTGCGTTCGATTGCCATGGTCAGCCTCTTGATGATGGTCGGGCCGCGCGGGGTGCGGGCCTTGGTTTGGATTGCGGCTGCCCTAGCATGGGCGGATCACAGTGAAAAGACGTCCGGTTCAGGGTCCGGGGCGATTGACGGCCTCGCGCATGACTGGCAAAGGACGCCCATGCTCAGAATAACCGAAATCAACTACTCTGTCGAAGGGCGCCCCTTGTTTGAAGGCGCGACTGCCGTGATTCCGACCGGCCACAAGGTCGGACTCGTCGGGCGCAATGGCACGGGCAAGACCACGCTCTTTCGCCTGATCCGGGGCGAATTGACGCTCGACAGCGGCAGTATCGACTTGCCGCGTCAGGCCCGTATCGGTGGTGTCAGTCAGGAAGTGCCGGGAAACGAGGTTTCGCTCATCGACACGGTTCTGGTCGCCGATCTGGAACGTACGGCCCTGCTGGCCGAGGCCGAGAATGCCACCGACGCGCATCGGATCGCCGATATCCAGACCCGACTGACCGATATCGACGCATGGTCAGCCGAGGGGCGCGCCTCTGCGATCCTCAAGGGGCTCGGGTTCACCGACGAAGAACAGCGCATGCCCTGTTCTGCATTTTCGGGTGGCTGGCGGATGCGCGTGGCCCTCGCCGCGGTCCTGTTCTCTGAACCAGACCTGCTGCTGCTGGACGAACCCACCAACTATCTCGACCTCGAGGGCGCGCTCTGGCTGGAGGCCTATCTGGTCAAATACCCCCATACCGTCGTCATCGTCAGCCATGACCGGGAACTGCTGAACCGCTCCGTCGGCGGTATCCTGCATCTGGAGAATCGCAAGCTCACCTATTGGACCGGCAACTACGACGCCTTTGCGCGGGCCCGGGCAGAACAGCGCGCTCTGCTCGTCTCCTCGGCCAAGAAACAGGACGCGAAACGCGCGCATCTGCAAGCGTTTGTGGACAGGTTCAAGGCCAAGGCCTCCAAGGCGAAACAGGCGCAAAGTCGGGTCAAGATGCTCGAAAAGATGGAGACTATCCGGGTGCCCGAGGATGCGGCGCGCACGGTTTTCACCTTTCCGGTGCCAGAAGAACTCTCGCCCCCGATCATTGCTACCGAGGAAGCGGCCGTTGGTTATGGCAACCATATCGTGCTGCATGGCCTGAATCTGCGGATCGATCAGGACGACCGGATCGCCCTTCTGGGGCGCAACGGCGAGGGCAAGACCACGCTGGCCAAGCTTCTGTCTGGCCGGCTTGAGGTTGCGCGCGGCAAGATGGTTTCATCCTCGAAACTGCGCATCGGGTTCTTTGCGCAGCATCAGGTGGACGAGCTTTACGTTGACGAGACGCCGCTACAGCACCTCTTGCGGGAACGGGCCGAAGAAGGACAGGCGCGGCTGCGCGCGCGTCTGGCGGGCTTTGGGTTGATGGCGGCGCAGGCCGAAACCGAAGTCGGCAGGCTCTCAGGCGGCCAGAAGGCCCGGTTGTCGCTGCTGTTGGCCACGCTCAACGCGCCGCATCTGCTCATCCTCGACGAGCCCACCAACCACCTGGATATCGAAAGCCGCGAGGCGCTGGTCGAGGCGCTGACCGCCTATACCGGCGCGGTCATACTGGTGAGCCATGACATGCACCTGCTATCGATGGTCGCCGACCGTCTCTGGCTGGTCAAGAACGGGCGCGTCACCTCTTACGATGACGATCTTGAGGCTTATCGGCGCATGTTGATCACACCGGAAAAGCCTGCGGAAAAACTTAAAATCGTCGCAAAACCGGTCAGGCCAAGCCGCGAAACCATGCAGAGCCTGCGATCTGACGTGCGCAAATGCGAAGAGCGTGTGACCAAGATCAACGATATGCGCGACAAGCTGGCCAAGAAACTCTCAGACCCTGCGCTCTACGAGGACGGCCGCAAAGGCGAGCGTGAGACCTGGAACAAGAAATATGCCGAAGTGATGGAGGCTTTGGGCCGGGCCGAGGCAATGTGGGTCGCGGCACAGGAAAAACTCGATCAGGCCGAAGCCGCCTGATCGCACTTTCGCTTTGCCATTCATCTTGGTGAAAAATACTCCCGCCGGAGGCCGATGCCGGTTAGGCTGGGCCAAACGAGAGCATAAAGGCGCGCCATGACCGAACTGCCGGCCCTGATTGCGGCCTTTACCACGATCTTCATCATCATCGACCCGCCCGGCCTCGCGCCACTCTATATCGCTCTGACCCAAGGAATGAGTACGGCACAGCGGCGCGCAATCGGCTTGCGCGCCTGCCTCGTTGCCGGTGCGCTCATGCTGCTCTTTCTGTTTCTGGGCGAGGCGCTGCTCGGGTTCATCGGGATTTCGATGCCGGCTTTCCGCATTGCGGGTGGGGTTCTGCTTTTCATCACCGCACTCGACATGCTGTTCGAGCGACGGCAGACCCGCCGCAAGGGCAATGCCGACGAGGGCGCTGATCCGGGGCATGATCCATCCGTGTTTCCGCTGGCTATTCCGCTGATCGTCGGCCCCGGATTGATCACGACGATCATCCTTCTGGCCGGACAGGCTCATGGCCCCGCTGATTTTGCGGCAATTACGGCGGTGATGGCGGCCAACCTGCTGATCGTGTTCGGGTTTTTTCTCGCGTCCACGACGATCGAAAAAGTGCTGGGTAAGGTCGGGATCAATGTCGTCACCCGGATCCTCGGCATGTTGCTCGCCGCACTGGCAGTTCAGTTCATTCTGGACGGCCTGCGCTCTTTCGGTTTCACCGCCTGATCCCTATATCGGGGTCATGAGCGGAGATGAAATCGCAAGACTGGCATTTATGGGGCTGCTGACTGCGGCCATCGTCGGATCCTATCTGCTGCACAACCGCGGCAATATGGGCAAGGTGGCCCAGCAGGCTGCGATCTGGGTTCTGATCTTTATGGGTGTGATCGCGGTTGTCGGCCTCTGGGGCGATATCCGGACCAGCGTCATGCCACAGCAAGCCATGCTCAGCGACAGTCGGATCGAAGTGCCGCGCAGCCCGGATGGGCATTACTACCTCACTCTTGGCATCAATGGCACACCGGTTCGCTTTGTCGTGGATACCGGCGCCACCGATATGGTGCTGAGCCAGCAGGACGCAGCGCGCACTGGCCTGAACCCGGATGGGCTGGCCTACCTTGGATCAGCCCAGACTGCGAATGGGACCGTGCGAACGGCAGCGGTCCGGCTGGAATCGGTGACCTTGGGTGATTTCACCGACAGAAATCTAGGTGCCGTGGTCAACCAAGGGCAACTTGCCGGCTCCCTCCTCGGGATGGGCTATCTCGGGCTCTTTGACCGGATCGAGATAGCCAACGGCCAATTGGTACTGACCCGCTAGACCGGCCAGTTCTCCGTATCATAATCCGGATGCTGACGATTGCTCGCGGCGATCATCGACGCGCGTTCCGGCATTTCGGCCTCAGCCGTGCCATATTGCTTGACCTTGCCAATCTGGTCGAGTTGCGGCGCCCGCTCCTCATAGCCCAGTTCAAAGGCTAGAGGGATCGCAGCGGGGTTATCAAAGGCGGCAATGCTGATCGACACATGCTCACCCGGCATGTGATGGAAAAACAAGGGCGTGCCGCAATCACGACAAAAGCCACGCTCGACATCGGCCGAACTTTGAAAGGTTGCGGGCGTGCCGCGGGTCCATGTCAGGTCGGCCTTTGGCACGCCGACCAATGCGGCAAAAAACTGCCCGAGGCTTTCTGACACATCCGGCAGTGGCACAGGTGCGGATTATCCAGCAGTGCGCCGGCCTGAAACCGGACTGCCCCGCATTGGCAGCCACCTGTCATGGGAAATTTGATCGTCGTTTCAGCCATGGCACCCTCCCGAGCGTTGCACTCACGCGCTTGCCGTTTCGGCCTTCTTTTCCCAGCGCCCGGATTCTTCGCTCCAATATTGCGCGGCACAGCCGGACTGGGTCAACGCTTTCCATTGCGATCGGGCATGGGCCAAAGCGTCCGGGTCATGACCATCAAACACGATGCAAATCCTCTCACGCGCGGTCACCTCTTCTGCCGAGATTTCGGCGCGATCGATGCACATGACACAGTCCGGCTGATTATCCGCCCCCTGCCCCAATGTCAGCAAGACCGGCTGCTCCGCGTCCTGTGCGCCGCCAGCCATGGCATGCGGCAGAAAACCATCGTCCGGTATCATCCACAACCGGTCGTCCAACGCCGCCATCCGCATGGCATCGGTTCCGCGCAGTTCCACCCGCCAGCCAGCCGCCCGGGCGCGGCTGATCAGCATAGGCAATGTCGCCTCGGCGCTACTGCTGGTCAGGTGATAGAAAAACGCGGCGCCCATCAGGTTTCGTAGCGATCCGCAATCAAGCGGTTCAGCGCCATTACGCCCCAGCCTGTGGCACCTTTGGGCGCAAGCGTAGAATCCGCCTTCAAAAGCGCAGTTCCCGCGATATCCAGATGGCACCACGGCATATCTTCGCGCACGAAACGGCGCAGGAATTGCGCGGCCGTGATCGAACCGCCCTCACGTCCGCCGACGTTCTTCACATCCGCGATCCGGCTTTTGAGCAAGTCGTCATAGGCTTGCCCCATCGGCATGCGCCACGCGCCCTCACCCTCTGCCGCAGCAGCCGCGAGAAACGCCTCGCAGAGCGCGTCATTATTGGAAAATACCCCGGCATTCTCATGCCCCAGCGCGACGATGATCGCCCCGGTCAAGGTGGCAAGGTTGATGATGCCCGATGGCTTGAAACGCTCCTGCGCATACCAAAGCACATCGGCCAGAACCAGACGCCCTTCGGCATCGGTATTGATAACCTCGATCGTGTCGCCCTTCATGGATTTGACCACATCGCCCGGGCGCACCGCCGTGCCGGAGGGCATGTTTTCGACGAGTCCGACAAGTCCCACGACATTGGCCTTGGCCTTGCGCAATGCGAGCGTGCGCATGACGCCCGCCACCACGCCCGCACCGCCCATGTCCATCGTCATGTCTTCCATGCCACCGGCGGGCTTGATGCTGATCCCGCCCGTATCAAACACGACACCCTTCCCGACCAGCGCAAAGGGCGCCTCGTCCCCGCCGCCATGCCATTGCATCACAACGACCTTGGACGGGCTGGCAGAGCCCTGCCCTACGCATAGCAACGATCCCATGCCAAGTTTTTCAAGGTCCGGTTCTTCGAGGATTTCCACCTCAAGGCCAAGTTCCTGCATGGCCGCCAACCGCGCGGCAAAATCGTCAGTCGTCAGGATGTTGGCCGGTTCATTCACCAGATCGCGGGTAAAGAAGACACCTTCAGCCAGAGCCGCCATCGGCCCTGCAGCACGCGCGACAGCTTCGGGATCAGTCAGCATGAAACGAACCGACCCGGTCTGTGGTTTTGCATCGGATTTGTGATTGCTGAAATTGTAGCCGCGCAAAGCCAATCCCAGTGCAATCTCGCTGTTATCCGCCAATGGCGTGCCGATCACCAGCAGATCACCGGCACCGCGCGCCTTGGCAAGGGCCGCGCCTGCCTTGCGTGCGATGGCCGGGGTGGCACGCCGCGGCAGCTTGACAACCAGCAGAACCTCGGCAGCCAGACCTGCGTGATAGGCCAATTCAGCCAACTCGCCCGACTTCAATCCGCTCCATGTCGACGATTCGATCAGCCGGGTCAGCGCTTTGCGAGTCAAAGTATTGAGCTTGCGACCGGTTGCATCCAGCTTGCCATCCTCGGAAACAAAGATGGCGATGCGACCCGCAGATGTGGCTGCGGCATCCAGATCGAGCGGAACAAAGGCGATTTCGGCGGGGCTTGTCATCTGCGTCTCCTGTCGGGTTGCCCGGCAATAGGTAGCCGCCGGGCCGGGAATTGACCAGATTAGAGTTCAATCCCCTTCCCGGATCGGATAGCTTCCTGCAACCGGGGATCAGGCAAGGTCTGGGGGGTATTATGGCGCGATTCGACCGATATCTGCTCTCGCAACTCATCCTCCTGTTCGGATTCTTCTCGTTGGTGCTGGTCTTGATCTACTGGATCAACCGGGCCGTCGTGTTGTTTGATCAATTGATCGCGGATGGGCAGTCTGCCTTGGTGTTTCTGGAATTCTCCACGCTGTCGCTGCCCAATATCATTCGCATCGTGCTACCAATTTCGGCCTTTGCCGCCAGCGTCTATGTCACCAACCGGATGACAGCGGAATCCGAACTGATCGTGGTACAGGCGACCGGTTTTTCTGCCTTCCGCATGGCGCGGCCCGTGCTGATGTTTGGCCTGATCGTCACCGGCCTCATGTCAGTCCTGACGCATGTTCTGGTACCGATCAGCCTCACACAACTCAATCAGCGACAGGCAGAAATCGCGCAAACTGCTACATCACGAATTTTGCGCGAAGGTCAGTTTCTGACGCCGACAGAGGGCGTCACCGTCTATATCCGCGAGATCACGCCAGAGGGTGAATTGCGAGACATCTTTCTGTCTGATAGCCGGAACGCCGCCGAATCAGTGACTTATACCTCCACCCGCGCCTTCATCGTGCGCAGCGATAGCGGGCCGCAACTGGTGATGATCGAAGGGCTTGCCCAGACCCTGCGCCATGACAGCGGCCGGTTGATTACGACGTCTTTCGAAGATTTCACCTATGACATCGGTGCGATGGTCCGCCTGCCCGATTCCGGCCGCCGCGGCGCGAGAGAAATCTCTACTTTCGATCTGCTTTGGCCCAGCCCGGCCATTCAGGATGAAACCCGGCAAACCGCTGGCGCGCTGATCCTCGAGGGGCATGACCGCTTTGGGCAGGCCCTTCTGGCGACGGTGGCTGCTCTGATCGGATTTGCAACATTGCTCACCGGCGGGTTCAGCCGGTTCGGGCTCTGGCGCCAGATCATCGCTGCGATCTTTCTGATCATACTGGTCAAACTGGTCGAAACGCTGACCGTATCTCTGATGGAGGACAACCCGATCCTGTGGCCGCTGACCTACCTGCCGGCGGTTTTTGGTCTGGCGATGGTCTGGTTTCTGCTGTTCTGGTCCGAACGCCCGACATTGTTTCGTCGCCGGGTAATGGCGGGATCATCGGCATGATCCTGCATCGCTACTTTGCCCACCGGTTCTTCTCGGTCTTTCTGGGCGTTCTGGCCATTTTCTTGATCATGTTGATGCTGCTCGACCTGATCGAACAGGTCAGACGATTTTCAGGGCAGGCGGCTTCAGTGGGCACCCTGTTCGGGCTCACCTTGCTCAGCCTGCCGCAGGGTATTTACCGCATCCTGCCGTTGATCATGATCCTTGCCAGCATCGCGCTGTTTCTGGCGTTGGCCAGATCGTCCGAGATGGTTGTGACTCGTGCTTCCGGACGGTCCGCATTGCGCGCCCTTCTCGCGCCGGTCGTGGTCGCATTCATTATTGGCACATTGGCAGTCGGCCTGTTCAATCCAATCGTCGCGGTCACGTCGCGGGAATATGAAGCACGGGTCGGTGATCTGACCGGCGCCACTTCGGCGCTGGCGCTTTCGGATGACGGGCTGTGGCTCCGGCAAGGGACCGATCAGAGCCAGACGGTGATCAGGGCCATGCGGGCCAATCTGGATGGCACTGAACTGACTGGCGTGAGCTTTATCATGTTCACGCCCGATGGCATCCCGGCGCGTCGGATCGAAGCGGTGCGTGCCATCCTCGATTCCGGCGCGTGGCATTTGACGAATGCCAAGATCTGGCCGTTGTCCGACACCGTCAATCCCGAGGCAGACGCTCGCAGCTACGATGAGTTCGAAATCGCATCGACCCTGACTCCGGACGAGATTCGGGACAGTTTCGGCGCGCCGGGGTCAATCCCGATCTGGGAACTGCCCGGTTTCATAGACCGGCTACAGGCCGCAGGCTTCACCGCGCGGCGTCATCAGGTGTTTTTGCAGATGGAACTGGCCTTGCCCTTGTTTCTTGTTGCGATGGTTCTGATCGGCGCGGGTTTTACAATGCGGCACCAACGCGCCGGACGCACCGGGCTGATGGTTCTGGGTGCAATTCTGGTCAGTTTCGGCATCTATTTTCTGCGGAACTTTGCGCAGATTCTGGGCGAGAACGGCCAGATTCCCGCGATCCTCGCAGCTTGGGCGCCACCCGTAGCTGCCATTGGCCTGTCGCTCGGCCTGCTCCTGCATCTGGAGGATGGCTGATGCGCGCGCTGCTCTTGTTGATCCTGCTCACTTTTCCGGGATTTGCGGCAGCGCAGAGCGCCGCCACCCTGATCGCGGATCTGGTAGAAGTGACCGGCAATCAGCGGCTGATCGCCAGCGGCAATGTCGAGGTGATTTATGACGGCACCCGGCTGAGTGCCGCGCGTATAACTTATGATCAGGCATCCGACCGGCTGGTCATCGAAGGTCCGATCCTGATTGTGACTTCGGATGGCACCATCCTGACTGCCGATCAGGCCAGCCTCGATCCGCAGTTGGAAAATGGCCTGCTGCGCGGGGCGCGTTTGGTGCTGCAGCAACAACTGCAACTTGCAGCCAATCAGATCGACCGGGTGGACGGTCGTTACAGCCAATTGCAGCAGGTCGCCGTCACCTCCTGTCAGATTTGCGGCAACCGCCCGCCCTTGTGGGAAATCCGGGCGCGGCGTGTGGTGCATGACGAGCTTGCACAACAGCTATATTTCGACAATGCGACCCTGCGGATCGGAGGTGTGCCGCTGTTCTGGCTGCCCCGGATGCGACTGCCCGACCCGACTCTGACCCGGGCCACCGGATTTCTGATACCGGGACTACGGACCACCGATCAACTCGGATTAGGGATCAAACTGCCCTATTTCATCAGGCTTGGTGATCACCGCGATCTGACGCTGACACCGTATGTTTCGGGACAGACACAAACACTCGAACTGCGGTACCGACAGGCGTTTCACAACGGCAATCTGGGCGTCAGGGGTGCAGTCAGCCGGGATACGATCCTGCCGGATGACGGGCGATCCTACATCTTTGCAGATGGCAGCTTTGCGCTGGCAGGCAGTTATATGCTGGATTTCAATATCGAGGCGGTCAGTGACCCGGCCTATCTGCTCGACTACGGCTATGCCGATCAGGACCGGCTTGCCTCATCGATTGCCTTGACACGCGCCGGGGAAGACGACCTGCTGCGCGGCGATGTGACCATCTACCAGACCCTGCGCGAAGGCGAGGCCAATGCCTCGCTGCCCCCGGTGGTTGGCGAATTGGCCTATGAAATGCGACTTTCCCCTGCCCTCGTGGGTGGCACATTGACACTGAACGCAGGAGCGGAATCTTTTCTGCGGACCAACGACATATCCGGTGACACCGGGCGGGACGTCGCGCGCCTGGGTCTGGGCGCAGCCTGGCGAAGTGAGTGGGTCACGTTGTCAGGTCTGCTGGCACAGGTCGATGCGATGACCGCAATCAATCATTTTGCCATCAATCAGGACCCCGCCTATTCGCCGCAAGTCACCCAAATGTCCGGTGCAGCAGCGATCACGCTGCGCTGGCCGCTGATCCGGCAAGCAACCAACGGCCGCACCGATGTCCTTGAGCCGATTGTTTCAATCGGATGGGCCGGGCAAATTGGCGGCGATGTGCCTAACGAAGACAGCAGGCTGGTCGAATTCGACGAAGGCAATCTCTTTGCGCTGACCCGCTTTCCGGGCGAAGATGCGCAGGAAACCGGCCCCTATCTGTCATTTGGCGCGCGCTGGACGCACCAGACCCTGGCCGGGGCTGGCACGACGCTCACCTTGGGCCGCATTCTCAGAGACGAAGGCATTCCCGCGTATTCCGCGGCATCAGGATTGGCTGGCAGCTCATCTGAGTGGATCATTGCCGGTCAGATCGATCTGCCCAGCGGCTTTGCCTTGCGCGGGCGCAGCCTGATGGATGATGGTTTCGGCTTTGGCAAATCAGAGACGCGTATCAACTGGCAGAATGACTCGCTGACGCTTGGCGCGGCATATGTTTGGCTACCGCAGGATTTTGATGAAAACCGCGAGTCCGACGTCTCGGAATGGACGATAGACGCCACCTACCGGATCAACGACCGCTGGACGCTCAGCGCGGACGGCCGTTACGATCTGGTTGCGGCCCAACCGGCGCGCGCAGGCATAGGTATCGGCTGGCGCAACGAATGTGTGACGGTGGACCTTTCGCTGGCGCGCCGCTACACCTCGAGCGACACGGTGGCACCGGCCACGGACTTTGGGCTTGCGGTCAGTCTCAGCGGGTTTTCCGCCGGTCGGTCGGTTTCACTAAGTCCGGGGACTTGCCGGGGATGAACGGAACCGGCAATCTGGCCGTGCCCCGCGGATGGACGCGAGAATGAACGAGGCTTTGATGCGCGAAACACGACAGATACTTCGGCTTTCCCGATTGCATGCGATCACAATGGCCTTTGGTCTCTGTCTGAGTTTGCTGCTGCCGCAAGCCACATCTGCGCAAGGGCTCTTTTCAGCGGCCGTTACCGTGAATGGCCGCGCGATCAGCGGCTATGAAATCGAACAGCGCATAGCTCTGTTACGGGTATTCCGCACGCCGGGGGTGTTGGAAGACGTCGCCCTCGAACAGCTCATCGATGACCGGCTCAAGCAGCAGGAACTGGAGCGGGTCGGCCTCGCATTACCCGACGAAAATCTGTTGGCCGCGATGGAAGAGTTTGCGGGTCGCGCCAACCTGTCCCTCGAGCAATTCGTCGCTGTGCTCAACCAGAACAACATCGACGAAGCCGCCCTGCGGGATTTCGTCCTGATCGGGGTCAGCTGGCGCGAATACGTGCGTAGCCGGTTCAATTCCCGCACCGAAATCAGTGAGGCCGAAATCGACGCGGCGCTCGGGTTGGCTGGCACGGCAGACAGCGGCATCGAAATCTTGCTGACCGAAATCATCATCGCGGCCCCCCCGCCCGAAGCCGCCGCCGCGATGGCCACGGCAGAGCGGATCTCGCAGCTCACATCGTTTGCAGAATTCGAGGCCGAGGCCCGCCGCGTCTCGGCGCTGCCCTCACGAGAGGAGGGCGGACGACTCGATTGGCTGCCGATATCCAACTACCCTGCCAATCTGCGCTCGGTGCTGCTTGCACTGGCGCCGGGTGATGTGACGGCACCGATCGGGATCACCAATGGCGTGGCGCTCTTCCAGTTGCGCGATATCCGCGAAGTAGCGGTCAGCCCGCTGCCGCCCGCGGAAATCGACTATGCAGCCTTCTACATTGCCGGAGGTCGCAGCGATGCGGCATTGCGTCAGGCCCAAGCTCTGCGCAACCGGGTCGATGTCTGCGATGACCTTTATGGCGAGGCGCAGGGCCTGCCTGTGGAGGTACTGGACCGCGACAGCCTGTCCCCCGACCAGATCCCGCAGGATGTCGCGATGGAACTGGCCAAACTCGACCCCGGCGAAGTCTCGACCGCCCTCACCCGCGCCAACGGCACCACGCTCGTGTTTCTGATGTTGTGCAGTCGCACGCCGGAACTGGGTCAGCCTGTGGACCGCGAGTCGATCCGCAGTCAGTTGCGCGGCCAACGGCTTGCCGGTTTTGCCGATGCCGCATTGGCCGACCTGCGCGACGCCGCGACCATAACCTATCCCTGATGCGCAGACCCGAACGAAAGCTGTCCGGCCCGTCATGGTGATCGCCATCAGTTGCGGCGAACCTGCAGGAATAGGTCCAGAGGTTGCAGCCAAGGCCTGGTCAGTCCTGCGCGCCGAAATCCCCTTGCTCTGGATCGGCGACCCGACGCATTTGCCGGACGGGACTGCGTACCGGATTGTCGCCGATGCGGCCGAGGCCGCCGCCACGTCGGCACAGGCACTCCCGGTCATGGCCCGTGATCTGGGGCCACCTGCCGTTGCCGGGCAACCCGATCCTGCCCATGCCAAAGGAGTTATCGACGCCATCGCCACTGCTGTGCAGCTTGTCCAACAGGGGCAAGTCGAGGCGATCTGTACCGCGCCCATTCACAAAGCGGCCCTGATCGATGGCGCAGGATTTGCCTATCCGGGCCACACCGAATATCTGGCAGCGCTCGCCAATCGGCAGCGCGTGGTGATGATGCTGGCCTGCGACATGCTGCGGGTCGTCCCAGTCACCATCCATATCCCGCTCATCGATGTGCCGCAGGTGCTGACCGCGCGCCTGCTGACGGATACGCTTCTGATAACCCATGCCGCGTTGCGCCGCGACTTTGGCATCGCGCGACCTCGAATTGCGGTCGCCGGTCTGAATCCGCACGCGGGCGAAGACGGCAAGATGGGGCGCGAAGAGATCGACCTCATCATTCCGGTCCTCGACGCATTGCGCGCCGAAGGGATGGACCTGCGTGGCCCGTTGCCTGCCGACACGATGTTTCATCCAGCCGCCCGCGCGAGGTATGACGTGGCAGTCTGCATGTATCACGATCAGGCGCTGATCCCGATCAAGACGCTGGATTTTGCCAGCGGGGTCAATGTGACTTTGGGCCTGCCCTTCGTGCGCTCATCACCCGATCACGGCACCGCGTTTGATATTGCAGGACAGGGCAAGGCCGATGCCACCTCGATGATCGCGGCCCTGCGCATGGCGGCGCGTATGGCCATGGCACGGACCTCTGCGTGAAGCCCAGGTCCCCGACATGAGCGGCATTGACGCCCTGCCACCGCTGCGTGAAGTCATAGCGACATATGACATCGCCGCAAAAAAATCCCTCGGGCAAAACTTCCTGCTCGATCTGAACCTCACCGCGCGCATCGCGCGCGCCGCGGGCGATCTGCGCTCCTTTGACGTGCTTGAAATCGGACCCGGACCTGGCGGGCTGACCCGCGGGCTCTTGGCCGAGGGCGCTCGTCACGTGCTGGCAATCGAAAAAGACCCACGCTGCCTACCGGCTCTGGCCCAGATTGCCGCCGCCTATCCGGGGCGGCTTACGGTGATCGAAGGCGACGCACTGACCATTGATCCGCTTGCACATCTGACGCCGCCGATCCGGGTTTCGGCCAACCTGCCCTATAATATCGGAACCGAGCTTTTGGTGCGCTGGCTGACGCCGCCGGTCTGGCCACCGTTCTGGACCTCGCTCACCTTGATGTTTCAACGCGAAGTGGCCGAGAGGATCGTGGCACAGCCGGGCGGCAAGGCCTATGGTCGGCTGGCGCTGCTGGCACAATGGCGCTGCGAAGCCCGGATCGTGCTGGACCTGCCACCACAGGCATTCACGCCGCCACCAAAGGTTTCATCTGCGGTCGTGCATCTTACTGCCCTGCCTGCGCCGCGCTTTCCAGCGGACGCTGCCACACTTAGCCGGGTTGTCGCCGCCGGGTTCAATCAGCGGCGCAAGATGCTGCGGGCCAGCCTCAAAGGCGTGGCACCGGGGATCGAGGATCACCTGCGCGCTGTCGGCATTCCGCCCACCGAACGCGCGGAGCAGGTCGGACTCGAAGCCTTTTGTGCGTTGGCGCGGTCCATAGACAACGCCAACTCAGACCTACCGGACTAAAGGCTGCTCACTCGGCCGCTTCCGCCGGATCATTCGCCACCGCGTCAGGCTTTGGCTTGCGGGCGCGCGCCACACGTGGCTTTGCGGCTTGTGGCACGTCGGCGCTGACCTCGGGCACCGATGCCTGCTCGACCGCTGCCTCTTGCTTTGGCTGGCGGTCCGGGCGCGGCGCACGCGGCGTGCGGGGTGCTGCATCACGGGCCTGCTCCGGCGTATCGACCAGCCCGCTGTCAGGCACGGGCGTCAAATCGGGCTGATCCATCATAGACGGGTCTGCCGCCATCTCTTCTTGGGCGCGCAGACGCTGCGCGCGTTTACTGAGTAATCCACGCGCATGTGCCCATCGATTCCATGAACATGTGGCCACGGATTCCACGATGATGTGGCCACCGATTCCACGGCATGTGGCCACCCTGTTGAGATAGACCTGCGAGGCGAT
>Ga0105050_10005886_pt1 | contig 15509 bp, 12 predicted proteins | sample FRY01_FD_78088 | JGI IMG/M metagenome (GOLD analysis project Ga0105050, IMG submission 78088) | Freshwater microbial communities from Lake Fryxell liftoff mats and glacier meltwater in Antarctica - FRY-01 | ecosystem: Environmental > Aquatic > Freshwater > Ice > Glacier meltwater ... | reverse complement strand
TCGCTTTTGCGCATCCCGCCGAACGGGCCGAGGCGCTGGCCGCTGCCCGCGCCGCCGCACCGCTCGACCGGATTTCGCTGCGCGATCACGTCGTCGCGGTCGAGATTGGCGCTTTTCAGGCCGAACGTGGCACGACGCAACGCATCCGCTTTAACCTCGTGGTCGAGGTGGGCCATGTCACCGGCCCGATTGAGGACGATGTGGACCGCATCCTCAGCTATGACCGCTTGACCGAGGCGATAGCCGCCGAACTCGCCGCCGAACGCCTCAACCTGCTGGAAACGCTGGCTGTGCGGGTGGCCGAGCGCATCCTGCGCGAGCCGCAGGCGATGCGGGTATTCGTGCGGATCGAGAAACTTGACCGTGGGCCGGGACAACTGGGCGTCGAGATCATGCGCGAACGCGATGCAGTCCCACGGCAGGGGCAGGCGGTGCAGGCCGCCCCACATCCGCGCGTCCTCTACCTCTCCAACACGGCCATCGGCGATAAAGGCCTGACAGGGCTGCTGGACCGGCTGGCCGCGATGCCGCTGCCGCTCATCATCTGCGTCGGCCCCGCCGATACGCCCGCGCCCCGTTCTGCCGCCGCCTTGGCGCAACGGCGGATCGACCTGCTCGCCATCGAACAGAACGCATGGGTGCTGGCCGGGCGCGACCGCCGCTGCATCGTGGTGGGAACCCGGACCGAACTTGATTGGGCGATGAAGAATGGCCAGATCTCGGTCTGGGCCCCGTCAAAGATCGTGCTCGATGCTGTCGATGGCCCCGCCGCCGGGCCGCAGGATGCCTTGGCGCTGGTCGCATGGTTCGCAGCACAGATTCAGGCCGCCGAACTGCTGGTGATCGGGGCCGATGCGCCACAGACCGGGGTGCCGGTCCGGCAACTGCCCATCGGCGCGCTGCCGTGAGCTTGCGGTTCCGCGCCACCCCGCGCACCGGTCCGAGCGACCGGTCGCACCCTTCCGATCTCGCCATCGGGCCCTTGGCAGGCAGCACAACGGTCTGGTTCGATTCTGTCGCCGTGCTGGAAAATGGCCGCATGACCGAGCGATTGCTTTACAGCGATTTGACCGGTGTGGTGCGGGCCAGATTGAGTGAGCGGCGACCCGCCATTTGTGGTCTGGCCCTCGATCAGCCCCGGATCATGGGCATCCTCAACGTGACACCTGACAGCTTTTCCGACGGCGGGCAGTTCGACGCGCTTGAAAGCGCCGTAAAGCGGGCCGCCGAGATGGCGCAATCCGCCGACATCCTCGACATCGGCGGCGAAAGCACCCGGCCCGGTGCCGCATATGTGCCCGTGGCCGAAGAAATCCGCCGCACCGCCCCGGTGATACGCGCCATCCGCGCGGCGGGCATCACCGCGCCGATCAGCATCGACACCCGCAAAGCTGCCGTCGCCGCCGCAGCGCTCGATGCCGGTGCGGAAATGGTCAACGATGTGTCGGGCCTGACCCATGATCCGGCGATGGCAGCACTGGTGGCCGCTGCGCAGGTGCCGGTCTGCGTCATGCATGCGCAGGGCGACCCCGCGACCATGCAGGACGCGCCCCGCTATGATGATGTGGTCTGGGACGTGTTCAGTTGGCTGGAAAACCGCATCGCGGCCGCGACAAAGGCTGGAATCCGCCGGGAAAATATCATCATCGACCCCGGCATCGGCTTTGGTAAGACTCTGCAACATAACTTGAGTATCCTGCAGCAACTTTCGTTGTATCACGACCTTGGATCGCCGATCCTGCTGGGTGCGTCGCGCAAGCGGTTTATCGGCACAATCGGCGGGGCGGCGCAGACCAGTGACCGGATGCCGGGATCGGTGGCGGTGGCGCTGCACGGGGCCGCGCAGGGGGTTCAGATCCTGCGCGTGCATGATGCGACGGAAACAAGACAGGCGTTGAGCCTGCAACAGGCAGTGAACGGGACGACAGGGCATGACGCGTAAATTATTCGGAACCGACGGGGTGCGTGGCACCGCCAACACCTGGCCGATGACCGCCGAAATGGCGCTGCGGATCGGGGCGGCGGCAGGGCGCTATTTCCGCAATGACGGGTCAAACGGACACCGGGTGGTGATCGGCAAGGATACGCGGCTGTCTGGCTACATGTTCGAGAATGCGCTGACAGCCGGTCTGACCAGCACCGGGATGAACGTGCTGCTGCTCGGCCCGGTGCCGACGCCGGCGGTGGGTCTGCTGACGTTGTCGATGCGGGCCGACATGGGCATCATGATCAGCGCCAGCCATAACCCGCATCAGGATAACGGTATCAAATTCTTTGGCCCCGACGGGTTCAAACTGAGCGACGAGGCCGAGGCCGAGATCGAGGCGCTGATTGGGGGCCAGATCGAACCGACGCAGGCCAATAACATCGGACGCGCCAAGCGGATCGATGATGGCCGTTTCCGCTATGCCGAACGGCTCAAGGCGACCTTTCCGCATGGCATGCGGCTTGATGGGCTCAAGGTGGTGATCGACTGCGCCAACGGCGCGGCACACAAGGTTGCGCCCGAGGTGCTGTGGGAGTTGGGGGCCACCGTGATTCCGGTCGGCACCACACCCAACGGGTTCAACATCAACGAAGGCTGCGGATCGACCAACACCCGCGTTGCCGCCGAAACCGTGGTCAGCCATGGCGCCGATCTGGGCATTTGCCTCGATGGCGACGCGGACCGGGTGATGATTCTGGACGAGAATGGCACCGTCGCCGATGGCGATCAGATTATGGCGCTGATGGCGGCGCGCTGGGCCGATCAGGACCGGCTGCGCGGCGGCACGCTGGTGGCCACGGTCATGTCAAATCTGGGGCTTGAGCAATTCCTTACCCGGCGCGGGCTGCGGCTTGAGCGGACCGCCGTGGGCGACCGTTATGTAGTCGAGGCGATGCGGCGCGGTGGCTGGAACCTTGGCGGCGAACAATCGGGCCATATCGTGATGACCGATTATGCCACCACCGGCGACGGGCTTTTGGCCGGTCTGCAGTTTCTGGCCGCGATGATCGACACCGGACAGGCGGCCAGCACGCTGGTGCGCCAGTTCGACACCGTGCCGCAATTGCTGCGCAATGTGCGCTACGAGGCCGGGGCACAACCGCTCGCCGCTGCCGCCGTCGCCCGCGCCATCGCGGCGGGTGAAGAGCGGCTTAACGGGTCCGGCCGGTTGCTGATCCGCAAATCCGGGACCGAGCCGCTGATCCGGGTCATGGCCGAATGCAGCGACGAGAGGCTGTTGCGGCAGGTGGTTGAGGATATCGTGGCCGCCGTCGAACAGGCGGCATAGCCCGCAAGGGAGTTGAAAATGCAGCCCCAGCCTCTGAGCGCCCGTTTCGACAGCAGGTTCAGCTGGCTCTGGCGCGCATTCTGGCTCTGCTGGGTGGGGACGGGACTGGTTTTGCTGGCGCTGGGGCTTTGGTTCGGGCTTCTGCCGCTGCAGGTTCTTGGCGTGACGCTGACCATCATCATGGGCGGCATGTTCTGGTTCTCGCACCATCGGCTCAACGACCCGCGCCCGGTGTTGCAGATCGGCCCGCAGGGCTATCATGACCGCAGGCTCGGCGCGCCGATCCCGTGGTCCGCGATCCGCGAATTCCGTCGTCAGCGCGCGGGAAGCCGAATCGTCCTTCTGATCGGCGTAGACCACCCCGCGACCTACCTCGGCAATGCAGGACTCCTGAAGGGACCCATGCAGCGCATAAACCCGCGGTTGGGTTTTCCAGCGCTGGGATCGATGCTCGTCGGCCTCGACCATCCGCAAGATGAGATTGCCTGCGTGGCAGAGGCGTATTGGCAGGCGGCGCAGTCGCACTGATCGTATCAGCGTAGCGCGGTCCAGCCCTCACTGCAGGTCAATTTACGAAAGCGGATACTGCAGACCACACGAGAACCATCAGGCAGCACATAGGTCAGGCGCATGCCGAACATGATGCCCTCGCCGCCAAGCGGCCTCGCCTCTCCCGGTGCTGCCGGCTGGCCGGGGGTTTGGACTGGCACCGGCTCCGCATCGTCCCGGCGCAATGCGAGGATCGGTCGCGCCCCGATATCGGCCAGCGCCATGCTGGAGCCAATGTTGACCAGAACGAAGTACCCCAGAATGAACGCGCCAGCCGCGATGAAAACCCACACCCGCATCACCGTCCCCGTCACAGCTTGAGGGCGAGACTGCACCGAGCCGCATCTCGGCGCAAAGAAAAAGAGCGCCCGGTGAGGGCGCCCTTTGTGGATTTCGGTCAGATCAGTTCCGCGAACGATCGACCATCTTGCCCTTGGATATCCACGGCATCATCGCGCGCAGCTTCTCGCCCACCTGTTCGATCTGGTGTTCATCATTCAGGCGCCGTGTGGCATTGAACATCGGCTGGCCGACCGCGTTTTCCTGCATGAAATCGCGCACGAATTTGCCGGACTGGATGTCCTTGAGGACGGCTTTCATCCGGGCCTTGGTTTCGTCATATGGCAGGATGCGCGGGCCGCTGACATATTCGCCATATTCGGCGGTATTGCTGATCGAATAGTTCATGTTGGCGATGCCGCCTTCATAGATCAGATCAACGATCAGCTTGACCTCGTGCAGACACTCGAAATAGGCCATTTCCGGCTCGTAACCGGCCTCGACCAGCGTCTCGAAACCCATGCGGATCAGTTCGACCAGACCGCCGCACAGGACAGCCTGTTCGCCGAACAGGTCGGTTTCGCATTCCTGCCGGAAGTTGGTCTCGATGATGCCGGAGCGGCCGCCGCCGATGGCGCTGCAATAGGACAGGCCGATTTCCATCGCCTTGCCGGATGCATCGTTATGCACGGCCACCAGACAGGGCACGCCGCCGCCTTTGGTATATTCGCCGCGCACGGTGTGGCCGGGGCCTTTGGGGGCCATCATGATGACATCGACGCCCTTTTTCGGCTCGATCAGGCCGAAATGGATGTTCAGACCGTGGGCAAAGGCAATGGCAGCGCCTTCGCGGATATTGTCATGCACGTATTTCTTGTAAGTTTCGGCCTGCAATTCGTCGGGCATGGTGAACATGATCAGGTCGGCCCAGGCGGCTGCCTCGGCAATGCCCATGACCTTCAGGCCCTCACCTTCGGCTTTTTTGGCACTGGCAGAGCCTTCGCGCAGGGCAACGACAAGGTTTTTCGCACCGGAATCGCGCAGGTTCAGCGCATGGGCATGGCCTTGCGAGCCATAGCCGAGGATGGCAACCTTCTTGTCCTTGATCAGGTTCACATCGCAGTCACGGTCATAATAGACGCGCATCGCCGTCCTCCATTGATATAATGTTTCAGTGCCGTCCGGCATCCGGCCGGGTTCTAACGATTTTGACAGGCGATGCAACGGGGCGATGCAAAGGGGCGATACAGCGGGGCGATGCAACATGGGGCGGACATCGGGGACGATGCAACGGGGGTCGGATAACGTGGGCGACGCAGGCACAAATTGGCTTTGCTTTTGCAAGGTCCGCGCCCTACCTCTGTCGCAACCCACAAAAGGAGTATCCCATGGACGGCAGCGCAGTTGACCCAGACGGTCTGATGGAGTTTTCGGTCGTGTTCACCGACCGTTCGCTCAACCATATGTCGCAGGCGTTTCAGGGCGTGATGCGCGAGATTTCGACCATGCTCAAAGAGGTTTATCACGCCGATCATGTGGCGCTGGTCCCCGGTGGCGGCACCTTTGCGATGGAGGCGGTGGCGCGGCAGTTCGGCAGTGGCGCGCATGCCATGGTCGTGCGCAACGGCTGGTTTTCCTACCGCTGGAGCCAGATTTTCGACGCGGGCACATTTACCGCCCAGACCACCGTGTTCAAGGCACGCCAGACCGGCAATGACAGCCGCGCCCCCTTTGCCCCCGCGCCGATCGAGACGGTCACCGATGCCATACGCAACGCCCGCCCCGATGTGGTCTTTGCGCCGCATGTCGAGACATCCGCCGGGCTGATTCTGCCTGACGCCTACATTACCGCCTTGTCCGAAGCGGCGCATGAGGTGGGGGCGATCCTCGTGCTCGACTGCATCGCAAGCGGTTGCGTCTGGGTCGATATGGCTGCCACCGGCGTTGATGTCCTGATCTCTGCCCCGCAAAAAGGCTGGTCAGCTTCGCCCTCCGCCGGTCTGGTCATGCTCTCGAACCGGGCCAAGGAACGGCTCGATGCCAGCGCCAGCAGCAGCTTTGCCATGGACCTCAAGAAATGGCTCGCCATCATGCAGGCCTATGAAAATGGCGGTCATGCCTATCACGCCACCATGCCCACCGACGCGCTGCGTGCGTTTCGGGACACGATCCGCGAAACGCGGGATTACGGGTTTGAGCGGCTGAAAGAGGCGCAATGGGCGCTTGGCACCGCTGTGCGCAGTCTGCTGGCAGAACATGGCGTGCGCTCGGTCGCCGCCCCCGGCTTTGCCGCTCCCGGCGTCGTAGTCAGTTACACCGACGATCCCGAGATCCAGAATGGCAAGAAATTCATGGCCGAAGGCATGCAGATCGCGGCGGGCGTGCCGCTGCAATGCGACGAACCCGCCGATTTCCGCACCTTCCGGCTGGGGCTCTTCGGGCTCGACAAACTCTATGACGTGCCGGGGACGGTGGCAAAACTCAAGGCGGTGTTCGACAAGGTTTTCTGACGCTTTGCATTCATTCTGGCAATAAATACTCCCGCGCGGAGCGCCTCAGGCCACTGTCACTATTGTGCCGTCGTGCTCCGCGCGCCCAGTCCCAGCCGCATCAACCCGCGCCGGACCGGGGCCGCGCCAAAAAGTGCGCGCAACCCCGCAGCCCGCAGCGCCTGCATCCCCGGCGCACCGGCCATCGACGCGCGGTTCAGCGCGTCCACCCCGGCCACCCGCATCCGCACCTCCGCATGGCGGCGGCGTGCATAGCTCTCCAGCATCGCGCGGCCGCCCAACCCCTCGGGATGTGCCACCGCCAGACCGTGCAGGCATGCAATATCAGCCAGCGACATGTTCAGCCCCTGCGCGCCGATCGGGGGCAGCACATGCGCCGCCTCGGCCACCAGTGCTGTGCGCTCTGCCGTCATCGCCGCAGCGGTCTGGCTGATGATCGGCCAGATCTGGCGCGGCGTCGCCAGCCGCAGATAGCCCATCACATAGGCTGACCGCTCCGACGCGGCGGCGGCAAACGCCTCTGGTTCCAGCGCCATCAGCGCTACCGCATCCGGTCCCGGCAACATCCAGACCACGGATGAACAGGGCCGCCCCTCCAGATCGGGTAGCGGCACCAGGGTGAAGGGGCCTCCGTCACGGTGCACCTCGGTCGAGACATAGCCATGCGGCACATCATGCGTCACGGCAAACACCACAGCCTTTTGCCCATAACGCGTTGTTTTCACGTCGATCCCGGCAGCCTGCCGCACCGCAGATCCACGGCCATCGGCCGCAACCACCAGCCGAGCGCGGACCTGTGATGCGTCGCTCAGCGTCACGATGGCCCCGCTCTCGCGGGTCAACATCCGGGCAAATCCCGTGCCCGGGCGGAAATCGACATTTGGCAGTTCCGCCAGCCGGGCCAGCAACTCGCGGCTGAGCAGCCAGTTCGGCAGATTCCAGCCAAAGGGCTGATCGCCAATCTCGGCCGCATCAAAATCGGCCGTGACTGGAGTCGGACCACCGGCATCGACGATGCGCATCACCTGCAGCGGCGTCGCATGTGGCGCGAGCCGGTCCCACAGCCCCGCCTGATCCAGCAGATCGCGGGCCGGCTGCAGAAACGCGGTGGTGCGCAGATCGGCACCGGGATCAGCGGCCCGCGTCACCGGCGGGGCAGGATCAACGCAGATCACATCAAACCCGGCCGCACCAAACACCGCCGCCGCACTCAGCCCGGCAACACCGCCGCCCGCAATCAGGATATCGGTCTGTCTGTGATCCATGGCAATGACATAGGCGGGGGGCAGGGGCCGGGAAAGCCCCCTCAGCCCAACTGCGACAAGAAGGCCGCGAGGTCGCTGGTGTGGTGATGGATATGATCCGCCGCCTGCGCCACCGGCCCCACCAGCACGGTGCGCATCCCCATCGCATGCGGGGCGGCCAGATTGCGCATGTCATCCTCGAACATCGCACCCTGCAACGGCGACAAACCATCCAGCGCAAACACCGCTTCGAATGCCGCTTGTTCCGGCTTTGGCAGAAAATTGGCATGTTCCACGCCATAAACCGCGTCGAATGCACCACTCAGGCCACGCGCGGCCAGTACGCGATGGGCGTAGGGCTCTGACCCGTTGGTGAACACAATTCTGCGGCCCGGCAAGGCGGCGATGCGCGCCGCGAGCGTGGGGTCCGGGGTCAGATGGCTCAGGTCGATCTCATGCACTTCGGTCAGATAGGGGGCGGGGTCCACGTCATGTTCGGCCATCAGCCCGGCCAGCGTCGTGCCATAGCGCGCCCAATAGGTCGCGCGCAGCCGGTTCGCCTCGGCCCGGTCAACCCCTAGTGCGCGCTGGACAAAATCGACCATGCGCACCTCGATCTGATCAAACAGCCGCGCCTCGGGCGGATAAAGCGTATTGTCCAGATCAAAGACCCAGGCGCGGACGTGACTGAAGGAAGCGGCTACCATGGCGCGACCCTAGGCTGCGCTGTGCTGCGGTGCAATCGGTTAACCCTGCCTGATGCGGCGCGGCGCTTTGGCTTGCCTGCGCACAAGGTAGGGCGCTATGGTCGGCGCATGAGCAAAGCCCAGACCATGCCAGACCCCAAAGCGCCCCAGCGTGACGCCTATGCGCTCATTCTCGAAGCAATCGACACCGGGCTTTACCGCCCCGGTGACCGGCTGGTCGAAAGCGAACTCGCCGAGCGTTTCGGCGTCTCTCGCACGCCCATCCGCGAGGCTTTGCAACGGCTTGAGACCCAATCCCTGCTCACCCGCGATGGCCGCTCGCTTATCGTGGCCTCGCTCGATCACAACCAACTGGCAGAATTATACGTCGTGCGCGGCGAGTTGGAGGGGCTGGCGGCAAGGCTCGCGGCGCGGCATGCGACGCCCGAGGAGGTGCGCGTGCTGCGCGACATGCTCGAGGCGGATCAGGCGCTGGTCGATGATCCCAAGGCGCTGAGCCGGGCCAACCGGCGGTTTCACAAACAGATTCACCTCGCCTCGCACAACCGGTTTCTGGTGCAGCAGCTTGATCTTGTGCATCGCTCCATGGCGCTGCTCGCTACCACCTCGCTTTCGGCCGAGGGGCGCAGCCGCAGCACGCTGCTTGAACATGCGGCTATCGTGACGGCGATCGAGGCAGGCGATGGCGACGGAGCGGCGGCGGCGCTGCGCGATCACATTTCCAAGGCCTTCATCACCCGGTTGCGGATCGACGCGGCGCGGGTGCAGGCGGCGCCATAGCGCCCTGCGGCACGAATATCCCATGCGTGGTCTTGTGCCAGTAGAACGGCCGCCGGACCAGTTCGGCCAGCCCCTTGTAGGCCGCAATCGCACCCAGCGGAAAATAGAGTTGCAGGGTCGGCGCCCAGATCATCAGCCATCCCTTGCCCGCCAGCCGCACCGCCTGTGCCGCGACGAGCAGGTTGACCAGCCCGGCCAGCAAAAACACCGCGCCAAGCCCGATGATCGCCCCCTGCGGCAACAGCGCGTTCACCGGATGCGGCAGTCCAAACAGCACCAGCCAGAAGGTCCAGAGCAGCGGCGCCAGCACAAACTGGCTCAGCGTGCCGATAAACAGCAGTTGCACGCCGATAAACCGCCATGTCCCCAGATCGCGCCACAGGCGGAGCGGATCGCGCATATGCACCGCCCATGTCACCGCATAACCCTTGAGCCAGCGCGAGCGTTGCTTGATCCATGGCCAGAACCGCGCATTCGCCTCTTCCTCAGTCACCGTCTGGATCAATTCGGTCCGATAGCCATAACGGGCCAGCCGCAGGCCCAGATCGGCATCCTCGGTCACATTATGCGCGTCCCAGCCGCCGACCTGTTCAATCGCATGGCGGCGCAGGAACAGGGTGGTGCCACCCAGCGGAATCACCAGCCCCATGCGCTGCAATCCCGGCATCATCACCCGGAACCAGGTCGCATATTCCAGCGTGAAACAGCGCGAGAGCCAGTTGCTCCCGGCGTTGTAGTAGTCCAGCGCGCCCTGCAGACAGGCGACCTCCGGCCCGCATTGCGCAAAGCGTGCAACCACTTGCCGGATCTGATCGGGTGCGGGTGCATCCTCGGCATCATAGATCCCGATGATCGAACCCTTGGCAAAATCCAGCGCGTAATTGAGCGCGCGCGGCTTGGTACGCAGGCTGCCTTGCGGCACTTCGATCACCTGCACCCATGCCGGCAGTGAAGCTACCGCCAGTGCAGCCCGCGTCATCGCATCGTCATCCTCGAGGATCAGACAGATATCGAGCCGGTCGCGCGGATAATCGAGCAAATCGAGCCGCGCCAACAAATGCGCCGCGATGGCGCGCTCATGATAAAGCGGTACCAGCAGGGAGACGACGGGCAACCGCACCGGCAACCGCACCGGCACCGACCCCGCCGCCAAGCGCGGCACCTGCGGCACCCGCAGCGCCATCATCCCGGCCACAAGCTTGAGCCCGGAATTGAGCACCAGCGTCAGTACCGCCCAAAACAGCAGAACCGCGAAAAAAACCATCGGCGCGGCGATTCCCGCCGCCATCACCCCGGCCAGCAGCAGCAACGGCATCGCGCGGCGCCTGCGCGATCCGGTGCCAAAGTCCCGACAGCTTTCCTCTGCCGCAACCCTCGCCTCTGCCCGGCGAACAAGCGCTGGGGCCGCCACGGCCAGCAACGCTGTCCGCAAATCTGTCATCGGGCAATATGCCATCCGGACCGGACCAAAAACCGCCTTAAGCCGCACCAGATGCCGCCTCACGACCCCGGGGTCAGCCGCCAGAATCACCGTGGCCCCGCCGACCTGCCGCCATGGCAGCAGGCCAAGTTGCAGACAGACCGGCGCACCCAGCCGCAAGATCAGTTCAGGTTCGGGAGGCTGCGCCGCCGGATCAATCGCAAAGGGGACAGGGGTCAGCTGCGGCAGGATCAGGGGCGCGGCAGGCAGCGCGAGCCGCAACTGCGCCGTGCCTTTGCGCGCCGCCAATCCTTGCTGTTCTCGCCGCGCCAGTTGCGCCATGCGCCCAAAACCCTGTTGCCCTGCACAACCATGAGTGGCGCAGCAAGGTTAACGGATGCTTAATGGGCGAAAATAAGCGCGCAGTTGGTCAGGCGGCGCGGTGGGCCATGGCAGCGGCAAACCGGTCAAAGAGGTAATAGCTGTCTTGCGGGCCCGGACTCGCTTCGGGGTGGTACTGCACTGAAAACACCGGGCGGTCCATCATGCGGATACCGCAGTTCGACCCGTCAAAGAGCGAGACATGCGTCTCCATCACACCGGCGGGCAGGGTCTGGCTGTCCACGGTAAAGCCATGATTCATCGAGGTAATCTCGACCTTGCCCGTCTCCATGTCCTTGACCGGATGATTGGCGCCGTGATGGCCGTGGTTCATCTTGATCGTCACGGCCCCCAAGGCCAGCGCCAGCATCTGATGACCCAGACAGATGCCGAACACCGGCATGTCGGACCGCTCCAGCACGCCTTTGATCATCGGCACAGCATAAACACCTGTCGCTGCCGGATCGCCGGGCCCATTTGACAGGAACAGACCGTCCGGGTTCAGCGCCAGCACATCATCGGCACTGGCCGAAGCGGGCAGTACGGTCACGTCACAGCCGCTGGAGGCGAGACAGCGCAGGATATTGCGCTTGGCACCATAATCAATCGCCACGACGCGGTGGATGGGCGCGGTCTGGCGGGCATAGCCCTGTGGCCAGGCCCAGCGCATTTCGTCCCAGCGATAGGATTGCGCACAGGTCACATCCTTGGCCAGATCGAGGCCCACGAGACCGCGAAATCCGCGCGCGGCGGCGACCAGCGCACCGATGTCGAAATTGCCCTCAGGATCATGCGACAGCGCCACGTGCGGTGCGCCCTGCTGGCGGATCGCACGGGTCAGTCGGCGGGTATCGAGGCCGCCCATGCCGATGCGGCCGCGCTTGCGCAGCCACGCATCCAGATCGCCGGTGGCGCGCCAGTTCGACGGTGCAGTCGGGTCCCATTTCACGATCATGCCTTCGGCCACAGGCTGGGCCGTCTCGTCATCCTCATCCGTGGTGCCGGTGTTGCCGATATGCGGAAAGGTGAATGTCACGATCTGTCCGGCATAGGACGGGTCGGTCATGATCTCCTGATAGCCGGTCATCGCGGTGTTGAAACAAAGCTCCGCCGTGGTCCGGCCGGTGGCACCAAAGCCCATGCCGTAGAACACGGTGCCATCGGCAAGAGCGAGACAGGCGGTCGGTCTGGCCTCGGCAAACTGCGGCATGGGGGGCATCCTTGGTCATGAACCGGGTCAAAAATCTGGCCATTCCTACGGTCCGGCCCGGATGGGGTCAAGGGCCATAGGTCCGCCGGGCCAAGGCAATCGGCGGACGGGCGCGGGCGGGGTTCCGCCGGCTGCTGACGTGGGGTCGCTGGCTGTTGTCAGCCGGATGCAGGCAGGGTAATCTGGCCACTTGTGCCGCTTGGCACGCCGAAATGACAGGGGCCTTTACGGATGGATATGCGGAGCAGGGTGAACACCGCCCTCAAGGACGCAATGCGCGCGCGCGAGGCCGAGCGGCTCTCCACCCTGCGCCTCATCAACGCCGCCATCAAGGACCGTGACATTGCCGCGCGCGGCGAGGGTGGCGACGGGATGGTGGGCGATGATGTCGTGCTGGGCATCCTTGGCCGCATGGTCAAACAGCGTCATGAAAGTGCGCGCGCCTATGAAGAGGGCGGGCGGCTGGAACTGGCGGAAAAGGAACTGGCCGAGATCCGGGTGATCGAGGAATTCCTGCCCCGGCAACTGACCGAAGACGAAAGCGCCGGGGCCGTGACCGATGCGATCGCCGAAGTCAGCGCCACCAGCATCCGAGACATGGGCAAGGTGATGGCTGCCCTCAAGGCGCGTTATACCGGGCAGATGGACTTTGCCAAGGTCGGGCCGCTGGTCAAGGACCGGCTTGGCTAGGAACGGCTTAGCTAGGACGGCATCCCCGAGGGGATCGGCCCGCAACATCGCAACAGCGTAAGGTGGGTTTCAACCCACCCCGCCTGCCTAATAATCCCGCTCGAAATAGATCCCCAGACTCGTCTCGCCATCAGACCCCACCGACCCGGTGGCGCGGATATCGTCGGTCAGATCGAGGTTCAGGTTGATCTCGGTCGATTCTGACCCGATCGTGACGTCGGTATAAACATTCTCGCCCAGATATTTACCGATCCGCAGGGCGGCATTGCCCTCCGCGTCGGCCAGAATATCAAAATCATCAACGCCGAACCCTTCACGCAACCCGTCGATCAACCCGCCACCACCGCGCCCGGCCAAAGTGCCCACGGCGGCGGCCAGCTGGATCGCCTGCAAGGGCGTGATCGCCGACAGATCGCGGCCAAAAATCAGCTGCGCCAACACTTCGTCCTGCGGCAGTTCCGGCGATGACCGGAACGTCACCAGCGGCTCGACCAGCGGGCCTTCGACGATGATCGACACTTCGGTGCCGGTGCGCGCGGTCGTCATCGCCACCAGCCGGATAAAGGGGGTGAAATCGCCCTGCAACGAGGCCGAGCCTTCGGTCAGTTCAAACCGCTGTTGCAGGATCGACAGGCGCCCGCGCAGCAGTTCGAACTCGCCCACCGGCACGATCTGCGCCGTTGTGCCGCCGAGTGTCAGGCTCCCGCCCAGTTCGGCATCAAGGCCACGGCCCCGGATAAACACCTGTTGCGGCGCGGATATCGTGATGTCGAGGGCATAGGCCGGCCCGCGCGTGCGACCCGTCGCCGCCCGCGCGCCTGTGATGGTCAGCCCGGCGCGGTCCAGCGTCAGGCGCACCGGGGCGGGCGGGTTCAGATGCTGCACCACCGGCAAATCGCCCAGAGCTGAGACGCTGGAGGAGGGAACCTGCAACTCTGTCACCCCTAGATCGATCCGCCCGGCAATCCTCGCGCCACCCGTCAGTGCGCCGATGACGGTCAGCTCACCACTGGCGGTGGTTTCATAAAGGGCCGGATCGCGCAGCACGAGGCCGCTCACCCCGATCCGCAGATCGGCTGGATTGGGGGCGCTCAGGCCAATCCCCCCCGCCACGTCGATCCGCCCGCCTGCTTCACTGACGCCGGCCAGCGCAAGCTCGGCCCGCCCGCCGCTCAGCGTGACCGTGCCACCCAGATCGGCCAGCGCCAGCGCGAATGTCGGGGCAGAAAGGCGCGCGCCCGCGATCCGCACCGTGCCACCCAGCGAGCCTATCGCCGCTGGCCCCCGCAACGTCAGATCAAAATCCCCCACCCCATCGAGCCTGCGCGGTTCGATGAACCCATTGGCAAGACCGAGCGGCGCGCTCCCCACGATACGCATGTCGAGTTGCCCCGATGGGCTGAACGTCCCGCTGATATCGGCGCTGGTACCACCCGGCCCGGTTGCGGCGGTTTCGACCTGCCATTGGCCTGCTGCATTCAGGGTCGCGGTGCCCTGCGCCGTCGCCGGTCCGCTGAAATCCGGCGTCAGAATCGCCACATCCGCCAGTCGCGCCTCAAATCGTGCCTGCGTCGCCCCATTCTGCGTCTCGACCGATGCCGTCGCACTCAGATTGGGAAACTGCGCCTCCAGCCCTTCGACCCGCAGCACACCGTTATTGACCCGCCGCACCCGCGCGGCCAGCGTGCCCGTGCCGCGCAGCACGGTCGCCGCCGGCGCATTGCCGGGGTCAATGTTGCGCGCACTGGCCGCGATGCTCAGATCAAAGGTGGCAAAACTGGGCAGAAGCGACCCGGTCACCGTTGCATCCACAGCCCCGCCAAGACGGCGACCGGCCAGCCCGGAATAGGGCGACAGATCAGCCACTTGCGCCACGATGCTGGTCTGCACCTCATAGGCATCGACCGGGCTCGCAATCTGTGCGGTCACCTCTGCCGTGGCACCGGGGCCGCTGGCGCGCAGATCTAGGGCGATCACCTGCGCCGCATCCCGCCGCGCCGTGCCGCTGAGGGTCACAGCACCCGACATTCCCGGCACTACCGCCGCCGCATCGCGCAGGGCCAAATCGAAACTGGCCTCGCCCACGCCATCCGTCACCTCTGCCGCACCGCTGGCCGTTAGTACATCGGTGCGCAGCGTAAAATCTTCGACCCGCAGGTTCTCTTCGCCGCTGCGCACCACCCGGCCCGCAACCTGACCGCTACCCGCCAGCAGCGGATCAAGTGCGGTAATCCCCAGCGCCAACCCCTCTGTCGTGCCATCCAACCGCAGATCGAAGCGGCTCAGATCGGGAAAAAGGCTGCCTGCCGCTGTGACATCAAACCCGCCGCGCAGATCGCGACCCGCGAGCGCGGCAAACGGTGCCAGATCGGCGATCTGGGCGTTCACCTCGCCCTGCACGGCATAGCCATCGGCAGGGCCCGCCACCTGCGCCGCGATCTGCGCCGAAGCCTGCGGGGCAGTC
>Ga0105050_10005883_pt1 | contig 15513 bp, 32 predicted proteins | sample FRY01_FD_78088 | JGI IMG/M metagenome (GOLD analysis project Ga0105050, IMG submission 78088) | Freshwater microbial communities from Lake Fryxell liftoff mats and glacier meltwater in Antarctica - FRY-01 | ecosystem: Environmental > Aquatic > Freshwater > Ice > Glacier meltwater ... | reverse complement strand
GATTTAGATAGATTAAAAATATATCAAGACGCTTTATCAACAATAGGCAGCTCTAGTGTTACGTCAATAGGAAGTATTTATGCGGCTGGTGTTTCAACTAAGTCTCAACAAAATTATTTGCAAAAATCTATACTATTGGCTGGGGGAATTGTTTTGCTTGGAGGAACTATTTATTTATCAAGAAAAAAATAAATCATGTCAGTACAATCACAAAGATTAGCAGCCGAATTGGCACAGGCAGGAGGTCAGTTAGTTGGAACTGTTATTACATCAAGCATTTCGAACAAGACACAAAAAGAACATAATAGAAATAGAATAGAAATACTTAAAGAAGATAGCAGGTTAAATTTTTTAAGTAAAAAAGAAAAATTGGCTTTAGATAATAAAGTAGCTAACGCTAAAAACGATTTAGATAGGTTAAAAATATATGAAGACGCATTTACTAAATTAGGAGTAGCATCTATTCAATATTCATCTTCAATATATGCTGAAAAATTAAAAGCAGACGCAGCAGCTAAAACAAGAGTATATTATTTTTTAGGTGCTTTAGGTATATTAGCTATTGCGGGAATTTTTTATTTAAAAAAAAAAAATATATTTTAAATTCTAAAAAATAATGTATGAAAGGCACACAACAAATGGTAGAAGTGGCACAAAGTTTACAAGGTTGCAGCTTAGAGCAAAGTAACAAAATGGTCAATTTTTTTAATGATTCAGATAATACAGCAGCAATAGCAGAAGCTTTCGATAAATTTGGGACGTATCCACCTAAAAACCGAGCATCGTATAAAAATAGTGGTCTATTCGGCAGGTGGAATGATTTTTGTGATTTTGACCCAATTTATGAATTTTATTGTTATGCTAAAATTTCATCAGAGTTCCCAAAACCTGCAAATAATAACTCTAGTTGCTATAAAATAAAGTCAGCTTTAGTAGGATTAGAAACAGTAAAAGCAAATGCAATTTTAAGTGATGCTGCTTATCAAAAAGCAATTGAGATTAAAATAAGTGAGTTAAACTCAATTTATTCAAGATTGTCTTGCGACCAGTATATTATTAATCAAGAAAAAAGAAAACTTGAAGAAGCATCTATAAGAGAGCAAAAAAGGTCTTCAGCGCTTCAAGCCGATGCTTTTGATAAAGCTACTGGGACTATACCCACAGAAGGTTCTAAAAAAAAGACTTACATTTTATATGGATTTGCAGGATTAAGCGCAATTGTTTTTATAATTGCTTTACTAAAAGGGAAAGATTAAAAAAAAAGTAGTAAATTGCAACTAATACTAAATTTGTAACAAGTAAAATAAAAATTATGGCAAGAAAGCAAGGCGAAAAAATTAAAATAATTTCAGCACACGCAAAAAAAACATGGAAAAAAGAAACGGGTGAGAAGTGGACTGATGCCATTAAACGAAGCAGTGCGGAATTAAAAAGGGCAGGAAAGATTTAGTTATAGCACACACGAACAAAAAAAAACAAACAATATGAGTTTAGAGTGTTCTAAAAATGCTGTTGTTAAAGGCTTTTCAAATTTTGAACAACATAAAGGAAGCTTTGCGGACGATGTTCTAAGAACACCAGAAGAAAGAATTGAAGAGATATTCACGATAGCGAACAGATGTCGGGGATGGTATGAGCCTATTTATGCAGACCAAAGTAATTATTTGCCTGTATCAAAAAAAGCTGCAGTAGTTGTAGCTGACACAAAGCCGCCCATTAAGATGGTCGATGTTAATAATGACTTATTAAAGCTACTCCTTGTAGGGGCTGGCGTTTTTATCATCATTAAAATACTATCGTAATGGAAGCAGCATTAGAATCAGCAGTAGTAACCGCAGCACCAATTGCTGCACCTGCAACAACTTCCGCACCACCAGTATTAGCACCAGTTGTACCTGCGGTATCAACACCGTCCACAGATATTGGTTCGGGTGATTCTGGGTCATCTATTAAAGATGTCTTTTCAAGTTTAAATTGGACAGAAGTGATATTTGGTGTTTTAGGCTCTGCGGCATTATACTATACAATATACTACTACCGATATAAAATGGCAGAAGGGAAAGCATTAAATACAGAGATACAAAATAAAATAGATGATATTGCAATTAAGTTAGCTGATATACAAAGCGCATCACAAAGAGATGGGTTAATTGGAAATACGCAGACTGGTTTTGATGGATTCTTTTAAAGCGAAATTTAAATAGCATGGAACTGAATGAATTATCGTTTGGAACACCCAACCAGTATAATCTTATATTACTAGACCAAGAGAGTTGCCTAGATTCACTACTAACCGAATTAAAAAATTATCCATTTCCTGCAAATGAAAGTGAAATAGTATCGCAAGAAATTAAAGAACTAATAGGCTATGCCGAACATCTAAAAAAAGATGAACCATCGGCAAAAGAAATGCTTAAAAGGTTTATGGTTTATGATGCTGATGCTGAAACATTTATGATTAATAAGCTTCGTTCTGTTGGTATTGATGATAAAGAACTTAGAGATACCATTACAGAAGTAAAAAAAGATATTTCACCTCTTTTGATTAAATTAAAATATTTCTATAATAGACCACGCCCTTACCAATTAGCCTATATAAAAAAACTTCCATTACATGCATGGAAGTCGATAAGCGCAGATAGTCCTTCATATCCTTCTAGTCATGCATTTCAGTCAAGAATATACGCAGAAGTGCTTGGTAATATGTTCCCTAAATACTATAAAGCTTTGCATGAAGTAGCTACTGATATTATGTGGTCAAGACTTTACTTAGGAGTACACTACGAGTCTGATAATGAGTTTTCGACATATATGGCTGATATTGTTTTAAAGCACCCAGATTTTACTAAAAAATATAAATTGTAGTTTGCAAAAAAATACTTATGCTTATGAACAGTAAACTATTTGAAATAACGCCTGTTTATGTCAATTTAATGCCTAATAATATTGAAGAAGGCAAACTATATATTTCAGAAGAATTTAAAACGGCAATACATTTATGCGCATGTGGATGTAAACAAAAAACTGTTACGCCATTAACCGCTAGTGAATGGACATTATCAAAATATGAAAATAAAATAACACTTCGTCCATCAATTGGAAACTTTTAAGGCGAGAATCCGTTTTATGCGCATTATTTTATAACAAATAATATGATTGATTGGCTTTAAATTATCCAAATGTATTTTTTTAATAACCTAACCAATAACGACAAGGGTTTAATTGCAATATATTTTTTAATTATACTTTTGGGATTATATATTTAAATATGGGGTTACACATAAGCCAGCTTCCGCAGCATGTAAAAGATAGGCTTGGGCTAAAAGACCCTGTACACAAGCAATTTTGGGCAATTATTGGTAATAAAGAACCAATTTTCTTTCGCTCATCATGGGAATACTACTACGCCATATTCCTTGAAAAATTAAGACAAGAAAATAAAATTATTGACTGGAAACATGAGCCTAAATGCTTTTGGTTTGAAGGCATAAAACGTGGTGTTGTGTCTTACTTGCCAGACTTTTGTGTAACCCATAATAATGGGTCAGAAGAATGGGTTGAAGTTAAGGGATTTTTTGATTCTCAAAGCCAAACAAAGATGAAAAGAATGGCAAAATATCATCCACACATAAATATTCGCTTGGTAAGTGGTGATTGGTTTAAGCAAAACCTAAAAGCCTGTAAAGCACTTGAAAATATCCTTGCATATAAGGTGGAGAAAAAACGCTAATATTTTTTTTGGTGGCAAAACGGCATTAAACTTACATATTTTTATAAATTATTTGCACAATTCACGGCATTGATTATATTTGTACTATTGATTTAAACAAATGGACAAAACGGCATCTATTTCTTCCAGTATTTTTGATGAATTGATTGTAACGATTGAGTCTATTGGTGTCGAAAAAACAAAAAAAAGCCTTCAAGAAGCTCGCTCTACTGCATTGATTTTAGGTAATACTAGCATTGACAATATAATTAATGTGGTTGCAGAAATAACGGGGGTAAATAAAGAGCGTATTCTTCACGGTATTGATAAGGGTGATGAAAGGAAAATGGCTATTGCGCTTAGTATATACTATATTAAAGTCGAGTTCCAGTACAGCTATACAGATTTAAAAAAGATATTTAATAAAGATGCAGGTGCGCTATGTCGTTACAATAAATTTATAGAACATTTACCGACAAAGCCCAAAACAGATTTTGATATGAAATTAAGTGCTTATTGTAAGCAAGTTGAATTATTGTTAACAAGAGAAAAATTTAAATAATGGAGACAGTAGTAAATCAAACTGGCACAGCACCAGAAGAAGTAAAAACAGTAGTAGAATTTAACCCTTTAGACGAATCGGTTAATGAAAAGTCATATAGTAATTCAAACGTCAACTCAAGTGGATTAAATCTTAATGAGCCAATTGGAGAGCCACGTTTTGCACCACCGCCTATTAATCCTCGTAAGCTTAATGACAACATAAAGCCACCACCGAAAGAGCCTATTAACCCAGAGATGAAAAATCTTAGCAAAAAGGACACGGAGATGGCTGCTCAACACATGACAAAAATGATTTGGCAAGGGTACGAGTGGGCGCATGATTTAGCAAATAAGGGGCTAATGATTTCAGAGAAAAAACTCAATAAGCTTCAAGCTGACGGAGAGATTAATCTGGATGCTATGATTAATTACGAGTTTGGCAAAAATATAAGAGCAGGGGATTTCTTTCAAGAGTATAATCAGCAGGTATCAACTGTTCTATCGGTTAGCCAAGAGTTTAAAGATGAAGTTACGCCTGTATTAGAGAGAGTACTTGCTAAACGTGGTATTGGAGTGACCGATGAACAATTGCTGATGTTTATGTTTGGTAAAGACCTTGCAGCAAAGTCAATTATATTCTTCCAGCAAAAAACACAAATTAACATGATGATTGCTTCAATTAAAGAGGCAACTACTAGTCAATATGCGCAAGCTGCTCCAAGAGCGGCAACACCTCCACCTCAACAGCCTTTTGAACCACCACATGTTGCGACAGTAGTTCCAGAAACACAAAAAACGGAAAATATTTTATATACCGAACCAGAAGAAACCAAGTCAAATTTTCCTGCTATTGCTATTAGAGAAAAAGTAATAGGAAGACCAAGACATACAGAAAAAAAATAATCATGAGTCGTGAGCCAAAAATTTTAGTTGCGGTTGGCAAGAAGGGTTGCGGAAAAAGCTTCAGAACTAAGGAAATGCTTATGCAGTATGCATATAGTAATCCTAGACGTAAGGTATTAATACTAGACGTTAATGATGAATATTCAGATATAAAAGCCATATCAATACAAGATGTGTCTATATTTTCCATACACTCATTAATTGAGGTAAGAAGGATAAGACCATTTTTAGATAATGGCAAAAGAATGACACTCGATGATATTGCCAATACACTCTTTATTATTTTAGAAACATTTCGTAATGGTTTACTTTTAATTGAAGATATTAATAAGTATATTAGTGATACCATGCCCAATGATTTAGTAGGTGCTATATGCACCAATAGGCATATAGGGGTTGATATTATTATCCATTACCAATCTATTGGTCGTATTACTTCTAAAGTATGGCAAAATTTAAATATTATACGTATGCACAAGATTACCGATTCGGTAAAAAAGCATAAGCATAAGTTTGAAGATAAATATGAATACATCTCCGTTGCAGAGATTATGATTAATCAAGAGTATGAAAACAAAAATAAATATTTCTATGTTTACATTGATGTAGATGATGAAAAGGTGTATGGTCAATTTACGGATGCTCAATATGATAATGCCGTAATGACATTTATCCAGAATAACTACGATAAGATAATTAATCCTATGCTGAATGCTCGTAATGAGAAGGGCGCAAAGGTGCATACTGCACAATCTGCAATTGCAGAGTATAAAAAAAGAATGAACTCCTACAAAAAATAAACTAAAGTCAATAGACTTTATATATAAATATTGTTATAACAATGATAATCAACGATTACTCATTGACGATAAATACTTTGTGTATTATCATTACTCTCATTTTTAGTTTTAATTTAGCCTATCGTTCTTTGATTGGTTATTCAGATGAAATTTAGTAATTCCAAAAAGGATTTGTATTCTTAATGTAAAAACTAAATTTATAAGAACAAGCCATATAAAAATAATAGGCATAATAAAATGGATAATAACTATTCCTTTTGAAAGGATAAATTATATAGACTAATAATACTGCAAGGAATTTTTAAAAAAAGACTGACCCCTCTTGAAACAATATTTTTAAAACAGACAAAAAACTAATAACATGTCAGTTCGTAACTACATTCAAAATGCACGTAATACTGCAAATCAAAATTACATGAGCTGGACTGGTGACGCAGCCCCTCAAAACGGTGGATTCCGTAACGCAGTTGGCGCAGGCAATCCTAGTCAGTTCAACCAAGTTGCTGGAGTTGGAAATAGCCAAAAGTTTAACGCAAATGGTAATGGAAACAATGCCCCGCAGTCGCAGCCCTATATCATCACTATCAGCAATGCTTCTGCAACTGCCGTTAGCAATTTTGATATTCTTGGAGCATTCACATACATTAATAGTGCTGGCTTTACAGCAGGTAGCTTGACTATCTCTGGTGTAACTATCAGCTCTGCGATTACTAACGTAACGTATCAGCAGTTCTTGTATCAGTCAATGCAACAACCATTCAGCGTAGGTTTAACTTACATTGAAAGCACAAGCGGTACATCTTCACAGATTAGCCAAACGTTCACATTGAACACACAGGACGCAAACGGTAACCAATTGTTACGTACCATCGTACCGACAATTGACCCTTACCAACAACAGTCTACTATCGTTGCTGTAAAGCAAGAGTTTAGTATTGACGGTTTCACTAAGTTGACTTTTAGTCAAGTAGCGGCATCTGTTGTTTTCCGTGTACACTTCTATCCTTCTACCAATATTAACTTGGCTGCTGGATTAAGCGGTGGAACTGTTGCACAACGTTTTGGTAATCCAAATATTGTAGGAGTACCTACTTACATTCAGGGTTAATCCACAAACTAAAATAAATTGGGGGGCTTATGATTGATTAACTCTATCATAGCCCCCTTTTTAAAATACAGCAGATGAACGTGTACCAATATATTTCTTTCTTAAGTCCTGATGCAACATACGAAGTTTGTAAAAAATACGGCTACTATGATTTACATTCGGAAGAAGAACTTGCTTATTGCTTACAAAGCATCGTAGCCAGAAAGGGAGAGGTAGCATTTAAAGAAATTATGGAGCTTCACCCAGATAAGGGAGCAATACTTGAACTTTTTGAAGCACCAATTCCATTACCTACACCAATACCATTACAGATGCCAGAAAAAGATTGTTCATGCATGAAAAGTGCAGATGGTTCTACTTCAGCAAATGTTAATAATATAGCATCACGAACTGATTTAATAATATTAGCTGCGGCACTCGTTGTTTCTATTTCAATAATTTCAATGAAAAAATAATGAAAGAATCAAAATTAAAAACAGCTTCTATTCTTAGCTTATTAGGATTAGGAGCAGCTATCGGAGGAATATTTTATGGTGTTAAGAAAGGATATGGCGGAGTTGGCGTGACAGCTACAATGTTTCTTTTTGGGCTTCCATTTATTGGAGCAGCAACATACATTGGCAAACAAGCAGAAAAACAAATAGTATAATGACTAGAAATTCAAAAATAATTACCACAACAGTATTAGGATTCGTTGGTAATTTATCCGCATTAGTAGCATTATTTTATTTTTCTAAAAAAGGATGATATAGTTCAAATGGATATACATTAATTGGAGTATTTTATTTAATCATTATTCCTTTTATAGCAAGTAGTGTATTATTAACTAATTCGGCAAAAAAAGATTTAGAAAATAAGGAATAAAATAAATAGTATGATAAAGAATTTTGCAGCTCAAACATCAGGAACAATAGCATTAACAGCACTTGATTTGACTACTGAAATAACGCCTACTAAAAATGTGTTTGATAAAAGAACACTTTTTGTAGATAATTGTAATGACTGTGGTATGAAAAACTTTGCTAGTGCAGATGGAGAAGATTCTTTTTTGTCTGGTGTTAATTTAAACACAATACTTGGGTTAGCTACTACTGGAGCAGGGGTATGGTCGCAGCAACAGAAATTAGCTAGTGAAACACAGCAAGCAGAACTTGCACTTCAAATTGAAAATCAGCGTTTACAACAAGAGAGAGCAAGAGCGGCAACAGAAGCTGCAAAAGCTTCATCTACTAGTGTGAAATTAAAGTCATATATTGTACCAATTACAGTTACAGGTTTTGTAGTAATTGCAGGTATCGCAGCATATTTCTATTTTAAAAAGAAAAAAATTAGTTAACATGGCTGAAATGAGTTCAGGTACAAAAGTGGCTATTGGAGTTGGCATTACACTTACTATGGTAGGCGTGGGTGTTGGACTTTATTTTGCATTAAGAAAAAAACCAGTAGACCGATTTGCTAATAAGAGACAAAGTGCTGTTCCTGTTTTAGCACGACAGCCTGTACAACAACAACAACAACAACAACAACAACAACAACAACAACAACAACAACCAGTTTTTGATTTAGGACAACTTGGAGGGCTGATAAATAATATTATAACAAAAAAACCATCAAAAAAAACAACTACTACTGCTAGTAACGTTCGTTCGGATTCAAAGCCAGCAATAGTATATGGCGGAGCAACATCAAATCCTGAATTAGCAGAATGGGAAAGAACATCGGGGTGGGGAGATAGAGATAATTTTTCTGATGGCAGCTCGTCTGGTGATTACATAAGCAATTATGATTTGTTTAATGATTTTGGTGATGGCGGCTCGTCTAGTGATTACATAAGCAATTATGATTTGTTTAATGATTTTGGTGATGCACCATTAAATAATGGAGATTAATTAAAAAGTATGTACGCAAAAAATTTCTTAAAATCAGTTGAAGGTGTTAAAAAAAAAGACACAAACACCGTAATAACTGAAACAACAAAAGGTACAATGGTGGGTGCAGTAGTAGGTTGCGGTATCGGTCTTTTTATCGGTTTTGGTAGAAATAAAAATTTGTTAATGAGTGGATTTATAGGTGGAGTTATTGGCGGAGCAATTTCAAGAGTTTTTATAAATAAATAAACAAACAAACTAAAAATTAAAAAAATGGAAAAAGACAAAAAACCCTTTTTACAAACAGCTACTGGAATCGCAGTTTCTGTTGGAGTTTTATTTGTTACCGTATGGGTAGTTTCAAGAGCATGGAAAACTGGTCAAAATTATGGTGCAACTAAAAGCTAAATAATGGAAAAAAAGAAAAAGTCAGTATTTGATATTTTTGATTCGATTTTACCATCGGTTACATCTATCTATGGTAAAATACGTAAAGGTCAAACAGGTGTTGACCCATTTAATAAAGAAGAAAAAAAAATAACAACTACTCAACTTGCAAATCCTACAATAACCAATGATGGTATTAATGATACTACTAGTAAAACATGGTACATAGTTGGTGGAGTAGCGGTATTAGCAATTGGCGTAGGAACATACTTGTATATGAAGAAAAATGGATTAAGTTTAAAATCAATCACTAAATAAAAAAAAATGAAAACATTCTTAACATCAACTGTTGGATTATTTCTTTCTGTTGCAGTACTTGGAGTAACCGTTTGGATAGCTTCTAAAGCATGGAAAAAAGGTCAAGAAGAAAAAAAGTAATAAAATAAACGCAACTTCAAGTTTGACATCTATCGGTGCACTTGGCGGCATAGCGTATGCGGTATCAAAAAAGAAATCATTTTGGACAACTGCAGGCTTTGCTATCTTATTTGCATTAACTGGTGCTGCAATTGGCACTGGAATTAAAATGTATAAAAATTAAATTTTAATACAATGACACAAAAAATAAAAATGTTAGCAGGTGTTGCAGTTGTTCTTGCAGCAGGTTACTACCTTTGGACTAAATCAAAAAAACCAAAAGGGTTTGCAAATTTTAATAGCGGTTTTGTAAATTTATCTTCAAAAGAAAAATGTGGTTGCCATGCGGACAAAAAAGACGATAAATTTATTTGTCGTGATGGTAGCTTTTCTTTTAATTCACAAGGAAAGTGTAAATAATTATTACTAATTTTATAAAAACAAACAAACATGAACAAGCAAACACAAATGTATCTTGGAGCAGCAGTTGTTGCGGTAGCAGGGTACTTCTTATGGAAAGAAATGGCAGATAAAAAAGCAGCAGCATCTAAAGTGGCATTTGCTGGAATTGCTGGGGATAAGACAAAAGAATTTACTGGTAAAATGAGTGCTGATGGTAGCATGCCAGTCGGCGTATCGCAAAATGCAACCATTGTAGATTCAGCATGGGGGAATGCTGATGGAGGCAAAGGATTTCATAAGTAATTAGTAAATTATCATATGGAACAAAAATCGGCTAATAAAAAGTGGAAGGAATCTAAAAGCTCTCTTTCATTCAAAGAATGGATTAGTAGAGAAAACAACAAAAAAGAAGGAGAAGGAAATTTCTTACCGTTTGTTTCTGGTAGTATTCGAGATACGTTAAATCGTAGCAAAGAAGAAATACAACAAACGGCTGGGTTTAAAACAACTGCTCAAGAAGATAGTAGTAAGGTTTTTGGTCTTGATAAAGGAATATTGGCGTTTTCTTCTTTATTAATTGTTGGCTCTTTAGGCTTTTATTTTTACGGGAAATTAAAAAAGCAAAAATGATTTTAGATAAGAAGCAATTGACTTACGTAGGCGTAGGCGCACTTGTATTTCTTGTACTTGTATGCTCTACGAAAAAAGTGGCATTACTAGAAGTTTCAAGTATAAATGCATCTAATTCATTCGATGCTTCAAGTTTGCCACCAGCTTTAAAGCCGCCTTACAGGTTAGCAGAAGGAGAAGCTTTGCCAGAATTAGCAAGAAAAACTTATTCATTTAATGGAATGGGTTTAAAGCCAAGATTTGACACTTAAAAAAAAATAAGTTGATATACAAAGTACCTACAAGGCATGAAGAACAGACACTTCTAATAAAGGTACGTACCCAGCAACCTGAAACTTTACGTATTAAGGTATTGGATGCAGACCAACCAAACACTTTTTTCACCGATAGGTATAAAATTATTGATGGGGAAGATATTTTTTTTATTAGAATGCCCGTAAGCCCACAAAATGCTTTAGTATATATTTACAATGAAGCAAACGGTAATCTTACAGAAGCGCAAGACACAACATTTATAGTTGAATCAATTACAAAAGAATCTCTTGAAAAGAAACTTGATGTAATTGACTTTTCAAATCCACATGTAAGAAGTTTTGTCAATTTTGCCACAAGATTTTCTTATAATGCAGGCTCATTGCCCACAGGAACTTATACTTCTGATGATAGAAAGTTTGTTATTAAGTATTTGCCAACAATAGAGGACGGTGGAGTTGAGCAAACAACTCCTGCTCGAATAGATATTGATAATGGAATTATAGAAATCTCTAAAAAACAATTCCTTGATTATACCGTACCTAACCGACTTGCGATTCTTTTACATGAATTTAGTCATGTTTATCTCAATGATAATGTAGATGATGAAGTAGAAGCAGACCTTAATGGGTTGCTTATTTATTTAGGACTTGGTTATCCTAGAATTGAAGCTTTTGAAGTGTTTGCTAAAACATTTTTAAATGCGCCATCTGACCTTAACAAGATGCGTTATGATAAAATAAAAAACTTCATTGATAATTTCGAAACGTATAATACATTTTTATATGAATAAAAACTTAACAGATGGACTTGTTGTTGTTGGCGTAGCAATTTTTTTATACATCATGTATAGAACTGCTACTAAAAAAGAGGAAACAACACCTGATAAAAGTAATGAATAAAAAATAAAATTATGAATAAGAAAATTATTATAGGGGCAGTGATTTTAGCAGCAGTAGGGGCTGCTTTGTTGTTAAAGAAAAAGCCAACAGCAAATAGTGGAGGAGGTAGTGTTGGAGGTAGTGTTGGAGGTAGTGTTGGAGCTAATAATTTGGATTACAGAAGCCTTGCTAATCAGATTTTTGATGCTTTTGATGGCTATGGAACAAATAATACAAGAGTTCAAGAAATATTTGCACAACTAAATAGTGATGCTGATTATGATTCTCTTAAAGTTGCATACGGTGTTCGTGAAGTAAGTTCTGGCTCTTTTAATATTTTTAATAAAAACTATGAGGGAGATTTGCCATCTACTATGAATGACGAAATGAGTGGAACGTATATTGCGCAGATTAATAAAGTTTTGAAATCAAAAGGAATAACTCGACAAATCTAATAAAATGGAAGATAATTTTTTTAAATACTATACAGAATTACCTACTTGGGCAAAAGGAGCAGTAGCTATTGTTGGGTTAGGTGCTTTTGGATTTGTTGGGTACAAAGTATATAAAATAGTTTTTCCTTCATTGAGCGAAAAGAAAGCTAAAGAGTTTCTAAATTCTATAGCAGTAGATAAGCAACATTGGATTAATAAAGGAATAAAGGCTTCGTATACACAGCCACAATACTTAACTTTTGCGACAACCGCATATGAAGGAATGAAGTTTTGTGTTGGAGATAATTATAGTGCTGTAGAAGACGTAATGAAAAAAATGCAAAATAATCTTGATGTTGCGTTACTTATTGAAGCATTTGGAGTAAGACAAAATTATTGCTTTGGGTTGCCACAAGGAGAACCTATTGATTTAATTACATTTGTTAAAAAAGAACTTGGTAATGATTATTTAGGTTTAACAGAATATAGGTTAAATAATATTAAAGAGAGCTGGCAAAAAAAGGGAATAACATACAAATTATAAAATGAAAAGAGGGTTTATTATAGGCGCAACAATATTAACTGGCGTAGCTGCATTTGGCTTCGCATTATATTATTATGCGAAAAAACAAGTTTCCTTATTGGAAGGCTATCAATACAAAATACACAGTTTTAAAATACAGACTTTTGATTTGCAAAAAATAAAAGGAACTATTTCGGTCTATTTTGCAAGTAATACCGATATAGAAGTGTTGGTTGAAAAATTTTATTTAGATTTTTATTTTAATGGTGTACAAGTAGGATATATCGAAGATGTTACCCCTTTTATCATACCAGCAAGAACCACTAATTCATTGGGTTCTACCATTATTGACTTTAATTTTACATTAAATCCTAAATTGGTTATTGGGAATGCTGCAGATATTATCGGGTATGTATTAAGGCAAAAAGACGCTTCAATAGCAGTAAGTGGATATGGAAAATTAAAGAGTGGATTTGTAAAGGCGACTTTGCCGATAGTTTATAATACGACTTTAAACGAAATATTGGCGAGTTAATTGGTTATTTATTAACTTTAACAAAAAAAGTAAAATGATTGAATACATACAAAGTGAAACTAAACAAATAATTTACAAATGCATTCTTAAATATGCAGAAAAAGAGAGAAAAGATATATACAGTATTCAATTAGTTCTTGGACTTAATGAAAGTGGAAATACATATACAGTATGTGAAAATGGTCTAACAAAAGAACACTTAGATTTTAATGGTGTGCTTGGAGTGAGAATAGATTGTTTGGGTAAAGGATTATTTGCTCCGCAGTTTATTCGTAAATCACTAGTGAGATTTTCAGAAACGCATAATTTTCCTACGATAAATTCTAAGGTAATGTGTGTTGCAACAGCAGATGAAAATAACAAACCAGATGTTCTTCTTTATGTGTATAATAAAAACGAGTATGTAGAAACTATTAATTTCGTTGATTTATTTAGAGAAGAAGATTTTGAATTGCCAAAGGGACAAGAAGTGTCACAGGAATTAGAAGTGCCAATATTGTAAAATTTAAATTTAATAAAGTGCAAGTATTTACAACAACCCTGACAAGTGGAACTCTTGTTTTAAACAAAATTGATGGTGCTCAAAGCGTTTCCATTGAGGCTCAAGGTAGTGCACAGTGCTTGTTTACTGGCAATTTACCCTTTAAGCAAATCAACCCGACTCCAGTAACAATAACTGCTGGTGGGGTTTTAAATTATGCATCATCATCTTCTTCTTCCCCATTAGACGGCATTACAATAACTTGGGTATCAGGAAGTATTGATATACTTATTGGGTTTTAAAATATGGTTAAAATATGTCACTAGGTAATACAAATCAAGGGTTTAATGGCGGTTCTAATGGTGGTGCTGGTAGTGGTAATATAGCCACTAACGATAATAGCGGCATTGTTATAACTGTTGCGCCATCTGACATAAAGCTTGTAGATATTATATATAATAGTGCCTTAGACCCTACTTTAACAACTCCAGTAGCAGTGGGGGGCATACCTGCTGGAACATCTGTTGCTAGTTTGACAAATTCAAATTTAGTGCAGATAGTAAATGATTTATTATTCCCTACTGTTCTTCCTGCATATACAATACCAACACTAGCATTATCATCATCTATTGGTACAGCTCATGAAGCTGGCATTACAGTAAGCCCTGTATTTAACATAAACGGTGTTAAAAATGATGCTGGCGCATTTAATTCACTAACATTATTCAAAAACTATAATGGTGGCGGAGCAAGCCAAATAGCAACATCAGCAACTCCGACAGCAACATCAGTAACAGATATTCCACCACAATTCGGATTTACAGACCCTAATAACCCAAATTTTAATTATAACCTTAATTTTACAGATGTGGGATTGGTAATACCTGCACCAACAACAACATCCGCAAGTTCTGTTCTTTATAGTAATACAAGTTCATATTTAATTGGGACAGCTAAAAAAAATAATAAAGGCGTTAACGATGCTAGGTCATTTGCAGTTCGTAGTACGAGTGCGCCTCAAAGCGCATCAACAACTTTAGCATCTTCTAATATTAATTTTACAGGGTTGTATCCATATTTTTATGGAGTGTCAGATAACTCTGTAGATTTTACAGATGTAGCTACTTTAATTCAATCAGGAAGTGGGACAAAAGTATTGGCATCTGGTGCTGGCGGGTTATCAATGGTATTTAATGCAGATGGTCAATGGTGCTGGTTTGCAATATTTAGTCCATTTGCAACAAAAACAAACTGGTTTGAAAATATATTAAATCAAGGTACAATAGGCGGGGTAACTGATTTGTTTTCTGCGCCTACGACATTGCCAGTAAGTTCGGCAAGTGGGTATTGGTCAGCAATTGACTTTAAAATATATATTGCTCAAAAGGTAACAACAATAGGAACAATAATAATTTCATAATAAAAAATAATCATGTCACTAGGAAATACAAATCAAGGCTTTAGTACAGGAGCAATATTTTCTTCTGGTTCTAGTGGCTATAATGGTACTAGTGGCACAACTGGATTAAGTGGAACATCAGGTCTAAATGGTGGAGATAATGGAACATCGGGCACATCAGGAAGTTCGGCAACATCTGGAACATCGGGCACATCAGGAAGTTCAGGCACAAGTGCATCAT
>Ga0105050_10005879_pt1 | contig 15518 bp, 14 predicted proteins | sample FRY01_FD_78088 | JGI IMG/M metagenome (GOLD analysis project Ga0105050, IMG submission 78088) | Freshwater microbial communities from Lake Fryxell liftoff mats and glacier meltwater in Antarctica - FRY-01 | ecosystem: Environmental > Aquatic > Freshwater > Ice > Glacier meltwater ... | reverse complement strand
GTTCCGCAGCCAATGGCGCGCCGCCGGAGATACAGGCACGGAGGCTGGTGAAGTCTGTGCGGCCAATGTCCGGGCAATCCAGCAGCGCCTGATACATAGTGGGAACGCCAGGTAACGCCGTAACCTTGGCGCGGTTCACAGCAGCAAGGGCAGCTTTTGCCTCAAACCGGGGAAGCATAATAATTTCGCCGCCATTGGAGACTGTGCGGTTCAATACGGTTGCGTTGGCGAACACATGGAAGAAAGGCAGCACGCCTAAAATGCGGTCGTCAGCCGCACCATTGGGATTGTTAAACCGGCTATATGGATCAAGCATGTTAATCTGCCGCGCATTTGCCGTAATGTTTTGGTGACTGAGCATGGCGCCCTTCGGCGTACCCGTCGTACCTCCGGTATATTGCAGCTGCGCTATATCTTTTGCCGGTTCGCATGGCTGAACGATATAATCGCCCTTGTTGGCGATCAAATCGGTGTACGTCGTAATGCGCGCGTCCGCCGGTATGTCCGCGATATCCTTGCCCTTGAACATGCGATAGGCCCAACTTTTTGCGCGCGGCAACGCTTCTGCAACACTGCCGACGATCAGTTCCTTCAAATTGCTATTGTCGAGGACCCTAATAGCCGTCGGCAACAGCGCAGCAGCAGAAACCGTGAACAATATGCTGGTGCCGCTGTCCGCGACCTGATGTGCCAATTCATCGACCGTATACAGCGGCGAGAAATTGACCACGGTCGCACCCGCCGCAAGCGCACCATAATAGGCCGCGATATAATGCGGGACGTTGGGCAGGAACAAACCGATGTGGTCGCCTTTGCCAATGCCCTTGTCCTGAAGGCCGCGCGCTACGCGGCGAACGGCGCCCGCCATATCGGCATAGCTATATTTGCGGCCCATGAAATCGGCGATAGCCGCCCGTCCCATACGTTCCGCCGACTGAAATAACATGTCATGCAACGCAAGCGGTGCGAATTGTTGATCCCATTTAACGGGGTGACGGTATTGGCTGTTCCAGATGCTGCTATTCATGGGCTTCTTTATGCCGCGTGATACCAGCCGACGCCATCACGGATTTCACATTTTATGCGTCCGGTGAAATGCAGATGTCGCAGATGTGCCTGCGCCTCACCAGTAGCAAGCCCGTAGACGCTATCGTCAATCTCCCGGTCAAACAGCAGGCTGAAAGTATCGACGGCCCGCATTTCGGTTTGCCGCAGGGCGGCTTCCAGCTTATCCAATCGTTCATGATGGCCGGACGCCAGTTTTTCTAAGCGGACATGCACCCCTGTAAAGGGCTGCCCATGCGCTGGCAGGACCAGCATATCCGCCGGCAATGCCGCATGGAACTTGTCAATCGACGCCAGCCATTCACCCAACGGGTCTGCTTCGGGCTCGCTATCCATGACGGACACGTTTGATGTGATGCGCGGCAAAATCTGATCACCCGCAATCATCATTCCATTGTCGAAATCTACCAGACAGGCATGTTCCGGCGTATGTCCACCGCCGGTCATGACCGTCCATGTGCGGGTGCCGACACGGATCCGCTGATTATCTTCCATACGGACATGACCCGCCGGCAAACGCGATACCGCGCGCGCAAATTTGCCCCAACCGCCTTTCCGCATCTGTTCAATGCGAGCTTCGTCAAAGCCGGCAAAGCGGCGATTGTTCAAAACCTCCTCTGGCGGATGGTCCAGCTGCTCGGCGATCAACATCCTAGCCATGAGCCATTCCGTACGGTTCATCCAGATGGGAACTTTGAACCTGTTGGCCAGCCAGCCAGCACAGCCTACATGATCGGGGTGGAAATGCGTCACAAAAATCCGCTTCAATGCACGCTGGGCCAATTCCGCCGCAAACATGGATTTCCACTGTTCGATAGTCGCAGGCATGAACAGGCCCGTATCGGCAATGGCATAGCCGCCATCACCTTCATCCAATATCCACAGATTGATATGCGCCAGATTGCCGGGCACCGGCATGCGCGTCCAACCAATGTCAGGGGCGAGCGGATAGATTTCACCATATTGCGGTGCGTGGTCGCCCAAGGGGTAGGTCAGCCCCCGGAATTCGGTCGCTTCAAAACCATGGTCGGCGAGCGAAGCGTCATATGCGGGGGGTACAGGATGGGCCATCCCCCCGCCGTGCCTTAATCAAACGATTAAGGCAATATTGACGTTATGATTATTCGCCGGTCTTTTTAAACAAGGTGTCGGCGGTAAGTTCAGCCTTCACGCTGGCTTCTTCTTCACCATTAAGCGCGGCCTCTGCCTTACGAGCAGCTTCGGTACGTTCAGCGCGCAATTCCTGAATCAGCGCATCACGGTCCGTTCCAAGACGCGCGTCATTGGCAGCCGTGTTATCGATACCAGCTTTTTTCGCGGCGCGGTTCACGATGGCATCCAACTCCCGTTGCGATGTCAGGCCAAGGGTCACAGGATCCTTGGCCTGAATTTCCGCGATGTTCCAGTGGCTGCGGTCACGAATGGCAGCGATCGTGTTGCGGGTTGTACCGATGAGCTTACAGATCGCGCCATCCGAAATTTCAGGATGGTTGCGCAGCAACCAGGCGATACCGTCCGGTTTGTCCTGACGCTTGGAAACCGGCGTGTAGCGTGGGCCCTTCGTGCGGCGCACCTGATCAGGACCGATAGTCATTTTCAGGACATAATCTTCGTCGGCCTGACCCTTTTCGATTTCGTCCATCGACAATTCGCCGGCATGCACGGGATCACGACCTGTATATTTCGATCCAGTCATATCATCGGCCATCGCCTGAACTTCAAGGATATGAATCCCGCAAAACTCTGCGATTTGCGAAAAGCTCAAACCAGTATTGTCTACCAGCCAAGCGGCGGTCGCATGTGGCATCAATGGGGTAGCCATGTCTTTTGCTCCAATAATAAGGGCCGCACCTTGCGGAGCGGCCTGAATTTCTTGAAGGACGCATTAGGCGAAGTTTGCCCCGTCGGCAAGCCACAATACATGTCGGGCCTTGCGCTGGGGCAGCCCGGGGTTCATGCAGGGCAACAAATCGGGGGAAGTGATGAAACGCCTTTTTAAATGGTTCGCTATTTTAATCATCGTCGCAGTGACGGCCATTTTTGCATGGGGCTATGCCCCGGATACAGACGCGGCGGCTATGAAAACCAAATATGCCGGGGGTGCGTCACAATTTGTGGAGCTGAAGCCCGGACTAACCGTCCATTATCGTGATGAAGGAAACCGAGATGGCCGACCATTGGTCCTCATTCACGGGTCCAATGCGTCGCTGCATACGTGGGAACCATGGGTCAAAATATTGGGGCAGGATTACCGCGTCATTTCCTTAGATTTGCCCGGCCACGGCCTGACAGGCGCCAATCCCGCAAATGTCTATGACAATGCTTCCTACGTTGGCGTAGTAGATGCTCTGCTGCAAAAGCTGAACGTCACAAACGCGGTCATCGGCGGCAACTCCATGGGTGGGGGCGTGTCATGGATGTATGCGCTGGCCCATCCCCAAAAGGTCGACGCCTTGCTGCTGGTTGATGCAGGGGGGCGGCCGTATTCCAAATCGGGCAACACACCCATTGGCTTCCGGTTGATGCGGATGCCAGTCATCAAAGAAGCCGCCCGCTTTATCGCGCCGCGCAGCATATTTGAATCGAGCGTTCGCACCTCCATGAGCGTTCAGGCCAAAATCGACGACGCGTTGATCGACCGTTATTGGGAGCTTAACCGCTACCCCGGCAACCGCGAGGCAACGATGCAACGCTTTAGCGCGACAGGCAGTCGAAATTCGGGAACCGAAGAAAAGCTGGCATCGATAAAAGTGCCCGTGATGATTATGTGGGGCGAAGAGGATAATCTCATCCCCGTCAGTTCCGCGCGCTGGTTTGCCGACGCTTTGCCCCAAGCAAAATTGGTTATCTATCCCAAGGTTGGTCACATACCGATGGAGGAGATACCGGAAAGAAGCGCGGCTGATGTTAAACGCTGGCTCGATGAATTGCCATCGCAGCCAACGGTTTAAACTTCAAGCATGATTTTACCGACATGTGCGCCCGATTCCATATAGGCGTGCGCTTCGGCGGCTTGCGATAGCGGAAACATCTTGTCCATCTCCGGGCTTAACTGCCCTTCGCAAACGATCGGCCACACATTTGCCAAAATCTCTGCGGCCAACAGCGCTTTGAATTCTGTTGAACGGGGCCGAAGCGTTGACCCGGTCAGCGTCAGGCGGCGTGACATGATGTAGGCCATGTTCAACTCTGCCGTCATACCGCCCTGTACGGCAATCGTCACGTGACGGCCATCTTCACGCAGACACTGCAGGTTTCGCGAAACATAGTCTCCGGCAACCATATCGAGTACCAAATGCACACCTGCCCCATCGGTCAGGCTGCGAACAGCGTCAACAAAATCGGCCGCGTTATAATTGATAGCATGGTCCGCGCCGACAGCTTTAGCAGCAGCGCACTTGTCGTCGGAACCACAAGTCACGATAACGTCGAGTCCGAAGAGTTTGCTCAGCTTAATCGCCATGGTACCAATGCCGCTGGTACCGCCATGCACCAATATCGTCTCACCATCCCGCGCATATCCGCGTTGGAAAACATTATGCCAAACGGTGAACATGGTTTCGGGCAATGCGGCGGCATGCGCCATATCGAGTCCAGCAGGGACAGGCAGGCACACGTCGTAACGCGCGAGGCAATATTCGGCATAGCCGCCACCTGAAACGAGCGCGCATTGGCGCGTCCCCATCAGCGCCGGGTCAACGCCCGCGCCTGTTGCAACAACCGTGCCCGAAACCTCAAGACCGGGAAGATCACTTGCACCAGGGGGCGCCGGATATAGACCCTTACGCTGAATCACGTCAGGACGGTTCACGCCAGCAAAGGCGACTTTTAACAAAAGCTCTCCTGCTCCGGGAACAGGCAAGGCACGCTGTACGGGCACAAGCACCTCAGGTCCGCCCGGTGTCGAAATCTCAATGGCGTTCATTACGTCCGGCAATATATGCATGTGCCCTTGGTCCCCTCTGGCGTTGGCGCCTTGTAGGCAAGCTTCATATTGACAGCAACCGTGCAGAGGTAAAATATGGGCTATGGATATTGACGAGAATCTTCCGCTTCGCCGCGACGACCCTGTGGCCCTTTTGATCAAGCAGGATATCGATCCTTTATCGGTCGCCGAACTTGAGTCGCGCATTGCAGCGCTGAAGTCTGAAATCAAACGCTGCGAAGGCAAAATTGCGTTTGCAGGCACGCACCGAAACGTGGCCGATGCGCTGTTTAAAAAATAACCGGCACGGCATTCGGACTAAGAAACCGCCATCAACATCCGTTATCCGTATCATGCGGCTTGAAAGCACTTAACGCCGCGCCGATATAGAGACTGTGCAAGTAAGCGACTCGTTGTAAGGAGATCACATATGCCATCATTTGCGGAGTCGCTGGAGGCCACCCTTCACAATGCGTTAAAGCATGCAGGTGATCGGGCGCATGAATATGCGACGCTGGAGCATCTCCTTCTTGCGCTGATCGATGACGCAGATGCGGCCAAGGTCATGCAGGCATGCGGTGTAGATACTGGTGAGCTATCGGACATTGTAATCACCTACCTCGACACTGAGCTCGAAAGTTTGCGTGTAGAGGGCAAGGTGGACCCATCGCCCACAAGCGGATTTCAACGCGTGGTACAGCGCGCGATATTGCACGTACAAAGCTCCGGTAAAGATGTAGTCACGGGCGCAAATGTTTTGGTCGCGTTGTTTTCGGAGCGGGAAAGCTACGCAGTATATTTCCTGCAACAGCAGGACATGAGCCGCCTCGACGCGGTTTCCTATATCAGCCACGGCATTGGCAAGGACGGCAAGTTGGCCGAGCCGCGTCCCGTCGCTGGCGCGGAGCAAAAGGGCGAAGAGCCCGAGGACGCCAAGTCGAAGAAGGACAAAAAAGAAGGCGCGCTTGACCAGTTCACGGTCAATCTGAACGAAAAAGCCAAGCAAGGCCGCATCGATCCGCTTATCGGGCGCGCAGCCGAAGTGGATCGTACTGTGCAGATCCTGTGCCGTCGGTCCAAAAACAACCCGCTTTATGTGGGTGAGCCGGGCGTGGGCAAAACCGCGATTGCCGAAGGGCTTGCACGTCGCATTGTCGAAAATCAGGTCCCCGAAGTCCTGCTGCCTGCGGTCATCTATTCGCTGGATATGGGCGCATTGCTGGCGGGAACCCGATATCGCGGTGACTTCGAAGAGCGTTTGAAAGCGGTTGTATCGGAACTGGAAAAACTTCCCGATGCGATATTGTTCATCGACGAAATCCACACCGTCATCGGCGCTGGCGCGACCAGCGGCGGGGCAATGGACGCATCGAACCTGTTAAAGCCGGCGCTTTCGGGCGGCACGATCCGGTGCATCGGTTCCACTACGTACAAGGAATTCCGCAACCATTTCGAAAAGGACCGTGCGCTGCTGCGCCGGTTCCAGAAAATCGACGTCAATGAACCAAGCATCGATGACACGATCAAAATTCTGGCAGGCTTGCGCACGGCGTTTGAGGAACATCATAAGGTAAAATACACCCCGGATGCCATAAAGGCAGCGGTAGAATTGTCCTCACGGTACATCAATGACCGCAAGCAACCAGACAAGGCTATCGACGTCATCGACGAAGTTGGCGCGATGCAGATGCTCGTCCCGCCGTCAAAGCGTCGCAAGCTGATTACCGCTCGTGAGATCGAGGCTGTTATCGCCACGATCGCGCGCATCCCGCCAAAGCAGGTATCGTCCGACGACAAAACCGCGCTGGGCACGTTGGAAGCTGACTTGAAGCGAGTCGTGTTTGGACAGGACAAGGCAATCGAGGTTTTGGCCAGTGCCATCAAACTCAGCCGGGCCGGTCTGCGCGATACAGAAAAGCCAATCGGCAGTTATTTGTTCAGCGGCCCGACCGGCGTCGGCAAGACCGAAGTTGCGCGGCAGCTGGCGTCTATATTGGGCATTCCGCTGAAGCGGTTCGACATGTCCGAATATATGGAACGGCACAGCGTAAGCCGTCTGATCGGCGCGCCTCCGGGCTATGTCGGTTTCGACCAAGGTGGTCTTTTGACCGATGCGGTCGACCAAAGTCCGCACAGCGTGTTGTTGCTCGATGAAATCGAGAAAGCCCATCCCGACCTGTTCAACATCCTCCTTCAGGTGATGGATAATGGCCGGTTGACGGACCATCACGGCAAGACTGTCGATTTCCGCAACGTCATTCTGATCATGACGACCAACGCCGGTGCGAGCGACATGGCCAAAGAAGGCATTGGCTTTGGCAATAACATCAGCAAAGAAGATGCGGGCGACGAAGCGGTCAAAAAGATGTTTGCGCCTGAGTTCCGCAACCGCTTGGATGCAACCGTACCCTTTGCATATTTGCCGACTGAAGTCGTTGCACGCGTCGTCGACAAGTTCATTCTGCAACTTGAATTACAGCTTGCTGACCAAAATGTTCATATCAAGCTGGATGACGAGGCACGTGCATGGCTTACCGAGCGCGGCTATGACAAATTATATGGTGCGCGCCCAATGGCACGGCTTATCCAAGAAAAGATCAAGCAACCGCTGGCTGAGGAATTGTTGTTTGGTAAGCTGGCCCATGGCGGAGAAGTCGCGGTGCATATTAAGGACAATGTGCCTGCATTTGAGGTCACTCCTGCCCCGCCCAAAACTCCCAAACCCAAGTCGGCCAAAAGCAAAACTAAAAAGCCCAGCAAGGCGGAATAGGGTCAGGAACTAAAGCTGGCCGATATGCAGTAATTGTGCGGATGGCCCGATACCGGAAAATAATTCAGGTTCGGTTCCGGTCATCCACACCTGCGCGCCGGTTGCTTCCAATAAGCTGAATAATGCCATGCGCCGCTCGGGATCCAGATGAGCGGCAACCTCATCCAGCAGCAATATGGCCGGTGCGTTACGCTGCGCTCCGACAAGCGCTGCGTGCGCCAATATCAGCGAAAGCAATAAAGCCTTCTGCTCGCCCGTGGAGCATTGGTCGGCGGCTTGTCCCGACGTTTGATGCTGAACGCGCAAATCGGCACGATGTGGCCCGGTAAGTGCCCTACCGGCCGCGGCATCGCGCCTGCGTCCGGTTCGCCAGGAATCGGCCAAGGATGTGCCGGGTGCGCCGCCTTTGTCCAACAGGCCAATTACTGGAATGGCAAAAGGGCCCGATGGAGCCGTTCCAAGCTGGGCACGCAGGGCATCAACCATATCGTTGCGTGCAGCGACAACAGCTTCCCCGCTTTCCGCCATCTGGGCTTCCAATGCATCAAGCCACAGTGGATCCGCAGCATCCGGACCCGATAGCAGGCGATTGCGCTGCTGCATGGCTTTTTCATACCGCGTACAGCGGCTGGCATGCTCAGGATCAAGGGCAAGCACTAACCGGTCTACGAACCGGCGACGGGCCCCTGCGCCGTCCGCAAACAGCCTGTCCATAGCAGGCGTTAGCCAGATGACCGAAAGCCATTCAGCCAAGCTGTTGATGCTGGCGTTGCTACCATTCACGCGCACCTTGCGCCGTTCCGGCTGCGCGGCATTTACCCCAGTGCCGATGGTGTTACCACCTGTTTCGGCCAATATCGTAAATCCGCCGGGGCCGTGCGAGCGGATCATATCGGACATGGCTGCGCGGCGCAGACCCCGACCGGGAACCAGAAGCGAGACTGCTTCCAATATGTTGGTCTTGCCCGCACCATTGGCTCCATGCAGCGCAATGAACTGCGCCTGCGGAAGCAACTCGAACGCAGCATGATTCCGAAAATCGGTCAGAGAGAGACGTGACAAGGCCATTCGCTGTTGCTGCTATAGAATGACCTGTTTCGGTCAAGTCGCTTCTAGCAAAGTCACAAACCTAAATATTGGTGACAATTCCCAATATATGAATTTTATAACAACGCATATTTCCATTAATATTCATCTAATAGGTTGTTTTTTATAGAAATATTCATTTTGGCACACCCTGTGCAGAGTAGTCTACATAACCGGAATGGCCCGGCAAACTACTAAAGGAAATTACCATGACACATTATGCACGTAACCAAATCCTATCCGCTTTCGCAGCTGTAATATGCGCATTTATCACGATCGGCATCAGCGTAGCACCAGCCATCGCACCTGCTGCCGGCCTTGTCGCCTAAATTTCTAAGAATATTTGACCCTTGTACGGAGCATCTCAATGGCACGTTTGACACTTGATAAAACCAACAAGAAAATTCTCGGCGTATGCGCTGGCTTGGCGAACTGGACCGGCATGGATGCGATGATCGTTCGCCTTATCTTCGCCGTTGCAACTCTCGTCGGCTTTGGATCGCCAATCCTGATTTATATATTGTTGGCAATGATCCTGGACTGAATTTGTTAACTCCCCGTCGGTATTATAGGCCAAAGCAGGAGTCGCCGATGGCCGGACACAATTACGATATCCACCGCCATGACTGTCGGGCATATATCCGTGATGACGTGTCTATTACGGCAAACATCCGCGAGCAAGGCGGCGGGCGCCAACAAGTGGAAGTTGTCGATTTATCGCGGGCCGGCTTTCGCATGCGAACAGGATCGTTCATCCTCGGCGACCGCGTCATTTTCCTGACTTTGCCCGGATATAACCCACTGGAGGCGCGTATCGCCTGGCAGGAGCGCGAATATTATGGCTGCGAATTCGTACAACGATTGCACGAGGCCATCTACGAACATATTGTAAGCAGATACCCCCATTTTCGGCGGGGGTAGCTGGCCTCAGCCATCCTCAACCACAAAATTTTCAGTCCAATCTCGTTCAATTTACGAGTCGGGACACGATGCCAATACAATGGGCAGAATGCCTTAACCAGCCTTGCGTACGAACACCGAGCCAGCAGAATAGCCAGCGCCAAAGGAGCAGATCAGGCCAATGTCGCCAGATTCCAAATCCGCATTATGCTTGTGGAAGGCGATGATTGATCCCGCGCTTGAGGTATTGGCATAGGTATCAAGCACAGTCGGGCTTTCATCATCGCTTGCCTCATGCCCAAGCACCTTTTGCGCGATGAGGCGGTTCATGCCTGTATTCGCCTGATGCAGCCAAAGCCGTCGCAAGGCAGTACCTGACAACCCGAGCGCTTCGGCATGCTCAAGGATCATGTGCCCTACCATTGGCACAACTTCCTTGAAGACTTTGCGGCCCTCCTGCACGAACAGCTTATCTGTTCGTGGTCCGCTCTGGTCTACCGGGCCATTGCCTTGCGCGCGATTTAGGAATCCAAAATTATTGCGGATATTGTTGGAGAACTGCGTTTTCAGCCGCGTGCCCAGAATCTCCCAATGTTGCGCCGGCGCTAAATCTTTCGCCTCAACCAAAATGGCCGTCGCCACGTCTCCGAAGATGAAATGGCTGTCGCGATCGCGCCAGTTTAGATGGCCTGACGTTATTTCAGGGTTCACGACGAGCACAGACCGCGCATTGCCACTGCGGATATAATCGGCTGCAGTCTGGATACCGAAGGTCGCAGAAGAGCAGGCAACGTTCATGTCAAAGCCAAATCCGCGTTCCATCCCCAATTCATGCTGGATTTCAACGGCCATCGCGGGATAGGCGCGCTGCATATTTGATGCCGCGCACAGAACAGCGTCCACATCTGCGATGTCGCGCCCTGCCCGTGCCAGTGCATCACGGCATGCCGCAACACCGATTTCTGCCATCATCGAGATCTGGTCATTGGGACGTTCTGGATAACGCGGTTCCATGATCGCAGAATCAAGGATCGCTTTTTTATCCATCACATGACGCGATTTAATCCCACTGGCTTTTTCGACAAACTCTACCGAGCTATGCGTCAATGGTTCGGCGTCAGGGTTGGCCGCATTATACCTGTCGGCATAGGCATTGAAACTGGCCACTAACTCTTCATTGCTGATGGTATCGGTGGGCGTGAACAAACCGGTTGAGGATATGACCGGTATTGCGCCGTGCGCATGATGCGACATGAGATTTTCCCGCTGCTGATTTTTATTGCGTCCGGACGCCTAGCGCCTGCGTATTTGTGAAACAAGCCGTTTGCACAGGATTGTAACGCCGTTATGTGGAGCGTTGGGGGAGGGAAATTACTATGTCTTTAAAGGAGCGCCAGCCAAGCTGGCTATCCCGGCGGCTGCGTTGGGCTTTGATAGCTTTTTATAAACGCGCGCGATGGCAAGCCAACGGCGTGGTTCCGGAACCGCGCAAATTCGTACTTATCGCGGCACCGCATACCAGCAACTGGGACTTTGTATATTTCCTCGGGCTTACACATGATTTGGGCATCAAACCACATTTCATGGCGAAAAATTCGCTTTTTCGCTGGCCTTTCACAAATTTCATGCGCGACATGGGCGGCGTTTCGGTCGACCGATCTGCAAATAAAAATTATGTACAGCAGATGGTAGATGAATTTAAACGGCGTGCGGAGTTCATGCTCACCATTGCCCCGGAAGGTACGCGCGGTTCTGTGAAGGCATGGAAAACCGGCTTTTATCATATCGCTATGGGCGCAGGTGTCCCATTGGTGGTCGGCATGGTGGATTATAAAACCAAAACCGGCGGCCTTGGTCCGGCCATATGGCCAACAGGCGATTATAGGGCGGATATGGAAAAGCTTGCCGAAATCTATGCAAGGGTCACTCCGAAAAATCCGTCTAACGGAATGAAATTTGCAGTGGAAGGAGAGGTCGTATGACTCCCGTCTTATCGACATTGTTGTTGAACGCGGCAGCCTTGCTGGCAGTCATTTTGTTGCTCTGGGCCTATTCGGTTAAAATCCGCGATGTGTCCTTCATCGATGCCTTTTGGGCATTCGGAATGGTCCTCCTCGCCTGCGCGGCTTGGGTACAGTCCGTCGCCCCTGGCGCACGCTCGCACCTTCTGCTCGCGTTGACGGCGATCTGGGGGCTTCGCCTTTCGCTTCATCTGTGGGTCCGGTGGCGTGCCCATGGCGAAGACCCGCGCTATGTCAAGATCATGGGTAGCGTCATGGAGAAAAAGGGCTGGAGCTGGTCAAAAACCTCTCTTCTCTCCGTTTTCCTGACGCAGGCACCGCTCCTCTTTATTACCTGCTTGCCAGCGCAACTCGGGATTTGGGCGAGTGACGGAAGCCGTAACATTATCGGTCCAGTGGCGATTGCCGGTGCGATCATTGCAGTCATTGGGATTGCGTTTGAAACCATCGGCGATGCCCAACTGAACGCGTTCAGGGCGATCCCAGCAAACAAAGGTAAGGTGTTAGACACCGGCCTTTGGAAATATACCCGCCATCCGAATTATTTTGGCGACGCTTGCACATGGTGGGGCATCTGGCTGGTTTCTTGTGAAACGGGCTGGGCGGGATGGATCAGCATCATTGGTCCCATTTTCCTGACATTTACACTCACAAAATGGTCGGGAAAGCCTTTGCTGGAAAGGGGCATGAAGAAAACCCGCCCCGCATATGCAACCTATGTTGCGCGCACATCCGGGTTTTTTCCATGGCCGCCTAAAAATGCCAGCTAATTGCCCTCATGGTCGCAATGGCTATCACGTGAGCCAAATCTCACCATAGCCATTGAAGGCGGGCGCGATCTTGTGTTTCACCTCAATGCCAGGTGCAAAGGAAAGTTCGGGGAAGCGGGCGAATAGCATCGGCAGAGCAATCTTTGCCTGTGCCTTACCAAGCCCTGCGCCAAGGCAATAATGCGCGCCTCCGCCAAAGGCAAAATGCTGGATGCGGGGACGCTCAATATCGAACTTGAGCGGGTCTGGGTTCATTTCGGGATCAAAATGCGTGCCGAACAACGACAGATGAATCGTATCGCCTTTTTTAATTGCCTTGTCATGCACCTGCATGTCCGCGTGCGCGCTGCGTAAGACTTGGGTGACGGGCGGTTCGACGCGCAATATCTCGTCCAAGGCGTTATCGTGCAAGTCGGGCCGCGCCTTGAACTTTGCAAGCTGATCCGGATTTTTCAGCAACTGAACAACCCCTGCCCCCAGCATATCGGTAGTTGTGGAGTTTCCGGCAATCAACAGCAGGCGAATGAGCAGGACGATGTCTTGCGTGGTCAGCGTGTCGCCCTCTTCTTCAGCCAACGCCAACCGCGTAATAAGGTCATCGGCGGGTGCGCTACGGCGCTTGTCGACTTCACGCGCGAGATAATCGGCAAGCACAGTAGTTGATTCTTCGTAAAGCGCAGTTTGCTCGGTCGTGCGGAACGGGTTCAGCGCCTGCATACACCCAAGCGACCAACGTCGGAAATCCTGACGGTCCGCCGGATTGATGCCAAGCAGTTCGGCCATAACGGTTGTCGGCAATGGCGACCCGAACAACTGCACAAAATCAAACGGACCTTCCGCCGCTTCAATATCATCGGCGAGGCTTTGTGCGATCTGTTCGATACGCGGCAAAAGCGCGTCCACAGAGCGCTTGTTAAACGCCTGTAGCACCAGAGTGCGCTGCCGCTTGTGCTCGGGATCGTCGAGCATCAATATCGACAGTTCCTTGCTGTTATTGCCATATAAAGTCTTTGAAAAGCTGCCCTCATTTGCCTTCCGCGGATCCGCGTTAAGGTCTCGGTTTTTGATGAGGTCGGATACTTCTTTACCCCGCGTCAGAAAATAACGGCCAAGCTGCTGGTCATGGTGGACGGGATCCTCGGCGCGCAGCCTGTCCAGAGGCACCCATGGCGTCTCGCGATATACGGAGTCCAAGGCCGAGAGCTGGTAACCAGTTGGAAGCGGAAGCGTTTCGTCGGACATGATTCCCCAATCAGCAAAATGTCATTTTATGTGAATTACATTAAGCTGATAAGCAATGGCTGCGCGGTTGCATAGTAAAGACTGCCCAAGACACAGCAGCAGAACCGTTTTTTTACGGCATGTTAGCCGACAATTAATTGCCTGCCTGTGCTGGCAGATTATGCCTTTATAAAGCCAAAAAGATCATGCTCATCGGCATCTTCGACATGGACATTGACGATGTCCCCAGACCTCAGTGTTGCTGCGACGTCGCGCAGATAGACATGCCCGTCAATTTCCGGCGCGTCGGCTTGCGAACGACCCGTGGCACCTGTGCTACCATCTTCGTCGGCTTCGCCAATCTCGTCAATGATGACGGGGATGATGCGGCCGACCTTTGCCGCAAGCTTTGCAGCACTGATTGCCGCAGTCGTCGCCATGATCCGCTGAAAACGCTCTTCCTTGACCTCTTCGGCCACAGGGTCAGGCAATAGATTTGCCCGTGCGCCCTCGACTGGTTCGAAACGGAATGCGCCGACGCGGTCCAATTGTGCTTCTTGAAGCCATTCCAACAGATATTCGAAATCGGCCTCGGTTTCGCCGGGAAAACCCACAACGAAACTTGAGCGAATGGCAATGTCAGGAGCAATGCTGCGCCAATTGCGGATCCGCTCCAGCACTTTTGCCTCGTTCGCGGGACGCTTCATTGCCTTCAATACGTTAGGCGCAGCATGCTGGAAGGGAATATCCAGATAGGGCGTCAGCAAACCCTCCGCCATCAACGGGATGACGTCGTCGACATGCGGATAAGGATAGACATAATGCAAACGCACCCATGGAGCGACGCCTTCACTCGTGCGCAGTCCGCCCAGTTCGCGGGCAAGGTCGGTCATATGCGCGCGGACATCGCGGCCCTTCCATTCGCGCGGTTCATGGCGCGTGTCGACGCCATAAGCCGATGTATCTTGCGAGATAACCAGCAGCTCTTTGGTGCCCGCAGACACCAGCTTCTCTGCTTCACGCAAGACAGCATCAATGCGGCGGCTGGCAAGTTTTCCGCGCAACGACGGAATGATACAGAACGAACAGGCGTGATTGCAGCCTTCGGAAATTTTCAAATAGCTATAATGGCGCGGGGTTAGCTTTAGGCCACCTTCCGGGACAAGGTCCACAAACGCGCCGCGCGCAGGTGGTGCCGCCTCGTGCACAGCCGAAACAACGGCTTCATATTGATGCGCCCCGGTTATCGCGAGGACGCCCGGGAAGCGTGCACGGATGACATCGGCTTCATTGCCCATGCAACCGGTGACAATAACACGGCCATTTTCGGCAATCGCTTCGCCAATGGCTTCAAGGCTTTCTTCTTTAGCCGAATCCAAAAATCCGCAGGTATTGACCAGAACGACATCAGCGCCCGCATAATCGGGCGACAGGCCATAGCCATCGGCGCGCAATTTGGTGAGGATGCGTTCACTGTCCACGAGCGCTTTGGGACAGCCGAGCGACACCATGCCCACCTTGGGCGCTGCTTTAATTTGAGTTGCCATGATGCCGCGCCGCATAGCGGGTTTAGGTAGCATTGTCACGGCCAGTGTGATGCGCCCTTGTTGAAAAAGGCCTATCGGCTCGATAGGGCATTGAGCTTGCCCCTGCCGAACGTCTCCCTTGGCTGATAGGACCATATCAGCAGAGGGGTGAATGTAATGAAGGACGGATTGAGGGCGCGTTACACGCTTGAGTTCAAGCAGGAGGCGGTACGT
>Ga0105050_10005875_pt1 | contig 15523 bp, 14 predicted proteins | sample FRY01_FD_78088 | JGI IMG/M metagenome (GOLD analysis project Ga0105050, IMG submission 78088) | Freshwater microbial communities from Lake Fryxell liftoff mats and glacier meltwater in Antarctica - FRY-01 | ecosystem: Environmental > Aquatic > Freshwater > Ice > Glacier meltwater ... | reverse complement strand
TGAATCCAGGGCGCGGAATTTTTTTAGGCATCCGCTCCTGCGTCCAATGATATTTTGCATCTGAAATTGCCGAGCGATACAATCAATGTACCGGGAACAACGGACTCAGGCTCTGCGGGGACGAAACCAGGGAAGGGACATCTCGGTCGATAGCGCGCCAATGGTGCGGGCCGCCTCGGCGAGTCTTTGCTCGCCGAGATTGCCTTTCAAACGCCCATTGGACGCAGGAGTTCATGCCTGAGAAATCCATCTCTAAACTGAAAGTGACTTCCAACCTTGATGTTTTCGCTCAAAAATGAAGTCATTTGCTGATGCAAACTCGGTTTTGAGCGGGTTTGTACCCACAGATTCTGCGGAAGAGCCTAATGTTTAAACAGCTGAACTGGACCAAGCCAGCATCGAGAAAGTTCCGCAGGGAAAAAAGCAGGAAAGAAACGCGATCACTATGTCCGCACCCGGTCTCAGGGACGACTTCGTCCGTCTTCGATGATTTTAGCGAGTTGAGCCTTGAGGCGTTCGGCGACCTCGGGATGCTTTCCCATGACGTTTGTCGTTTCAGCAGGATCATCGGCCAAGTTGAATAATTGGAACGCTGGCACTTTGGTATTGGCAAGCTCTCGTTTGACAACAACATTACGAGCCGTCTTTTTGTCATAGCGGTGTAGTTTCCAATCGCCGACTCGTAATCCATAGGTGCCGCTTGCGCCGTTGTCCTGTTGCACCAAGTGATCTCGCCCTCGAGCGTCTTGCTTGCCGAGAAGCGAATCCAAAACGTTATCGCTGTCCAGACCCGCGTCGGCGGCAAGACTTTGGCCTGACAATGCCGCAAGACTTGCCATCAGATCGATGGTGCAAACGACATCATCATTTTGAGATGGCTTGATTCGACCTTTCCAGCGAGTGATGAATGGTGTTCGCGTGCCCCCTTCGTAAACGCTGTACTTGCCGCCTTGATATGGGCCTGCAGGAAGGTGCTTGCCGATTTTTTCAATCGCGCCATCTTTGTATCCATCATCAAGCACTGGACCGTTGTCGGAGCAGAAAATGACGAGTGTGTTCTCGCCTAATTTCAGTCGATCGAGTGTCTTCATTAATTCACCCACGCACCAATCGAGTTCGATGATCGAGTCGCCGCGGAAACCGAGTGAAGTCTTTCCCTGAAAGCGTTCGTGGGGAATTCGCGGCACATGAATATCGTGAGACGAGAAGAACAAGAAGAAGGGTTTATCTTTGTGCCGTTCGATAAATTCAACCGACTTCTCAACCCATTTGTCTGCTAAGTCTTCGTCGCGAAATCGGGCTGCGTGTCCGCCGGTATAGAAACCGATTCGGCTGATTCCGTTATGAATGGTTGCGTTGTGGCCCTGTGACCAATCCATCTTCAGCGTGTCACGATGCGAAATTCCGGTCGGATGGTCGGGACTTGGTTTCTCGTTGCCCACCCACAGCGGATCTGCAGGGTCAAGATTGAGCACCCGATGGTCGCTGACGTATACCTGCGGAACGCGATCGTTCGTTGTCGGCAAGAGAAAACAAGAATCAAAACCGATCTCAAGCGGTCCTGGCTTCAGTTCACCGTTCCAGTCAGGGCCGCTTTCTCCGCCCAGTCCTAAATGCCATTTGCCGATGACTCCCGTCGCATAACCGGCTCGTTTCAGTAGCGACGCAATGGTTTCGGTGCCGGGCTTGATGATTGCTGGTGCGTTGGGGGCGGCAATACCCGTTCCTTTACTGCGGAAGGCGTAGGTGCCCGTAAGCATCGAGTAGCGTGTCGGTGTGCAAGTCGACGCCGAACAATATCCGCTGGTAAATCGAATGCCCTCCGACGCCAATTGGTCGATATGCGGAGTCTGCAATTCGGTTGCGCCGTAGCACGATAAATCACCGTAACCAAGGTCATCGGCCATGATGACAATAATGTTTGGCGTTTCCTGTGCCTCTGATCTCATGGCCAGGATGCAAGACACAAAAACGATAGTGAGAGTCAGTAAGCTTGATTTCATTTTCTAGACTTCTTGCGTAGAGTCGTTATCGATGGTTCGATTGCGAGTGACCGGCGTCGACGGGCTGCATCAAAATGGCGATCGGACGACGAGCACATAGTGTAGCTGAAACGCTTGGCAGGTATTCTGCAGCAAAACACCAAGCCTTGCCATGCGGGAAGGCCCGTGCCCCTGCTTCGTCACGAGTTTGCATTATCCGAGGAAGCGATACAATCTGACGAAAAGTCCATGGCGAAATGTGTTGCTGGACCGCGTCATTGCTCCCTTTGTGAAACGGCGAAAGACGGATTTAATGCCGCATAGTTTGCTTGTAAACGATCCTGTTGACCCACCCGAAGCACGATCGCTCCGAGCCGGATGCGTGGGCCTGGTTCCCCTCACTGCTCGACTAGAGCCGTGGATGAACGTCGCTTTGCAAGGCGAGTCCGTTCATCGGTGGATCGAACCGTACGGCTCACCGCTTAATGTTCTTTGCGTTGCGCCTCTGCAACGAAACATTCAGGAACTCAGAGATGTCGTCACGAGTCATGGCTTAGACTCGCGAATTTACTTCGCAAGAAAATCTAATAAAGCCATCTGCTTTGTCGATGCGGCCCTGTCGATGGGATGTGGAATCGATGTCGCGAGCGACATTGAACTTAGGCAATCGATGGATCGAGGTGCGAAGCCGGTGGATCTTATCTGCACTGCCGCGATCAAGAATGAAAGGCTCATTGAGCAATGCATTCATCAGCGCATCACGATGACAATGGACAATGTTGATGAACTGCAGCAATTCATTGCGATCGCAAAACGCGTTGGTAAGGATGCACGGATCGCGATTCGTTGCAGCGGATTCTTGCACGAGGGTGAAAAGCTTTACTCACGATTCGGAATCGATGTTAACGAAGCGGCGTGTCTCATTGAACTATTGAAAGACCAACCGGTTGATGTTCAAGGATTGCACTTTCATCTCGACGGTAACTCGGCAAGCGAGCGAGTGTCCGCCATCGAGCAGTCGCTGTTGATTGCGACAAAGTTTCGCGAACATGGTCATCAGCTTCGCTTTCTTGACATCGGCGGTGGAGTTCCGATGAGCTATCTCGATGACGGGACTCAGTACGCAAACTTTTGGAACGAGCTTCGGCTTGCATTGAGGGGACAACGCGACCCGATTACCTATCGTGGGCATGGCCTGGGTTTCATCGCCGCTACGAATGACATTGTCGATGTTCCGAAAACCTATCCGTACTATCAGTCGCTGACGCGGGGCGATTGGCTGCGTCAAATTCTTGCAACGCCTTCGGAAGCAGGGGAAGCGATCGGCAAGCTCGTTTCCAAGAGTGGATTGCAGCTTCGCCTGGAGCCGGGACGAAGCGTTCTGGATGGGTGCGGGATGACGGTCGCGCGAGTCGAGTATCGCAAACGACACTTCAATGGTGATTGGCTGATCGGCCTGTCGATGAATCGGACTCAGTGCCGAACAACAAGTGACGACTTTTTGGTGGATCCTCTTCTCATTAAACGACCTGGGGACTCTGGTCGCGATTCCGAAATGATGGGTTATCTCGTTGGGGCTTACTGCACCGAAGCGGAACTGTTGACGTTGCGAAAGCTTCGGTTTCCCAGGGCCGTAGCGATTGGGGATTTGGTCGTGTTCCCCAATACTGCCGGGTATTTGATGCATTTTTTAGAAAGCCGGTCGCACCAGTTTCCCTTGGCTGCCAATATTGTCGTGACCGAAGAAACGATGACGTGTCCGAAACTTGATTTGATCGATCAAGTGGCGGATTGGCAGATTGGCAGATCCAACTTTGCAATCACTCTTGAATCGGCGTGATGCAAACGCCTAAGCTCGCTAGCGACACGACGACTGATTGGAGGATTGACCCATCAGTGCCGCCACCATTTCACTGCAGCAGGGACGATGCAACTACACGACGGACAGGACACCCAGACGGTCAGCAACGGGGAAACGAATCGCCAACAAGCTCATCATCAAAACGCGACCGACGAGCAAACGCTTGGGCAGTACATTCCGCTGGTCTATCACTACAACATGCTTCAGGATGCGGATCGGGTGAACGCCTTTCGCGAGGCCATTGAGCTGATCGTGCGACCGGGCATGCATGTCGTCGAACTCGGTGGCGGAACGGGCATATTATCATCGTTCGCGGCGAGGCGAGGTGCCCGCGTGACATGCATTGAACGCAATCCAGACTTGGTTTCTTGCGCCCGCCGATTCATTCGCCATAACGGGCTGAGCGATTCGGTTGAAGTGATTCGTGCGGATGCGTCGGAGTACGTGACCGATAGTCCGGTTGACGTTGTTATTTGCGAAATGCTTCATGTCGGTTTGCTTCGCGAAAAACAGTCGCAAGTGATTACAGCATTCAAACGTCGGTACATGGCGACGCATGGGCCGAAGTTACCGGTCTTCATTCCCGAAGCATCGATCCTGATGGTGCAACCGGTTCAGCAGTGCTTTGAGTTTGCAGGCTACACAGCACCGGTTCCGATGTTTCAAGCACCGCTTCTGGATCAACCACGGACGCAAGAAATTGCATCGCTGTCAGCGTATGCAAACATTGCTTACGACAATTTCATTCCGATGAGCTTCTGTGTTTCGCAGGCCATCATCGCGAGCCAATCGGCTTGCGTGAATGCGATTCGGTTTGTGACTCAGAACATTCTTGGGATCGACATGTCACAGCAGCGAGCGATCACATGGCCGAATCAATGCCTCGTGCTTCCCCTTTCGAATTCGGTTGACATCGTTGCCGGCCAAAAGATCAAGATTTCGTTCGCGTACGAAGCCGGAGGTTCGATCGATGAGCTTAGCCAATCGATCGAGGTCATCGTGGATGACGAAGCGTTGGTCCAGGGACGAGATTAGGGAATCGTCTTGGACAACAAACGGTCGACGGTGTCTCCGAGCTTTTGTCCGCTGAAGTCCATCGCGATGACTTTACCATCGGTACCGACGATGGCAACGAAAGGCATCGACACAATGCCAAATTGTTCCGCCGTTTTATTGACGACTCTCATGCCGGGAGTCGAGACACTGTGAAAACTGCGGAACGGAACAGGCGACTGTTCCAGAAAATCGTCGAACGGTGCATCCGCTCGATCCAAGTTCACGCCTACGATTTCGACTTTGTCACCGGTTCTCTCGCGAATTTCGTCTAACAACTGAAGGATCGACAATGACTCCGGATAGTCGATCGACCAGAACGGCATCAAGACAATTTTGCCAGAATAACTGCTGAGCGAAAGCGGACGACCATCCGTGCTAGGCAAGTCGAGATCGAGCGAATGACCGATCATCGATCGTCTCGCTTCATACGCAGCGATGGCTAGTTGAACTTCTTGCTTTTCTCGCTCGCCGAGTTGCGTCGCTGCGACAAGAGTATCGTAAGTGGCAGATACCAAGTCATCGCGTCCTGCGGCTTCATTTTGCAATGCGGCGGAAGCTAAAAACTGAACCGCCGACAGATCGGGGGATTCAGTCAGCAATGCATCGACACTGGTTTTCCATGCGTCCAACGAAACGGATTCACCAAGCTCCATTTGTCTCATCAAGCGATCCACATCCGCGAACCGGGGAGTGCCTGCGATTTGGAGTGCCATCGACGCCACGTTGGGATCTGGATGAGACACGAATAAATCGACAATTCGATCTCGGACAACCGTCGACTCGTCTGCGAATCCATACTTTTCTAAAACTGCGCGAGCCTGGCCCATCACCATCATCGCTGCGATGTTGGGAACGCGATTCCCTTCACCAAGTTTCTGAACTTGGTTCATCACCTCGCTCGCATCTTTCATCAAACCGTTTTGGATCTTTTCTAACGCGAGGCCAATGAGCACCAAACGGCTGTCCTCCGATACCGTCGCATCGCTGCTTTCGACCTGTTCATTTGCAAGCTTTTCAAGTGCTTCGGCGGACTTCAGATCACCCAGGGCCGCGAGATGAGAAAGCGACTGCAGTTGGCCACGAATGGCAAGGATTTTTTGTGACGGATCGGCCTCTTCGGAGGCCAGCAATTGAGTGGCTGCCTGAAGTTTCAACTTGCCAATTCGCACCATTTCCTGATTCGCCATTTCCTGATCAAAGATGCCCGCTTTGCCCGAGGCGATGTTTTGCATCTCGATATCAGACAGCTTTAAAAATTCCGTCAGCCTTGCGGGACTCAGGTTTGCCCGAAGCCTCAGCGACTTGTCTGCAGGATCGGAAAGCGACATCGCCGGCGACATCGTCTCCATCGGCGTCGTGGTTGCATCATCAAAAAGTGCATCGGCGAGATCAGTGGTCTCGCGGGAGTTTACCGATGATGGATCCAGAGGAAACGGAGTCTGCTGGGGTGGTCCTGGAGCTGCCACAGCGACTTGCGAGATACTTTCCGTGTCCGCCCCTGGATTGTTGGCCGGAGCGGTCGACGTTCCGCAGCCCGCTAACGCAGTGACAACAAAGCCGACTCCCAGCAAACCGCTCCAGCAGCCTGGAATTTGGAAGGCGACAGGCCGTGTCGGCGGACTTGGGTGGATTTGTTTTTGAGGTCTGCCATTCATTGCGTGAGGTCCGCCGGGGAGATGGGTTGGCTAAGCTTTCATCATATCCGCCCTGCGTTTCCCAGCCACGACGGCATTCAAGACGGTTTTATGAAAGGACACTCGCCTTGACGTTTGCGGTTGAGTCGGAAGCATCGTCCATGAGATTTCTGACCGCGAACGGAAGCGGGTGACGGCTGCTTACCGCTCATGGCTAAATTCCGATTTGGGCAAGTGCATCCGCGATTCGGCCGACCGTGTTTCGGATGGTGGGGTGTGATTCGGGCAGGTGATACAGTGCATCCCGCATTCGCTGGACCAGCGGTTGCGAGGTTAGTGGCGCGGACGCGGCCAGCGCCTTCTCGATTTCTTCAACCGCCTCACGAAGTTTTTCCGCGGTTGCCTCATCGAGGGCGTCGGCGGTGGACAATTCTTCATGAAGTTGTTCTAGCAGTTCTGAAACGCGTTGTTTCTCCATACTCTCTCTCCGCAATGGATACATCAGTAAAGGCAAAGGTTTGGAAGCCGGTTAATATCGACTTCTCAAGCTCATTCTACTCGATCGAGCGGCTAGTGAAGTCGCATCGTGCTGCGATCACGCAGTGACTTCGCGTGATAGCGTCCAATCTGACGTCCGTAAAGCCAGCTAGCGATGGATCTTCGGCCTTTGAGCCTGTGTAGCGGACCTCACGCAGGCTCAAAGTCTTGTCGTCAACTTTCGGTGGAGATAGTCTTCCATCGTGCACTTTTCGTGGCGGCGAAAGATGCGTCCATCGCTTTCTTGTTTAGCATCAAAGAATATCGATAGCGTGAAATCCGCCATGCATAGCGAAGATGAACTGCGGGTCCGGACTCTGGGCGATTGCCGGATCGAATCGCCGCTGAAACCGCTGCTCGACTTTCGATAACATTCCGTGAACTACGTCGACGAGTCGGATCGAATCTTGCTGGACAACACCGTGTCGGGGCTCAACGGGCTCGGTTTGCCCCTCAGCCAGCTTACGGGGCTCGAACCGGCGGGGGCGCGGCGGCGACTTTTTTTCGATCCATCGAAAACGCGCGCCGGGATTGTCACCTGTGGCGGACTTTGTCCAGGATTGAATAACGTCATCCGTTCCTTGGTCATGGAGATGACTCGGCTCTATGGCGTGCCGCGGGTTTATGGTTTTTGCAGCGGCTACCAGGGCTTCATTCCATCATTCAAGCGGCCCGTTTTGGAGCTCACGCCCGTGACGGTCTCTGAGATTAATGAGCACGGTGGCACGATGCTGGGTTCATCGCGCGGCGAGCAGAGCGCGGAAGAGATTGTGGATTGTTTGGACCGAATGGGCATTAACATTCTGTTCGTGGACGAGACTCTACGCCGCACGCGGCAAGCGAATGATGAACGCGGTGCCTTTGCCGACGGTGCTCTCGACGCGGATGCGTCCACCATGAGCGTCGATGACTTCTTTGCACGCGGCGAGTCCAAGCCCGGTGCCACCTTTGCCCGTTTCATCGGGGCCATCTTTGGTGGTAAAGAAAGCGTCAAAGATATGTGGCAATTGGTCCCGCGGGATACCGCTCCCGGTGTCTCGAATACTGAGAATAACTTCTTCTGAATCGGTGGCGTCTTCAAGTCCGACCAGGATTGAACCGCCATCGGGCATGGCTTGACGTGCGTTGACGAGCAGGTTGATCAGGACGCGTTGGATCTGGTTACCGCTAGCAATCGCTTTGCCCACCTCCGCATCGATCTTCGTTTCCACAAGCACGCGATATTTTCGCATTTCTCGCCCGAGCAATTCCAACGTATCATCCACGATCTTGGCGATGTCGGTTGGTTGCATGGAGTCCGAACGATTCTTGGCTTGAGCAAGAATGGTGCTGGTGATTTTCGCGGCCCGTTGCGACGCGTCGAGGATGCGAGTGAGCGCCTTGTCTCGGCTGGCTTCATCGCGATTACGCAAGCCGAGCTTGGCGTAATTCATGATCGTCATCAACAGGTTGTTGAACTCGTGCGTGGCGGTTCCGGTCAACTCACCCAGCGTCGCCAGCGATTGGAGTCGCTTGAGTTCCTGGGTCATCGCGTGAAGTTGTTGCGACTCTTCGGTTTCGGTCCGCTGGATCATGAAATTGGACGCATCAAATAAAGAGGGCGACGTGTGGCGACTCAGATATCTGATCTATCGGGACGGTCGGTCAATTCGCTACATCACGCCTGAAACGTTCGTCAGGAAGGCTGCAAAGGCCCTGACTTCGCGACACCTCAAAGTCGTCCGAATTTGCGCAATCGACACGTTTGCCATCACTATGCAAGACACGCCCCACCCAGTCGCCGCCCCTCTGCACGTTGTTGCCCGACTTGCGAAGCGAATTCGTGAAGCTCGCGCGATGGGCTTTCAGATTCGCCAAGAATTCTTAGGTGGCCATCCGGGGAGTTGGTGCGAGATTGCCGGCCGCAAAACGGTTTTTCTCGATGCGTCGCATTCGGCCGTTGAACAGCTTTCGACGCTTGAAGAAGCCATCCAGAGCTATCGTCCTGCGCTCTAAGCATGCCAGCATTATCTGAGCATGCTTGAGGCGGCTGCGCCTTGCGATGTTGCCAAGTTAGATCGTCAACAGGTTGCGATACATGTTGATCGCCGCGGGGCCCACAAGCACCACGAAAATACCCGGGAAAATGAACAGAACGAGTGGGAAAATCATCTTCACCGCGGTCTTTGCGGCTTTCTCTTCGGCGATCTGGCGTCGCTTGACTCGCATGGCATCGCTTTGCACTCGAAGTGCCGTACCGACGCTGCTACCGAACTTGTCCGCCTGGATAAGAATCGAAGCAAGTTGACGGAGGTCATCCACACCGCTGCGATACCCGAGCGCTTGAAGAACCTCGCTTCTTGAACGACCAAACTGAAGTTGCTGGTTTGCGACGTTGAACTCGTCGGCAATCACCTTGTGTGACTTCAACAATTCCTCACCAACTTTTCGCATGGCCTGATCCAGTCCGAGTCCTGCTTCGACGCAAACGACCATAAGGTCGAGCGAGTCAGGCATACCGAGAAAAATCGCCTCTTTGCGATTCTTGCTCATCCACCAGAGCCCAATCTCGGGAAGGTAGAAGCCAAGGCCACCGACGATGAATGCTTTCAAGCCGAACTGCATGGTGAAACCATCGAAAAATAATCCAATGATGCCGCCCAGAACCAAACCGATGCCACCGAGAATCAATTGGCAACCCTTAAATACCACGGGCGCTTGCTCTCGACGATATCCGGCGTGCAACAGACGCTCGCGAAGCTTACTCATCTGTGCCTCAGTCCCGCTCATGGTCTTGGCGAGAGGTTGAGTCGCCCGCTCAAGCACGGCGGTAAGCGCCGCGCTCTTTTTCTTCGCTTTGTCATCAACGACCGTCGTCGCCGCAGTGCGATGATGAGGATTGCGAAGCTCTTCCAGCCGATTCTCGACCGTCGGTTCGGTGTTGCCGCCAAAGACGCCAATCAACCACCAAACTCCTGCGGAGATGGCAAAGAAAATGGCGAGCGGTGTGAGAACTTCGGGACCTAATATGCTGAGGGCGAGAAGAGGCGAGAAGACGGCTGGATAAATCATTTTAGTAGGTTCACGATAAACAGTAGGCTGGAAGAAACATCAGTCGTGAGCGACTAGACCTTGATCGTGATGATTTTCTTAATCACCAATGCACCGATGACTTGTGTGACCACGGCAATACCAAGCATGTAGTGACCAAGTTCATCGGTGAATAGTTGCATCACATATTCGGGATTCAGCTTCAGCATGAACAGGAACAACGCCGGTGGCATTGCGAGCAGCACGATACCGCTCAAACGACCTTCCCCGGTTAACGCTTGGATTTGACCCAATATCTGCAACCGTTCGCGAACCAGGTGACCGATCTTGTCCAAAATTTCCGACAAGTCACCACCCGTCGTTCGCTGAAGAATGACCGCCGTCGCGAAGAATCGAAGGTCCATATTGGGAACGCGATCAGAAAGATCTTCTAACGCCTCTTCCAGCGGTATCCCGAAGTTCTGCTCCTCAAAGACGCGGCGAAATTCTTTCGCAATCGGTTCGCCCATTTCACTACCGACCAGTCCGAAGCCATTGGCCAGCGAGTGTCCGGCGCGAAGCGAGCGTCCCAAGAGTTCAAGCGCTTCTGGCATCTGCCGCCCGAATTTTGCAAGGCGGCTTTTGCGTTTGAATGATAGCCAGAGAAGCGGTAACGAACCCAGGACAGCACCTCCAATGGGCGCAAGCAGAATCGGCAGGGGCGTCACCGCGATCGCAACGGTTCCACCCACAAAAGCGGCGATGATGATCATCGTGAATTTGGGAGGCGAAATGTCGATGTCTGCTTGGCTTAGATAGACTTTCAATGCGGGCCTATTTCGAAACAACTCGTCGACGAAGTTCTTTGTGTCGTCAATCCCGCCGGCCATCAATAACGAGGATTGCTCCTTGTTCGCCACTGGGCCGCCACGTCGGCTGGACATCGCTGCCAGTCGATCTTCGGTTGACGTCGTTTCCTGACCGGGAACCCACATCGCTGACGCGAAAGCGACAAGCGACGCGATACCGATTCCAACGGCGATGATGATTAAGATCGATGGCATGATGACAGAAAACCTGTGAACTTGATGAAGACAACGACGCTGCAAGAAAGGACTATGCCTTCATGATCTCACGCTCGCGGAAGGCACTAGCTGGCAATCGAACCCCTGAAGATTCAAGCTTACTCATGAACGTCGGACGCACGCCCGTGCACTCGAAGTGACCGAATGCTTTTCCATCTTCAGTCACGCCTTCTTGTACATATCGATAAATATCCTGCATGACGATCGTGTCGCCTTCCATGCCCACGACTTCGGTGATTGCCGTCACGCGGCGCAGCCCGCCTTGTAAGCGGTTCGCTTGAATCAAAACGTCAACGGCTCCTGAAATCTGCTGACGAATGGCTTTTACGGGAAGGTCGTAACCTGCCATCATCACAAGTGTCTCCAATCGAGCAATCGCGTCACGCGGTGTATTGGCGTGAATCGTTGTGAGTGATCCGTCGTGGCCCGTATTCATGGCCTGCAACATGTCGAGTGTTTCACCACCGCGGCATTCGCCGATGATGATTCGCTCTGGACGCATTCGAAGAGCATTACGAACAAGGTCCGTAGCGGTGATCGCGCCGTTGCCTTCAATATTTGCCGGACGTGTTTCAAGCCGAACCACGTGGTCTTGCTGAAGTTGCAATTCCGCAGCGTCTTCGATCGTTACGATTCGATCTTCATGGCCGATGAACGAGGACAGCGTATTGAGGAGTGTGGTTTTGCCTGAACCCGTACCACCGGCGATGATCATATTGAGCCGCGCCTTGATGCAGCCTTCGAGCAACATGACCATTTCAGGCGTGAAAGCTCGATAGTTCAGCAAGTCTTCAAGTTTAAGCGGGTTGCTACCGAAACGACGAATACTCATGCACGCACCGTCAAGTGCTAACGGTGGGATGATCGCATTGACTCGCGAGCCATCCTCCAATCGCGCATCGACCATCGGGCAGGTTTCATCCACACGACGTCCGACACGCGAAACGATTCGGTCGATGATCTGCATCAAGTGTTTGTTGTCGCGAAACTCGACGTCCGTCTTGATCATCCGGCCGCCTTTTTCGACATAGATGTTCTTGGGGCCGTTAATCAGAATATCGCTGACCTTGGAGTCCTTCAAAATCAACTCAAGCGGGCCCAGTCCAAACGTTTCGTCCAAGACTTCGTCGACGATTTTATCGCGTTCTTGGCGGTTGAGCAGCGTGTCTTCTGCATCGCACAGATGCTCCACGACCATGCGAATTTCTCGCTTGAGCGAGTCGCCTTTGAGATCGCCAACTCGTGACAAATCCAACTTGTCGACAAGCTTGCCGTGAATACGTCGCTTGATTTCTTCAAATTGGTCTTGACGAACATTTTCGGCGGTGCGGACTGGGGGAGGGGTACGCATATTGATTAATTCCCGTGTCGCTAACGTGCTTGTTGAGTGGGTGCAGGCGTGGATAGGGCTTCCGCTTGGACCATGGTCCCCGATAGCTGCGGTGATGACCTATCTCGACGATTAAAAGAAACATAGGCCACAAATTCCGTCACTCAGCGCAATCAGTCACCTTTACTCAATCGGCATATTCAATCGACTGGCAATCGCGACCCCTGCAATCGCGACAACCGGCAAAAGATGGCGTCAACAAGGCGTCCGAAAGTAATCGGGGTGGTGGTTTGATGAGGTGGTCGACCCGCTCTGGCCAAGCCGTTTTTAATGCAAGTCTCGGTTCCCACTTTACTCGTGACTGGGGGATGTGACGAAGCCGTGACTAAGCGCAATCGTGAGGCTCAGCGATCTCTTCGCTGCGAAGCTGAATTGCAGATTGTGTCGGGAGCCACTCACCTCTTCGAGGAGCCTAGAACGCGTTGGCGAGTTGCCTCGTGAATGGTTCCTTCCCTATTTGCCAGTATCCGTCAGGGAGGCGACAAGCTTGAAAGGGTTGATCGTCAGATCGTTTCGCCTAGTCCGACAGGAGTTTCGGCCTTTGCGAAATGACCTTGCGCTTCGGGAATTAGCTTGGTGAGTTCTTGAGACCGACGTTCATCCGATGGATGCGTTGACATGAATTCAGCAGGTTTTTTCGTCGCGTCACCGGTTCCGCCAAATCGTTTCCAAAACTTGGGTGCTTCGGTGGGATCATAACCGGCTTGTGCCATTAACATGACGCCGATGTGATCCGCTTCCAGTTCATGCTTGCGGCTGTACGGCAACAGAACGCCGTATTCCGATGCGAGGCCATAGGCCTTCAAAGCGGCCTCCCGCCTCACTTCATCTTGATTTTGCAATACATATCCAAACGCAGTCTTTACACCATCCATCGCCGCCGTTTGACTCATTCGTTCGCCGCCGTGGCGGGCCAAAGCGTGGGCAATTTCGTGGCTCATCACCACTGCCAAGCCGGCTTCGTTTTGACAGACTGGCAGGATACCCTCATAAACGGCGACCTTGCCGCCTGGAAGACAAAAAGCATTTTGCTCTTCGCTCGCCAGGACGCGAAATTCCCACTTGTAATCGCCGCGTCCGGCAACGGCAGCGATTCGGTGCCCCACGCGTGAAACGAGCTCTCTATAGCGGGTGTTGGAGGTTTCTTTTCCTTCGCTTGTCACCTCGCCATAGGTTTTTTCACCCAAGCTGAGCTCCTGCGATTCGGGCATCATCAGCAACTGTTTTCTGCCGGTCATGGGTGCCGACCGACAGCCCGAGAGGCACCCGCAAGACGCCAGCCCGATGACGATTCGGCGAAGAGATGATCTCCGGCTGATTCGGCCGACCGCGGATCTTGAAAATTCTTCTGCACTACTCACGACTGGAGCCCTCCGTTCGCTCAAACTTCGCTTTTAGCGAATTCTCGCGGAGGCAACAATAACATTTGAGTCACTGTGAGGTCGGGGGGTGGCATTCATTTCACGGGTTGCGTGTTAGCCGTCATGATGTGTTGAGAGAATCTCCCTGTTGGTGTTCACTTTGGACACGATTTGGGGATTTGGGGGTTAGTCTGGAGGCTGAAAAACGAGCGAGGGCGAGTCGTTGCGATGCGAAGTGGCTTCATCGCCAAATTATTTGCATCGAGACGTATCAGAGAAGCTGGAAGTCGAACGAATCTAATTGTGACTACCGGCACCATTTCAACCGTGAGACACTACGCCCACTTCCGGCTGAGGTCACTTACGACAGCATCAAACAGGCCTTGGCTGCAACGATTTGATCGTCCGATCACCCTGATCCGTCACGGAAACGTGATCCCGGATTGCTTGCGGTTTGGGATTCTAGGAGCGGACGCGTCGAATGATCGTTCCGGCTTATTCTATTGCGATCGATAAAACGGTTTTGAACTTAGTCTGTTTTAGCGACCAAAGAGCCGATGCGATCTAAGCTGTTCCCACGGTGTGGGTTGGGGCTGTGCTCGGTAATAGATTACCGCCGCCAGTATTCCTAACCCAAAACCGAGCACAAAAGTGGTCATCGTTGTGGTTACGGGAGCCTCGTCGACCTGATAGCGAACTCTCTCCATCGCGGAGTGAATCGAGTCTGAAACGCGACCAGAGGCCTCTTGCGCTCGTTTGGCAATGGGATCGATATACGAATGCAAGGGAGAATTTCTTTGCGGAGCATACTCGCGGATAATCGCTTCGACTTCATCGCGAGTGCTATCGACCCGTTGAGAAACGTGATTCACCAACTCTCCTACGTCGCAGCCGCACTGCTTTAGCTCATCGACGCTAATTATTGGCCAGCGAAGATTGACTGCGGTACAGACGCTCTCCCACGCCTCCCCCTCGCTTTCTACGCTTTGAGAGCTGAGATTGTCGCCACCTAACGTTGCGTTTTTTGCCGATTGCATCGCCATTATCCAGAAAATCAGAGAATGTATTGCTCACGAATCGGAAGTCGATTCATCGCTGAGCCCAGCTCATCACTTCGGTTATCAGCGTAGCAATCGATGTACCGCGTTTCTCCAATCAATCGCCGTTCTTAACGATTGCCGTTCCGAAGGCACGTTGGTTGATAAGCTACCGCTTGGGAAGCGAATCGTCCGCAATCAACGAACACGAATGGATTCCTGAAAGGCATGGCTCAATACCAAGCATCCAACGACAGTTTGGTAATGAAGCAAAAAATATCGCGCTGCAGGTGGGTGCGAAACGTCGCCATGCGAAATGGTTCTTCTTGGATTTTAGTGGCAAGGGTGAGGTTCGATTTCGGTCTTTCGACCTCGGGACAGGGCGGTGGATTTTTGCAGGCATCCGCTCCTGCATCCAATGATTTGGCAGCAGACGTTGAAACGTGGTGTGCCGGGAAAAACGGACTCAAGCTCTGCGGGGACGCAACTTGGGAAGGGATATTCCGGTCGATAGCGCGCCAATGGTGCGGGCAGTCTCGACGAACGTTGCTCCGCCGAGACTGCTTTTTGG
>Ga0105050_10005871_pt1 | contig 15534 bp, 11 predicted proteins | sample FRY01_FD_78088 | JGI IMG/M metagenome (GOLD analysis project Ga0105050, IMG submission 78088) | Freshwater microbial communities from Lake Fryxell liftoff mats and glacier meltwater in Antarctica - FRY-01 | ecosystem: Environmental > Aquatic > Freshwater > Ice > Glacier meltwater ... | reverse complement strand
TCTGGCTTTGCTCAGAGCCTGTTCTTTGAACTCTGACGAATAACGATTTTCAGCCATATCTTGTTCCTCCGAGGGAGATCATCCGCCAAATTCTGAGGCGACAACTAGTCTGACGCAGGGGGCCGAGTGAGCCTCCACCCACTCGACATGCATACTCATCGTAATCATATGATGTATATTATTAGTGCACGCAACAGGACTTCATTCTCATGAGAACGACTCTGAATATCGATGATGCCCTTCTACAAGAAGCGCAGAGGATTACCGGCTTGCAAGAAAAGACGGCTCTGGTAAGAGCAGGGCTGACAGCCCTTATCGAAAAAGAAAGCGCCATGCGACTGGCCAAACTCGGCGGTACAGAAAAGCAACTGAAGGCAGCTCCTCGCAGGCAATCGAGAGCATCGTGATCGCATCGTGATCCTGGTTGATACCTCGATATGGGTCGATCACCTTCGGCGGGCCGAACTGGACCTGGTCAGACTGCTCGAGGTTGGGCAGGTACTGATTCACCCATTCATCATCGGTGAGATTGCTTGTGGAAATTTACGGAACCGCGAAGAACTGCTTCGACTTCTGAATAATCTGCCTGTTACGCAGATTGCCAACCACGATGAAGTCATGAACTTCCTGGAGTCCAACACTCTCTACGGCAGAGGTATCGGATATGTCGACTTGTACCTTCTGGCTTCAGCAGCACTGACAAGCTGCCAGCTCTGGACTCGGGATAAAGGTCTTGCTGGCGTAGCTGCAGCACTCGGTCTTGACCACTAGCCGCTACTTGGTACCAGTCAGGCGATCCCACCGCTGCTGGCCCAACTCTGCTTATTACAGCAATGTCTCAAGGCGCGCTCTAACAATCCCGTGCACGCTGACCCTTGCAGTCAGGGCTCGTTTGGCTACGCCAGGCCTCCTTCCTCGCGCAAGTGCAGGTGATCGCGGGCGTTGAGGCTTTAAAAAAGCCACTATCACCGGTACGAGCGGACTTCCTCCGAACTCCCCATGCGGAGGTCCTGGTTAAACTCCGGTGGCCCATCCTGTTCCTGTCCAACACGAGTTGAAGGCACCTGCAGATTTCCGGTGTCAGGTGATAGTCTCTGAATCAGGCGGCGGGAGAACGGTAGTCCGGGAAGTGGTGGTGACCACAGTCTGGCCGTACCGTCGGGAACACGCCGGCCGCTTTTCGTTCTGCACCGGAAACAATTCGTATGATGAGGAACCAGGATGAAACTGCTGACAGGAATCGGGGGTTGGCCGGATACGGCGGCCGAACAGGCTCTGGCTGCCGAGACAGCCGGTTTTGACAGTGTGACCTGTGGTGAACTGGCGCATGACTCCATCCTCACGATGACGCTCGCGCTGAATGCGACGAAAAAGATCGAGGCGATGACGTCGGTAACCATCGCCTTCCCGCGCAGTCCCATGGTGCTGGCAATGCAAGCATGGGACATCCAGCGTCTCTCGAAAGGACGATTCAGCATTGGTCTGGGATCCCAGGTGAAGGGCCACAACGAGCGCCGCTTTGGCGGCACCTGGAGCGCGGCCGCACCCCGGATGAAGGAATATATCCAGATGATGAAGGCCGTCTGGGACAGCTGGCAGGACGGCAAGGCTGCGGACTTCATCGGTAAGCAGTACCGCTACACGCTGATGACGCCGAACTTCAATCCAGGACCTATCGAGTATCCACGACCAAAGATTTATCTCGCGGTAGTCGGACCGGCCATGGCCCGGGTAGCCGGTGAAGTCGCCGACGGGGTGTTGCCACACGGCGGCATCATGACCGACGCATACATGCGCGAGGTGCTGTTGCCCAATGTCAGGATCGGGCTCGAACGCTCGGGACGAACCTGGGACGACATCGACATTGCCTCCAGCGGCTACCTCGCGCTTGGCGAAAACGACGAAGAGATTGCCAGGAGCCTGGAGCAGTACCGGCGACCGCTTTCGTTTTATGGTTCCACCCGCAGCTACCATCACGTGCTGCGCCTGGCCGGGCTGGAAGATCTGGGCATGCGCCTGCACAAACTTTCGCTCGATGGCCGCTGGCAGGAGATGCAGGACATCGTCACGGAAAACGATCTGCTGAAACTGGCTGATACCTGCACCTGGGACAACTACCCGGAGTTCGTACGGACACGTCGCGAGTACGCATCGCAGACGGGATTCGGGATGCGACTCGACACCCCTGCGCAGAAGGAGCGTTCGGCCGGAGTGATGCGAGCGCTCCAGCAGATCGAGACCACCGGCGTGCCAGCCGGGCTCGAATTCTGAATTGAGGCAGGGTGGCGAGGCGCTGTCCGCAGACTGCCCGGTGCACAGCGTGTCACCGCAATTGATCAGGGCGCTACGCCATTGTTTCCATCCGGGACAACGCCCCGCCCGGCGTACACTGGTGCCACACCCTCAACCAGATCAACCGGAGGAATGTCCATGACCCGACCGATGCCCAACGACGCCAACCTGCAAGGCGCTTATGCACCACTCGGCGTCGAATGTGCCGCGCCTGACCTCGTCGTTAAGGGTGAACTTCCGTCCGATCTCGCGGGGACGTATTACCGCAATGGTCCCGATCCGCTGCACGCACCACGCGACGGCGACACCTATCACTGGTTCGATGGCGACGGGATGATCCACGGCTTCAACATCGAGGATGGCCGGGTATCGTGGCGCAACCGCTGGGTGCAGACGCGCAAGTACGAACTGGAACGTGCTGCGGGGCGCAAGTTGTATGGTGTGTTCGGCAATCCAATGTTCTCCGACCCCGCCGTGGTCAGTGAGGAATACAACACCGCCAATACCAACATCGTCGAACATCAGGGCCGTCTGCTGGCATTGATGGAAGGGGCGCTGGCGGTTGAGATCGAACCGAAGTCGCTCGCCACCAAAGGGACGGTGAGTTTCGATGGCCAGATCAGCGGGCCGATCACCGCCCATCCGAAGATCGACCTGAAGACCGGCGAGATGATCTTTTTCGGCTACTCGGCAACGGGTCCGGGCAGCAAGACGCTGCGTTACAACGTGGCTGACAAGAACGGCAAGCTGATTCGCAATGAATTCTTCGATGCGCCCTATGCCGCGATGGTGCATGACTTCTTTGTCACCGAAACCCACGCCATCTTCCCGATCTTTCCGGTGACCACCAGCATTGAGCGGGTGATGACTGGTGGACCGATGATGGCCTGGGAGCCTGAGCAGGGGGCCCACTTCGGTGTGATTCCGCGCAACGGCACAGCTGCAGATGTCCGCTGGTTCAGCAGCGATGCGCGGTTCATGTTCCACATGATGAATGCATGGACCGATGGCTCGAAGCTGCATGCCGACGTCACCGGCGCCAACGCCACCCAGTTTGCCCCGAAGCTGGACGGCAGGATGGCCGATGCGGCAGACGGTGTGGCGCCAACGTTCCGGCGCTGGACGGTGGATCTTGCCGACAACACCAATGCCATCAAGGAAGAACTCTTTGACGATTTCATCTGCGAATTTCCGCGTACCGATGACCGGGTGAGCACCTATGCCTACCGGCATGGTTATGCGGTGGGCACGCCCTCCGGGGAATGCGGCGGGTTCAGCCACTTGTTGCACTACGACACCCACAAGGGCAACCAGCGCCGCACCTGGACGCCGGGCGAAGGCTATATGCTGGGCGAAGCGGTGTTTGCACCGAGGGCAGGATCGACCGTCGAAGGCGACGGCTATCTGGTGGTGCTCGGCTTCAATCAGGCTTCACAGAAGAGTGAACTCTTCATCCTGCCTGCCGAAGACATCGAAGCAGGGCCGGTGGCCACCGCCATGGTTCCGGCGCGTGTACCGATGGGTTTCCATGGCAACTGGGTAGGGGCGTAAGCCCACGGGAGCCCCAAGGGACAGTTGATGATCTGATCGCGGCGGTTGTCCCTGCACAGCCGTCGCCTTCGTGCGAGGAGTGAAAGTCATGACGAGATCCGTTCTGGTTTTCAATCTGGTGGTGACTGTCTTTCTGACCGCGTGCGGCGCATCGGAAAGTGCGGAAACCACACCCTGCGCAGCGGTCCTCGGGCAGTGGTCGTGGTTTACGCAAGGCGTGGTGACCTTCAATGCTGATGGTACGGTGGTGCATGAACCGGGCAATGAAGGTTCCTGGCAGTGTGATGATGCTGATCGTGTAGCCGTATCGGTGCACTGGCAGCAGGGTGGCTTCGTGAACCGGCTCGCCTTGTCCGAGGATGGACATACCCTGTCGAGCACCGATCCATCCCAGGCGTATGTTCGTGGGAGCAGAGGTGCGGCGGCAACCGCGGCGGTGCCTGCCGGTTCACCACCAACGAGCACGCCCTCCACCGGACCACTGGTGCTCGCAACCAGGACGGTCAATGGGCAGATACTGGCGATGGATCTCCCGGAACTCATGGTTCAGGCAACGTTGGCAGCACGTACCTGGCGGGAAGACGCAGTACCGGTTTCACTCGAGTATCAGTATCTGGACCCGCCAAACCCTGCACTCAAGGGGCCGAGTGTCAGGCTCGCCTTTCTGTCGCTGTCTGATGGCACGGGTCAGTTCATCACGGTCACGCCAAAGGGTTCGAGCGTTTTCACGTTCAATCAGCCGGTGACCTGGGGCAGCCTCTCTTTGCCGGGGGTGTTCATCGACCTGCCGGTCGCTGCACGAATCGCCATCGAACACGGTGCACAAAGGCCGATGAGTGGCGCGAACCTCAGGGTGTGGAGTCCGCCGGGAGCGCCTCCGGTTCTGGCCTGGATGCTGGGCGGGAAGACGCTCGAAGGCAGGACGGGAGAGATCATCGATTTCGACGTCACCGGTTACGTCGCCCTCTACAACGAACAGTGGGAAAGGGCAGCGCGAGGGCTGCGGGCCCTGTTGCGTGCAGGGCGTGGCGGCGGTGCCTCGGGAGGGCCGTCTTTCTATTCGGGCGGCGACGTCCCGGATTCTACAGCGCCCTACGACGATGGCAGTGCCGACCATGTGGAACATGAGCGCAATGCGGCGGAGGCCCGAGCTTACTGGGGCACGACCACGGAAGAGTACAACCGCATCAAGAGTGGTGAATGTTCCTGGAGTGCTTCGTCGAGCGGGTATTGCTGACGACTTGCAGAAGGCGCCCCCCGGGGTACGCTTCCTGAGCGTCACCTTCCGGACGGCGAGATCCGTTTCGCCCTGCGCCGGTCGTGTCCTGCGATTGATTGCGACTGGCCGGACTCTGGAGCGAACGCCGGCGCAATGTGGCTGAGCGCCCGGCGATTGCTTGTGGTGCCTTCATGTGGCGAGATCCACTTCTGGTTCTGCTGTCCCGATCAAGGCGCAGATTGACGAAGAACTCCGGAGGCTGCACGAGGGTGTGTTGGCGCGTTACGGTTTACGACCATCCGAGTACGCGACATGGAAGGCAGTTCATGGGCATTGACGGACGCGGGTTCGATTCCGGATTCAGGAATTGAACTGGCACAGGAAAGCAGGCGAGTTGATGCTCGTTCCCGGCGACCAGCATGACCGGGAAACCTGCTTGCAGGTCTACAATCCGGCAGGCGGCTTTCTCAACCGCTGACGGCAAAGCCCGTGTTGGGGAAATGCACCATGATGCTGCCCACTTCCGGATCCTGCCGCAGAATCACGATTTCTTTGCTGGTCCACTTCACGAGCGAACCGGCAATGGGATTGCGACCGTAGTCCGTGGCCGAAACTGCTACGTTCTGGCCAGCTTTCAACTTGCCGGCGAGTCGCGAATCGACTCGCGCATCGTCGGGTACAACCGGTTCCGTCTGTTTGCCTACGGCATGGGCATCCGCAGCGGAAATCTCCGTGACCTTGCCGTGACCAAACGCCTTGAGGCGAGCCATGTAGGCCTGGACACGCGGCCAGTCTTCAAGCATCGATGCATTCACCGGGTTACCGGCAACAAACCACAGACAGTGATAGACGCTGAAGTCGGCAATGCTCGCAACTTCGCCAAACAAATACGCCGACTCGAGCGAAGACTCCAGCGAGCCAAGATATTCCTGGAAGTGCGCTTCCGCAGCGCTGGGTGGAATACCCACAATGGGCGCACCGCCAGACAACTCGGCACGATCTTTCTGAAAGGCTGCAATGGCATCGGCCGAGAGCTGGGACATCTGCGCGGCCAGTGCGGCTTCACGGAAGTTCAGTGACACCACTGTGCGGAAGAGATCAGAGTCAGCCCACTGCGCGACACGCTCTGCTGCAAAACCGGCGGCATACAACGTGTCATTACCCGCCAGGTGCGCCAGTTGCCGGCAGATCACCTGGGTATCGCAGTACACATTCGCGCCGATCTGCATGATCGGTGTCTTGCGATAGCCGCCCGAGAGCGGCATCAGCAACGGACGCGGCATGATCGCCGGGATGATGACCGACTGCCATTCCATGCGCAGGTAACCAAACAGCGCACGGACCTTTTCCGAGAAAAGCGAGGGGGGATAGTGATGAAAAATGGGTGTCATGTTCCGGTCGACCTTGTCTGGATTGATATATTGAGACCGGGAAGTCTACACGGACTGCGCACGCGCTTTGACAAGACCATAGAAGTTCTGGACCAGAACCCGCGAGAACATCGACTTTCTGGCTACAAATCGAACCGGGCGGTTCAGACCCGCGGCGTCCAGCGAAATGAACTCTGACGCCTTGACACCCAGCGTACGAGCCACCCCCGCCGGTACCAGACCATGGCCAAACCCGGCCAATGCCATCTGCGCCACCGAAAAGAACGACTCCAGCGATACCGCCCGATTCAGTCGCAGGCGCCGCATGTCGTCCTCGATGGACCGCCAGGCGCCGGACCGTGATTCGATGGTGATGACCGACAGGGGTTCTCCAACCTGATACTCAAGGGGACGTCTGGCGCTGGGAATGATCACCATGGGTTCCAGACGAATCACCTCGCTCTGCAGATCGGATTCCGCATCGTGGCTGCCGGTACAGATGCCGACCATGTATTCACCCGAACGCAGTCGATCAAGCACCACCGGTGATCGCTGGGCGTGAAATTCGAACTCCACTTCCGGCATTTCCCGCGCCACTGAAGCAAACAGTTTGGGGCCCCAGCTGGCCAGGATGGCCTCGGAGACCCCCATGATGAGCTTGCCCTTGCGCAGGGCATTATCCTCGAGAAAGACACTACGCAGATCCGAGATCAACGGGGTCACACGTTCCACGAGTTTTGTCCCGTGATGAGTCAGGACAACCCGACGACCCTGCCGCTCGATCAGCGCCCGGTCATAAAAAGCCTCCAGCCCGGCAATGCGTTTGCTCACCGCCGATTGCGAGATTTTCAGCACTGTGGCGGTTTCCATCATGGTGCCGGTCTTGGAGAGCGTCACGAGGGTTTCGAGGTTTTCCAGCATCACTCATTCCTTTTGGTTGAAGTACCTATTCCATACATTCTCTTTTTTCAAGTAAAGCAAATAGTGAAGATGCTGCCCATGTTGTATGTCTTTCTGATCTTCGTCGTGCTGGTTACCAGTACCCTCTCGGGGGTACTCGGCATGGCCGGCGGCATGATTCTGATGGCGGTGCTGGCGACCACGCTGCCGGTTGCCGCCGCGATGATGCTGCACGGCGCGGTGCAGCTCACCGCCAACGGTTCGCGGGCGTGGTTCCTGCGCAAGCACATTCAGTGGACGGTATTGCCGTGGTATGCACTGGGTGCCCTGAGTATGCTTACGGCATTCACTGCACTGGTACTCGTGCCGGACGCAGGCCTCGTGTTGCTGCTGATCGGTCTGCTGTCGCTTGGCGCACGGTTTTCCAGCCGTTTTGCCACGCTCGACATCACGAAGCCCGGCACTGCGGTCGCCTGCGGCGTCACCGTCACGGCAGCACAGCTGCTGGCGGGTGCTTCGGGGCCGCTGCTGGACGTGTTCTACCTCAATTCCACGCTGTCACGACATGCCGTGGTCGCCAACAAGGCACTGACCCAGGCACTGGGACACACGATCAAGATCGTCTACTACGGGTTGGTGGTTGGGCTCACCGACGTGCTGCCACCGGTCTTTGTCGCGATCGCATTGGCGGGTGCCTGGCTCGGCACGCGAGCGGGTACACAACTGCTCGACCACATCAATGAAACCCGCTTCCGTTACTGGAGCGGGATGATCATCTCGGGAATCGCTGTCGTTTGTGTCATTCAGGGTGCCTGGCTGCTCTGGAATGCCTGAGCATCAGTTACCCGCCAGCATCTGACAGGCCGACAAACGCGTGGTTCACGCTTTCACCGGCTTTACGACAAACAGCAGATCACCCGCATTTACCTGGCGGCCGTTTTCGATGTTGACCCGCGTGATACGATACCGATGAGAACCTGGGAACAGTTCCACATCGGTGTTGAAGTCCTGCAGCTTGAGCGGCGTGAAGATCTTCATCGCCTCGAGTTGGCAGATCGTCTGGTCGAGATCGATGACATCATCCACGGACACGTATGCGGGGTCTGTCGGCGACGGTGAACTGTAGAAGATCGCGGTCGCCGGTGATAACACCTTCAGCTCATCGCTATCGGCAATGGTGACACTGTCGCGATTGATCGCCGACATGCTGTCGCCGGCGGTGGATTCGATTTCACGCATCAGCGAATCGATTTCGGTACGCTTGAGGAATTCCGGCAGGAAACCGGTGTCGTAGATACCGGCATTGAACACCGGGTCTTTCAACACCCGCCGCAGAAGCGGGATGTTGGTGCAGATACCACTGACTTCCACCTTTTCCAGATAGGATTCAAGCTTGGCGATACCCGAGGCGCGATCCGCAGCGTGCACAATGATCTGTGCCACCATGCTGTCGTAATAAGGCGACACAAACTTGCCGGAGCCTGCGGTTGCAATCACTTCGACACCTTCCATGGCCGGGAAGTCGGCAACGCGTATCTCGCCGGGATGGGGTCGAAACTCGAGTTTACGTCCGATCTGCTGTACACGTTCCGCGGTCACCCGCGCTTCGATCGCATACCCGTTTGCACCGGGCACCATGTCGGCAATCGATTCGCCCGAGGCAATTCGATATTGGGCGCCGACGATGTCGATCCCACTCACCCATTCCGTTACCGGATGCTCCACCTGCAGGCGGGTGTTCATTTCCATGAAGTAGACAGCATTGGCCCGCAGGTCGTAGATGAACTCCACAGTCCCGGCACCTACATACTTCACTTCGTCGGCGATCAGACGGGTGTATTCCAGTACCGACGTGAGCAGATGCGCGGGCAAGGCCGTCGACTCGCTCTCTTCCAGCACTTTCTGCTTGTCGCGCTGCACGCTGCAATCGCGAATGCCAAGTACTTTGGTATTGCCATGTGTGTCGCGCAGCACCTGGGCTTCGATGTGGCGCAGACTCGTGACGTACTTTTCCAGGTACACATCACCGTTGCCAAACGCAGCCCGGGCTTCGCGGGTTACCCGATGAAACTGCTCGTGGAACTCGGACGCCTTTTCCACGACCTGGATACCTTTGCCACCACCACCATGCACAGCCTTGATGAGCACGGGGTAACCGATGGTTTCAGCGACCTCAGCGGCTTTTTCCGCCGAGGTCAGAATACCGTGACTGCCGGGTACAACGGGTACCTTCAGCCGCATCGCCGTGTGAATGGCATTCGATTTGTTGCCCATCGTCTCCATGCTGTAAACGGGTGGGCCGATAAAATTGATCCCGTGCCGGCGAACCAGTTCGGCGAACTGTGAATTCTCGGAAAGAAAACCGATGCCCGGGTGGAGACTGTCGACGTTGGTATCCTTGGCGATCTTCAGCACACTCTGCGCGTTCAGATAGCTTTCATCCGGGGTGTTGCCACCGATGCAGACCAGTTCATCCCGTTCGCCCAGCATGTCGGCCGCAACAGACTCCATATCCGGATCGGACTGCACCAGCACCACACGAATATCGTTTTGCTGCGCAATGCGAATCAGCTTCACCGCTGTACAGCCACGAGCGTGAATCAGCACCTTTTTCACCGGTCGGATCAGTTCACGGTCGGTGTAGTGCGGGTTGTGGGCAACTACTACCGGTCGTTGTCTGCTCAGCACCCCGGACCAGATGCGGGTGACCACATCTTCGACACTCTCCGATGGCACTGGAACATCAGGATCCACCTGCCGGAGTGCTTCGTCGAACTTCGTATAGAACGGATGTTTGACCAGGCCTTGCATCGCGTCCGGATTGGTCGACAGATAGTTGGACAGCAGGGAATCCAGTGGCAGGTTTGACGGGGTGACGATCTGTCCCGCAAAGGGCATGCTGGTGCCGGAAAAATAGTAGGTCTGCACCAGCGGATGCGTGACAAAGCTGGCCTGCGCACCACCGGTGCAATCACCAAAACCAAAGACGATGACCGGCAGATCATGATCCCGGACAAACCGTGTGATGCGATCGTTGACCGCTGCCATCGAGAAGAGTGACCCGGCACCTTCCTTGGTCTGCATGCCACCGGATGATATGAAACAGACCACCGGCAGATGCTCTTCCGCACAGCGCACCAGCAGGCGACAGAATTTCACCGCACTCGCCATGTCGAAGGCGCCAGCCTGGAACGATACGTTCGAGACGATGACACCCATTGGCAGACCCTGCGCGCCGTTTTCGAACGTACCGATGCCGGACACGACGCCGCACGGTGTCAGGTTTTTCTGCAGTGCCTCTTCAATCGACAATCGAAAGCCGGGGAAACTGCGCGGATCACTGGAAATCAGATCGCTGTCGAGTTCTTCAAACTTGCGAAAGTAACGCCGCAGGATGTCGGTGTGGGTGACGGTCGTACCACGTCTGAACTTGCGCAGGACTTCCTGCATCTGCAGATCGCGATAGGCAATGTGCAGCCGGTTCCAGAAGTCCTTGCGCCGGCCGATATTGCGGGGCGCAATCTTGCCCTGGTAACTCTTGCCCTCATTTTCAGCGAGTACATAGGAGTTGAGCAGCGACTCGAAAATGTAGGTCACCACAACAAACAGCGCATCGGCCAGATGTGGAAAACTCAATCGCTTCCATTCTTCAACAGCACGAAAAAAGTCACCGCCCCTGGGCAACTTGAGAACGCGCTGATACCACCTGATGACCTGCTGCCTGAGCAGTGTTGTTGCATTTGCGCCGGATGCGGAGCCGCGACTGCCGAGGGTGACACCGCTGGCTGCCAGTTCCAGCGTGGTATTCAGCAGACGACCCAGCGATTCACGCGACAGCGACTGACTGCGCTGTGCTTCACTGGCGATCGAGTCCAGGTTGGCAATGACCTGGTCATACACCGAATCGAACAGCAGCAGGTTCTCGCATTCATGCATGAAATCGGTACGCAGTTCATCATCGATCAACAGATCCAGCACCGTGAGTTCATTGGCGCCGACCAGGCGCGAGCGCTCACGGCGTGCGCTGACATGTTCGGGAAATCGTTTTTCGAGAAACTGGCGATTGACCTCCAGATCGGAAATGCCCGCTTCTATGCCAACCGTAAACCGTTCACTGGTCATCGCCAGATTGAGTTCTGCGGTCAACTGATTGACGAGATAGGCATCCGACATGTCCTCAATGCCACGACCGGCCAGCAGCTTTTTGCCCTGGTGACTGAACGTGCGGAGCATCAACGGATACAACTCGGCATCCAGGCGGATGGCCTCGATGAACTGCCGGGGTGCCAGCAGATCGTTGATCTTGAGGATCTGCCGGGTATCACGGTGATTATCCAGCAGTTCGATCAGGGCGCGCAGATTCCCCACCGCGTCTGACTTCCAGCGGTTATAGAGATACACACCCACCCGGGTGATGAGCGCTGCGCGTGCATCATCGAAATTCTTCTTCGGCTCACCAAACAGGAACATCGCAATGCGACCCCGTTCGGCGTTCAACGCTTCCTTCTTGTCGGTGTAGTTGCGCCAGGCTTTGGACAGGGCGTCGTCGTAGACTACCTTGTCAGGATCCTGCAACCACTTGAGAAAAGACTGACGGCGTTCAAGGTCGGCCCGCTTGTCGAGTTCGCCCTGTGGCAGTTCCTGGTGCGCAAGGCGCCCGTACTGGGCCTTGGTCGTGGCCTTGATCCGTTTGCGGATCGACAGGTAGCGCAGATAGCGGAACGCCACCCCGAATATGTTCAGGTACTCGGTCGGATTTTTGGTCAGCTTCAGCCCGGCAGTTGCCTGCATCTGCACCAGACGCGGTGATGGACGCAGATAACGCAGCAGGCTCTGCTTGTAATGATCGAGAATGTAATCGTTTTCGGCGACAAAGTGCTTCGCCTGACTTTCTATCCGGAGTATGCCGGTGGTGATGGCAAGCCGCAGATTTTCCAGGTCCGCATCAGCGCGATCGGCGCTGAAGTCGATCACGCCGTCGATGTTGCCCTGCTCGTACAGTTCGAAGGCAGACAGACCCACGTATTGTGCGCACTCCTGCCAGGACAGATTCAGACGTCGTGCGATGCTGGCTAGTCCTCGGGGCTGGATCGTGCTGAACACGGCATCCTTCACCGCCAGCAACAGGTTGCTCGCAGCCAGTGGAATTGCACCGCCCGAGTAACCCAGTCCAAAGACGATACCCACGGTCGGCACGTCGACGTTGCAGGCTTCAACAATCAGCCGCGATATGGCATGTGCCTGGTTGTTGCGGTTGGCCTCCTCTCGGGAGTCTGCTCCGGGAGTGTCCATGAAGTTGACAATGGGTGTGCGTCGGCGCGCGTGATAGGCGATACGTTCGGCAGCTGCCTTGTGATGGCGAGGACCCCAGGTGCCATTCTCGACCGCACGATCCTGGGCAATGAACCCCACCGGGCGGATTTCGCCATTGAAGTCCAGCTCGATGGTGGCCGAATAATAGGGGCCGTCCGACTCTTCCCGACGCACACGACCCAGACGCCGAATGATCGACGGGGCATTGATGCGTTGAGAATCTTCAGCCGGCGTAACGACGGACTCGATATACGAATCCACGTCCATGTTGGCGAGGGCACGACAACGACGCTTGATGACCTCATCTCGCAGCAATCCTCGCACGGCCTCTTGCCCGGTACTGACCGCTGGGAACAGAGAGACGTCGTGCGCGAGGCTTTCAGCAATCAAATAGAGGCGATCGCCCTCAATGAGCTGTTTATCCACTGGCCGCCGACTGGTTAGAATGCTGCGTACTCTAGTGGCTGAACGCGCTCAACTCAATGTCTGTGTCTGCTATGCCTGTGACCCCGATGAATATCGCCGTACTGACTGTTTCCGACTCGCGGACTGCCGAAACTGATACTTCGGGCAGTCTGCTCGAGACGCTGGTTATCGAAGCCGGTCATCATGTTGTCGCGCGACAACTGGTACGCGACAACGTGTATGCATTGCGCGCACTGGTCTCGCAATGGATCTTTGATGAGTCCGTACAGGTCATCATCAGTACCGGCGGCACCGGCTTTACCGGCCGCGACAGCACACCGGAAGCACTGCTACCTCTGCTGGACAAGGAAATGCACGGCTTCGGTGAAGTGTTCCGTCAGCTCTCCTTTGCCGATATCGGGACTTCAACGATACAGTCGCGGGCCTTCGGCGGTATTGCCAATGCGACAGTGATTTTTGCGCTGCCAGGCTCGACCGGCGCCGTGCGGCTCGGTTGGGAGAAGATCATCAAGGCTCAACTCGACATCAACAACAAACCCTGCAACTTCGCTGAACTTGCCCCTCGCTTTCGCGAATGGGCGCGGGACTAGCCAACATTGCAACGCCCGAGGAGTATTCAAGTGAGCGACAGCGTCTATATAGCCAATGCAGCGCGAACACCGATTGGCAGTTTCCAGGGCCAGCTGGCCAGTCTGAGCGCGCCAGAGCTTGGTGCGCATGCGATTCGTGCCTGCCTGGCTGGTGTTGATCCGGACACCGTCGATGAAGTGATCTTCGGCAATGTCGTCGGCGCCGGTCTCAAACAAGCGCCCGCACGGCAAGCCATGCGCCTTGCTTCCCTGCCCGACAGCTGCGGCGCAACTACCATCAACAAGGTTTGTGGCTCTGGCATGAAGACGGTGATGCTGGGTTATGACCTCATCCGGGCTGGCAGCGCCAATGTGGTGATGTGTGGCGGCATGGAGAGCATGACCAATGCACCCTACCTGATGCTGAAAGCCCGGTCCGGCATGCGCATGGGCCACGGTGAGTTGAAGGACGCGCTGTTTCTCGATGGGCTCGAGGATGCCGAGACGGGCGTCGCCATGGGTACTTTTGCACAGAGCACCGCCGATGCGTATCAGCTGACACGTGCCGCGATGGATGCGTACGCAACAGAATCCGTGCTGCGCGCACGTGCAGCGATCCGCAATCGCAGCCTCGACAGCGAGATCAGTCCGATTGTTCTGAAGGGCGTCACCATCGCTGACGATGAGCAGCCGGGTCGTGCCAAACTCGAGAAAATCCCTGAACTCAAACCTGCGTTCAAAGCCGACGGCACCATCACTGCGGCCAATTCCAGTTCCATTTCCGACGGCGCATCCGCATTGCTGATTACCAACGAAGCAGGACTTGGCAGCAGCAAGCCTCTGGCACGGATCATCGGCCACGCATCCCATTCACAGCATCCCAGCGAATTCACCACCGCGCCGGTTGCCGCCATTCGCAAGCTTGCCGACCGACTGGGCTGGCCACTTGCGTCCGTGGACCTGTTTGAAATCAACGAAGCATTTGCCATGGTGACGATGATCGCCATGCAGGAACTTGGTCTGCCACATGATCGTGTGAACCTCTACGGTGGAGCCTGCGCACAGGGTCATCCCATCGGCTCGACCGGTGCTCGTCTGCTGGTCACACTGGCACACGGACTTCAGCGCACCGGCGGCAGACGTGGCATTGCGGCATTGTGCATTGGTGGTGGCGAGGCCACTGCAGTAGCGGTGGAGCGCATTTGGTGACAGCACTTCCGGTTATCGTCGGCATGGGCGGAGTGAATGCTGCAGGCCGTATTTCGTTTGATCACGCTTACCGCCGCCTGGTCATCAATGCACTCGACGAAGGTCCACGCGCGCAAACCTATCGCGCGCTGGCGAGCATGATGGGTGTTACCGGCAATCCGGACGACCCGCCGGTGCGTGCTTACATCGACGCCCATACCCTGGTGCGACGCATCGAGAATTTTGATGTGAACCAGATATATTGCCAGAGCGCCGCCACCGTCTCCGCACGGCCCGATCAGGCGCTGGTATTCCGTCTGCCAAGGCGACAACTGCCGGAGCAGATTCCGCCATCGTGGCGGATTGCAGAGATTGACGCCCGCACCGTCGAGGTCAGCTGTTCTGTACCGACCGAGGTACTGTTTCCTGATGCGCGGGTGTCGAAAGTGTCCAGCGCAGGCCAATTGCCATCCGGATTTGATCCCGGCAATACCTACCAGTCGCGCAGCCATCCGCGTGGATTGCAACTGGCGGTGTACGGTGCATCGGATGCACTCCAGTCCACCGGCATCAGCCTCGCCACACTTAAGGCACATGTCAGCGGTGACCAGATTGCGGTTTACTCTGGCAGTGCAATGGGTCAACTCAATCCCGAAGCGTATGGCGGCTTGTTGCAGAATCCTCTGCTCGGCAAACGGCCATCATC
>Ga0105050_10005870_pt1 | contig 15537 bp, 14 predicted proteins | sample FRY01_FD_78088 | JGI IMG/M metagenome (GOLD analysis project Ga0105050, IMG submission 78088) | Freshwater microbial communities from Lake Fryxell liftoff mats and glacier meltwater in Antarctica - FRY-01 | ecosystem: Environmental > Aquatic > Freshwater > Ice > Glacier meltwater ... | reverse complement strand
TTGGATTTATTCTTTGGGAGGTTTCTAAACCGTTGATCTACAATCAACTTTTTCAATGTGCGGGTGTAAGTTTGGCGAACCACAATCTTTTAATTTTCAGCCATTTGATGGCTTTCTTTGAAAATTAATTCAATGCCTTGTTCGCCAATTCCGTGCCTAAAATGAACCAACTCTGATGCTTCGCATGATGCTTAGCATTGAAACGATTGCTCGCCACAAAAGTACTGATAGTAATTGTTTTCACGCCATTGCTCTGCGACACTTTCGTCAGAAATATTGCGAATGTGTTTCAACATTATTAGCCCAACCATCAGCCGAATTGGCTTGCTAGGTCTGCCATTGTCTTTACAATACAATGGCTCAAATGCATTATCAAAAACTGTCCAATCTATTTTATTTGCTAACACAAATAAAGGATGTTTTTGGTCTAAAGTGCTTTGAAAGGAAAAAAATAAACTGATCTGATTCTGTACTTTTTGCTTCGCTATCATGTTAAATTATTTGCAAGGATTATGTTGTAAAAAAAACAAATCTTGCATATAAATAACGAACAATTCATACACAATTAGTTGACTTATAAATGGTTGTGTGCTTTTTAAGGGACGACTAAATAATAGACCACGAAAAAATCAGGTTTTAGTACTCCAAATGAACTATTTTTACATCAAAGGTTGCATTAACTAGTTGAATGTAACAATGATTATTTCTGATTGTCGCGCCATTCATAAACCCAAGTGCTTTGAATAATTTCCAAATGGCCTTCGTTACACTCTTCTTTAGTGCCTTTAAAGTTTGGAATTTCCAAAACCCAATCCAATAATTCAGTAAATCTGATTCTATAAATTTTTGATTCGTTAAAATCATCGCCAAACCTTTCATACAATGCAATGGCTATGTCTTCGTGGTCTTTCCAAAAAATGGGTAGTTCAAATGTCATATTTTTTTATTTTAATTTTTAATGTCCTATAATTACAGATTGATCAGGAATTGTAACAACCAAGTCGGTATTGCTTTCTAATATACATTGACAAGCCAATCGTGAATTATATCTTGGATTGCGCGCTCTATCAACAAAATCTTCTTCTTTTTCGCTAATTTCTGTTAGTGAATCTGAGCCTTCGTCAATGTATATGTGACAAGTGCTACAAGCACAAACAGCCCCACAATTATGATGCAAGTTAACATCATTGTCTAACGCAACATCAAGAATCATTTCTCCTTCAGCTATATCCACAATGACAGGCTTTTTGTCCGCCTTTTCAAATTTAAAAGTAATTTTTGGCATTTTTTTAATTATAAAGTTCTGTTCTTCTTTCTAAAATTGATGGTTCTTCTAAATACTCATCGTAAGATGAAAATCTGTCTATCATTCCATTTGGACCAATTTCTATAATTCTGTTGGCAACAGTGTTCATAAATTCATGGTCATGGGAATAAAATAAAATTGTGCCTTTAAATTCTATAAAACTGTTGTTTAAAGATTGAATACTTTCTAAATCCAAGTGATTGGTTGGTTCGTCAGCAACAATTAAATTAGGGCTTTCAAGCATTGATTTGCTTAACATACATCTCACTTTTTCGCCACCGCTTAAAACTTTGGCTTTTTTTAAACTCTCTTCTCCACTAAACAACATCCTTCCCAAAAAACCACGGATAAATGTTTCATCTTTTTCTGCTGAATATTGTCTTAACCAATCCACAAGATTAAGGTCTATACCTTCAAAATATTCTGAGTTGTCATTGGGAATATAGGTATTTCTAATGGTTACGCCCCATTCTATAGAGCCTTTAAAATTAAAATCTCTGCCCGATAGACATTCGAACAATTTTGTGATTGCTAAAACATTTTTTGATAAAAAGGCGATTTTTTCGCCTTTATTGATTATGAAATTCAGGTTGCTAAATAATTTGCTGCCTTCATATTTGTATTCCAATCCTTGAACAGAAAGAACTTGGTCGCCCGCTTCTCTTTCTTGGGTAAAAAACACCCCTGGATATTTTCTTGTAGATGGTTTAATTTCTTCAATATCCAATTTATCAATCATTTTTCTTCTACTTGTTGCTTGCTTGCTTTTTGCAACATTGGCACTAAATCTTTGGATAAAATCCATCAATTCTTTCTTTTTTTCTTCAGATTTTTTGTTTTGGTCGGAACGCTGTCTTAAAGCCAATTGACTGCTTTGATACCAAAATGAATAGTTACCTGTGAAAACTTGAATTTTATTAAAATCTATATCTGCCACATGCGTGCAAACTGCATCTAAAAAGTGCCTGTCGTGCGAAACCACCAAAACTGTGTTTTCAAAATTGATTAAAAAGTTTTCTAACCAGGCAATGGTGTCAACATCCAAATCGTTGGTAGGCTCATCCATCAACAGTATATCAGGATTGCCAAATAAAGCTTGTGCTAAAAGCACTCTCACTTTTTGATTGTTACTTAATTCATGCAACAATTTTGTATGAACCTCGTCCATTATTCCAAGCCCGCTTAACAAAGAGGCCGCATCGCTTTCCGCATTCCATCCTTCCATTTCGCCATATTTTTCTTCCAACTCACTGGCTTTAATCCCATCTTCATCAGAAAAATCTTCTTTTGCGTAAATGGCTTCTTTTTCTTTTATAATGGCATACAATTCTTTGTTGCCCATGATAACAGTTTCTAAAACTGGGAAAGCATCAAACTCAAAGTGATTTTGTTTTAAAACACTCATTCTCTTGCCTTTTTCTATGTCCACATGGCCCGTTGTAGCATCTATTTCACCAGAAAGTATTTTTAGAAATGTGGATTTACCTGCCCCGTTGGCGCCAATTACACCATAACAATTGCCAGGCACAAACTTTACATTTACTTCGTCAAATAAAATACGCTTTCCGTATCTTAAAGATATATTTGAAACTGATATCATACTATATTTTAAAGGTGCAAAGATACTTTATTTAATTTGAAAATTGCCCGATTTTTCAAATTAAATAAACCCGTTTTTATCGATTATAATACCCAATAATTAAATGTCAATTTTGCATATATTTGCATTTTAAAATAATTTACTGCCAAATGAACCTTAAAATTTTATCAAGCTGTTTTTTAGTGGTTTTTATTGTGTTGTCTGGATTTTCAAAAAATGAAAACAATTGCTTGTCCAATCGCTTATCTGTGGGCGTGGACATCGGCCGCCCTTTTAAATATTTAATTTTAAAAAATAAAATTAATCCAGAGTTAATTACAAGGTATAAAATTGGTCAAAAATTATTTATTCAAAATGTTTTTGGTGCTTCTTTTTTTAATCATGAAATAAATGCTGAACAGTTTTTGAAACAAAATGCTTACTACACAAAATTGGGTTTACATTACTTCAAAAACAATTTTTTATATGGCGAAAACACAACTTTTAAATCAACAAGCGTTGGTTTTAATTTAGGATATTGTTCAATGAAGAACGAGGGAAGCATTCAGGTTTTTGGACCATTATTAACGCCTTTTAACCATCAATTTAGCCAAAATAATAATCTCCTATTTTGTGAATTGGAGTTTAACCATTCATTGTTCTCTATTCGCCAATTTGTTTTGAATGCCAATGTAAAAATTGGAGGACTGTTAAATTCCAATCAATCAGTTTATCAAAAGGACTTTAAGCCATTGCCTTTTGCTGGTTTCACAATAGACAAACAAACCTTTGGCTCTTTTTTAGGCTTTAATTTAATGTATCATTTCAAATAAAAATATGCCAATCAAATTATTTATTCCCTTTTTTATAGGATTGTTAGTTCTTTCGTTTACCTGCAACAGAAGACAACAAAAGTTTTTTGGTTTTGTAGCAAAAAGCAATGACAGCAATAAATTTATTCAAAACTTTGAATTAAAAACCATTTGGCCCATTGAAAAAAAACTATCAAAACGTATATTAGAATTTTCGCCCGAAAAAGACAGCACTATTTATGAATTAAAAACATCTGGACGCACAGACACTTTTAGTTTGTCGTATAAAAGGCACATCAACGAGCTAAACTCATCGAGAGAAATGGAATTTACAAACTTTAAATATTTCTCAAGAAATGCGCTGCCGCATCAATTCAATGTTAAAGATAGTTTTGGTGAAATATTTTTAGTTGTAAATATTCCTTAAAAAATGATAGGTTTGCAACCATCATTTTAAGATTATAAAATATTTTATGAAAAATAAAAAAGTTGCCTTGCATTGGAAAATTCTGATTGGAATGTTTTTAGGAGTCGTATTTGCAATTATTTGCTTGAAGTTTTCTGGGGGCGATGTTTTTATAAAAAACTGGGTAAAACCGTTTGGAAATATTTTTATTAATTCATTAAAACTAATAGCCGTTCCTTTAATTTTGGCTTCGCTAATTAAAGGTGTTTCAGATTTAAAGGACATTTCTAAACTCTCGAAAATGGGTTTAAAAACCATAGCACTTTATCTGTTGACAACGGTTTTAGCAGTGTGCATAGGTTTAACGGCTGTTAACATCTTTACACCGGGGAAATTCATAGATAAAGCCACTCAAGAAACATTGCTAAAAAACTATGAAAAGGATGCCCAATCTAAAATTGAAATGGCGGCCGGACAAAAAAGCGTTGGCCCCTTGCAAGCATTAGAAGACATTGTGCCTTCCAATATTTTTAAAGCCGTAACGGACAACGGAAACATGCTTCAAGTTATCTTTTTTGCTATCTTTTTTGCAATAGGCATGATTTTAATTCCGCAAGAAAAAGCACAACCAATAAAAAACTTTTTTGATGGACTGAATGAGGTGATATTAAAGTTGATTGACCTTATTATGTTGGCGGCACCGGTAGGCGTTTTTGCGCTTATTGCAGGATTAATTGCCGAATCGCCTTCAATTGCATTGTTCAAAGCTTTGGGGGTTTATGGATTTACGGTTGTTGTGGGATTACTAATTATGATTTTGGTATATTTGTTAATGGTTTATTTATTCACAAAAAAAACACCCCAATTTTTTTTGAAAGGATTTGCGCCAGCGCAGCTATTGGCTTTTTCCACAAGTTCGAGCGCTGCCACTTTACCCGTAACCATGGAAAGAGTGGAGGAACATCTTGGCGTGGACAAAGAGGTTAGTAGTTTTGTATTGCCAATTGGCGCCACTATCAACATGGATGGTACTAGTTTATACCAAGCTGTGGCTGCTGTTTTTATAGCCCAAACCTTTGGTATGGATTTGTCTTTTCAAGCACAACTTGGCATTATTGCCACTGCTACTCTGGCTTCCATTGGCAGTGCGGCTGTTCCTGGTGCGGGCATGGTAATGTTGGTTATTGTTTTGTCGCAAGCGGGCATTCCTGAAGCTGGTTTGGCTTTGATTTTTGCAATAGACCGTCCATTGGACATGTGTCGTACAACAGTGAATGTTACGGGTGATGCTGCGGTAGCAATGATAGTTGCCAATTCTGAGGGATTACTAAAAGAACCCCATCAGAAAAACTGGGACGATGGCTATAAAAAACAATAATTTTTAATTTACACTAATCACTTTGAAAACAGTGCGCCTGTTAGCACTTTTTCCTGCATCGGTATCGTTAGTTTCTAATGGTTTGGTGTCGCCATAACCCATTGCAGAGAGTCTTGTACCTTCTACACCTTTTGAAATTAAATACTCTTTTACACTTTTTGCCCTATTAAATGACAAAGCTTTGTTTTTAGCTTTGTCGCCTGTGTTGTCTGTGTGTCCGCCTATTTCTATTTTCATGAAAGGAAATTTTCTAAGCAATAACACGAGTTTTTCTAATTCTAATTCCGACTCCTTTTTTATCTCAAATTTATCGACATCAAAAAACACATTGGCCAGTTTTATTTCGATGTCTTTGTCTGGTTTTTTTAACGGCACTTCAATTTCATAGGGCTCTAGGTTTTTCAAATCTTTCAAGGAAAAATTATCGGTGTAAAAAAGATAGTTTGTTTGGTCAACACTTAACATATAATTGTTGTTGGAACGCAATACCACTAGGAATTCGCCAGTTACAGTGTTGCTCGTCAAATTGTTTATTAACAGGCCTGTCGATAAATCAAAAAGTTCTATTTTTGCACCAATTTTTTCGCGAGTTAAAGCATCAAAAACTATCCCTTTTACATAATTAACTGCCTCAGGTTTAATGGCCTCCGGCAACTCAAATTTGTAGATATCTAATCCGCCCATGCCTCCTGGCCTGTCTGAACTTAAATAACCATAATTGCCCATTCTATCAACAATTAATCCTATCTCATCGCCTCCTGTATTGATAGGGTAACCTATGTTTTTGACCCCAGAAAACTTGCCTGCCTCATTCTTTTTTGCTACAAAAATATCATTGTTGCCCATCCCCAAATGCCCGTTGGAAACAAAATAAAGGGTTTGGTTGTCGAAATGGATAAATGGGCTGCTTTCATTACCCGCTGTGTTAATATCTGGGCCTAGGTTTTCGCCTCGTTTAAATACTTTGTTTTTTGTGTCAAATTCAGATTTATAAATGTCTGTGCCGCCAAATCCCCCTGGCTTGCCACTTGTAAAATAGATGGTTAACCCATCTGGACTAATGCTTGGTTGCGACTCCCACGATGGCGTGTTGATGGCATCGCTCATGTTGCTTGGTTCGCTCCATTTTCCATTAAAATATGCAGATACATAAATATCGCAACTGCCTTTGCCTATGGGCGTGTTATAATTATCTAAACGGTCGCAAGCCGTAAAAAAAACAAAATTGCCATCGGCCGTAACAGATATAGTGCCTTCGTTAAATTTTGTATTTATGGGAAATGGCATTGCTATGGCTGGTAAATATTCGTTTTTATCCGTTTTTCGTGAAACATAAAAATCTTCTTGTACCATTCTGCCATCATTTACCAATCTAGTGAAATAAAAATTTTTACCATCTATTGTGATACCCGGAAAATATTCGTTTGTAGATGTATTGATACTTGGCCCCATGTTTTCGGGTTTAAATGGTACAGGATTTTTCACTAAATTATCGCAAGCATCCATATTTTTTATCTCATTTTCTATGTATTCTTTTTTTCGGGGGTCTATTTTCTTTGGATTTGTTAAATATTTTTTGAAAGCCTCCTTGGCTTCTTGATATTTCATATCTGATTTCAGCGCAAAGCCCAAACGGTAATAATTGTAAAAATTATCCGGTTCCATGCTGATTAATTTGTTGCAAACCCTAATTACCTCTTTAAAATTACCCCTTTTTGCATCTATTTCTGCTTTGTATTCCCATGCATTAATATAAGTAGAATCTTTTTTTACGGCTTTATTAATTAAGTCTGATGCTTTTTCAAAATTTTGTTCTACATATTCTTTATATGCTTCTTCGGAAATTTTGAAAGCAGGGCTTTCTTTTTTATCTTTTTGCGCCACAGCACAAGCATTTATCAAAACTAATAAGATGGTTGTAATTAAATATTTCATTTTCTTTATAACTTTATTTGTAAGGGTTTATTGTATATCAGGCAAAATTCCTGCCGTTCTTTTTCCGAGTTCAATGACGGCCATGTTTTGCAGCTTTCCGTTCTCTATTTCAAATTTTATCATGGTTCGCATCAAATGAAAACCGTGTCTGCCGGCTGCGCCTGGATTGATGGTGAGCATGTTCTTATATTTTGCATCTCTCTGCACTTTTAAAATATGGCTATGTCCGCAAATGAATACATCAGGCGGATCTCTGTCTAACAGTGGTTTTATTTTAGGGTTGTATTGGCCCGGATAACCGCCAATGTGGGTCATCCAAAACCGAATGCCTCCAATAGAAAACTGATTATGCAAGGGTAAAATAGTTCTCAATTCTTGCCCATCTACATTGCCCCAAACCCCTCGCACGGGCTTTTGGGTTTTTTCCATAATTTCAAAAAGGGCTTTGTTGCTCCAATCGCCTGCATGCCAAAGTTCGTCTGCATTATCAAAATGTTTAATAATATCTGGCTCCGTGCAGCCGTGTGTGTCGCTCAGTAACAGAATGCGTTTCAATGAATGGGTTTTAAAAAAGGTACGAAAATAAGCGTTTTTATCCGATTTACGCATGAAACCCCAAGTTTTGAATCAGAAAACGACTTAAGGAGGTGTTGTTAAAGGTGTTTTTCAACCTAATTTTTTTGTGCAAAATAAAAAAACAAGCCAAAAAAGGCAGCAAATCAACTATTGCAGCGAACCGAAAAAACAATTGGCACAATTGTTGGGGCTTTTTTAATCAAAAAAACAATGAACGAATCAAGCAAAAAAATAATGGCCATTTTTACGGTCATTTTTACAACCCTCTACCTCATTAATCCAACCTTTGGTGTCTTTGAACTCATCCCCGATAATTTGCCTATTATTGGTAATTTGGATGAAGTGGCGGCTACAGGATTTTTGCTCTCTGCATTAAAATATCTAGGTTTCGATTTCACAAATTTTTTCTCTAGAAAATAGAGCTTTTGGTTTTTTGGGGGTGTCTGAAATTAGGTTGTTTGATTAAAATTATTTTTAGTTTGTTCATAGTCTTAATCCCAACCAAAAGAAACATAGGTCAAGTTATTTAAGTCGCTGTAAATTCCAGTTAAGCCTCTGAATTCATAGTTTGGAGGTTTAATATATCACAGTTTATCACCGCTTCTTTTTTTTCACTTCATTTAAAATAGTTTTGTTTTCGTCAAGCATCTGGTAATTTCTCGCCTTGTTGAAGCCAAATTTATTTTAATATTATTTTAAACTCATATGAAAATAGTGTAAAACAAACCGAAGAATTCATTTATTTTAAAACATATATTGTTTGTTTAGAAAAATACATTGATTACATCAAAAGACAAATTTTGTCTTTTATTTTATCGCATTTTTTTTATTAGGAAACTATTCTGCCATCATCCATTGTGATAATGCGCTGCGTGTTTTCTGCAAAATGCAAATCATGTGTTACAACCAAAAGCGTTTTGTTGTAGGTTGTTGTTAGTTCTTTAAAGAAGTCAAAAACAATATTCGTGTGTTTTATTGTCTAGGTTGCCTGTTGGTTCATCACACATATTAATAAGTGGATTGTTTATCATAGACCGTGGAATGGCAACCCTTTGCTTTTCGCCACCAGACAATTGATAAGCCATTTTATATGCTAGCTTTTCTGTGCCTAAGTTTTTCAGCAATTTGAGTGCATTGGCTATTAATTCCTCTTCGGGCAATTTATCAAGTTTAAATCCGGGCAACATAACATTTTTCAACACACTGAACTCATTAAGCAAATAATGAAACTGAAAAACAAGTCCTATTTTTTCATTCCGAACAAGTGCCAGTTTTTTATCGGATTTATTATTCATGCTTTCATTGTCAATAAAAAGATCACCTGTAAAGTCTGTATCCATTGTAGAGAGGATATAAAGCAAAGTGGATTTTCCACAACCAGATTTTCCGGTGATGGAAACAAACTCGCCACGGTTGATGGTAAATGAAACATCCTTTAAAACATCAATTTTCACAGGGTCGTGAAAGGTTTTGAATATTGATTTGGCTTCTAAAACTATTTTATTTTCCATTTATTTGCCTCTTATTATATCTACTGGGTCTATTTTACTTGCTTTGCGAGCCGGAAACCAACTAGCAAAATAGGTGGTTAAAATGGCAAAGACAACAGCTATCAAATAATAATGCAATCCATAATCAATGGGATAGGTGTTTACAGTTGGCATAGATTCATTGTTGAAAGGAATGGTATCAATTAATTTGGAGATTAAAAAGCCAAAAATGGCGCCAGCAATTGCTCCAGATATACCAATGCTTAAAGCAATGGTAATAAATATTTTCTTTACATCAGAACCCGCAAAACCTGTGGCTTTTAATATTGCAATGGTATCCATTTTCTCCTAAATCATCATGTTTAAGATGTTATAAATACTAAATCCAGAAACAATTAATAAGGTAATGCCAATAGCATAAGAAATAATGGAACGCACACTGCTGCTTGTTTCAAATTGTGCATTGGCGGTTTGAATATCTTCTGCATCCAAGCTAAAAAGGTTTTCGTATTCTCGCGCCATTGCGGGTGCTTGTTCCATATCCAATAATTTTATTTGAATATCGCTGTAATAATTACTGGGTTTGCCTAACAGTTTTTGGGCGTTTGCTAGGCTTGTCTAACTTTGAACTTTGTCCAACTCTTCCATTCCTGACTGAAAAAAACTAACCACTTTTAAAGAAAACTGTTCGCCCGTCAAGGTGGTAATTAAAATAATGTCGCCAATTTTTGCTAGCATTTTATTTGCCGCTCCTCTGCCAAGAATAATGCTGTTTGCTATGTTTTTTAAATCATAATATTTGCCAACGAAAACATAGTCACGAAAATTAAAAAGCTTGGCTTCTTGTTCAACATCTAAACCATTAATAATGCCATTCAATTCAATGTTTCCAAGATTATAAAATACTTGGGTCATTACTTTTGGTGCCACGCCCAACACCCGTTTGTCCATTTTAAGTTTATTGATAATTGCATCCGAGTTGTATATTTCTTGTCGTGCATTGGCAGGTTTTATTGAGCGTATAAAATTGTGATGACTTTTATATTGGGTTGCCATATCAATGGGCTGAACAGCCGAAGGGCGAATATCATTGTATAGCCTTATGTGTGGCGTTCTGTTTAAAACCAAACCATCCAACAATTGGTTTAAGCCTTCCATAAAACCTAACAATGCAATAAAAAGCGCAATACTAAATGTTACTCCAATAGCCGCCACTAGCGTTTGCCTTAATCTTGCAAGCAACAATGCTTTAGCAATTTCTGTAAGGTGTCTTATTTTCATCTTTCTGGCAATATTATTTTTGAACCAGATACAATGCCACTTAATATTTCCACAAGATTATAGTCCATTAACCCTGTTTTGATAATTTGTGGCTTGCCATTCTCCAGCATCACTGTAGAATCATTTACCAAATAATTTCGAGGAATGGTTAAAGCATTTTTTTTAATATCTATCACAATATTTGCCTCCATCGTTAGGTTTGGAAACAATTTTTCGGGTGCTTTTACAAATACAGCTTCCGCTTTAAAAGTTCTTGTTCTTTCGTTCATTATTGGATAAATAGAAGACACAGTTGCGTCAAAAACTTGTGATTTATAGCTATCCATTCGCACAATGACCTGTTGCCCAATTTTCATTTTAACAATATCAAACTCATCTACATTCAGTTCAATAATAAATTCATTTTGCCCTATGATAGCGATGGCAGAAAGGCTTGTTACTAGCTCGCCTTTTTCCTTATTAATTTTATAAACAATCCCATCTACATGGCTTCGGATAATCAAATCACTTTCGCTCGATTCTGCAATTTGCAAATTATTTTTACTTTGGTCTGAAATAAGTTTCAATTGTCTTTTCAAATCGTCATCACTTGCCTTTGCATGGGCAAAAGCCACTTTTGCGTTTTCATAATTCAATTGTTTTTGTTCAAGTTCTATTTTTGAACCAATGTTTTTTCCCAAAGATTTTTTTGCCTTAATAACATCATCGAATCATTGGCTAATTTTTTTTTCGCCATTTGAATGGCATTTTTACTGTCGTTTAGTTTAGCTGGGTTTTGAAGGTAGTCATTTGCGGTTGAAGAAAGTCGGGCATTGTCAGTGTTAAACTTTGCATTTTTATTTTCTATTTTAAAAAGTGGGTCGCCTTTTTTAATTTTCATCCCTTCTTTAATAAAAATGGTCTCTAAAATGCCATTCGTTTTGCTAAAAACTTCATATTGGTTTTTGCTTTTCACAATGCCCGAGGCATACACACTTTCGCTGATGTCTTTTATTTCTGGTGAAATACTTTCTTTCTTATTTTTGCAAGAAAATAGAAGTAAAGCAATTGCCAAATAAAAGATGGATTTTCTGATATTCATAGTTTTGTTTTTTAGTTTTTTGCCGCTATTGCCAAATGGCTATTTTTTAAAAGGGCAAGAAAAGCACTAATTTATAATTGCTGCATCGCAAAATTAGTTATAAAATACCATATATTTTTAAACCTTAATTATGCATTTAGGATTATTGTGTTTATAATACCGAATATGCTTTCAATATAGTCCAATCATCATTACGCTTATGTCCTATTTTTAAGCTATAACCGCATTTACTCCAAAAATTTTGATATAAAATTTTTAATTTATTGGCACAAATTAAAAATCACATTGGTATTACATCAAAGAAATAAATAAAATATTTAATTTAATCTGCGTTTTGCAAAATTAACTTAATCCTACAACAAAATATTTACATTTTATAAAAATGTTGATATAAAAAAAGGCTGCCCCAAAATGGGCAGCCTTTTTGCTAATTATTGTTTTGGGTTGAGATTATTGAATCACAACTCGTTTTGTTACTGTTACGCCATCTGCTACTAATTTGATAGTGTAGATACCTTTTGCATTGTTGCTTAGGTTCAACTCAAATTTGCTCGTTGCATCTGTGTAATTTTCGCTGATTACTCTTTGTCCCATTGCGTTATAAACTTCGATTGTTGCATTTTTAACCAATGCGCCTTTCATGTCTATGTTCACAAAACCTGTGCTTGGATTTGGATAAACACTAACTGTTTGCTCAATTGATGTTGCATCAATTCCAACTGTACTATTGATACATCTTGGCCAGTAAGTGTATTGAACCAATCTTGTAAACTCTTGAGAAGTGTTATTACTTGGGTCAGTTACTCTGTAAGTGATTGTGTATATACCTTCTTCAAATTTGTTTACATTTTGATTTACAATTGTAATCAAAGGTTTTAATGTAGCTGGATCGTAATAGTTATCAACTGTGCTAATTCCAGTCATTGGCCAAATATCTTCGCCTACACATCCTTTGATAACTCCACCCCAAATTGTTGGTGCTTTTGTATCAACAACTTTAACTGTTCTTGTTTTACTTGTAATATTTCCGCTTCCGTCAATGGCTTCGTAAACCTCGGTATAAGTACCCAACACATTCTCGTTAACATTTGATGATTTTAATACTAAACTAACTTGTGTGTTTGGATAGTAGTTGTCTGTTGCTAGCGGAAATATTGATGCATAAGCAGTTCTTACTTCATGGTTAACAATATCAAAAGTGTTTAAGTTAATTACTGGAGCAATAAAGTCATCCACTCTGTAGTTTCTTAAAACTGGTGTTGCTATGTTTCCCTCTCCGTCTACTGCTGTGTAAGTTACAGGGTATGTAGCTCTTACTAATGTATTAACTACTCCGTTAAAGCCCCATGTTCTTGTCAAAACTGGCATGTTGTCATAAGCATCCATTACTGTAGTTTGGTCAATCCAAACTGAACCAATTTGAACTTGAGTTGGTCCTTGTGGATCAATTACTGGTGCTTTAGTGTCTTCTACACATACATTTCTGGTTTTTGTTACATTGTTTCCTGCTACATCCTGTACATAGTAAGTTAAGATGTAATTTCCAACCATACGCGTATCAACACTGCCTGTTACAACAATAGATGATGTTAAGTTAAATGGCAATTTGTTGTCTGTTGCAGTTGCACCTGGGTCTGTGTATGGAGCATTTGTTCTGTCGGCCTCGATACAACCAGTTGAACCTGGATTCAATGTTAAAATTGGATTTGTTAAATCATTAACAACAATAATTGTTCTTATAACTGGCACTGCTCTGTTGTTTGATTTATCTGTAACATTATACTCGTAAGTATAAATACCTGTTACAGCAACATCTAAATCATTGGTAGTTACAATTCTGTTTGTAATATCACCTTCTGACGGATCAGATGCTGTTGCACCTGCATCAGTGTAAGGAGTTCCTACTTCTATTCTTACAGTTGAATTACCCAATAAAGTGATTACTGGTGGTTGATTGTCGTTTGCTAAAACCAAAGTGTAATCTTCAATTTCTCCTGCTGTCAATGGACCGCATGAAGTGGTTGGTTGATTATGGTAGTTAGTTGCCACTCTCATTCTTGTTACACCTTCAAATGAAGCATTTAATGCTGGTACTGTAAATGTTGTACTCAAAACTTTAGCGAAAGTGCTTGCTTGAACAAAAATCTCTTCGCCTGCATCTGTAAAGTCGCCATCAATGTTCCAATCAATCCATACTTTGGTGTTTGCTGGGTCAACATTGCTTACTCTTGCTACTTCTAGATTATATGTTTTTCCAAAAGTTAAGGCTGCTCTGTTTGTTGATGTGAAATCTGAATATGCTATATCGCCAGAAGTACTGAAGTTGTTAATCAACTCTGTGTTGCCATCTTTTAATTTAACATTGTTGATACCTACATCTGAACTCAATATGATTGATGATGGTATGCAATAATCCAATACACAAATAAATTTGTTTTTTACAACTGTTTTTGTTGTTGCACTTGGGTTAGTGTTGTTCCATGCTTTTAAAGTCAAAGTGTAACAACCTGATGCACCAAATTTCAAAATTGGAGTTGGGATACTATCGCCACGAGTGCTTGTATAATTAACAAATCCTGATCCTGATGAACCGTGTGGTCCTGTTGGTGGGTTCATTAAAGTATAAGTTGTTGGGAATATTGTCCACTCAAATCTGTTTGCGATATCAGAAATTGGTTTTAAAACCACTAAATCTCTGCCAACAGTTGGTCTTCTTGTTGATGCTACAACATCTAAATTGGGGTGTGATTGTGGCGTTACAACTGTAATTGTTTTACAAGTTGTCGCTGTTCCAACACATGATTTTACTATTGCGCATACATTATAAGTACCGCCCGTTGTAAAGGTGTATTTGAAATCTTGTTTTGTTCCATAAACATCACCATCAACTGACCATTCCCATGTTGGTACACCAACAACGCCTGGCGTTGTGTTTGTAAACAATACTGGAACATTCTCGTAACTTGGTGTTGTTGTTGGACTAAAGTCCGGATTGGTTACCGTTGCTGGCCCTAGTTGAGAGGTGTAGAATCCTGCAAATCCTGAATCAATTCCTGCTGCATCTGATGTAAATAAAATATACATACTTCCGCTATATGCTGAAACTTTTTTAGGACCTCTGTCATTTGAACTCCATGATGCTAATAAAGTTGTGTTTGCGCCTCCTGGTGATTTTCCATCCCAAACTTGTAATTTATCGTTAGCATCTTTCAACTTAATTTGTGTCATTGTTAAATCAATTCTTTGTGCATTACATGGTGTAATTCTGATGAATGAACGAGCTCCTAAACCTTGATTGTTAGAGTAATTCAAACCAGGGCCTCCATTGTCAAAAATAGTTCCACTTGGGCTACCTACAACATTGTCCCCGTTTGGACCAAAACTTCCAAATCCTAACAAATATTCTGTTGGTAAAGTTACAGTGATATAAAATACTTTTCTTGTTGGTGCTGACGCACCTCTATCATTTCTCGCTGTCAATACAACAGTGTAAACACCTGGATAATCGAATGCAAATTCTGGATTTTGTGTCAATTCATTCCAACCTTGACCAAATGGGTCTTCCCATACACCTTCGCCAACTCTTGGCACTGCATAATCTGCATTTGGGTCATTGATGTAAGTTACTGAATCATAAATATCCCACTCCCACTCAAAAGGACCATTTTCTGATAAATCAAAAAATCTTACTGA
>Ga0105050_10005866_pt1 | contig 15544 bp, 15 predicted proteins | sample FRY01_FD_78088 | JGI IMG/M metagenome (GOLD analysis project Ga0105050, IMG submission 78088) | Freshwater microbial communities from Lake Fryxell liftoff mats and glacier meltwater in Antarctica - FRY-01 | ecosystem: Environmental > Aquatic > Freshwater > Ice > Glacier meltwater ... | reverse complement strand
CCCATTTAATAAGTCCAATGCTTGATGCGTTTGTATTGTCTACAATTCCGTTATCGTCAATAGTCAGTCCAACGTTATTATCGAACATTTTCTTAATTCCATAAATCCCTGTCGCACCGAAGAACAAAATCCCTGCTATTCCAGCTACTTTTACAAGTGTCGGATTAAACCTTGTTTGGTCGTCTGCAATGGTCGTAAAAAGATAAAGTCCTAATACTACAAATAGGATTGAGCCACCAATAGTGAGTAGGATTTTTGTCTTGCTTAATGGGATTTCAATTTTGTTCATTTTTCTGTTTTTGTTAATTTTTGTCTGTGATGTGTCGTCTTTTATGCTGACCGCTAACGGTTTGCAGCTTGCCGAAGGTGGCGATTTTCAGCAAAAATTTTCATACGAAGCACCAAAGTTTATATACCCACAAAACTGTCCTACGAAGCACGAAACCGCCACTTTTGGCAAGGTGCTGTTACAGGCTGGCGTTCTTTCGTTCGTGTCCCCGTGTGTCAGTAAATATTGAGCAGTCAAGTGTCTGCCGTGGATGTTTGTGTCTGTCTGTCGTGGACTGTGCGGTTGCGAAGTTTTATTTTTTAGAAGGGAAGGAAATTTTTTGTTTTTTAATTTTCTTGGGTTGGAAAAAAGCACACTCTTTTGTAAGCTTTGGTCTGTGCGTTGGCTTGTGTGGCTTACAAATGTGTGTGCTTTTGTGTGTATGCTCATTTTCGTTTCCAAAATACTGTTGTTATTAAACCAATTCCTACAACTACATCAACTACATTCCAAACTTGTCTGCCCAATGAAATTTTTAAAAAGGGTTGAAACAAAAGTGCAAGACAAATGAAAATTATCATTTCAGTTTTATTTTCTTTTTCGTTTGCCTGATAGGCAAGAACGGAAAAGCCAAGAAGTCCAGCAAACCTAACTGTTTGATAAAAGCCATAAGGCATATCAAGTAAGCATAGAAAAAATAGAATTGCCAAAATTATTTTTATCGTCTTGTCCATGTCAGTAATATTTTATGTAGTAAAGTCCTGTTCCTTTAATTCCAAAACTCCAATACTTTTTTCCTTCTGCTGTTACTCCAAAGCGAAAGCCCAAAAAGCCAACACTACTGCCAAGCCCTTTTGAAGAAAGGTTTGTCCTGAATGGACCAAAACCAAATGATTTTCTAAATCTGATGCCCATATTTTTTAGCTTCTAAATATTCCACGAATCATTATATAAAGTCCAACCAAAACAATTATCAAAGTGAGCATTTGTGTCATTAGCTGTGAAAATGCTGCTTTGTCACCATAAGAATATAGCAAAACAAATAGGAAAAGTGCCGCCCCTGCCAACACGATTTTCGCAATATTATTTTCTAAAGCAACAAACACAACTACACCTAACATGATAAGTGCTGCCCACTGAATTGATAGAATGCCATAGTAAGCAAGGCGAATACAAGTAATTACTGTACTTACTATAGTTGCAATGTTTACTAATGTTTTAGTGAATGAATTGCCTCGTTGGTTTCTATCGTTATATCTGTTTTTGTTACCGAACATATTTCTAAATTGCTTCCATAAAACTCCTCCTAAACTCTAAAGGGTTGCTTATGTCGTGAAATGACTCTCTTGTTCCTCCTGTGCCTATGATTGTAATAGATCCATAACCGAAAATTCTCCCGAAAACACTTTGTCTAACATTTACGGTTTCAACCCGTCCTAAATTCATCTCAAGTGTGTAGTATGAAAGCAAACCTCTTTTGATAACTATTCTTCTACCTGTAACAACAAATTCATCAGTGTAAATTTGTATAGTAGGGTAGATGCCCAAAGTGAAAAGCGAAGCCCAACTGAAATAATGTATCCAATGATAATTTGTTTCAAATATCACTTGCTCATTTCTGAAAAGGTTGTTGTTGACGTATCTGCCCATTACAATTATTTGTCAAAGTCTAAAACAATATTTAATCTCCTTTGCAAACCGGGATTTGCTTTAAGAAATTCATCTACTTGTTTGGGGTATCCTGCAAATATGAAACACAAATCATTTTTCAATTCTTCCATTTCATAAATTAGTGTTGTCAATGCTTCCATTCCATAAGTATCATTTGATTCATTTAAAGCATGAACTTCATCAATAAATAAAACACCACCACTGGCAGATTGGCAAATTGCTTTCGTTTTGATAGCTGTTTCGCCAACATAAACACCAACTAAATCATTTCTACATACACTAACTGTATGACCTTTACTTAATGCACCTTCTTCTTTATAAATTTTTGAAACAAGACTTGCAACAAGAGTTTTTCCTGTTCCTGGGTTTCCCTTAAAGACCATATTTATTCTTGGAATTGCAGTTTGCTTTTCCTTTGCAAGTCTTATTGAGTGAACTTGTTTAAGAATAGCATCTTTTACACTTTCTAATCAATTCAATTGAAACAATTGCTTCAAGGCAGTATTGTTGGAAAACTCATCTGATAATTTATTTTGCTCTTCCATTTTATTGTTTTTTGAAAGGGTTTAATTTTGAAAACCAGCCGCTACTTCTTGCTTGTGAACTATTTTCAAAAACGGAATAAAACTCTTCAACCATTGAATTTTTTCTGGAAGTTTCTCTGATTTCTTCCTCAATCCATTTCATAGAATAAGAATCAAGAGATAATTTTTCAAACAATTCAGGTCTGTGTAATTCATTTGTAAAATTGGCAACAACAAATTTTTTCTTCAAAAATTCTAATGTGTGTTTTTTGAAATCATTATCGGGATTCCATTTTCTATTTGATTCAAAAAATGAATACCAAAAATAACTCTCTGTTTCAGGGAAGAATTCCTTGATTATTCTAATGTATTTCCCAAATGAAAGGTCAAATTGATTCTTCACATTCTCATGGTTCAAAGCTGAAACGAAAACAGTTAGTTTTTCGGAATAACTAAGTTCTTTTATTTTGTTTTTATGTTTGTCAATTGACTTGAAAAGATTGCCAGTTGTGGCGGCTTTGAAAATTTCATCAAAGGTTTTTACTTTCATTATATTAGGAATTAAATCTTGAAATTCTCGTAATGGATATTTTAAATTAAGTGACTTGACTGCTTCAAGTTTTTCTTCAAAGTTTATTGATTCTTCTTCAAAATAGAAATCAGCACTCTGCAAAACTTCTTCTATATTCTTTAACCTTAGTTCAATGCAGTTTAAATTGGAGAGAATATATAATGAAACCCTACTTTTTTCAAGACCGGTAAATTTATCTCTGAAACCTTCTGTAAATTGAAGGAATAAATCTTGACTTAATGATGAACCATTATTAAAATGTTGTGTGTAGAGAGAAAGAAAGGAATCACATTTTTTAGATGTTGAAGTAAAGTTGTCGGCTGTTATTTCTGCAAGTTCAAGTAATATATAATTAAGATACAACTCAGAATTTTCCTTTAAAACAAATTCTTTTAGTTCAAGTCTCTTCTTTTCTGTAAGATGCGAAAGCAATTCCCTAAAGTCTTCCAGTGACTTGTTGCGAACATTAATTTTGAATTCTATAAAACTTGCAGGTGCATTGAGTTTTTGATTTAGTTCTGTTATTTCAAACTCCTCACATCCCATCAAAATATTTTTCCATTTTGAATAATCTCCGTTGGTGATTATTTCAATTAAAAGTTTAGTGTATGGTTGAATGGCTATGTAGTCAGAAAATTTAGTTGCTTCAACAAGATTAAAATACTGCTCAGGCAATCTATCAATACCACATTCAGGTATTATTCCTGTAATTTCAAATGGATAGTTGATGCTATCAGGGTTATCTACGTAGGTGGCAAAAGAAACTTTATTCGCCAATGAGCTTGGCAAAAAATAATTAACAGCAAATATTAAATCTGTAAGATTCTCTTTTTTGTCACAGATTGTAATGTTGTAACCGGCTTTAGCAATCTTACCTTCAACTATTAAATCAAAGACTTTTGAAAATACATTTATACGATTGGGTTCATGTATTAGAAATGTTTGAAAATCACGAAATATTTTTTCTATCCAAAAGTCAGCAGTATCAATTTCAAATTGTTGCTCAGTTTTCAAACTTGGAGCATATGCTTCATCTTCTTCAACACTAAATGATTTTTTGAAAACAGCGTTTTCAAAAATAAACTTGACAGGATAAGACGGAATGGATTCTGATAAAATAAGTGAATGAGAGAAATAGTTTCCGTATCTACTCACACTATCGTTAGTCTTTCCAATATATTTTGAATGCAGAAAAACATATTTGCCACTTGACTTTAATTTGAAGAAAGAAATGTTTGTTGGAAATAAGTTCTCCATTTCTTCCTCAGTAGGAGCAGTAGGCAATTTGATTGGTGGATTATAAATACCCTTTTTCTCCAATTCAGTTATTTCTTCCTTTTTTAACCCTTCGGTGTTGTCAAGGGTAAAAAAACCTCCTTTGTGTTTGGAAGCTGTAAAGTAATGTTCCTTAAAAGATAATTTTATTTTTGTCATTTTAATACAGTTGTAATTTTGATAATAACCAAATAAGCGGCAATAAAACACCTTGCGGTTTTAAGTCAATTGGTTGTCCTCTTTCATCTACCTCTACCGACTTTACTCCGAAATATGCATAGTGCCTCATGTTGCTGTTGAGTAAATTTTTGATTCTTGCTTCACCATCAGGTTTACCTGTTATCAATTCTTCAATTTCATTTGAAATGGCATTAACAAGGTCGTCATTAAATTTGTCATTGCTGATACACATTGTTTCAAGTTGTGATTCGTCAAAAGGAATTGAAACGTGAATGAGTTTTTTTAGTTGGTCAAATTTTGATATTGCCAAAGCAAAAGGAATTTTTACCTTACTGCTTCCACGTTCCCACCCTTTCAAGTTAGCAAATTTTATTTTTGCCATTTCCCATTTGCTTCGTGTGTTTGAAATATTTGCAGTGACGTTATTGGGGTTACTGTTGTTAGGATTTCTTACATGCTTGATAAGTTGAATTACGTTATTCAAAACAGTATAAAAATCATCAGTTTCTTCTTCATCTTCAAGATATGGGTTGTGCTTTAAAATGCTCATCTGCAATTTCTCCACTTGCTTAGGCTCAAACAAAAAGAGCAATCCATCTGCCTTATAAACGTTTGAAAAATTATCAATCATATGGTCAATGTCCGTAAACTTCTCACCCGGGTTGTCAAAAAAGGAAAGATATACATGCTTGGTTCTATCCCTTTTTGTAATTGTCAAATGAATAACTGATTTGATAGCACTCTCAATTGAGGCTGTTTTTATCAATTGTTTCTTGTATTTTACATCCTCAAAGAAACTTTGAAGCTTCCTTTTGTCCTCTTGACTGCCGACAATATCTCCCTGAATACCCAACTGGTGCAAAGCTCTATTATTTTTAAGCTGGTCAAGTAAAGCAAGGTAGTAATATGTTTTGCCAACACCAGCCGCACCCGTTAAAGCGATTACAATAGATTCTGATTCTAAAAAATTCAATGGCAATCGCTTACCGCAAATTTTTCTTTCAGAACCTTCTTCTATTACAGCAGGGTTGGGGCAATTGTAGGTAGTGATGCCTTCATGTCTATGTTCAACAATGGCTTGTTCTTGTGAGAACATGAAAAGGCAGTATGGACATTTGTAACTCATATTTATAGATTTATTATTGTTTTATCCCAATCAAATGAAGTTGAGTGATTACCTTGCTCTTTGTGAAAAAAAAGAATGTTATTAGAATTGAAATTCAGGTTAGTAAACCGTGAATAATATTTTCCGCTTTTCAATTCGTTATTTGAAACGGTAAGGTCACAAGTCTTAGTATCAATTATTATCCTGTTTGCAGTGTCAATCATCAAGGCAAAGTTGAAATCTCCGTCTGCTGTTGGTCGTTGATTTTTTTTAAGCAACATAATAATTGAAGTAGGAAAATGAGATTGAATATTATCACAGTAAAATCTAAATTTCATAGATGAAATCATTTCCCACTTGATTGCTAAAGTTGGCTTGGTTTCTTTGGGATTTCCAATCCACGAATCACCAAATCTCTCTTGATAAAATTTTACCTGACTAATCAATTCTGAATTTTCATCATTGAATTTTCTTAATTGAAGTTTCGCTTCCTTTGCTTCTGTGATACTTTTCTCTGCTTCGTTTATTTTTAAAGAAAGATTTTCAATCTTTTGAACCTGTTCATTGATTTTTTCTTTGCCATTGGTTAGTTGTAAATATTGCTCTGAATGAAGTTTAAGTTTTTGGTTGTAGAAATCTTTAAGCCATTTTGAAGAATTATTTGGAATAGAAATCAGCTCCCAATTACAAACAAGGCAAAACTCCTTTGAATCATTTTCAATGGGACTTGAACAAACTGGGCACTTTTTCATTTCATTATTCATTTCGGTTTGTGTCATTAGGGTTAATGTATCTGCTTCCTAAATTTTCATCATTCATTTCATTTTTTTCCCATTGTTCAATCGCTTTTGTTAATACTTCGCGTTGCGATAAAGCCAACTGTTGAATCAAGTGTTTGTTTGCATAAGTTTCATGTCGCGCAAGAAATTGAATACGGTCTTCCTCTTCATCTAATTTCATGTCATAACTTCCTCGTCTGCTCATTAGTTTTACAATGATTGGTAAACATTCAATTAGGATGATTAGCATTGAAATAAAGAAAACTGTCTTATCGTTTTCTCCGTCTAACCTTTGAATTGTCAAACGCTTTTTAGGTGTTGCTGTATTTGAATTGTTTGTTGAGGAAGTATCCACTTTTGCGATTGGTTCATTTTCAGTTTCCTTACTTGATAAAAAACTCCAAGGAGTCCAAGCTGAAATTTGTCCAAGTATTTTATTTCTATCGTAGAATCCTGCATTGCCAACTAATGAATCTAAAGTAGCATCATCAACATAAGTAACTTCGTTAAGACCAGCAGCAGCACGTTTTGTCTTTAATAGTGATTCAAATTCGGTTACAGTAGAATCTAAATTATCATAAATACTGCCTTTTTTTTCAACCTCTAATTGAAGTTTATCAGTCTCCTTGCCCCAACCAGGTTTGCCTGTTGTCCGTTCGGTTTTTGTTCCAAATCGTTCTTTGTCTCTTAGCGCCTTTTCGGTTTCCCAGTTTTGATAAGCAATTATTTTGTCTGCTTTTTTCTTTTCTAACTGGTCAAAAATATCTTTGAACTGTGAACTGAATTTGTCATTTTTACTTTGAACAAGCTGTTCTTGATTTTCTAAATAGTATTGCTTTAACCCTTCCTTAATTTCTTTGTCAAAAATTTTCAATTCAAGTGGTCGTGCAATTACAATACCAATCATTATTGCAAGTAGAATACGTGGCAAAGCGGTAAGAAATTCTCTACCAGGCTTATTTTCCTTCTTCAAGCTTATTACCAAGTAGCGGTCAATATTGAAAATTGTCAAACCCCAAAGAATACCAAAACAGATCGATGTTAAAATAGCGTAACTTGAGCCAGAAAATACAAAATATATTGCATAAGCTCCCGAAACAGCAGCAAAGCACGCTGTTAAAAATACGGTTGCACCTATCGCAAAATACTTTGAGAATTCAGTTTCGCATTCTAATAATAGTCGTCTATTTACACCAGCACAGAACCAAAAAAAGTTTCGTATTATATTTGCCATAATTATTGTTTTTGTTTTGCTTTTTGATAGCGGTTATATTTTTCCATTGTGTCTTTCCTAATTGCAGATTTGTTTTCTTCAATTAGCTGTTTCATAAATTCAGTTTGCTTATTCAGCATCGCACTTGTCGATTCTCTTTCAAAAATCGAAGTTGCTCGCAGCCTGATTTTAGCATTCGCATAAAAAGATTTTCTGTTAATCTTTAAAGCAGGCATTTCATTCATTAAATCAATCGGTGTTTTGACTGATGTAAGTTTTAAGCCCGGGATTTTATTCAAAGAAATTCTTATGGCATCAACTGATGTCAAAATTACAAGCCGTATTGGTTTGTAAAGTGCCGCTAATATGGTTTGTTGTCTTTTCATTTCCATGGTGTTTTAAATAGTTTTTCGTAAATCAAATCAACTGACTTTGAAATTTGCTCCATGTCTAAAACATCAAAGTTTGGTAAATTAGGATTATTGCTTTTCAAATCATCAAGTGAACTATTTACTCTCATACCGCAATCATTGTCGTTGGTGATGAAGAGAATTGATTTCCCTTTTTGAAATTCAGCAGTAGCAAAATCAAATATATCTTTGTCTGCATACGCATCAATATCGGGCGTAGATTTGAGTGCAGGAATTTTAATGCTTTTCGCTTTGTAGAAATTTTTCAGCATTGAAAAACCCTTTGAAGCACAAATTTCTCTATCCTCAATTTTCAAGTTTGTACCTCGTTTATTTTTTTCAAATTTATCCCAATAGCTGTCAGAGAATTTTTTTAACTCCTCATGTGTTGAACCGTGGGCTACTAATTTTTTATTCTCTTTGACATAAAGATTTTTTAAAGTGCCTATTCTTCCATGAAACAAAGTGGTTTTTCTTGTCTCCATCCAAATATTTGTATCAATTATACAGTAGTCATAAAGTAATTGGTTTATTGCTGCATCTAACTCTGTCGGTGGTGTCGGTGTTTCTTTTTTATTTACTTCTTCTTTTGAAGCTGTCGGTTTATCAACTATTGTAACTGGTATTTCTTCCGCTGGTGGTATTGGTAATAATGGTTGAATAGGTTTTGCTTCTTCTTTTGAATCTGAATTAAAATTCGGGAAATCAATTTCGGTAATAGTGTGTAGCGTTTCATCAGGCAGAATTTCTAAATTTAAAGATTCAAGTCTTGTGTCAAGATTTGATTTAGTAATTCCAACTAAGTTTTCTGCTAAACGACCATTAGAAAAACTTTTATCTCTTATCCATTGTGCAAACCATTCAATAGCAAGTGGCTTACAATTACCTAAAACAGTTAGTCCAGTATCTGTCACCTTGTGGCAATAAATTTCCCAAAGTTCGTCATTTGAGTAATCCTCAAAATCAATATACAAATTGAACCGACTTTGTAATCCTTGGTTTTGGCTTATGAATTCATTGATTTCATTAGTATACCCTGCAATAATAAAAGCCATTTTTCCTTGGAAATTTTCATCTGTCAAATTCCCAACTATTGCACCGATTGCCTCTCTCCCAAAGTCATCATGTGTGCTTTGGCAGATAGAATATGCTTCGTCAATAAACAAGACTCTTCCAATTGCATCAACAAATTTCTGTTTGACTTTTGGTGCTGTGTGTCCTGAGTATTCGCCAATAATATCTTCCCTTCTACATTCTTCAACCTTTGAATCACTCAATAATCCATAGTCGGTAAGTATCTCTCCTAGTAATCTTGCAACAGTTGTTTTCCCCGTACCTGGGTTGCCACGAAAAACAAAATTCAGTTTATACCCTTTTGCATCCCTACCACTTCTTTTATTTCTTACTTTGTCTGCTTTGATAGAATTCAATATTTTTTTCAGAGCAGCTTTCATTTGATTTAACCCTGTAAGAGAATTGAGTTTAGCAATGCCCGAAGATGAACTATCTGCCTTTGCTGCGTTCGGGTCAATAAGATTTAGATAATGTAATGGAATATGCTTTACATCAATTTCAATATCATCAGTGCAATAAAATTCTGTAAGAATTTCTTGAATGAGATTTTCTACTTCTCTTGCATTTCCCCATTGTGCATTTTTTCTATTGAATTGATGCGTTAAGATTTTGCAGATGCTTTTAAGTGCTTCTTCTGTAATTTGAAACTGTGATAATTTCGCCTTAGATATTTCACATAAAACGGTTGGTGGGTAATCTTGAAAGATGAAGTGATTTGACTTATTAAAGCGGCTTGTAAAACCGTCATTTCCTTCTTTGAGGAGTTTATCAATCTTGTCAGTATAGCCAGCTATAATGACTAATGAATCATTATTGTTTTCCATGAACTGAAAGAGAACTTCAATAGCTTCTTTTCCATAGCCGTTTTCAGAATTGTCAAGTAAGCCGTATGCTTCATCAATAAATAGAACTCCGCCCTTTGCCTTATCACAAACCGTTTGTGTTTTAGGTCTTGTAGCACCTACAAATTCTCCAACCAAATCGCCAACAGTAACTTTTACTAATTGACCTAACTCAAGAACATTCTCCTCTTTCAAGATTTCAGAAAAGATTTCAGCAACTGTGGTTTTTCCTGTGCCGGGGCTACCCTTGAAACACATGTGTGGTCTGAACCTGTTACCATTTGCCGATTCTTGATTTCTTCTTCTTGCCTTTATAAGTTTTTGAAACTGCTCCTTAATGTTTTCTATTCCTTTTAATTCATTCAGTAAATCCCACGCTGATTTAGTATTTATATTGCTGACATACATCGGCAAATCAATACTATCAAGTTCCTTGATTTGTTTTCTCTCTTGTGTTAATCGTAGATTTATTTTTTCAAAGGGAACTGAATTAAAAAGTTCTGTCTGTTCTAAAATTCTTTTCCTGTTTACCCAAAATCTTATTTCTTTCTGATCTGGAAAACCAATTTGAAAAGTGGTTGCTTCTTTAATTTTATATTTATCCCCTTCTACATTAAAGAAGATGTCTTTGAAGTCGGTATGTGTAAACAAAAATCCACTTAGTCTATTTATGTTATCCATCAAAGCATGTGAATTATTACTCCCATATATAACTATGACCTTATTTTGAATCACGTCCTTTACTTTGTTTTTACCGTATGTCTTATTCAGTTTAGAAAAGAAATCTACATATTCATTAATCTTCTCAAATGTTGATGATTCTGGTCTAGTAAATATTACAGCACACTTTGTTTTATTAGGCAAATTCGTTTTAAGATAGCGAAGTAAATTTTCTGTCAAGTAAGTTCCATAATAGCTATCTGATGAACCATAGGTATCAACAAGCATTATAGTATCATGAATTATTTTTGCGCTAACAGGCGATTCTGTGCTTATGGATGCGGAACTTTCTTTTCCTAAAGGACCTGAAATTTCCCATTCATCCTCGCTTTGCTTTTCTGGGTTACTGGTTTGTGAACCAGGATATAAAAATGAAAGTATGTCCTTTTGACTAAATGAATGAAAATTGTCTGTTGTATCATAGAAAACTACTGAATTGTATCCTTCAGATTTTAGATACAAATACAATGCTTGCGAAAGTGTATAGTTTTTTAAATCATCATCAACAAAGTATTCTTCCTCATTCACATTGCCGTAAATGGCAGTGAATAAGCCTCTATCTTTAATATTGATATTTGAAATTCTATTTACAGGCATTGCTTGTTATTGTCTATTTCGTTGTGTTGTAAATCCAAGTCGTGTTTTTAAGTCGTTGCTAATTCCAACTTTTGCTAAAGCATTGGCATCAACCAATTCAGTTTGCTTTTCATCTCCAGTTCCATCGGGTTCAGATACGCCTCCCATTTTATAACCTTTACTTGCAATTATCCGTTTCACTCCATCAATGCTATTTCTTAATTCGGCTTCGGTTACTTTGCTATCATCATTTCTTTGGAAAACAATATGATTTTTTGTTAGGTCTTCGTTGGGGTGGACAATTACTGTGATTTCCATTCCAATTCCATTTTGAAGAACGGCAAAAACACCTTCTCTAAAATCTGAAGAACTTTCTTCACTACCCAAATAGTGATAAGCGTTAGTGTCGTTTTCCATTTTCTTAAAATCATAGCCCTGTTGTTTGAGAGCCTTCACGATGTCTTTACTTATGTTTCTTCTTTCTTGTGATGCTAACCCTCGTCTTACTGCAAGTACAATCAATTCACTTTGTTCTGATTTTAGTTTTTCAATTTCCTCCTGAATTTTATTTACTCGTTCTTCGGTCAAATCGGAACTGTTTTTTGTCGTTTCAAGTTCTTCCTTTAGTTTGATTACTTCCTTTTCAACTTCACCATATTCTCCCTTTGTCCAGTAATCTAATTCAACTTTTATTTCATTTCCTTTTTCATCTTTTTTGTTTTTGCCATCCTCGTCTGAGAAAAAAACTTCGTTCCTGTTTTTGCTCATTGTTTGAAGTAACTCAGTTGCCTGATTTAAAACTAAGTTGTGGATTACTTCAAATTTAAACTGTGCTTTCAATACATCTTCTTCCAAATCCCAAAGGTCATTTGTAAGATTCATCACCTCACCAATTATTGCACTTGCTGGAACATTCGCATTAGATATTTTTTCAACTCTGCGTTTCAATTGATTCCATTTGTCTTCTGCAAATTTGCTGTGGTTGGTTCTTGCTCCACTTGCAGCCACCAAAATTTTCAAATCCTTCAACATCAATTGTGCTTGTCTATTCTCGTCCGAATCCTTTTGGTATAGGCGTTCTATACTTTTTCTTTGTTCATCTATTTGCTGTTGTTGCTTTTCAAAAGATGCATTCACTTTGTTTTCCAAATCATCTATTGTTGATTCAGTCCAATCCTTTAATTCCGTTAAGTTGTGATAGAATTCATCCGACTGCTGTTTCATTGCTTGTCGGTGGTTTCTATCCATTTCAGCTATATCACTTTCCAAGCCTTCAACCTGATAATTGAAATTGTCTTCCATGCTTTCCATTTCCCTGCGTAAAACGTTTACACGCTTTTCTGCTTCATATCTTGCTACCTTTTTAGCTTCATTAGAAACATTATTCAATTGAGATTGCAAACTGGTTAATTGATTCCTTTGGCGGTTGATATAATCTTCCGCTTGATCTATAGTTGATATTTTTATTGACCTGCTCATAGCGTTTATTTTAAACTGTTACTTCCTTGTTTGGAACTCCGATTATTGTTTGATGCTGATTGTAAACATGAATTTCAATGCTTCTTTCTCTATCTTCAAAGTAGTGCTTATGGTGTTTTAATTTTTCTGTCAAATAATTTACTTGCTGATTTGATGAACCTCTTAAACCTTTATTGTCATTTAGATTTTCAAGGTATTTTCCATCAATCAAAACATCAATCAATTCAATAAATTCTTTTGCTTCTATCCAGTCCAGTTCTTTGAGTTTGAAACCTGAAAAAACAACTACATCAAGTTCGGGTCTGAATGTTTTAACTGCTGCTAAAATTTTTACAAGTTTTGATGCTTGCATGAAAGGTTCACCGCCACTAATTGTAATTCCTGTAATTTTTTTGTTCGCACAAATTGCAAAAACAATTTGGTTGATTTCAACCAAATTGTTTTCAATTATTGGTATGCCTTCAGGTGTAATGCACCCTTTGCAATTGAAAGGACAACCTTGCACCCAAATAACATAGCGGTTGCCAGGACCCAATTCTTTTGTTCCTGTTTCGCACAAATCCAATATGTTGATATACTCTGCCATTACTGATATATTCTTGTTTCTGCTAATTGATAAATTGGTAACTGGTCTCTTTTATCGATCAATGATTTTATTTCTGAATCATATTGTTTTAACCTTTCGGAAATTTCGTTGCTGATATTTTGAACATGCTGTAAAACTCCTTCACGGTTTTTCAATGCACCAAAAATGCTTTCGTTCTCTAAATGGTGCGTTTTGAAATCTGTAATCACTTTATCATATTCCTTTGATATTACTTCGAGGTCGGCAATAACAGTTGTGATTTTCTTTACATGATAATTGTGGTCTGAAACTAAATCGTCAACATTTTTAGCCAACACTGGAAACTTAGCTTTGAATTGAGTTGTGTCAAGGCTAACTAAAATTGCTGTGAGATTAGTAACTGCATCTTTGGTTTTAAAAGCAAGTTGTTTTTCCAAATCAATGTTGACGTTAGCCAACACTTGATTTAGTGCAACAAGTGTTTCAATGTGCTTCTTAACTAAAGCCTCCTTTTCATTCGTTGCAGTTGAAACTTCTGCCTGAACTTTTGAAAGGTTTTTAAGTGCTTCGTTTTTCCTTTTGAGTCCTTCTAACTTATCCAATTCAGCTTTGAGTTGGTTATACTTTCCTTCTATTTCTTCTTTTTGTTTGAGAAGTGCTTCGTTTTCTTTTATGGTTTTTTCAATTTCGGAAACTTGCAGTTGCCTCTTTTCATTTTCTGCTTTAATGTGAGGAGCAAGTTTTTCAAACTTGCTTTTAAAATCTTCAGTGTTGAATTGGTCGTAAATCTGTTTGCCAAGGTTTTGCAATTGGATTGCTTTCCATTGGTGAGCTTTGTCCACACTTAGTATTTTATTTATTTCTTCTTCAATCATTTTGTTCAATTATTAATGAGGTAATAAAATTCTTCTTTGTCTAAGGTTTCTATTTTAAAATGTATGTTGTTGCATTTATCCATATCAAACTCTACAAAATATTTTACAAGTTGCTTGTCATTTATTGAGAAGAAAGTATTTGAAAGATTTTCTTTCAAATCAGTTAAGTTGATTTGGAATGATTCTTTTTCATTTAATAGTTCAATAGATACGTTTTCTGTTTCAGATAAAATCCATGCTGAAAATGGGAAAACAATTTTTTTGTTGGAAGGGTAAGACTTTAATTCAAAACCATCTTTTCGGTTTTTGAATTTGATAGAATTAGAAACCGTTTTAGCCTGTAGAAAGTCCAATTCGTTTATTGCTCTAATTTTTTTATTTAAATTCAAAATTGGTTTAACGGGATGAAATCCCGTTAATGGTGATTTTATTAAAAGTAGTTTTTTATCACAAATATGTTCGTTGATGAAATCCTGAACTGATAGGGATAAAAGATTAAAAAAATCAAAAAAATAGGTGTCTTGAAAATGTGTCCCAAGTGCAATTTCAGAAAGTGTGTAAGTTGAATAGTCTGCTTCTGTCATTTCATTGGTTACAAGAAACTGATTTGCTTCAATCACATTTGAATAATTGAAAAGAGAATTGAAAAGGTCATCGGCTTGAGTGCTTGCAAACTTGTTTGCAAGCACTCGCTTTAGTTTTTCATTATCAAGTTTTGTTTTGTCAAGCAGGGAATAGGCGTTGCCATCTATTACAAAATTGTAGTGGTAAGATTCGTTTTCAGAAATGTCTATAAGTGAATAATCTCCTGACTCTAATTTTTCGGAACGGATAACAAACTCCAAATCGGATTGGATATTTATTTCTCTGCCGATGCTGTCAATAAACGAATTGACTAAACCTGAACAACCGAAAAATTGAGAGTTGATAATTAAGGTGTCAGGTTCTTCTCCTATTCTGTTGTTTTTGAGTGTGTCAGAGATTGAGGAAACTAATGTTTGATAATGGTTCTTTTGAATGAAAGCATGTGTCTGGCTTCTTGAATACAAGGCATGGTCGAGATTAGAGCAGTTTATTTGCCCTGTCTTGTCTTTGAAAATGATGTTTTTACCTTGTAAAAAATATTGCATTCTGTCTTATAATTTATGTAACAAATATAGGTTTCTTATTTCACTGATTTGTCTGGGTGCATAATAAAGCGTTGGCGATTGCACTCTTTTGACTTTGCTTTTGGGGTGGCTTGTGTGTATGCAAGCAAAGGCAAATGTGTGCAATGTGCGGGGCAAAATTAAAATGACTCGTCCTGAAAAAAGTTTACAGTTTTGGTTCTTAATCCTGGTATTCATTTACAAAGTTAATATTAGTCCTGACATGAGTTTACAGGGGGGATTTTCTTAGGGTAATAGTTCTTCCAGAT
>Ga0105050_10005863_pt1 | contig 15547 bp, 17 predicted proteins | sample FRY01_FD_78088 | JGI IMG/M metagenome (GOLD analysis project Ga0105050, IMG submission 78088) | Freshwater microbial communities from Lake Fryxell liftoff mats and glacier meltwater in Antarctica - FRY-01 | ecosystem: Environmental > Aquatic > Freshwater > Ice > Glacier meltwater ... | reverse complement strand
CAATTTTATCACAAACTATTTTAAATCAAACTCAAAAATATATTCTTCTTTAAATTCGATTTCATTTTCTTTTAAAAATTTTAAGTACTCATCCCGAAAGGTTTTCTTTTTATGATGCTCTTCTTGGTTTTTTATATAATTTAGAATCATTGTGACATCTTTTTTAGAAACTGTAAATGCACCGAAATCACTTTTGTATTTTTATAAGAATGTATAGCCCCGCTGGGGCTAACTAAAGTCAAGGAAATGATTATTTGTCATGAACTTTTTTTAATAATGCATTGGCAATGATTCCTGTCAAAATCAATCCAATTCCACTATAAACAATCCAAGAAAGGCGTTCATCAAAAATAAAATAACCAAGAATGGCTGCGTAAATTGCTCCTAAATACTGAAAAGGAGTAATGATTGCGGCACTTTCTTCATGAAGTGCTTTGGTCAATAATACCTGAGCAATCTGCGTGAAAATTCCCAGCAAAAGTAGGAAGATCCATTCTATACCATTTGGAAATGTGAAATCAAACAAACACCAAAAAGACATAATTGGAATTGAAATCATTGGGAAGTATAAGACAATGTTGATTGGAGTGTCAGTGGTTTTTAAACGGATAATGGCGGTATATGCTATTCCAGAAAATGCAGAAGAAATGATTCCCAAACCAAACCAAGTATAATCTATTCCTGCATACTTATCCGAAGTAAATAGATTGTTCAAACCAATCATCGCAACTCCTATAAAAGCGATTAGAATAAAGAACCATTGTAATTTAGCCACGCGCTCTTTTAAAATCAATAAGGCAAAAATCACTGTAAAAATGGGCGCTAAGTATTGCACCGTTGAGGCAATGGCCAAAGGTAAATGATGAATTGAGTAAAAGAAAATGGTAAGTGCAATCATTCCCGAAACCCCCCGGATTAACAACCATTTTTTATTATTGCCAAGGACAGGCAAATTTCGTCTTTTGATAATGTACAAACTGATAGCAAATGATACAATCGAACGGAAAAGGACTAATTCATGACCGGGATATTTTTGTGTTCCAGGAAATAATTCTTGTTCTGGTCCGGCTCCAAGGATTTTAACAAAGAAATTCACAACCAAAAAGGAAAGCCCAGAAACAATGATGTAAAGAATACCCTTATTCATTCGGGCAAAGTTAACTATGTTTGTAGTATTATATTGAATTAGAAACAGTTTTGAGCAATTCATCCTTTTATATCAACCAATTAGAACGCTATCAACTTGACTTACAAGCAGCGAATAGACGTTTAATCTTTTTAGGATCAGCGCGTTTGTTGACTTTTGGTTTAACTACAATTTCCATGTATTTATCTTTTGGAAATATCTCGCTATTCAGTGGGTTTGGTGTCATTGGTTTCGTTTTATTTCTCTTTTTAGTTGCAAAAACTACTGATGCACGAGTACTAAAGTTAACGAAGCAAAAATTAGTTGAAATCAATTCGAAAGAAATCAATGTATTGAAAGGTGATTGGTCCGCTTTTTCGGATGGAATTAAGTATAAGAATGGACAACATCCATTTTCGAGTGATATGGATTTATTTGGTCAACAAAGTATTTTTCAATTAATCAATCGAACGGTTAGTAGAAAAGGGGAGGAATTGTTGGTCAATCATCTTTTGAATGGCGTGAAGGATACGGAAGTTGTGAATGAAGCGATTTCCGAGTTTTCTAAAAAAATGGAATGGTGTCAACATTTTTTAGCTGCTGGAATGGTGCAGTTCTCGGAATCTGAAGAAAAAACAATAACAAAATTAAAAGAAATTGAAGCTGCAAATATGAAGGTAGCGAAATGGGGACAATGGCTATTGCCATTATTATTTTTTTTAGCGGTAGTTTTGTTTTCGCTTGGAATTATTTCTGGTAATTTATTCGCAATTGTTGTAGTTTTAGAACTCTCATTTATTGGGATGAATTTCAAAAAAACGAACGCTCTGTGCACGCGAGTTGCTGATTATGAAAAAACTATTGCCTTATATGCAAATCGCATTGAGCAGTACCAGCAATTGCAGATGGATTCGCAAAAGATGATTGATCTTAGGGAACAAAATTTTGGTTCAAAAAGCGATTTGATTATGAGTTTGCGTTCACTTGAGAAAATTCAAAAACGAATGGGTTATCGAATGAATCTTCTCGTTGGGACAATCTTAAATATTTGTTTAGCATGGGATTTTAGGGTGATTTGTCAATGGGAAGAATGGCGTCTAAAATATCAATCTCAACTTCCAGAAGTAGAAGAACATTTAACTGAAATGGAAGTATGGATCTCTGGAGCAATTTATCATTATAATTTTCCAGAAACAACATTCGCTCAATTTAATGATTCAGAAAAAGTAGAAATTATCGGCTTAGGTCACCCATTCATTCCGACTAAAAAACGTGTTTTGAATAATGTTAAATATGCTAAAGATGAGCAGTTTTACATTATTACAGGTCCAAATATGGCAGGAAAAAGTACTTTTTTAAGAAGTATTGGTTGGGCGTTGATATCTGCGAATGCAGGTTTCCCAATTATGGCTAAATCTTGTTCGATGCCTCCCATGAAATTATTCACAAGCATGCGAAACACGGACGATTTAAAAGAGGAAAGTTCGTATTTCTATGCTGAGTTGCTTCGTTTGCGTTTTATTGTTGATGCAATAGAAGCAGGAGAAAAAATCTTTGTGATTTTAGATGAGATTTTAAAAGGCACGAATTCTAAAGATAAAGAATTAGGTTCAGCCGGATTAATGAGGAAATTGGTGTACTTAAATTCACGAGGAATAATAGCAACACACGATTTGTCGTTGTGCAATTTAGCCCAGGAGAATAAAGCTTTCTCGAATTATTATTTTGATTCTTCCATTGAAAAGGATGAATTACATTTCGATTATTTGCTAAGACAAGGAACCTGTAAAAACATGAACGCATCGTTTCTATTAAAAAAAATGCGCTTAGTCGATTAATTTCATTTTTGGCGTATATACTATTTTTAGTTAGCTTTACGTTATTGAAATGATGAGTAAACTATTTTCTTTTTGGCTTTTAACCTTAATTGGATTTTCTTCTGTTTCTCAGCAGATTGAACCTAAACACACCTTGAATATTGAGTTGGGTCTGCCAAACGGAATGGTCAACAAACCCTTCAAAGATTACATGCAAGGCCTAATTAATTTCGCCCCATATTATCAATATACATTAAAAAATTCCTTGTCTTTTGGTGCTGGAATTCGCTATAGTTATTTTGGCGTGAATCAATTTAGAGTTCCTCTGAAAACACTTGGAGGAATGCATAGTGGAGGTGTATTTGTTAAAATTGGAAGAGAAAAATTCCATTCAGATCGTTTTTCGACAGATATGGGTGTTAAAATTGGTTATACGCAAAACTACTTTGTTACAAATCGAAATGATTCTTTAGGTCAAAATCCATATATGGTAAGTGCTATTCTGATTGAGCCAACGATTAAATTTGCTTTGGTTGCAGATGAACAAGTTTCGTACAATATTTTCGTCTCTTATGCCTTTCAAGGATACGCATTTAAACCTAATATGATTGGTTTGGAAACGAATGGAGGTTACGATTCAAAAGAGTTTAGTCGACCGACATCTATTCTTATTATTGGATTTGGATTTAGCTATTACTTCAAAGATAAAAGTTAGATTTTTATGAATGTTTCTTTTCGTAAAATCTTACCAGATGATAACGTTCATATCGCACATATCATTCGCACGGCGCTTGAAGAATATGGAGTTGATCGACCAGGTACGGTTTATACTGATCCAACTACAGATGAATTGTTTTCGCTTTTCCAACAAGATCACAGTGTTTATTTTATTGCTGAGTTGAATGGTCAGTTAGTTGGTGGCTGTGGCGTTTATCCTACCATCGGACTTCCAAAAGATTGTGCTGAAATTGTCAAATTATACATTTCGAAAGAGGCGAGGGGCTTGCACATTGGATTTCAATTATTGGAGCTATGTGCTAATGAAGCTCATAAGATGGGGTATCAATCCTTGTACCTAGAAACGTTACCAGAATTGGACAAAGCTGTTTCGCTTTATGAAAGGTGTGGTTATAAAATGCTGGAAAAACCATTGGGTGAATCAGGTCATTTCGCTTGCTCTATTTGGATGTTAAAGGAAATTTAGTTTCTTCGAAAAAATTTTCTTTTTTTCTGTGGCTTATTTGAATTTCCAAATTCTAGATTGAAATTTAGAGGTAAGCGCATTTTTGTTCGAGTTTTGTATCCGTCAAATTCTCCAGGTAGCCAATTGGGCATGGATGAAATGAGTCGTTTAGCTTCCTGGTCAAGTAGTTGACTTACACCTCTTTCTATTGTTACGGTCGATACAGAACCATCTTTTTCTATTATAAAGCTAAGATAAACACGACCTTGCTCATTCATTTCAATAGCGTCTTGAGGATAAACTATATTTTCTTGAATCCATCGATGCATTGCCACCATTCCTCCCTCAAAAGTTGATTCAACTTCGAAAGCGAAATGCACAGTGTCTTCTTGCGATTCAGCATAGCAATTTCCACCTATCAATTCGCCATTTAGATATAAATCTTTGCGTCTATATTTTCCAGATTCATAAAATGAATTGAGCGAATCCATGAGTTCATTTCGGAAATAAGATCCTTTTATTTTTTAATTTCCATTCGAATGATAATGCGTAAAAGAGCCATTCAATTCTCCAAATTCGTAATTATAAAGTGAAATTAAAGCACCTTCATCATCATACCTTATAAATTGCCCATGCCGTTTGGATTCATAAAGTGAAGCATAGTCTGAATAAGATATTAGCTTACCATTTATATTGAAAGTTGAAATTGTCCCACGCTCTGAGATGGTGTTTTCGCGTTCTGTCACTTTATAATATGAAGCGTTTGAACTATCTGTTTCATTCCAATGGGTATCGAAGAATTCTTTTTTAGTTAATTCTTGGGCAAATAACTTGCTTGATAAAACAAAAAACAGGGTGATTAAAAAAGGAATTCGCATAAATCAAAATCAGTTCATAAAGGCATACATGAGTATGTTCGTGCCCATTTGTAGCGCTTCTTTACGTTTTTCAGGTGAGTCGTTATGTACTTGTGGATCTTCCCATCCATCTCCTAAATCCGTTTCAGTTGTATACAAACAGACTAACCTACCGTCAATGATAATGCCAAAAGCTTGAGGACGTTTGCCATCGTGCTCGTGAATCTTTGGTAATCCGTTGAATTTGTACTTCTGATTGAAAATAGGATGATCAAACGGTAATTCAGCCAACGCAACATTTGGAAATATTTTTTGAAGCTCTACTCTGATGAATTCATCCATTCCATAATTATCATCTATATGTAAGAATCCACCTGCTGTCATGTAGTTTCTTAAATTCTCACTCTCAGCAGCCGAAAAAACAACATTTCCATGTCCAGTCATATGTATAAATGGATACAAGAATAAATCTTTGCTTCCTGCTTCAACATAAGGCACATCTTTCGAAATGGCAGTTCCTAGATTTTGGTTGCAAAAATTGATGAGATTCGGCAAAGATGTTGGATTCGCATAATAGTCCCCACCGCCATTGTATTTCAAAACAGCCAATTGATAAGTTCCTTGTGAAAATCCTTCTCCCACAATAACTATCACAAAAATCACTAAATTTATTAATCTCATATCTCTAACTTCTATTTCCGCCATCTCCGCCATCTCCGCCATATCGATACATCGATCGCGACCGACACTTCATCCTTGGCTCACTGGCGATTGGCTCTAAATTCTAACTTCTAATCTCTAACTAACACTTGCATACACGCGTACAATCCTGCTGTTTCAGTTCTCAAACGATTTTCACCTAATTCAATTGCTTGGTAACCATTTTTTCTTGCGATATCGACTTCTTCTTGTGTGAAATCACCTTCTGGTCCGATTAAAATAGCACAATTATTTGGCTTATACAAATGGGAGATGTTTCCCTTCTCACCAACGTAACAATGCGCAATGAGTCCGTTTGGGTGACTTTGTATGAAATTATTTACTGGAGTAAGTTCATTCAAAACAGGTAAATATAACCGTTTCGACTGCTTCATTGCTGAAATAAGAATCTTCTCTAAACGATCTGTTTTAATCACTTTTCGTTCATTGTTTTTACATAAAAGCAACGTAATTTCAGTAATTCCTAATTCAGTAGCTTTCTCAACAAACCATTCGATTCGATCCATGTTTTTTGTTGGCGCAATGGCAATGTGGATGCTTTTATTATCAGGTTCTTCAGTTGTACAACTGATAATTTTAACTTGACATTTGCGCGCATGAGGTTCAGTGATTTCCGTTGTGAAATAATCACCTTTTCCATTGACAATAGCAATTTTATCGCCTGCTTTTAAACGCAAAACTTTACACGCGTGTCCAGATTCCTCTTCATTTAAAATGAAATCAGTTAAATCTTTTGAAATTGTTGAGTCGTAAAATAATCGCATCAGTGAAGTAATCTATAAACCATTTCTTGCATTAATTCTCCTGATGTAAATGAACTATTTCCGAGTCCTTTTGCACGCAAATCAAATTCTTGCAGAATGGCAATGTTAATGGCTATTTTTTTTGGATCATATAATTTATAAGCACTTAGTAATTCACCCGCCACATAAGGGTGAACTTTTAGCGCTCCAATGATCGATTCTTTTGATTTATTTGGTAAGAAATGTATTCTCATTAATTGTCCGAAATACTTAAAAATCAATGGAATTACGGAATTAATATCAGCAGCCTTAGGGTTATGACTATAGTAGTTGACAATTTTAAAAGCCTTTGTCACATCCCTTTTATTGAAAGCATTTGTTAATTCATATGAATTGTAGTCTTTTGAAATTCCAATATTTTCTTCAATATGTATTTCATTAATTGTGGTTCCTTTCTCAAGTAGAATAGCCAATTTATCAAGTTCATTGACAATTCTTCCTAAATCATTTCCTAAGAATTCGGCTAAAAGCATACTTGCTTTACCCGTAACTTTAAAGCCTACTGTTGATACATAGGTTTGGATCCAATCACTTAATAAATATTCTTTAACTTTTTCAGATTTGAATAAAAGTCCATTTGGAGCAGCAGCTTTTAATGCTTTTTTTCGGGCGTCGTAATTTTCGTATTTGTAGCCAATCACAAAAATAGTTGTGTCTAAAGGATTCGCGAGATAAGTGTCTAGTTTTTCAATTTCTTTAAAATCTTGCGCTTCTTTTAAGACTACTAATCTTCTTTCCGCCATCATAGGATAGCTTTTTAATTCAGAAATAAGATTTAATAGCTCTGTATCTTTTCCATAAAGAATAGTCTGATTGAAATCACGTTCACTTTCATCCAACGCATATTTGATGACAGCATCAGTAATTGCGTCAATATAAAAAGGTTCTTCTCCGTGAAGGAAATAGATCTTCTCGAATTTTTTTTCTTTAATATTTTTTATGACCAGCTTATAATCCATTTCTTATTGATGCTTTTCCCAAATTTGAACTAGTTCAACCAAGGTGTCAACTGATTTTTGCATATCTTGAATGCTGACGTATTCATGTCGAGAATGAATAGCCATTTCGCCAGTGAAAATATTTGGACAAGGCAAACCCATAAATGAAAGTCGAGAACCATCTGTTCCTCCTCGAATAATCGATTGTTTTGGAGTAAGACCCGCATTTGTAATTGCCTGAACCGCATAATCGGTTACAAAAGGAACTGAACGAAGCACTTCTTTCATATTGCGGTATTGTTCAGTTACTTCAAAATCGTAAGAGACATTGTATTGTTCAACGATCATTTTTACGAGCGACTCCAGGCGATTTTCATATTCTACTAATTTCTCAGTGATATGATCTCGAATAATAAACTGAACACTGGCTTTTTCAAGTCCACCTTCAATTGCTAATGGATGAACAAATCCTTCTCGGTCTGAAGTCGTTTCTGGTGACCATTTATCACGAGGCAAAGCTGCAACCAACTCGGAGGCAACTTTTATCGCATTAACCATTTTACCTTTCGCATAACCAGGATGTGCGCTAATTCCATGAAAAGTGATCTTTACTGCATCGGCAGAAAATGTTTCATCTTCGATATCTCCCAAAGGACCGCCGTCTAAGGTGTAACCGTAGTCAGCATTTAATTTAGTCATATCAAGATGTTCAACACCACGACCAACTTCTTCATCCGGTGTAAAAAGAATTCGAATTTTTCCGTGAGGTATGGTAGGATTTGACATAATGTATGTTGCAAAGTCCATAATGATAGCAACACCAGCTTTATCGTCAGCGCCTAGTAAGGTTAATCCACTTGCAGTAATTAAATCATCACCAATTTTACTTAATAAATAAGGATGTTTTTCGCTTGTTATTATTTGAGTTGTGTCATCTGGAAGTGTGATTGCTGTACCATCGTATTTACGATGAACGATTGGTTTAACATCTGTTCCGCTGCAATCTGGTGCAGTATCCATGTGCGAACAAAAACAAATCGTTGGTAATTTTGAATTCGAAGAATTGGAAGGAATTGTAGCGAACACATATCCCCATTTGTCCATTTCTACTTCAGCTAAACCCAAAGATTGAAGTTCTTCAAATAAAACCTTTCCTAGATTTTTTTGCTTTTCGGATGAAGGAAAAGATGTTGAATTAGGATCAGAGGTTGTATCGATTTGAACATAGCGTAAAAATCGTTCTTCGACTGAATAGTTGTATGAATGCATAAATTATGTTTGGATTCAAAGATAACTATTTAGAAGTAAAAAAAGATTTTTAGAACAAGTTAGATTTGGAGAAAAATCAAATAATTCAAGATTATTGATTTAAACCATCAATTTTAATTCTTATGCATAAAAAAGGCTACACTAAAACTGCGTAGCCTTTTTTATATCAGTGCAATGTGATTAAACTAATTCGTTTGCTGAAAAGTGAAATTTACCTTCAATTTCTGCATTTTCATCAGAGTCAGAACCGTGACAAGCATTACGACCTTTTGATTCAGCATAGTATTTACGGATGGTACCTTCAGCTGCCTCAGCAGGATCAGTAGCACCAATTAATGCACGGAAATCAGCAACAGCATTTTCTTTTTCAAGAATTGCAGCTATGATTGGTCCTGAAGTCATGTACTCAACTAATTCACCGTAAAAAGGGCGTTCTGAATGTACAGCATAAAATTCTTGCGCTTGAGCTGTAGTTAAACGAGTTAATTTCATCGCTTTAATCTCAAATCCAGCTGCGATAATCATGTCTAGGATTTTTCCTGTGTAACCATTTTCGATTGCATCAGGCTTCAACATTGTAAATGTTCTGTTAGTTGCCATTGTATTTTTTCTATAAATTCGGGTGCAAAGTTACTACATTTATTTATAATCGAACTCAAGTTATTATATCTGAAACACGAAGTATTCAATAAACGAAAGATATTAATTCCGAATTCCGAATTCCAAATTGGTGTAAGTTGTTATCTTTGATTTTTAAAGGCATTTAAGGCACAAATGGAAGCATTAGAGAAATTTTTCACAGAAATACATCCTGTTTTAGCAGCCTTAATTGCGACAACCTTTACTTGGCTGCTTACAGCAGCTGGCGCAGCTTTAGTATTTTTCTTTAAAAAAATGCACCGTGGAGTCTTAGATGGAATGCTTGGTTTCACTGGAGGTGTAATGGTTGCCGCAAGTTTCTGGTCCTTATTAAATCCAGCAATTGAAATGTCCGAGAAATCATTCCCTTCGGCACCATGGTTTCCTGCTGCTCTCGGATTTTTATTGGGAGCACTGTTTTTATATTTCTTGGACAAAAAACTTCCCCACTTACACATTAATTTTCAAGACGACGAAAAGGAAGGTGTAAAAACACAATTGCATAAATCTACCTTGTTAGTACTCGCAATTACACTTCATAATATTCCAGAAGGCTTAGCAGTTGGTGTTTTGTTTGGAGCTGCTGCAACGGGTATGGATGGAGCAACTATTACGGGAGCGATTGCGCTTGCAATAGGAATTGGTATTCAAAATTTCCCTGAAGGATTTGCAGTTGCTATGCCATTGAGAAGAGCAGGAGTAAGCAGATGGAAAAGTTTTTGGTACGGTCAACTGTCGGCTATTGTTGAACCAATTGCAGGTGTCATTGGTGCTGTAGCTGTTATTTATTTGCAGCCAATTTTACCTTTTGCCTTAGCTTTTGCCGCTGGTGCAATGATTTTTGTAGTTGTTGAAGAAGTAATCCCAGAAACCCAAAGAGATAAATACACGGATGTTGCGGTACTCGGTTTCATTGGAGGTTTTCTCGTTATGATGATCTTGGATGTCGCATTAGGTTAAAATTTAACATTTTTTTAATGTTTCTAAGAGCGCTTAATAAAAAAAATGCAATACATTTGTACCAACAAAACGCAATTTCATAGTTGTAGTTTTTGGGTTTTATAGTTTTAGCAAGGTTTAGCGAAAAGAGGAACAAATTTTAATGAATTTGTTCCTCTTTTTGTTTTCTAGTGAATTTTATTTTATTTTCACATTCAACTACAATAAAATCTACTATGAAATCTATTTCACTTTTTTTGTTCTCAACAATTCTATCGTTTACTGTTCTTTCTCAAAGTCAGGGAATTGCGTATCCCGCGGTTGGTAAAGGTGTAGCTACGACTTTTGTGACAGATTATCATAGTTTAGGAATAAATTCATCTGCCTTAGGCTGGGGAACAGGATATCAAGGTAAAAAATTCACGTTGGGTTCATCTGAATTTGGTTTCGGTATTTATTCTGATTCCCTCTCATCTGATAAATTGAAAAAGTTATATAAAGCGGTAAGATCAGAAATATCTGGAAATAGCACAGATACTGTGAATTGGGCTGAACAACGAGAGTCTGCAGCAGAATATGCAAGTGCTGGTGTGTCGATATTTGCAAACTATAATTGGGGAGGTTTTGCATTTCAAACACCAAAATTTGGAGGAATTGCATTTAATATACGCGAGAATTACCAATGGTATTCGAAACTTAATAACGAATTAACCGACATTATATTTAGAGGGAAATTTTCAACTTATTTTGATTCATTGACAATCGTTGTTGCCGGAGATACTTCAGTGATAGCTAATTCTGAAAATTTATCTCAAGACACTCTGAACAGCGTAATCCTTGGCTCAATGTCTGTTCCATTAAACTTATCTCAAATATCTAAAGGATCTGAAATAAGAGCAGTTTGGAATCGCTCTTATAATTTCGGTTATGGACGGAAAATTTTTGGAAAAGATTCTGTCTTTGTTCTTTATGGTGGAATCGGTGGTCGCTATATCCAATCAATGGCTATGTTCAATATGGAATCAAATGATGATGGTTTATATATGTATTCTTCAGTAACTCCAAATTTTAATATTGATTACGGCAGTATAGCGAGTATAAACCCTTCTAATTATACCGAAAGAGGAAACTTCCTTCCAAAAATAGTAGGTTCTGGATATGGAATTGATTTATCAGCTAGCGTCATTTTATTGAATAAAATTAAAATTGCTGCTGCAGTTAATAATATTGGACAAGTTACCTATGACAGAAATGTGTATAAAGTGAACGATACTCTGTTAACGGAAGTTTCTATCAACGGACTTTCAGATTATAATGTAACGCAAGCGGTAAACCAAATGCTAAATTCAGGAGGAATTTTGTCACTAGAAGGCCAAGAAAAATACGTGTTAAAAAATGCGGCAGATTTTCGTTTTGGAGCAAGTATGGAATTTGGAAAAATACTAGCTTTAGGATTTGATATGGTTGCGCCTTTGAATAACGATAATCCTGGAAGCATTGCAAATCCGGTTTACTCTTTTGGTGGAGAAGTTCGCCCCGTGAAATGGATTGCATTAAGTATTGGATACTTTGGTGGAGGAATTTATAAAAACAACATTCCTGTTGGAATTAACTTTATTCTAAAAGATGGCGCATATGAATGTGGTATTTCTTCTAACGATGCTTTAACCTTCTTTACAAAGAATTCAAACAGTGTTTCAGCAGCATTCGGATTCGCCCGATTCAGATTCTAATCTAATCCCAGAATAATTTCACGAATTTCACTCAATATAAGAGCAGTTGCTCCCCATACTTTTTTATTGGCAAGGTCAAAATAGGGAATATCCTTGTAAATTGTTCCATCTGGAAGATGAATCTCCATCGTTGATATAAGTTCTTCTTTTTTGAGATCAAACAAAGGGAAATTAAGAATTTCAGCCACTTCGCGTTCGTCTGCAATTAATTCTGGAAGTACTTCATGGAAATAAATGTATGGCTTCACAAGAAATTGACTAACTGGTATAAATACTTCGGTTAATTTTCCAAGCAAAATTCCTGTTTCAATTGGAATTCCAACCTCTTCCCAGCATTCTCGTCTCGCTGTTTCGTCTAGATCTAAATCCAAAAGGTCTCTTTTTCCTCCTGGAAAACTTACTTGACCACTGTGTTTTCCATCGTACTCAGGTCGCTGGGTAAGTAAACATTCAATTTGATTCCCATCTCTGTAAAGTACAACAGCTACTGCAGATTCTCGAATCTCAATATTCGATTTTAAAGCATTATTTAGAGTTTGTCGGTGAGCAGGTGCCATTTTTATATGTGCACGTTCACCAGGAAGATTTAATAGCAACTCCTTTTTGAACTGCTGAATAAATTCAAGTGAGTCCATTATTTTTCGATTGAAAGGAGTATCGAATTAAAATCATCATAGAAATAACCCATATGATCTTTAGGACCAATCAATTGAAAAACATGAAATTGCTTATCTATTTCGATCGTTGCGATAATGTAAGTTGAGAGCTTTTGATCTAAACTCGATCCACCTTCTATAACTTGAATATATCCATTAAATCCTATCTTCTTTGCCAAGGGATTTCTAGTCGATAATAGTCTTTCTTCAAGGGATTTCAAGCGTCGATTGATGTAGTTTTCATGGACCAATACTAAAGGATTTTTACTATTACCTTCAATAAATTCCATCGCTGCAGCATCAATATCTGTGAACGTTTCAATGCAAAACCGCACGTTCATATCCATGATCTCCTTATTGTATGCACCATCAGGTTTCAATAAGAAATAATCATCGTAAGCATCTTTAAATAACGTAGATAATTGAAAATCTATTCCTTTGTGACTTCTTTTTTCCAAATTTGGGAAATCCATCCTATTGGCAAAAACACTTGGTAAAGATTGTCGATTCGACGTCGGACAAGCAGTCAGCAAAAACACCAAAGTCACAAAAAGAAAGAATCTCCACATTTTCATCTCAACGAATGTAAATAAATTCCTCCAAACCACTTGCAATTTAGGAGTCGTAATTTATAATTTTGAATTATGAATCTCGAATTCTAAATCCCGAATTCTATGTATCTTTGAGGCACTTTTTATTTAAAACAACATAGTATGCAACTGTGGAACACATTAAGTAAAGAGGATTTAGAAGTGCAATTGAGACAAAAGGGATTTTCGTTCGTTACGATTTCGTTTTATCAATATGCCAAAATTCCGAATCCTCGATTATTCAGAGATCACCTTTTTCAAATGTGGTCTAAATTAGACGTTGTCGGTAGAACATACGTCGCAACAGAAGGGATTAACGCACAAATTGCAGTCCCCGTAAATAATCTCGATCAATTCAGAGAAGAACTTTATCAAATTGATTTTTTAAATGGCATTCGCTTGAATTATTCGGTAGATGATTCTGAAGCGGAGTTCCCTTTTTTGAAATTAAAAATTAAAGTGCGGGATAAAATTTTGGCAGATGGCTTGAACGATGAAACATTCGATGTACGAAACAAAGGTAAGCATTTAACACCGCAAGAATTCAATGAATTGACGGAGAAGTCAGATACAATTTTAATTGATTTTAGAAACCATTACGAATGGGAAGTTGGCCATTTTAAAGGTGCTATTCTTCCTGATGTTGATACTTTCCGTGAATCGCTTCCATTTATTGAAGAAACGTATTTGAAGGGCAATGAGGATAAGAATATTGTGATGTATTGCACGGGAGGAATTCGTTGTGAAAAGGCATCGGCTTGGTTTAAACATCGAGGATTCAATAATGTTCATCAATTAGAAGGTGGAATAATTAAATACGCCAATGAAATTCGTAATCAAGGGATAGATAATAAGTTCATTGGAAAGAATTTTGTTTTTGATGAAAGAAGGGGAGAGCGCGTTACGGAAGATGTTATATCTGTTTGTCACCAATGTGGTGTGGCAGCAGATGTTCATACCAATTGTGTGAATGATGCTTGCCATTTGTTGTTTATTCAATGTGAATCATGTAAGTCAAAAATGGAAAATTGTTGTACTGACGAATGTCTTCAGACCATTCATTTGCCAGAGGAAGAGCAGAAGGCATTGCGCAAAGGCAAGGAGGTTTCAAACAAAATCTTCAAAAAAGGAAGATCAGAAAAATTGAAATTTAAAGTTCAGAAAGAAAAACCCTTATCTTTAGTCCAAATAATAAATACCAAAAGTAAGTGATCGCAGCTATTAATTGGGATGTCAGCTCAGAGTTGATTGATGGATACAAAACGCCAAATTTGTACGGGATTTTATTTGTTACAGGTCTGATTTTAGGATATTTTGTAACAAAGAGAATTTATAAAAAAGAAGGAATGGATGATAAATCACTAGATAATTTGGTGATTTTCATGGTCCTTGCAACTATCATTGGAGCACGTTTGGGACATGTCTTCTTTTACGGTCCTCACTTCGATTTGTTTGATTCACAAGGGGTTTTACTTGAACGTGGTTATTTTTCTCATCCCTTAGATATTTTTAAAGTTTGGGAAGGTGGATTAGCTAGTCATGGAGCCGCAATTGCTATTTTATTGGCATTATTTTATTATTCTAAGAAAGTAATTCACAAACCCTTTTTGTGGATTTTAGATCGGATTTCAGCTCCAATTGCTATCGGAGGAACCTTTATCCGTTTAGGGAATTTGGTAAATCACGAGATGGTTGGTATCGAAACTGATGTTCCTTGGGGATTCCGTTTCTTGCACCACGATTGTTTGTACCCTTATGTTTGTTCTTGGGAAGCAATACCAGTGAGACATCCGACACAATTATATGAAGCAATTTGTTACTTTATTGCCTTTTTAGTGCTCATGTTCTTATTCTGGAAAAAAGAATTATGGAAAAAACCAGGAGTTGTTTTTGGAGTATTTCTAATCTTCATTTTTGGAACTCGAATTTTAGTTGAATTCTTTAAATTGGGACAATCTGATTTAGATGATTCGATTGCAGTTATCTCTGGCTTGAATACAGGTCAATGGTTAAGTGTACCTTTGGTGTTGACAGGAATTTATTTGATTTTTAGAGGATTGAGAGGTGTAAGGGATTAGGCGTGAGTGTGACGAAACTATAAAAATTAATTTCCTGTGGTCATTGAAGCCTTCTGATTTCTTAATTCATAACTTATGGACTTGCCTTCAAAAACGGGAGACAAAGTTAAGCTATGCAGCTAAGGTCTGATTTTTATTTTGATTATTAAAGTCAGTTATTGATTTATTTCCTAATGCACTGTGAATTCTATTTTTATTG
>Ga0105050_10005856_pt1 | contig 15560 bp, 16 predicted proteins | sample FRY01_FD_78088 | JGI IMG/M metagenome (GOLD analysis project Ga0105050, IMG submission 78088) | Freshwater microbial communities from Lake Fryxell liftoff mats and glacier meltwater in Antarctica - FRY-01 | ecosystem: Environmental > Aquatic > Freshwater > Ice > Glacier meltwater ... | reverse complement strand
CCCCCGCGCCTGGCGCGACCCTGCCGCCCTGCGCAAAAAACCCGCCTGACCGACCCGGCAAACCCACGCCCTGTCCATTGCGATAAAGGAACGTTCCTCAAACCTTCATCGGCCCAAGCTGCGCCGCAAACCGCGCCACCGCCGCCAGCCCAAATTCGTTCGGCGCCAATCCCGGCCCCCGGTCGAACACCTCCAGCCCCAGCCGCGCCGCCGTCAGCCGCTTGCCGTAGCAGATCAGATGGTCCACCCCCTGCATCACGAAGGCGATCGCCGGCAGGATCTCCCGGTACACCCGCTCCGCCTCCGCCTCGTCCCCCCGCCGCATCGCCTCAAAAATCGCAATCTGCGCCTCAAAGCAATCCAGCGCCGGAATCAGCCCCGCGCACCCCGCCCGCAGATTATCCGGCAGCTCCAACCCGCCCCGCCCATTGAACACCGCGAGCGTGCCCTGCGTCTCCTCCACCACCTGCGCGATCAACGTCGCCGGCCCCTCCCCCTTCAGCACGGTGAAATTCGCATGCCGCCGCGCCAACTCCGCGATCGCCCCGGTCCCCAGCCCGATCCCGATCAGCTCCGGCGCGTTCTGAATCCCCGCCGGCACCGGCGAGGCCTCGATCACCCGCCCGAAGAACCCCATCAGCTCCGCTTCCGAAATCCCGGGGCTCCGCGGCGGCTGCAGCACCACCCACGCCGCCCCGCACCCGGCCGCATGCGTCACCGCCGCGATCTGCTCCTCAGCCGTCGCCCCGAAGATCGTCACCGCCAGCGGAATCCGCCCGCCCAGATCCTCCGCCGCCCATTCGATCAGGCAGCACCGCTCGGCCGGCGACAGCTTGCCGACCTCGGTCGCCAGCCCCATCACCGCCAGGCCCGGCGCCCCGGCCGCCAGCACCGCGCGCACCTGCAACCGCATCGCCGCGCGATCCAGACTGCCGTCGCGGTGGAAGAACGCATACAGGATCGGCCAGATGCCGGCGGGCGCGGTGCTCATGCCGTCCCGGCTAGGCCAGCCACGTCGAAACGTCAATTTCCCGTCGCATTGCACGGGCTGACCGCGGGCGCAAAACCCTCTACTCTGGCGCTCGCATGATGACCGACCTGCCCAATGTGCTGACACTTTCGCGCATCGCCGCCATCCCCGTGATGGTGGTGCTGGCGTCGATCCGTTCGCCGGAAACCGACTTCGCCGCCTGCGTCGTGTTCTCGCTGGCCGCCATCACCGACTATTTCGACGGCAAGCTGGCCCGCGACTACGGCCAGACCTCCGACCTCGGCCGCATGCTCGACCCCATCGCCGACAAGCTGCTGGTCGGCGCGGCACTCATGATGCTGGTCGGCTCCGACCGCCTCAGCGCCGCCGGCCTCTATCCCGCCATCGTCATCATGCTGCGCGAGATGCTGGTCAGCGGCCTGCGCGAATACCTCGCCGGCATGCGCATCGGCCTGCCGGTCACCGCGCTCGCGAAGTGGAAAACCGGCTTCCAGATGGGCGCCCTCGGCACGCTGCTGGCCGGCAACCCCTCCGCCGTGCTGCTCGGCATCCCCTGGCTGCCGGTCACGTTGATCGGCGAGTCGATGCTGTTCGCCGCCGCCGCCCTCACCCTGGTCACCGGCTGGGACTACCTGGTGACCGGCCTGCGCCACGCCTCCCAGCCCCAGCGCGCTCCCGAACCCCTCGGCGAATAGCGCCATGCAGCTTCTCGGCATCACCGGCTGGTCCGGCAGCGGCAAGACCACCCTGCTCACCGCCCTCATCCCGCTCCTGGCCGCCCGCGGCCTCTCGGTCTCCACCGTCAAGCACGCCCATCACGCCTTCGACCTCGACCAGCCCGGCAAGGATTCCTGGCGCCACCGCGAAGCCGGCGCGCGCGAGGTGCTGATCGCCTCCGGCCGCCGCTGGGCCCTGATGCACGAGAACCAGGGCGACGAACCCGACCTCGCCGCCCTCCTCGCCCACCTTACCCCGGTCGACCTGGTGCTCGTGGAAGGCTTCAAGGCCTCCCCCCACCCCAAGATCGAGGTCCACCGCCCCGCCCTGGGCAAGCCCCCGATCTGGCCCGGCCGCGCCGACATCACCGCCGTCGCCACCGACGTCCCTTTGCCAGACTGCGACCGCCCCCGCCTCGACCTCGCCGACCCCGCCGCCATCGCCGCCTGGATCATCGCCGCGCTGCAGCGTCCGCGTTCCCGCGCTTGAGCCGAGGCTGGTGGAAGGGCACATTGCCTCCCATCTCCAGCGCGGAGCACCTCGCGGGACCACCCCGCGCCGGACCGCCCCACAAGGAAGAGCCCATGCGGCGCATCGCCCTGCTTCTCGTCCCCGCCCTGCTGGCCGGCTGCGGCACCCTTGTCGGAAACCCCGCCGATGGGCTGGGCGGCTTCGCCGGCCGCGTGCTGTCGTTCAACGCCAACGCCAACCGCCCGGTGCTCGACAGCCCCAACGCCCGCCGCGCCATGGGCGTCGCCGAAACCACCGAGGCGCTGGAGGAAGAGTCCGGCAATGTCTGGCCCGGCCCGCTGCCGCCGGCGCGCACCATGTCCGACATGCAGCGCGACCTGGAGGCGCTGCCCCCCATCGACGCCCCGGCCCCCGCGCCGCGCTCCAGCGCCGCCCCACCGCCCTCCGTCACACTGCCCCCCGTCGCCCTGCCCGCCCCGCGCCCGTTCCCGACACTCGCCACCCCGGCCGCCAGCGCCAGTCGCGTGCTGCAAACCCCCGGCGGCCTCGCCGTGACCAGCGTCGGCAGCAACGGCGTGGAAACCTACACCCTGCCCACCGGCCGCACCGGCATCGTCATGCCCAACGCCAACGGCACCCTCACCCTGATCGGCCCGGACGGCACCACGCAGATCATCGCCGCCCCGCGATGACCCGACATGCCTGACCCCGCCCCCATCCGCCTGCACTACTTCGCCTGGCTGCGCGAACGCATCGGCCTCGGCGAGGAGGAGGTGGCCCTGCCGCCGGAGACCGCGACCGTCGCCGCCCTGGTCGCCTGGCTGCGCGCCCGCGGCCCCGGCTACGAAGCCGCCTTCGGCACCACCGCACCGGTCCGCTGCGCCGTGAACCAGAACTTCGCCCAGCCCGACGCCCCGGTGCGCCCGGGCGATGAGATCGCCTTCTTCCCCCCGGTCACCGGCGGCTGAGATGGCGACTATCCGCGTCCAGACGGAAGCCATCGACGTCGGCGCCGAGATCGCGGCGCTGACCGCCGGCCGCACCGACATCGGCGGCATCGGCAGCTTCATCGGCACGGTGCGCGACACGGCCAAGGGGCGGCGCATCACGGCGATGACGCTGGAGCACTACCCCGGCATGACCGAGCGGGCGCTGTCCGCCATCGCCGCCGATGCCGCCGGTCGCTGGAAGCTGCTCGGCTGCACCCTCATCCACCGCGTCGGCCCGATGGCGCCGGGCGAGACCATCGTGCTGGTGCTTGCCGCCTCCGCCCACCGCCAGGATGCGCTGGAGGCCACCGCCTTCCTGATCGACTGGCTCAAGACCCGCGCCCCCTTCTGGAAGAAGGAAAGCTTCGCCGACGGCACGCAGGAGTGGGTGGACGCCCGCGAGGCCGACGACCTCGCCGCCGCCCGCTGGGGTGCGAGGTAGCGGTCTCTTCACCTTTGTCGGGCACGCTGGTTCGCCGGAGAGCCCAGCATGCCGCATCCCGAGAACCAACACCCGACCGAAGCCCCGGCCCCGCTTCCCGGCATGCTCAACCGCCTGGCCGAGGGGCTCGCGCTGCACCGCGCCGGCAACCGCGCCGCGGCGGAGGCGGCCTATCGCGAGGTGGCGGAGGCCGCGCCGCATCTGGCCCAGGCGCACCACCTGCTCGGCGTGCTGCTGGTCGAATCCGCCCGCGCCGCCGAGGCTTGCGCCCCGCTGCGCCAGGCCGCCCTGCTGCGCCCCGGCCATGCCGACACCCGCCTCGCCCTGGCCCGCGCCTGCGCCGAAACCGGCGAACTGACCGAGGCGATCGCCCTGCTGCGCGCCGTGCAACAGGAACGCCCGCGCGATACCGCCATCCTGCTCGCCCTGGCCCAACTGCTGTCGCGCAGCGGCGACGTGCGCGCGGCGCTGACAGCCGGGCGCCAAGCCGTCGGCCTCGCACCCGACAATCCCCAGGCCCGCGCCGCCCTGGCCTGCCACCTGGTCCAGGCCGGCCAGCCCGAGGCGGCACTGGTGGAGGCCGAGGCAGCTTTGGTGCGCAACCCCCGCATGGCCGATGCGTGGCTGGCCCGCGGCATCGCCCTGCGAGCCCTGGGTCGGGCTGCCGAAGCGGTGGCCGCGCTCGACCATGCCGCCTCGCTCGCACCCGACGCGGCGGTCGTGCTGCTCGCCATGGCCAATGCCCGCGCCGATTGCGGCGACACCGGCACCGCCGCCGAGCTGCTGCGCCAGGCCATCGCCCGCGCGCCGCGTCTGGCCGAGGCGCATGCCAGCCTGGGCGCGGTGCTGACCGCCGAGGGACGGCTGCCGGAGGCGATCGCCGCCTGCAACGGCGCCATCGCCGCCGATCCCGGCTTCGCGCCCGGCTGGTGGAACCGCGCCGTCGCGCGGCTGCTCGCCGGCGACCTGGAGGGCGGCTTCGAGGACGCCGAATGGCGCAAGCGCCACTCCCGCTTCGCCGGCGATTTTTCCGCCCTCACCGGCCCGGAATGGACCGGCGGGCCGCTCGCGGGGCAACATCTGCTGGTGCATGCCGGGCAGGGCATGGGCGACACGATCCAGTTCGCCCGCTACCTTCCAGCCCTGGTGGCGCGCGGGGCGCGGGTGACACTGGCCTGCGCCGCCGCCCTGGTGCCGCTGCTGTCGCGCATCGAGGGCGTCGAAGTGGTAGCGCGCGCCGATGGGCTTCCGCCGCACGATCTGTGGGTCGACCAGATGAGCCTGCCGCATCTGCTGGGGGTGGAGACGGTGCCCCACGCCGACGGCTATCTGGCCGCCGATCCGGTCCGCGTCGCGGCGTGGCGGCGGGAGATCGGGATGGGGGTGCGGATCGGGCTGGTCTGGGCCGGTAACCCTGGCCATGCCAACGACCGCCACCGCTCCCTGCCGCCCGGGGCGGCGGCGCGGCTGCTGCGGCCAATCCAGCGCATCGCCGCGGCGGTGCCACGGCTGCGCCTGGTGGCGTTGCAACTAGGCCCGCGTCACGGCGAGCTGGTGCCGTTGGGCATCCCCCACCTTGCCGCTGAACTGCCCGACTTCGCGGCCACGGCGGCGCTGGTGAGCGCGCTCGACCTCGTGGTGACGGTGGACACGGCGGTGGCGCACCTGGCCGGGGCGCTGGGCCGGCCGGCCTGGGTGATGCTGCCGCATGCGCCGGACTGGCGTTGGCAGCTGGTCCGGTCGGACTCGCCGTGGTACGGCGCGCTGCGCCTGTTCCGCCAGCCCACGCCCGGGGACTGGGACAGCGTGGTGCGTGCGGTGGCCGCGGCGCTGCGGGTGCGCTATGCTCCGCGCGACATCCAACTGGCGGCGAGCATGCCGCCGGTCGCCGCCGAGGCGGTCACCACCGCGCCCCAGGCCATGTCGATCAGCGAGACGCGCACCGACCAGTCCTTAAGCGTGGCCAGGTTGGTCAGGTCGTAGGTGCCGTAGGCGACCAGGCCGAGCAGCGCGCCGAGGCCGAGCGCCATCGTCCAGTCTTGCGCGCGCACCGCGGGCATCACCGCAAACACTACCACGCCGAGCACATACAGGAAGTAGAACGCTACCGCCGCGGCAATGTTGGGCCGCTCGGCCATCAGGTGGCCGATGCCGGGGCGATAAAGGCGGTCGACCATCGTGGTGAGCCAGATGCCATCCAGCACCAGGAACACCAGCGCCGTCGCGCCATAGGCCGTCAGCATTGTCCGCATCGTCGATCCTCACCTGGCCTGCGTTAAAGTCGTGTCGTCGGCATGGGTTGCAACGGGTCGCTTGCGCCGGCGGGCGGGCTGCGGCTCCATGGCGGCCGGGCAGGGAGGAATGGGGCCATGCAGGATGGGGCGGCCATGCAGGCGCTGGCGTTCGCCGAGCGCTCGCCGGAGGAGATGGCGGTGCGGGCGGAGGACTTCCTGGCGCTGATGTCCCGCCGGCGCAGCGTTCGCGACTTCGCCGACCGGGCGGTGCCGATGGCGGTGGTGGAGGCGGCGATCCGCACCGCGGGGCGGGCGCCGTCCGGCGCGAACCAGCAGCCGTGGCATTTCGCGGTGATCATCGACCCGGCGCGCAAGCGGCGTCTGCGCGAGTTGGCGGAACAGGAGGAATTCGCCTTCTACCACAGCGGCCGCGCGCCGGTGGAATGGCTCGACGCGCTCGCGCCGCTGGGCACCAATGCCAGCAAGCCGTTCCTGGAAACCGCGCCGGTGCTGATCGCCATCTTCGCGCAACGCCATGGCATCGCGGCCGATGGCAGCCAGGTGAAGCACTACTACGTGCCCGAAAGCGTGGGCATCGCCACCGGGTTCCTGATCGCCGCCCTGCACAGCGCGGGGCTGGCGACGCTGACCCATACCCCGGCGCCGATGAACTTCCTCAACGAACTCTGCGCCCGGCCGGCGCATGAGAAGCCGAGCATCCTGCTGGTGGTGGGGTATCCCGCCGAGGGGTGCCAGGTGCCGGTGGCGGGTGGGGTTAGGAAGGCGTTCGAAGAGATCTCAAGTTTCTTGTAGGGAAGAATGTTCTTTTTTGAAAAAAAGAACCAAAAAACTTTTATCCCTTTACGGTGGCTGCCACGGAGCGAATGGATGAAAGTCTTTTTGCTTCTTTTTCTACAGAAAAAGAAGATTTTTTCTTGATTTCGGTTCTCGCCATACTCGCAGGGGCGTTGCTGCTGGCCTGGCCGGCGCTGGTGAACGGGTTTCCGATCGTCTTCAGCGACACGCATGCCTTCCTGGTGCAGGGCGGCGAGCCGCAGATGGTGTGGGACAAGCCGTTTGTCTTTGGGCCGGTGTTGGCGCTGTTGCACCTTCGGCTCACGCTGTGGCTGCCGCTGGCGGCGCAGGTGGTGATGCTGTCGCATTTGCTGTGGCTGGTGCGCGGGGCGTTCGCGGTGCCGACGTGGCGGTTCCACTTGGCGCTGTGCGCGGGGCTGGCGGGGCTGTCGGCGGCGCCGTGGTTCGCGTCGCTGCTGATGCCGGACATTCTGGCGCCGGTGGTGGTGCTGTGCCTGTTCCTGCTGGGCTACGCGCGGCTGGGTTGGAAGGTGCGGTTGTGGCTGGTGGGGTTGGGGAGTTTCGCGATCGCGAGCCATCTGTCGTTCCTGCCGCTGGCCTTGGCGGTGGGGGTGGTGGCGCTGGTGCTGGGGGGACGCCGGATCGTGCTGCTGCCGCTGGGCGTGGCGCTGGTGGTGCTGGTGGGGACGAATTGGGTGGGGCATGGGCGGTTCGGCATTTCGCCCTATGGCAGCGTGTTCGCCCTGGCGCGGCTGGTGGCGGACGGGCCGGCGCAGGCGGTGTTGGCGCGGGAGTGCCCCGAGGCGGGCTGGAAGATGTGCGACTGGCAAAGGCGGTTCCCGGACGACAGCGACCTGTTCCTGTGGAAGGAATTTGGGCCGGTGTGGTCGACGGGCGGGCCGATGGCGCTGGCGCCGGAAGCTTCGGCGATCGTGCGGGCGACGCTGGTGCAGGAGCCGTGGGCGGTGCTGCGCAGCGCGGTGGGGAATTTTGCCGCGCAACTGGGGCGGGTTCGGCTGGGGGATACGCTGGGCAACGACTGGCTGGAGGGGTCGATCACCGGGAGCTTCCAGGCGTATTTCCCGGCGGCGGAGATGGCGCGGTTCCGGGCCGGGCGGCAGATGGACGGCACGCTGCGGGAGGTGGCCGCGCCGTTGAACGCGTTGCATGCGGCGGTGCTGGTGGCGGGGGCGATCGCCACGCTGGTGCTGGTGGCGCGGGGGCAAAGGCTGGCGGTGCTGGTGCTGGTGGGGGTGCTGGCGAACGCGGTGGCGAGCGGGGTGCTGTCGCGGCCGCATGATCGGTATCAGGCGCGGATTGCCTGGCTGTTGCTGGTGCCGGTGGTGATGAGGAAGCAAGGGTTTTCTTTTTGTGAACAAAAAGAAGCAAAAAAACTTCATCCCTTGGCGGTGTCGGACGCCCGCCCCTGAGAAGCGAGGTGGTGCCACAGCTAATGGACAAAAAGTCTTTTTGCTTCTTTTTCTTCAGAAAAAGAAGACTCTTGCCTAAAGCTGGATTTCCCTCCGCCGCAGATAACGCAAGGCGATGGCCGACGTGGTGGCGATGAACAGGAACATCAGCACGGCGAGGGCGCTGCCGCGGCCGAAATCCTGCAGGCCGGAGGTCGTGTTGCCAAAGGCGGTGCGGTAGAAATAGAGGCCGAGTACGTCGGTGGCGCCGCCGGGGGAGCCGTTCAGGCCGCTCATCACGTAGGGCAGTTCGAACCAGTTGAAGCTGCCGATGAAGGTGAGGGTGAAGATGATCGTGGTCGCGGGGGCGACCAGCGGCCAGATGATTTTCGTGAGCAGCACGCGGTCGTTGGCGCCGTCGATGCGGGCGGCTTCCAGCGTTTCCTTCTGGATGCGCTGCATGCCGGCGAGGAAGATCAGCGCGGGGAAGCCGACCCAGTGCCAGGCGTTGGTGAAGATGAGGCTGCCGAGTGCCGTGGATTCGTCGCCGAGCCAGGGGCGGCCGGGGAGGCCGACGAGGGCGAGGGCGGCGTTCACCAGGCCGAAGAGGGGGTGCAGGAACAGCTTCCAGAGGAACCCGACGATGACGGCGGAGAGCACCACGGGCAGGAAGACGATCACCTGGTGCACGCGGTGGCCAGGGAGCGATTTCAGCAGGGCGAACGCGATGAGGTAGGCCAGGCCGTTCTGGACGACCATCAGGGAGGCGAAGACGATGATGTTGTTCTTCAGCGCGCGCCAGGTCCAGCTGGCGAAGGGCTCGGCGAACAGCACGTCGGAGAAGTTGGCGAAGCCCACGAAGGCGCCGGGGGCGACGCCGTTGAAGCTGTAGAAGGCGTAGCGGAGGGCGGAGAGCAAGGGCCAGGCGACGAAGGTCGCCATGATGGCGAGCGCCGGGGCCAGCAGGAAGAGGATCCAGAGATTCAGGCGGATGCGGTGCATCGACAGAAAGGCCAGGGCCCCGCCCTGGACCCGCTGGGGCCTGAGGCCCCAGACCCCCATTCATGAGGGTGCAGGGGGCTCGGCCCCCTGCTGGGGTCCGGGGGCGAAGCCCCTGGCGCTTGCCTACTTCTGGAACGGCTTAAAGTAGCGCGCAATGCCCTGGGTGAGCGAGGCACCGAGTTCGGCCGGGGTCATGCTGCCGGCCATCATCTTCTGGATGCCGGATTGCAGCAGTTCGGAGCCGGTGGGGGTTTCGTAGCGGAAGTGCACGGCCATGAGGTAGGGGGCGGAGGTTTCGTTCAGCTTGGCGACCTCGGCCAGCATGGGGTCTTTCAGCTCGACGCCGTTGATCGGGGAGATGTTGCCGAGGAGGGCGGTGAACTTGTCACCGAACGGCTTGGTGCCCATCCAGCGCACGAGCGTGAGCGCGTCGGCCTGGTTGGCGGATTTGGCGTTCACCGCGTAGCCGCCATCGAAGAACTTGGAGACGAGGCGCGGCGCGCCGGCCTGGGGGGCCGGGGGGGCGATGAAGCTCATGTCCAGGCGCGGGTTCTGCTTGCGGAAATTGGCAATCTCAAAGCTGCCGCCGGCGAACATGGCGGCGCGGCCGGAGAGGAACAGCTGCTGGGCGGTGGGGTAGTCGATGCCGGTGAAGCCGGTCGGCATGTAGTCGCGCAGTTCGAGCAGCTTGCCCAGCGCGGCCACGTAGCGGGGGTCGGAGAAAGTGGCGCGACCGGCGAGGATGTCGGCGGTGAAGTCGGGGCCGAGGAACGGGTTGGTGAAGACGGAGGTGAAGACCTCGCACATCCAGGCCGTCGCGGTGCCGTTGGCGAGCGGGATGACGTTCTTGGCCTTCAGCGCCTTGGACACCTCGATCAGCTCGGCCCAGGTGGTGGGGGGTGTGAGGCCGGCCTGCTTGAACACGGCGTTGTTGACGAACAGGCCGAGGGTCTGGCTGGCGAAGGCGTAGGAATAGACGCGTCCGTCGCTGCGCAGGGTGAGGCTGGCCTTCGCGTCGTCGGGCAGGTTGGCCAGCTCGGGCACGTTGGTGGTGTCGAGCGGCAGGAGGTAGCCGGCCTTGGCGAATTGTTCGAGGCCGCCATAGGCACGGGTGTGGATGACATCCCCGCCCTTGCCGGCGGCGAGTGCGGTGGAGAGGATGGTGGCGTATTGCTCGACGGCGAAGGACTCGAACTTCACGGTGATGCCGGGGTTGGCCTTCATGAAGTCGGCGAACAGCTCGGTGTAGGCGGCGCGGTCTTCCTGGCGCCAGGTCCAGAAGGTGACCTCGCCGGCCTGGGCCTGGGCGGTGGCTGCCCCGAGCAGGGCGCCGACCGCGAGGGTTGCCGCCAGCATGCGCCGGCCGATGCGCTTCATCATGGTCCCCGTCTCCCGTTCATTGGTGGCGCGAACCTAAGGAGCGGCGATTTGGGAAGTCAAGCAACGCTTCGGCACAGGCGGGCCAGGGTGGCGCGGGCGCGGGCGGCGTCGCGGGCCAGGGCGAGGAGGGCGGGAATCTGGCCGGGATGGCGCAGCAGGGAGGCGAGCACGCGGGCGGGGGTGATGCGGCCGCCGGCATCGAGCGCGGTGAGGGCGAGCGGTGGGAGGGCGCGGTCGGCGGGGTCGCAGACGGCGCGGATGACGAGGAAGGGCAGGGTGTGGCGGGCGGCGACGCGGGCGACCGCGCCGCTTTCGAGATCGACGATGGCGGCGCCGGTGGCGGCGTGGGCGGCCTGCTTGGCGGTCGGGGTGGCGAGGATGGTGTTTGCGGATAGCGCGTGCAGGGGCATCGGGCTGCCGAAGCGGGCGGCGAAGCGGGCGGCGAGGCGGGGGTCGGCGGGGTAGGCGTGGCCGTGCTCGATGACATGCGTCGGGATGACGAGGGTGCCGGAGGGCAGCGTGGGGTCGAGGCCGCCGGCGAGGCCGAAGCTGATGAGCGCGGTGGCGCCGCGGGCAACGAGGCGCTCGGCGGCGGCTTCAGCACCTTCAGGGCGGCCGCCGCCGACCTCCACGATGACATTTCCAGGGGGGCCGAGGCGGCGGGCGAGACGGGCTTCGGCTTCCAGGCCGGTGACGATGCCGGTGATGGTCGGGCGGAAGGGGGCGATCAGAACCCCCAGGCGACGCGGCAGTCGTTGCTGTGGCGCAGGTTGCGGTAGCGGGCGAGGGCGAGCAGCGGGAAGAACAGCTTGTAGCCGTGGTAGCGCAGGTAGAACACGCGCGGGAAACCGACGGCCGTGTAGGGGGCTTCGTCCCAGCCGCCGTCATGGGTCTGGGTGGTGCAGAGCGAGGCGATGCCGCGGGCGACGGCCGGGTGTTCGGCCTCGCCGGCGGCCATCAGGGCCAGCAGGGCCCAGGCGGTCTGGGACGGGGTGGAGACGGTCTGCTGTCCGTGGGGGGCGTTGGCGTAGCTTTCGTTGTCCTCGCCCCAGCCGCCATCTTCGCGTTGAACGGACAGGAGGAAGGCCGTCGCGCGGCGGATGCATGGGTCGTCGTGCGGGATGGCGGCGGCGTTGAGCGCGCAGAGGACGGACCAGGTGCCGTAGATGTAGTTGGTGCCCCAGCGGCCAAACCAGGCGCCGTCGGGCTCCTGTTCGGATTTCAGCCAGGCGATGGCGCGGGCGACGGGGGGACTGTCGAGGGGCTCGCCGATCTGGGCGAGGAAGGACACGCAGCGGGCGGTGACGTCGGCGGTCGGGGGGTCGAGGAGGGCGCCGTGGTCGGCGAAGGGGATGTGGTTGAGGTAGCGGTGGGTGTTGTCGGCGTCGAAGGCGCCCCAGCCGCCGTTCCTGCTCTGCATGCCGATGATCCAGTCGCGCGCGCGGCGGATGGAGTCGGCGTGGGCGTCGGGGTTCTCGCGGTGGAGGAGCATGCCGACGACGGCGGTGTCGTCGACGTCGGGGTAGTGGGCGTTCTCGTACTGGAAGGCCCAGCCGCCAGGCGGGGTGTGCGGTCGGGCGGCGGCCCAGTCGCCGACGAGGTTGTTCACCTGTTTGGTGCGCAGCCAGGCGTTGGCGGCGGCGACCTCGGGGGCGGTGTTGCCCTGGGCCTCGGCGAGCGCGTGGCCGGCCAGGCTGGTGTCCCAGACCGGGGAGAGGCAGGGCTGGCAGTAGGCTTCGCCCTGCTTGATGACGAGCAGCTTGCGCAGGGCCTGCCAGCAGATGGCCGCGTCGGGGTGGTCTTGCGGGTAGCCGAGCGTGTCGAACATCATCATGGCGTTGGCCATGGCGGGGTAGATGCCGCCGAGGCCGTCATCGCCGTTGAGGCGGGGGGTGACGAAGGCGACGGCGCGCTCGATGGCGCGGCGGCGGGTGGATGTGGGGAACAGCGGCTCGACCAAGCGGAGCGCGCGGTCGAGGTGCTTGAAGACATGGCCCCAGGCGGAGCGGAAGGGGCCGCGGACCCAGTCCGTCACCTGGGCGGGCGGGGTGCAGAACAGCTCCGGCACGTGAATGTCCCGCGGGTTGCGGGCGCGGGGGCGGAGCGCCATCAGCACGAGCAGGGGCACCATGACGGTGCGCGACCAGTAGCTGACGCGGCCGAGGTGGAAGGGGAACCAGCGCGGCAGCAGCATGATCTCGACCGGCATCACCGGCACGGCGCGCCAGGGGACCTCGCCGTAGAGGGCGAGCTGGGCGCGGGTGAAGACGTTGCTGCGCTCGGCCCCGCCGGCGGCGAGGATGGCTTCGCGGGCGCGGGCCATGTGGGGGGCGTCGGGCGGGTCGCCGCCCATTTTGAGGGCGAAATAGGCCTTCACGCTGGCGGAGAGGTCGAAGCTGCCGTCGTGGAACAGGGGCCAGCCGCCATGGGCGCCCTGGATGCGGCGGAGATAGGTGGCGATCGCCTGTTCCAACGCGGGGTCGGGGCGGTCCAGGAAATGGGTGAGCAGGACGAATTCAGCGGGGATGGTGGCATCGGCTTCGAGTTCGAAGACGAAATGGCCGTCGGGCTTCTGCTCACGCAACAGGCGTGCCCGGGCGCTGGCGATGGCGTCGTCGAGCGTGGTGGGGGCCAGCAGCGTGTCCATGACCGGCGGTGATTAGCGCGACACGGGGGTGGGGGGAAGAGGGGCGAAAGGGAGCATGTTCTTTTTTGGAAAAAAGAACCAAAAAACTTCTATCCATTTGTACGGTGTTTGGGGTGTGCACTCGGATCAATTGGAAAAAGTCTTTTTGCTTCTTTTTCTTCAGAAAAAGAAGATTCTTGCTATCTTATTCGCTCCAGCAGTGCGGCGGCGGCCGTGGTTCCGGAGCGGATCGCGCCTTCGATGGTGGCGGGCAGGCCGGTTGCGGTCCAGTCGCCGGCCACGGTGAGGTTGGACACGTTGGTGAGCGGGCCGGGGCGGCGGCATTCCTGTTCGGCGGTGGCGGCGAAGGTGGCGCGTTTCTCGCGCACCAGGCGCCAGGGCGGGCGGGGGCCGGGGAGGTTGAGGGCCGCGCGGGCCTCGTTCCAGCAGACGGTGGCGAGGTGGTCGGCGGAGAGGTCGGCGTAGCGGTTGGCGGCGCTGGTGGTGGTGGAGACGATGCCGGGCTTGACGAAGACCCATTCGGCGATGCCGCCGACCAGGGCTACAAAGCCGGCGGGGCTGGCGTCGGCCTCGGCGCGGAAGTGGAGGTTGACGATCGACTCGAAGGCGTCGGGCGCAATGAGGCCGGGGAGCAGGGTGGTGGCGACCCAGGGCGGGACGGCGAGGATGACCGCCTCGCCGGGGGCGATGTCGGTCGGGCCATCGGTGGTCTGCAGGCCACGGACGCGGCCGCCATCGACGTGCAGGGCAGCAACGCGGCGGTTGGTGTGCATGACGGCACCGCGGGCGGTGAGCCAGGCCACGGCGGGGTCGACGAAGGATTCCGAGAGGCCCTCGCGCGGGAGGAGCGGGCGGCAGGCGGCGCCGCCCTAGACAAGGGTTTCGTCCACCACGGCGGCGAGCAGGCGGGCCAGCGCGACATCGGGCATGGTGTTCAGGGCGGCGATGGCGAGCGGTTCGAGCAGGCGGTGGTAGAGGGTGCCGGCGCCCGCGAGTGTTTCGGCGACGGTATCGTGAGGCCTGGCGCGTTTCAGGCGCAGCAGTGCCAGGTAGTCGGACAGGCGCGCGCCCTTCACGCCACGGCTGCGGGAGAGCACCCACCAGGGGATGCGGCCGGGGTTGGGGGCGACGATCCAGCGCTCGCCGGTGGACAGGTCCATGAAGGGGAAGAGCGGCTCGGCGGGGCCGGTGAGGGTGTCGGCGGCGCCGATGGTTCCAAGATAGGCCAGGGCGGCGCGGTTGCCGGAGAGCAGGAGGTGGTTGCCGTTGTCGATGCGGCAGCCCAGCTCGCGATCGAAATAGGAGCGGCAGCGGCCGCCGGCGGCGGGGCTGGATTCGTGGAGTGTGGCGCGATGGCCGCCCTGGGTGAGGGCGACGGCGGCGGAGAGGCCAGCCAGACCGGCGCCGATGATGTGGATATGGGCCATCAGCCGAGCAGGTGGCGGAGCGCGATGCGCAGCTTGGCCCATGTCGCGAGTTTTACGGGCTGGTCGAGCTGTTTCCAGCCGCGCGCTTCGAGCCCGGCGAGGATGGCGGCGTAGGTGGCGGCCATGAGGCGGGCGGGCTTCATGGCCCGGCGGTCGCAGCGGGTCATCGCGGCCGATGCGCTTGCGAAATGCTGGCGGGCGCGGGCGGCGAGGGTGTCGCAGACGCGGGGCAGCGCGGGGTGGGCGAGGGCGGCTGACGGGTCGGGGGGGATGGCGTGGGCCGCGAGCAGTTCGCGCGGGAGGTAGAGGCGGTGGCGCTGCGCGTCTTCGTGGATGTCCCGCAGGATGTTGGTGAGTTGCAGGGCGCGGCCGAGATGGTGGGCGACCTGGTCGGCTTCGGGCGAGGCGTCGCCGAAGGCGCGGACCGAGAGGCGGCCGACGGCGGCGGCGACGCGGTCGCAGTAGAGGTCCAGCGTGGCTTCGTCGGGTGCGACGACCGGGGCTTCGGCGTCCATTTCCATGCCGTCGATGACGGCTTCGAAATCCTCGCGCTGCAGGGCGTAGGCCTGGGTGGCGCGCAGGAGTTCGCGGGTGACGGGGTCGTGCGCCTCGCCGCGGTAGAGGGCGGCGACGTGGGCGCGCCATTGCTCCAGCCGGGGCTTGCGGGTTTCGAAGGGAGAGTCCTCGTCGGCGATGTCGTCGACGATGCGGCAGAAGGCGTAGATGGCGTACATCGCCTGCCGCCGCGGCGGCGGGAGGATCGCCATGCCGCGGTGGAAGCTGGTGCCGGCGGCGCGGACGATGGCCTCGACGGCTGCTACGTCGGTGCTCACCAGTGGCGCAGCGCCGCGAGCAGCGCCCCCATGGCATCGGGTTTGGTGAGCTTCACGCGGGCGGCCAGCGGGTCTTGCCGGCGCAGGCGGGCGGCGAGGCGTTCGGCGAGGCCGACGATCACGGCGGTTTCCAGGCGCAGGCGGCGGTCGCGGACGGTGGCCGGCAGCGCGCGGGCGGTGCGGTTCAGCGCGTCGCATTCAT
>Ga0105050_10005855_pt1 | contig 15562 bp, 10 predicted proteins | sample FRY01_FD_78088 | JGI IMG/M metagenome (GOLD analysis project Ga0105050, IMG submission 78088) | Freshwater microbial communities from Lake Fryxell liftoff mats and glacier meltwater in Antarctica - FRY-01 | ecosystem: Environmental > Aquatic > Freshwater > Ice > Glacier meltwater ... | reverse complement strand
CTCGCCGAGGCTGCCCGCACCATTGGCGCGCTATCGACCGAGATATCCCTTCCCAGGTTGCGTCCCCGCAGAGCCTGAGTCCGTTTTTTCCGGTACATTGATTGTATCGCTCGGCAATTTCAGCTGCAAAATATCATGGGACGCAGGAGCGGATGCCTGAAAAAATTCCGCGCCCTGGATTCAGGATGGGCGAAGACCTCAAGATTGTGCCAACCCTGAAACGCTACTGAAAACCAATCTGAATCTACCCACAGATTTTGCGGAAGAGCCAAAATTCAATGCTGACAAAGCACTCGTGATTCAGGTGTCACTTATTAGCGTCGCGCGTGTGAGCGACCTGCCCGTTGTCGCGTGCGCCATCAAATGATCGGGTCGGCGGGTTTGTTAATCTTCTTTTAGACTGACATTGACGGACGCTGAAGTTTTATCTTAACCAACCACTGCGGATCATCTGCAGTCGGCGTCTGACGCCTACGGGGTGGTTTTTTAACGATTCAACTGATTTTACGGACCACGAATGTCGAATATACCGATGAGTCGGTGAATTTCGTCGATGGATGTTTGTCGATCGCTAAGAATTAGCTTGAGACCCAACTTCCAAATGGCCCGTTCCCTGTTCCGAGGACACGCACGGATGCGACTTCCACTGGATCCTTCGCTGGCATTAACCAACCGCCGATCAATGACCGCGCCGTCATTACGATCGCTCGGGTATGTCATGACGACCAAAGCATTGAGATTACGAACCGGGGTTTGTGTCATGGTTGCCATGGCGTCGATGACGGGTTGTCGATCGTCGATGCCGAAGTTCAACATGTTTGGGTTTAAGGGTGAGCCTTCGGCCGATGCCTTAGCGGGCGTCGGACCGACGACGACGTACCCGGTTTCCCCATCATCCGGCATTAGCCCCGAAGCAATTGCGTCGACCGCAGCCGGTACGGTGGCTCCCAGTGGCACGAAACCGCAGACGTCGAACATTGCGGCGGCCTCGCCTAATTTCAACTCCGCCGCTTCGGCTTCTAGCCCCGCCGCACCCGCGACGAACCCCGCCGCCGCGGCCGCGAACGGTTTCTACGGTGCCAGCGGTGCCAATGCACCGACTGCTGCGACGCCCGCCTCCTATGGGAGCGCGACCGGTACCAGCGGCGGCTTTACGTACGGCCAGAACCCGAACGCAGGCAAGACCAGCACGGGGATCGCCGCGATTCCCGCTGGTTATGCACCGAACAAACCTGCCATTACTCCAAGTGGCCTGCCCGCCTACGCTCAAACGACTCCGGCGACGGCAACTCCAGCAGCAACGACTCCAGCCTATACCGCAGTGCCTGGCTATCCATTGACGGGAAGCACCGCACCACCAGCGACAACGGCTTCGGTCGATCCCGTCTCTGCGGCGCCATCGCAATTCGCTTCCGTCCCGCCTGCCAACGTTGCCCCAAGCTCGCCGCCGCCGACGTCGCCTCCTCCTGCGTTCGCAATGCCTCCACTCGCCGGCACCACGTCAGCAGCAAGCCCGCCGTCAGCAAGCGTGCCAACGACTGGCGGTGGGTTCACAATGCCAACGGGTGTTGTCGCACCAACGACCAACGTCGCATCACTCCCTTCAAGCCCTCGCGCGACGGCACCGACGGCACCTTCGACGGGCGGATACAAGCCAGGAAGTACTGCCGGAGCGGTCAGCTACCCAGCGGGCGATTACCCTTCAACAGGTCAAAGCGACACGTTCTATCGCTAAACGCGATGCATCGAGAGATCGCCTACCAGACCAGTTGGCAAGCATCGAAAATCGGACCTTCCACACAGGTCCGTCGGTAGTCCCAGGGTATTTCGCCGTTCTCTGAGGTTGCCTCGATCCTGACCTTAGCAACGCAGGAAAAACAGATTCCGATGCCACAGGCCATCGGTGTTTCCATCGATACCTGACAATCGATCTGGCGCTCAATGCAACCCCGAGCAACCTTTTCCATCATGATCTCTGGGCCGCATGTCACCACACGCGTCGCGTCAAGATCATCCCAGCGGTCCAATCGCTCGAAGAGGCAATCAGGCACTCGCGATCTCTCGCCGATCGAACCGTCATCGGTGCAAAGCTGCACCTCGATACCAGCAGCACGAAATTCATCAACGCAAGCGAGTAAGCCCGCCGTACGTGCTCCGTAAACCATGACCACGCGTTTTGCCCAGTTCGATTCTCGACCTTGGTTTCCGAACGTTCGCGTGCCAAGTGCTTCTTGGGCGAGCATCAACATCGGAGTTTGTCCAATGCCTCCGACAGCGACGACCAGGGTTTCACATGGCCGTGGTGAGAAACCATTGCCAAGCGGTCCCCAGACGGAAACCGCGGTTCCGGCAGGAGCGATCGCCAGCGGCGTGGTGAAATCACCTTTACGTACGAAGACAAGCTCGATCGCACGGGGCGCTCCCGTGGCGTCATCGACGATTTTATAGATCGCCAGTGCGCGGCCGATCAGCGGCGCATCGCGTCCGGTAAACCGTGTCATCACGAATTGACCGGGAACGGCTTTGGCAGCAATCTCGGGGGCTTCGATGCGAATCAGGAACGTGTCCTGAGCGACCTGGGCGATCTGTTCGATCGCGGTTTCGAAAACGCAGATGTTATCGGCGTAGCAAACGTGATGGCCTGGCTCGCCCACGACTTAGACTCCCTTTCGCTTGGGACGAGCCCGCTTCGCACCGCGTGGCCCGTTGTCTCGAGACTTGTTGTCACGAGATTGACTATTGCGATTATCACGAGATTTGCCATCACGCGAACCGTCGGCCGGACGATTTTCACCGGTTGATTTCTTCGCACGACCAAAGGATCGTGTCGTCGATGCCTTTTTTACCGCGGCTTTTTTGGGGCGTGGGATTCGGTCTTCACGCATCCCTTTTTCTTGCTTCGGCGGCAACGGATCGGCACCAATGATCGAACCCGTAACGACGCGGTCGAGCTTGATCGCAACCTCTACCTTACGCTTGGGAAGCGGTCGACGATTGGAAGTCGAAGGGGTGTTCTCGCGGACGGGGCGACGCGAATCGCTTGCCGTTTGCCGACCTGCACCTTTTTTCGCGTCCTTCTTCGCAGGAGCTTCGCCGTACGGTTTGTTGGAGGCGTTTTTGCGTGCCCCGGTGCTCGGCCGAGTATCTTTGCCGGCACGGTTGGGTGCGGAACGTTTGCCCGTTGCCGCACGTCGTGTCGTCTCACTTTCATCGTCGGATCGCAGGTGCTTTCGCGCCGCGGGATCGACGGAAGCCTTGAGCTTTTTCAGCTCCTCAAAGCCGAGTTTGCGAAACGCGCCGGTTGGCATTTCGCCGAGCCGCAGCGGACCGATGGCGATGCGTTTCAACTGCTGCACCTTGTGTCCCAGGCGTGCAAGGATTCGGCGGATCTCGCGGTTCTTACCTTCCTTCAGAGTGATCTCAAGCTCGGTCGCGCGACCACGAGTCTTCATGATTCTGGCGCCCTCGACTTTGACCAAGCCTTCGGCGATATGGATGCCCTTTTCCATTTGGCGCAATGTTTCCGCGGCGATCTTGCCCGCAACTAAAACGCGATAGACCTTTTGGATTTCATACTTTGGGTGCGCCAATCGTTGGGCGAGTTCGCCGTCGTTGGTGAGCAGGATCAAGCCTTCGCTGCTACGGTCCAAACGCCCGACGGGAAAGACGCGTTCGTCCGGTGGCACCAAGTCGATGACTCGTGGTCGGCCTTCAGGATCAACATTCGTCGTGACGATGCCGACGGGTTTGTTGAGCGCGTAATAGACAAGCCGACGTGGTTTCAGCGGCGTTCCATCGACAAAAATCTTCTGGACGCCGGGTTCAACCGTCACGCCCAATTGGTCGACGACTTTACCGTCAACGATGATCCGCCCTTCGACGATCAATTCCTCGCACTGTCGTCGACTGCCATAGCCCGCGGAAGCCAAAGCACGTTGCAAACGCACCTTCGCCCCCGGTTTTGTACCCGCTGCAGTTGCCTCGCCATCGGTTTCAGGACGCTTTGCCGCCTTGGCGGTCGTTTTTCGAATCGGTTTTTCGTTACTCATACTCACCACGTTACCAAAACCATACCGGCGACAAAGCCCACCAAAATCTTCACCCACCTGAGATTGACGGAATAATCGCTCAAATCATCGCTTAAACCACTCTGAAGCCGAATTTGTCATGGACCAACACCAGAGCGAAGTGGGTTCGCGCGCAGGCGGTTGTTCATGATCGTCATAGGCCATCTTCTTTCCCGCTCGTCGATGACGATGATTTTAGCGTCCAGAAATCAGACCGTGAAAACAAACCTGGACCAAGTCGCGTAACGAAGCTGGGTGTTAGGGATTTCGCGAGAGCATTAGACTGCGAGAATTCAACGGTTCGAGGGATTCGAACGTATGCTGAAGGCGTTTGACGAGCGTCCCGAAGTTCCGATCTTCGTCATCACCATTTTCGTGAGGCTGGGATGCCCCCGCAGGCCGCTGATTCGCACGAGCAAACCCGATCGCAAGTTCATGTCATGGAAGGCTTGCCTGATCGTGCGCCGATCTGGGCGTTATCAATCCTTGGCGCAGCTTTGTGGTGGGTGTCCCAGCCGCCACTGGGGATCAGCTTTATCGCTTGGGTCGCGGCGATTCCTTGGCTGATCATCGCCTGTCGCGAAAAAATTTCTCGACGTCAGTGGCTGACCTTTCTCGCGGTCGCGATCCTTTACTGGATGGTGACAATGCAGGGCATCCGCCACGCTCATCCAGCCATGTATGCGGCCCTCGTGGCGCTCGCGTTTTATCTTGCGTGCTACTCGCTGCTGTTTGTCTGGTTGTTGCGAAAGTTAGTAACTGCGCACCATTCAAGGTTTCCGTTCTGGCTTAGCGTGCCACTTGTCGGAACGGGATTGGAATGCATTCGCAATTACCTGTTGACGGGCGTTTCCGCGGTGATGATCGGACATACCCAAGCGTCCCATCCTGCTCTGATTCAGATTGCCGATGCGTTTGGGTCCTACGGTCTTACGTTTCTTGTTCTGCTGGTCAACGCCTGCCTCTTTGAATCGTTTTTTGGTCGCGAGAAAAAGTCTTTCCAACGCTGGCAACCGGTCGCGTTCGCCGCAATGCTTTTGCTTGCAACGCTTGTTTATGGCGAATGGCGTTTGAGTCAAGCGGACGCGATGTCCGCCGAGGCAACGTCGGATGTGAATGTCGCATTGATTGGTCGCGACGAAGAGATTGTCTTTATCCAGAACTCGCAACGCGAACTGGAAATCTTTGATTCTTACTTCCGTCAGTCGTTGGAAGCGGCGACCGAAGTTGCGAAAACAGGTGGCACGCTGGACGCGATCGTTTGGCCGGAGTCGATGTTCAACGGATCGCTGCCGTGGTTGTTATTGGATAAGCCAACCAACCAGGTCAACTTGCAAACGATGACTTCCAACGACACCGAGTTGCTTTCCATCATCGAAGAGAATCGGTCGCAATTCAAAAGGCGAGCCGCACAAGTTCAAGCGGCGATCCGACAGGCGACCGGACAAGCAAACGATCCGCATTTGATCGTGGGTTGTTCGGTGATTCGATATCAAGAGCCACCTCAAATTCACAGCGCGATTGTGCATGTCGGCGATCGTGGGCATGTCGTCGACTGGTATGGCAAGACGCATTTAGTGATGTTTGGCGAATACATTCCGCTGATCGATTACTTGCCGTTTGTGAGTAGGTGGGTGCCGCCGGGCATGGGCATCGAGCGTGGCAGTGGACCGATGGCGATGGCCGTGGGTGAATTGAAACTGTCACCCAACATTTGCATCGAAACCGCGGTTGAGCGAGTGACGCCGAATCACGTCATCGAGCTGATTCGGCGCGGCGAAGCGCCGGACGCGATTGTGAACGTAACCAATGATGGTTGGTTCGATCGAAGTTCCATCGTCGAGCATCACTTGCGTTGCTCACAATTCGTTGCGGTCGCGTCGAGGCGGCCGGTTTTGATCTCCGCCAACGGCGGTCCGACGGCATGGATCGATGGCTCAGGTCGCGTCGTTGAACGACTCGCAAACGATGAAGCGGGTTCGGTCGTTGCGAATGTGGTCGCCGATGGTCGGTGGGGTTTGTATCAAACGATTCGCGACTGGCCAGCGAGGCTGACGGCCGCGTTTTGCGTCTGGTTAGTCGTACGGGAAATCTTTGGATGGCTGGCGCGTAAAGCAAGGCGAGGGCTCTCACCCGCGTGCCGCGTGAGTCGCAACACGCCTGAGACCAAGGCAACCTAGGCTTTGACCGTTCGCACTGGCATTTCAGGGAGAGATTCGAGAAACGTTCTGCCGTAAGGTTTCGATTTCACTCGCGGGTCAAGCACGACCACCATGCCTCGGTCTGTCGCGGTGCGAATAAGTCGACCAAAGCCTTGGCGAAACTTGATGACCGCCTCCGGCAATTGGTAATCGCGAAACGGATTACCGCCGTTGCTGCGAATCGCGTCCAGACGAGCTTGAAGAAGTGGATGATCAGGAACGCTGAATGGCAGCTTCGTGATAATGACGTTTTGCAATGCATCACCAGGCACATCGACGCCCTGCCAAAAGCTATCCGTTCCAAACAAGACGCTTCGCGGTGTGGCTCGAAATCGGTCGAGCAATTGCGAACGGTTTTGGTCACCCGCTTGGCTGAGCAGCAGCATTTCTCGCTCAGCCAACCACTGCATCAAACTACTGGCACAGCGTTTCAGAAGGTCATAGCTGGTAAACAAGACAAACGCATGACCATCGGTCAGCGAGATGAACCGTTTGATTTGATCAGGGAGTGATTTTTCAAAAGCCACTCGTTCGGCTGACGGGTCCGGCAAGCCGTCCACAAGGATCACTTCGGCTTGCTTGGCATAATCGAAAGGGCTTCCGACGCGAACGGACATGCCACCGGATAAGCCGATTCGTGAACGATAGAAGCTAAACTTGTCATCGTTGCCGACGGCAAGTGTGGCGCTGGTCATGATGACGCTCTTGATCATTTTGCTCTGGAAAAGTTCATTTCGCAACGTTGCCCCGACATCGATGGGCGAAGCGGCAAGCTCCACGCGAGTGTCACCGCGCCTCGTGTTTTGCTTCTCAATCCAGTAGACGGATGCTTCCATTCCCTGGTCATTCCACATTTTCAATTCATCGGAAAGGCCGTCAAGACGATCGGCTGCGGAAGTAAAGTTTTTCTTTTCCGATTCATCTTTCATCGAATCGCCGAAGTGCCGAATCCTTTGGGCAAGCTGGCTCATCGGTTCGCTGATCGAGTTTTCAACGATTCGGCCTTGCGTGACACGACCGTTGGCATTGCCTTCACGATCTTGCCAATCGAGCAAATCGGCAAAGAAGTTCGCGACCGCGTAACGACAGCGATCAACGTCTCGTTGCAAGCCTTGCAGGTCGTGTGTGACGAGCAAACCTTTTTGCGTGCGATCGTTGTAAAGCTTATTGAGTTGGTATTCGAATTGCGAATTGGTCAAACGGATGCCGAGGTGATCACCGGCGACCGCTTCAAGGGTGTGGCATTCATCGAGGATGACGGTGTCATAATCAGGCAGCAGCGACGCACCTTGGCGACGCAGCGCAAGATCGCTGAAGAACAACGCGTGATTGACGATCAAGACCTGAGCTCGCGACGCGCGGCGACGAGCTTGAAAGTAGTGACAAGTTGCAAAGGTTTTGCACTTTTTTCCCATGCAGTTGCCCGTGTCGCTGACGACTTCATCCCACACGGTCGGCGAGGGCTTGATCGGCAAGGATGCGAGGCTTCCATCATGCGTCTCATTAGCCCAAGCATTGATCGCGGAAAGCTGCGTCGCTTGTTCGTCCGTCGAGAACAATGAGGTCGAGCGCACCATCGCATTTTGAAGTCGACGAAGCGAAACGTAGTTCGACCTGCCTTTGACCAGCACGGCACTGAACTCGCGCGGCATTACGCTGCCCAGAAGCGGAATGTCCTTCGCGATCAATTGCTCCTGCAGACTAATCGTATGGGTCGAGACAAGAATGCGAGGTGGCGGCGTCTGGCGCTCGGTACCGCGAGGCAATTCTTGATCGGCGGTCGCGTGAAGGATTGCTGGCACCAAGTAAGCAAAGCTTTTCCCCGTCCCCGTTCCGGCTTCGGCGATCAAATGCTTGTGGGTAGACAGCGCAGTCGCAACGGCCGTGGCCATTTCAAGCTGTTGCGGCCGTTCCTCGTACTGCTTAAGACGCTTTGCGATGCGTCCTTCCGAACCCAGCACCCCTACGACGTCACGCTGCAACGCGTTCAATGAATCGGCCTCCATAAACTACGATCTTCAAACGCGAGAAACATATTGGCTGCTCAGTCGGCGAATCAACTTTCGCAGCTCAAGCGAACTGATCGTCGCCAAAACATTTTGAACCGCAAGTTTGCTTTCGGTCACGATCTGATCGATCGATGTGGGAACGGTCTGAATGCAATCGAGCACTTGGAGTTCGCGTTCGTTGAGTAGCACTTCCGCCGGTCGACGAATCTCGCGACCATCCGCCGTTGGCACGCCGCGAGCCAGCGGTCCCAGACACTCCAAGATGTCCTCCACGTTACGAATCAGTTTCGCGCCATCACGAATCAACAGGTTGGTCCCTTGGCTATTGCGACTGTTCACATTGCCGGGTAGCGCCATGATCTCACGCCCTTGCTCACCTGCCGTTCGGGCCGTGATCAGCGATCCGCTGCGTTCGGGGGCTTCAATAACGAGCGTCGCATGGCTCATGCCGCTGATGATTCGATTTCGTTGGGGGAACATGCCCCCGCGCGGACTGGCATTAGGAGCATACTCACTGATCAATGCACCGTCGGCGGCAATCGCTTTCGCCAGCCCCTCGTTCTCCGGCGGGTAAATATGTCCGAGGCCACAACCAAACACCGCAAGCGTCCTTCCGCCTGCGTCGAGCGCACCTTGGTGGGCGGCGGTATCGATGCCACGCGCCATGCCGCTGATCACTGTAATCCCGGCTTTCGCGAGACCATAAGAAATTCGCTCAGCCTGCTGTCGTCCATAAACGGACGCGTGACGAGTCCCAACAATCGCGACCGCCATTTCGTCTTGCGGAAGAATCTCCCCGCGAACGAATAGAATCGGCGGAGCATCGGGAATTTCAAGCAAAGCCTGTGGGTAGGAAGCGGAATCGTTCGGTAAGATCGTGACCCTGTTCCGTTTGCACCACTGAAGAATGCCAAGTACATCGACATGATCCGCGGCATGGCGAATTGCTGTTACTAACTTCGGCCCCACGCCCGGGACAGCTCGCAGCGAATTCTCTGACGCCGCCAAGACTTCACTGGGAGTATCGAATGCCTCAATGAGCTTGGTCAAAATCAGCGGACCGATACCCGGAACCTGTGTCAGCAGCAGTCGATCAATCAGCGCCTGATCGGTGGGAAGCTCCACAACAGGGATCGCATTATCGCCATCCCCAAAAAGCATTGACTGCGGATCGATCATGGCGGCTACCTAAGCACTTGAACAGAGCTGGCCTATCAACAAAAATACTGCCCAGTCGAATTCGACTAGGCAGTTATCGTTGATCGAACATCGGAAGGTCAAGCAACCTCAACGATTTAAACTTCGCCTCGGTACTTTGTCATCCGTTTGCTTACTAAATGCCAGCTGGCGACGCGATGATCGGGGACGGGTCATCATCGTTACTCGCAATTGCTGCAGCGGCGATTCCACCGATCGCGGCAATTCCCAGAAGACCACCAATGCCTCCGCCTGCGGCTCCACCACCCGAACCACCACCCGAACCACCACCCGCTCCCGCAGCGCCACTAAAGGGTGCTTGACCGAAAGGGGTCATCGGTGCGGCCAAGGGGGCTTCGACAAATTCCGCTCCTTGAACGAACCCAGCAAGCTGAATTTGCTCAACCACAGCGGGCACCATTGATGGAGGCACCAACAGCACAGGCAACATAGTCCCGCGAGCCATGTTATTGTCAAACGCAGCTAATTCTACTTCTTCGCGAGCAGACACGAGCGTTTCGCGATCCTGCGATGCGGTTGCAACCGAGGCAGCATCGTAAGCTTCAAAAGCAAAGGCAGCGTAACCAGCGGGACCGGCTCCAATCAGGCCATAAACGCCCGGCGCCATTTGATTCACTGAAAACTTACCGAACTGATCTGCAGTCGTGCGAGCAACGAGGGTATTGCCGCGATAAATTATCACGTTCGTAAGTTCAACTCCCGCGGTAGAAACTCCGCTGCGAAGGACCGAATAAACTTGACCATCAAGCGTACCCTCGTCTCCCAAACGAACGCGATATTGCAAACCCTGCGAAACATCAGCAGTGCTCACAAAAGAACTATCGATGTCCTCGTACACGCCGCCGATTTCTGGCGAAAGATACGAACTCGTCACTCGAACGACTTCCTGAGGATCGATGTCCATCAAAGTCAATTTCGCAGTTGAAGCAGAAACGGCATTGGCTCCGACAACACCATCCGCTTGCTCACGCAATGCAATCGGCACCGCGACATGGCCCGTTTCACCGGCAACCACCAAGGCGTGCAATCCTGGCTTTGCATTTTCGAGCGTAGCAATGCCATTCGCATCGGCGGTCAACATAGCCTGTTCGCCGGCTGGTCCGATGACCTTCACATTCGTGCTTGCCAACATTTCATTGCCGACACCAGACAGTTTTACCAGTTGGAAACGCACCTTTCGGTCGGCCCGACTGAAGTAGGCGGTGTTGTCCTCTGGGATCTTGCGGGGCTCGTCTTGAAGGACGGTAGCGACCAGCGTCGAGTTTTCGTCCGCGGACGCGGTCGGGCCCACAAAACCGACGAAACCGACTAAAAAGCCAAGCGAGAGAAGGCGACCATAACGTATGGACATTGAATTTTCCTGTTGCAATTAATTGTGTTCTTTCCAGTCCGACGCGCTATCCCCACCCTGGATACAGATTCCGTCTCACTCCAGATTAGTTCAAGCTCGCAAATCGTTCAAGCAAATTAGGACGGAATATTCGTCAAAGTCGGCGTTATCTCATCCCTGCAAGACAACAAGCAAAGAAAACCATGTCCTCATTGATTGCCAATTGCAAAATGATCCCTTTAGAAGAGGTGGAATTGAGGAGGTTGGCGACTGATGAACGGCCTACAGATGAACGGTGACTTTGGCATTATCTCCCAAAGCTTGGATCCGTTTATCAACCGGAATATCGCCGAAGTCAGTCGAAAATACGTCTAACTTCACGTCCCCCTCTAGGTCGATGGCGAAATCGGCCACCTCCTTAAAGCTTGCACCGCTTAACGTGACAACCACGGACGAATCGCCGCCGGGTCGAATGAGAATCCCGGTGTCGCCTCCCGAAATGGCCACGTCCTCAAGGGTTAATTCCCCGGCTTCAATCAACATGGCGCCGCCCGGATTATCGATGAACTGGGTTCCTTTGACGTTACCTGATGTGAAGACCTCCGAAAGGAACAGTCCCGCCTCATTGCAGTTTCGAATGGACCCACCCAGCAACTCAAGCGTCCCCTCGATCATGTCGATGGCACAGCTTCCACAGCCAGAAAACGTTGTATTTTCAATCCGCAGTTGTGCGACTCCTTTGGCGATGATGCCCGCATCGGCAATATCGATGAGCTGAACGTCCCGCAGATCCAAGTTGCCGTCGCTAACCGTGCAGCCAAATTTCCTGCCTTGTTTGATGACCGTATCGCCCATCACTCGCAGCGTACCACCCGTCAAATCGACTCCCGACGAACCACATTCGGTGAACTCGCAACCGTTCACAACGGCATTTCCGTCAGCCACCTGAACGCCAAACTTGCACTGTTGGAAGCGACTATTTTCAATCGTCGCTTCACCGTTCTCCGTCACCTCAACGCCGTATTCAAAACATCCTACGAAGTCGCAATTCGTGATGGTGCTTGCCGTCTCACCACTCTGACTTACATACACACCCTCCACGCCTTGAAATTTCGAGTCCCTAACCTCCGTCGGGCCGCCAACGGATTGAACTCCTGACTGCGAAAATTCGCAAGCCGTGACCTTCAAAGAGACGTGATTCAAGCCAGACACAGCGAACTGATTGCTTTCAAAAAACTTGCACTCGACCGCTTCCAACGATGACCCCGGCTTCAATTTGATTCCGTTCCACGTGCTCGATCGGATGTAGCACTGCTCCAGCTTCAACTTGCCACTGGTTAACTCAATTCCATTAAACTCTCTACCGGATTGAACCGCGTCGCCTCGTATCGAAAGGTTCGATAAATAAATGGTGCCCTGCGAACTGGCAATCTCTATGGGCGGCGCATTCGCATTGGAAATGACACATGTTCCCGGATCGCCAAGACCGACCAAATTCAGTGGCTGAGTGAGCTTGAGAGATTCGGAATAGTTGCCCGGCTTAATCTTCACGAAGGCGCCAGGCCGACTTGAGGCGATGGCATCCCCAATGGTTTGATGACTGCCGGAACCATCCCCAGCGACAATCCAAGGAAGTTTTTCTGAGCCGTCCGCTTCGCTTAATGTCAACGCGTTTGCGGGAACCGGTGCAGGTTCGATAACCTTGGTCTCGGGCGGAGGCAAAATGGGGTTATTTTCGAGTGGTTCGACGAGCTCGGCCTTCGACGCGTCGGCAACGCTGGCGTTTGATAGGTTTGGCATTCGCGAGTACCACTGCTGCGCACCGATGGCCGTGATCGAAGTCAAACCCACTCCGATCATTACCATCCGTGTCCACTGCTCGGCACGAGAAGCAACGGAGGGCTGCGGCAGATCGCCAAAATCACCCAAACCAGCCGTTCGGATACTGGATCCGTCAGCGGATACATGACTCCTTGCGGTCCCCTGCCCGCCGGAAGATTGACTTGTTGACCCACCGCCTATGACCAGCGTGCTGCCGCGACCGCTGAGCTGCGTTCCTGCTCCGGAAAGTCCTGAACGTGATCGCGAGCCACTAGAATCGTTAGAGGCATACTGACTGATCGGTTGCTCAAATCGCAACTCACTGCCATCGAGCGGAAGCGTCGACAAGCCTTCAAGAATCAACGTGTCAAGATCTTGAGCAAGCTCTTCGACGGACCCATATCGATCACCGGGACTTTTCGCACAACACTTCGTGAAGACATGGTTGAGCGCCGTCAGGTCCGTCGAACTTTGCTGAAGTGGGCGAGGTTCTCGATGACAAATCTGTTCCATCAGCGATTGTTGATTTTTGCCTGAGAACGGCGGCTTTCCCAACAGCAGTTCGTGCAGCATGATCCCCAGCGCCCAGATATCCGAGCGGCCATCAAGCCAATCGGCCCGTCCTTGGATCTGCTCCGGCGACATGTACATCAGCGACCCGGCGACTTCACCTTTTCGCTGCGCCTGCTCGGACTCCGAAATCGCGAGCCCAAAGTCCGCGATCCACGGCACACCGCTGCCATCGATCAACACATTGTCCGGCTTAAGGTCGCGGTGGTAAATTCCGAGACGGTGGGCGGATCCTAATGCGATCGCGATATCTCGCATCAATGTCACCGCGTGCGCCGGTGGCAAACTTCCATAACGGCTCAAAAGAAAACGAAGCGATGGGCCGTCGATCAACTTTTGCACAACAAACGGGATACCATTCTCTTTCATTCCGACGTGATAAATCGGAACGATCCCTTTGCAATCGATCGCCGCGGCCTTGCGAGCTTCATTGATATAACTCGCCGACCGAGTCGGGTCGCTGACCTTGGGAACCTTGATTGCCACTTTGCGTTGAAGTAACTCGTCTTCGGCAAGGTAGACAACTCCAAAGGCACCGGCACCCAGTTCGCGCAGAATGCGAAACTGATCAATCCGTTCCGGAGCCCCGGATTCGCCCGGTCTGTCCCTTTTGTTGCCCCCGGAAGAACCTTTTCCCGAAGGCGGCTTTGAACCATCGGTGTTCGAATCTTCCACGATGGCAGTCGCCAACAGTGAACGACGAATCGAATCCCCTATCTCTCCGGTCGGCTCCGGTTTCGCGTCCATCGCAACCATTGCAATCATCGTGCCTGCTTCGCATCGCAGCACCAAATCTTCCAAAAGCCTTGAAAGTTGAGGCACATAAAGGGCATGATCTTCAGGATCGATATGCGTCAACACGTCCATAACGCGTGTCGTGGGATTGATGCGATAACGCCGTTCAAGCTCCGCCCCCAGCTTTTCGAGCTGGACCAAATCAAAAATGATTGTCCTTGCGGTGTCTTGCTCAGCCATTCAATAAACCCCGTGAAAACCGTATGCTCATGCGACCGATGACCATTTTCAAGTCATGGACCGCCTTGACCTTGCCCCATTTGCCGCCATCTGACTCTAACGAAACAACGAGCTGTCTGCTTCGATCGCGGGGTTGATTCTCCCCAAAAGTGAGTTCAGCGGTAGGCTTATGTGTTACCGGTGATTTTTCTATGCAGGGGAGCTGGGCAAATGATTCCGGCTGGACGCAAAATGTTAATTGAATCTTCCCGCGTCTAAACCCAATCTGATTATCTATCCTTACTAAGCGTCGCGAAAGCCGCGAATGGCTTTAGCGTCGCATATTTTCCGAATGATTGACCATCCATGACGTTTTGTGTCGGTATCAAAGTTCGCCAAGGCATCGTGATGCTCGCGGACACTCAAATTGTCCGCGGCAGCGAGCAAGTCAATAAAGCAAAGCTGGCTGTCTCTCGTCACCGTGATGCCTCTTTGTTTACGATGACTTCGGGTTTGCGATCCATTCGCGATAAAACGGTCGTCTACCTCGACGAACAACTTTCCTATGTCGAAGGCATGAACCGCCTCTATCAGGTCGCCAATATGTTCGGCGAGCAATTGCGTCGCGTGCGAGCCGAAGACGGACCCTCGCTCCAACAATCAAATTTTGCATTTAACCTTAACGCCATCATCGGCGGATGCTTGGGCGGGGATAGCGAGCCCTCATTGTTCTATATCTATCCAGAAGGCAACTGGATCGAGGCCGCCGCCGATTCACCCTACTTCATTATCGGCCGTACACCCTATGGCAAGCCAATCCTGGATCGACTGCTCACCTATGAAACCGATCTTCGCACCGCAACCGCTCTGGCGCTGCTGGCCTTTGATGCAACGCGTGCAAGCGTCACCGATGTGGCCTGTCCGATCGATGTCGGAATCGTATTTGCCAATACCAGGTCGAGCGTCTTACGACGTTTCGAAGCAAATGAAATCGAATACACGACCCGCTGGTGGTCCGAACGGTTGGCACAATCCCTCAACGAGTTCCCGACCCAGTGGTCTGAGTCTTTGTTTGGGCCTTCGCAAAACGGATATTAGTATTCGCCTCGCTTAAAGGCATCCTCTATCTTTAATCCCATCCATGAGCCGAATCTTTGTTGGCAGTGACCTCAATTTTGATGTCCACAGCCCCACGACGTTCCTGTTTCAAATCGCAGCGTCCGGCCAGGTACGTTTCAGGCTATGCCGTCAATCTGCAACCACCTGACTTCCACGGCTTCTTTGAAGCATTTTTGGTTCTTCTCGGATTTTAGTGGCATCTGTCCAGAATGGGGGATTTTTTGAGGCATCTACTCCTGCGTCCAATGGGAGTCCAAAAAGCAGTCTCGGCGG